>Ga0247815_10003456_pt1 | contig 11353 bp, 8 predicted proteins | sample UWRJL194509B1_FD_181014 | JGI IMG/M metagenome (GOLD analysis project Ga0247815, IMG submission 181014) | Plant litter microbial communities from Arlington Agricultural Research Station in Wisconsin, United States - UWRJ-L194-509B-1 | ecosystem: Environmental > Terrestrial > Plant litter >... | reverse complement strand
ATACTGTATATTTGATTTAAACGCCAAAATATCTATAATGAATGAAATTTCAAAAGACCGCCTAGAAAGACAGCTTAACGATTATCTTCAAAAACAAACCAACTATGCTATCATGCTCACGGCAAGCTGGGGCGCAGGAAAAACCCATTATCTAAACCAAAAATTTTTCCCCCAGCTATCAGGATCGGATTATCAGGGCATCATTGTTTCCTTGTTTGGAGTAACTTCTATAGACGACATCAAGGATAGGATATTTTTTGCCTTGTTCCCTGTTTTGGAAAACAAGTATCTAAAAGCTTCAGGGAGTATTCTAAAACTTATCCTGAAATCTGTAGACATCAGCAAACTTTGGAGTAATGGCTATATAAAAACCACAATTGACGATGTTGAAGAAGCGAAAAAAAGCCTGGGAGAAGAGAAGTTTGATTTTGTAAAACTGGAAAAGCTGCTAATCTGCTTTGATGACCTGGAGCGTGCCAGTCCTACCATGCTGGAAGGTAGTCAGATTTTAGGATTTATCAATTCGCTGGTGGAAGACAAAAATATTAAGGTAATCATTGTTGCCAACGAAGATAAAATCGACCTCGGGGAGATCAAAGAAAAAACCATTGGCAATACCATACATTTTCAGCAGAACTACGAAGAGGTATTTGAGGACATCATAAATAGTCTGCAGAATCCCACTGATGCCTACATTTCACATTTAAGGGAGAACAAAGAACTAGTCTATAGCTTTCTGATCAGAGAGAACAACGAAAGTATCAACTACCGCACATTTACCTATTTCCTGTCCCAATATGCGCAAATTTGCCACTACATACAGTCTGGATTTAAGGCCACGGATTTAAACGACAAAAAGAAGGAAATCCTGAATAATATTCTTAGATCCTGCCTGATGATATGCATAGAATTTAAAAAAGGGAAAATAAGTTTCAGGAACAAGCATGGCCTTGATAACCCTGTAGACTTTATGCTTAGGAAATTGTATGGGGCAAAGGGGGAAGAAAAACCAAAATTGTACGGAGAAACTATTATAGACTTATATTTTCCTAACGGAGATTTCACTTACTACGATTCCATTTATAGTTATCTGACAGGCGGTGATTATTTTGATACTGAAAAATTCTACAAGGAATTGTGCAAAGAATATAATGTAGAAAATGATGTGATATCCGAACCCAGTAAGATTTTTAACCAATTATCTGCCAATCGCTTTAAAGAGCTTTCCGACGCAGAACACATCAAACTTCTCAGACAGCTTAGAGCTTTTGCATCAAAAGGAGAATATGCAGTTTTGGAATATATCACGGTTTTCTTCTTTATCATGAGACATGGAAATGTGTTGAACCTTAACCCTCAAAATCTTACTGACAAATTCATCAGGATCATGAGAAAGGTACAGGGCAAGCACACCTACACTGCATCTCTCCATCAGTATTACAAGCCATCGCCTGAAGGTGAATTCTATGATTATTCTATGCAACTTTTTAAAGTGATCGAAGAAATAAACAAAAATGCGCTTATCCGGGAAGAAAAAAAATATGACAAGGAAGTTGAAGAAGGTCTACAGAACAACTTTAAAGCCCTTTTCGATAAAATGATACGTGATCAGCGGGAGTCCTTTACAAGAGCTACATTATCCGGAATACGCCCGTTAAAACTGTACCAGATATTTAAAAAGGCAGACAACAAGAAAAAATCAGACATCATTATGCTTTTGAGGATAGTTTACGATGCACAAAGCGGAAACAGTACAATGCAGGATTTTGAGTTTTTAACTGCCCTTGAAGAAATATTAAAAGCTAATGTTTCTAAAGTAAAGCAAAAAAACGTCTCGGCTGCCCTTTTTGGGGAGTTCTTAAATGAGGTCGTATCCAAGCGTGAAGCCAGAAGAATGTACACTTATGATTTATAAAAATTGAATGTGACTTCAAGTTAACAGACAGACCTATATCGCTTACTAAAGCAGTGAGTAACCCAACTACTAGCGTTTAACTTTATAACGGTCAATCTCCCGGGTTTTACATTTTCATTACCTGTGCAGATTGTCCAGCCTAATAAATTTCTAATGTGTTATAGACAAATTCCGGACATTCTATATGCACATCTTTTATCATAATCCCCTGCTTTTTAAACGACTTTGCAAATAGTCTATCATCTCTGAATAATTGGGTTGTGTTGGCTGCCGGGTTCCTTCGAACTTACTTTCAGCTAAGGCATCCAATGCGTCCGCTAAAGAAAGTTCTCTAGTTAATTCGCCATGTACTATATTTCCTACTTCCACTATTGAAAGGTCAGTAAGGGTTCGCTTTCCGAAGACATCAAATTTTATTGCTTCTTCTCCCGCTGAATCTACAGCATAAATTCTGTAAATGTCACCCGCTTCACCAACACTAATTACCCTATCGCAAGGAAAATTTGCCTTCAAAAACTCCCACCGTTCGGCTTTCATCGGTGCGTATTTTGTATCCAGATCATTAAACTCAATGTCTACATCCTTGTGCAACTGATAGGCATCCATGAATTCTTGAAAAGTTTCTGCATTACCGTGCCTGCTCAACATAAAGTCGAGATAAGAAGTTATTCTTTTATCGCCCTGGTCATAAGGGAAATTTTTATCTGCCATTACATCGTCTGCAAGATCACCAAAGGCAGAATCCTCACCCGCATGAGATTTTATAAATTCTAACAAAGTCATATCCAAAAAATTAAAGATTGAAAATACAAAGAATATCCTATAAGCGGATATTGATCATATGCCCATACATTTTATCAACAACAAAAGATGATAAAGAAATTTGTAAATTTATAGTTTACAAGTAGGAAATGGCAGAAAAGACGATTCTCAGATCAGCAACGGTAGATAAACACGGGGATTACATTGGATTGGAACAACTTCAGGACTATGTAGATGCAGTAAATGGAGAACATAAACTTCGGTATTTGGCTAACCATCGCCGCGATCTCCCTCCGCTTGGGTATTTAGATCATGCGGAGATTAATCAGGTCGGGCTGATCCATCATGCAGTAGCCGAGCCTATTACATTTGTCAACAGGAGGGTTGCTGAATGGGATGCAGATTTAATCATTGAAGATTCAGGAATGCCTACCGCCTTCGTTGGACGCAATAAAGAGAGTACTCAAATTTCCATCACCGTAGATAAAAACAATTTTAAATCATTTGAATCCTTCGAAAGAACTGGAGCATCCTTAAAAGGGGTATTTAATGGAGATGTAAAGCTTGACGCCTCCATGCGAAAAAGCTATCTTCCTGATCCTCAACTCGTGATCACTATTGCTGGTTATTATACAATATTTAAACCTCTGGTAGACCCCTTAATGTCTAAGATTGGTGAAAAGATTGCAGAAGGTATTGGCGAGGATGTTTACGGTTTATCGAAGAATTTATTGTGCAAAATAGCAGATACTGTCCGAATTACCAGGAACAATATGGTTCCCAAGAACAAGGTCTTGTTGACCATATTCGAGATACCTGGCAACCCTTATATAGAATTACAGATCAAAACTGATCGTGCCAATGAAGTGGTAAATTCAATTACCGAGAAAAAACTGGCGAAGATTTATGAAAAAGTTCAGGATTTGAAATGTAAAATTGATATTTCTGAAATTTACTTCGTTTACAACACTAAACAAAAATGGGAATTTACCTACCTGATCAGCAAGACAGGAGAGGTGATAGGTACGAAATCTTCTTTTGCAAAAAGGGACAAGTTAGTAAACCGAATTAACCTCAGTGCGACAAAGGCATTTAGCGTTGGAGCTACAGGTGTTAAATATGATTACAGGCCTACGTCGCGAATAGCTGGACAACAGAAGCCATAATTCAGTAGAAATTATAATAAACCCTTTGTAATAAATAGATGCCGCAAATATTCATAAGAACAATAAAATTCCCCTTTATCACTTTGAACACTCTGCAGATATAGCAATTCGGAAACTAGTTCCAGATCATCTTGGTAAGCATCGATGAAATAGTCGACCCCGAAAATCGGATGGTTTTCACGCAACTTAGAAAAGTGGTAATGGATATTACGTGTCCTTGGTTCACCTGGGATACTCACTGCGGATCCTTTAGTAAAAACAATCTTAGTCATAACCTGGCGGTCACTCTGCGAAGTATATTCAATAACCTCATCCGATCTAAAGTTCTTGATACTCTCTGCGGTCTGCGACAAATCCCTCTTCAAATCCTGAATAAAAAGAGCTATAAAGTGTTTGTAGCGCGGGTGAACGTCTTGATTTTGAAAAAAGGAAAGCAGGTTCGATCTGGAATATAACGCAGAATTTTCAAAAAAAGACTCCAGCAAATGCTCGGTTTTGTTTACGAGTCCTTCAAAAGCAATTTTAGAAAAGGAATCCAAAAACTTCGTAAGTAGATTTTGATACAGCTTAAGCTTCCCTTTAATGATTACCAATATGGCCGTTAAATTTTCAACGAGGTAGTTTTCATGCGCCCTGATCAACTCTTCCCATTCATAGCGAATAGTTTCAGATTGATAATTTCTGTCTTTATGGTAACGCAGATATTCAACAATTCTTCCGTAAGAATCGCGCGTAAAGAAAACTGAAGAAATAAAGTTATTCTTTTTATCCCTGCTGATCGGATGACCTGTAAGTTCATTTCTCAGTGTTCTGATCAAAGACTTATCTGCACCACTACTGGCAGGTAACTTAAATACATATCGTAATTCGTCTATTAAGTCCTGCCCGATATACATCAATTGAAGTATTGAAACAGTATCATACACCGCGAGTTGATAATTTAGTTTCAAAGGAATACGCTCCAACAGTTCGATGGTATCATCAAAATAGTTAAGCAAATCCCCCATATAATTTGTCTTCTCCTCGGGACCAAAATTTATCTGATTCTGGCAATATCGGGATTCCAGAAAAAAATCATTCCAGGCCTCCCTGATCTTCTCCGAAATGCCAATGATTTTATCCTTATCTAATCCTTTTATAAACTCTTCCTGTGCCATTTTTGTGAATATGTCCCAGCCTTAAACCTACAACCATATGAAAGTAAGTACTTATATAAAGGCCATCATTTATTCCGATAACGTTCAAGCATTTCTTTTGGGCTCAACATTTCCCATAATTTGGTTTCGGGATTTGCTATCAGATAGTACTCCTCTGGACGGACATCTCTTCTTATCCTTTCTTCTGGTGCAGCTTCTTGACACTGCTGATATAGCAGGTTCAACACTTCAAAAACTCCTTCCAGCATATATTCTGAATCCTCCTTTTCCAGTTTCTCACTGATCATTACATTTACCAAAAGTCGGCTATGCAGCCTCGCTTTAAGCGAAATAGTGAGAGACTGGTCATATGCCTTAGATAACTTCTCAGTAGACTGTGATGCTGCAATAAGATGTGTCTTAATCTCCCTTCGTTCCAGAATATACTTTTTCAGCCGAGACTTTAACATTTGATATGCGTCTTTACCAGCCTCTTCCATGAAAGATTTGAAGAAAAGACCGGATACCATCACAATGAAACCTGTTGGAATAATCCATTCGAAAGCAGCAAATAAACGTTCCGTTTCGTGTTGAATGCCTTTTATTTTTAGTTCTTCGGTTCCCAGCTCTACAATCTGCCGTGCTTCGGTATCATCGAAGTTATCCGGCCAACCTATTATTATTGCTTCTTCCATTTGCTAATTTATTATAGCTAAAATACATTATCAATTGCCTCCAGCTTTAACTTCTGCGTCAATCAATGGCTGGTGCCATGCCCAAAGCTCATCCAGTGTTCGAAAATCCTGAGGTATAGGATTATTTCTACGAAAAGCCTCATCAACCGTTAAAGCCTTATAATGGCTGAAATAGCTTTCACAGGTTCGTCGGGGATTATTTGCCAGCGAAGACCCGAAATAAGAATCACTTACATCGTAATGATGCGAATGTATAAACCCTTTCCATCGCTTTCGCAACTCTTCTTCCGGAACCACATCGATAATCTCAAACTGTTCCATCGGGCGGTCATCAGGAGTTCCCCAAGCTTTATTAAGTAAACCAACAGCTTCCACATCCGAAACCGGAGCCCCATATCCAAAAATTGTTGCACGTACAGAACCGCTATCTTTTTTTAAAACAGACTCAAGCCTTTTCCATTCCTCCACTATAAACTCATCCTCATTATAATTTTTTTGATTAACCGGGTACAGAAGCGGGACGGGCTCAAAAACACCACCATCCACACGACATTGATAACCAATTGGCCCCGACCGCTGATCTTCTTTACTGTATCCCAAAGCTACCGTTCCATGTAAGTAAGACATGAACGGCAAGTTTTTGGTAAACTCCCTGTTCCTCACAAACGCCTGGTATAAAAATGGATCCCAATTGAAGGTAGCAATGTGATCCTTGGAACGTAAAGACAAAATCAGATAGTCGTAAATTGTCGGTTCATCCGGTAGCTGCATATTCCCAAAATATTCCTGAATCCGGTTTTGAATATCGATCAGCAACTGCGAATTCGGATCATTGGCGTACAGATTACCGTAAAGTGTTTCAAAATTTTCACTCCGAATTTCCTCGGGGATTTCCGCTACAATGTCATGCAAACCGACAACATCAATAAAATTGAGCATTGACGGCAATTGCTTGCCGCTTCGTTCGGCATTTCTTCTGGTAGCAGCGATGCTCGCACCAGCACCGAGTATGACAACATGCCTGCCACCCATTACCTGATTTATTCCTTGTTCAATAGTTAATCCCGGCATTTTGATATTTTTAACCCTAAGATACATTAGTTTGAGACATACATAGCATCCTATATAGCAACATTTGTAAGCCATTCTATTTATATTTAACGCTAACAGATAAGCTGAGAAATGTCAAAAGAAAATGCGAAAGCTTTAAAAACACCCGTTGAGATCATTAAAACAATATCCCGGATGGGTTGGGGTACAATCACCCGTCATCCTTTAGCGGGTGTTAAAGCCAGAATGCGAAGAGCAGAGGGACAATTTCTGTTGAATTGGACAAACCCAGGTCAGTTAGAGCCGCGCCTACAGCCTGACAAAGAATACCAAGACCTTTCATTTGATTTCAAAGGTCATTCTTTAATCTTGGAAGCTATATACAGTGATTCAGAAGTGATCGCTCGGCAGAAAGGGGTTAGAACAACGGAACATGTCGACTTTTTTCATACCTCAGGATTTAATAAAAAGACACCTTACCGCTTTAGGCTAATTTTACCGCTAGATAGAAAAATGAGTTTTATCTTTCAACTATCCAGAAAAACTTTTACGGATGATTTCGACAGGGGTTACGCAAATGGAACACGAGTGATCATCAATGGGGATGAATTGAAAGTAGGTGTATTTCATGATGACAGCAAAAAAGATTACCTGACCATAGAATCACAGGAAAATCAATCGTTTGACATATTCAGTAACAAAGCACATGCGGCAATTAATGGCCTCGGATTTTTGACAGGGTATCTTGCAGGAAATGCAGGATGGTATTTTGCATACGACAACAATGATCTCGCCAGTCCTGCACACTTTTATCATACACCTATACGTAAATCCATCTATACACCTTACACACCAGTAAACACCAATCCGCATACTTGGATTCGGGATCGTAACGAAGCAGACAGGCTATTTGACTTAAAATTCCTGCAACCAGTGAGTATAAAAGTATTTTCAAATCTATGCCAAAAGCTATACGATTCAGTTGATTTCTCTTCAGCCGTGCTATTAATATTGGAAGCGGGTGCTGCAAGCCTGATTTTTAGACCGGGCGGTTATGCCATTGTTCTTGAAACCCTTGCCGACTTGATAATCGGTGAAGAGAAGGCCAAAGCACCAATGAATAAAGCCTTATCGAAAACTGTCCGTGAAAAATTGACAGATGTTATCAACTCGGAATGCAAAGATATTCCAGAGGAAAACCGGAACATTCTGCTTGGCAAAATTAACCAAATCAATCAGGTTACCAATAAATCCAGGTTACGCATTCCCTTCGATGAACTGGGTTTGCTACTAAATGAAAAAGATCTGGAACTTATTGCAACCAGAAATGATTTTTTACACGGACGAATTCCAGATCTAACAAACTCCGGCATTGAACGCCCTGACTGGCGAAAAAACAAAGATCTTTTCTATGCCTCCGTTCGTTTTTACACCTTGCTGAGCAGACTGATTTTAGCATGGGTCGGCTACGATAACTATATACTAAACCACGCCAAGATACAGGAAAAATATACCCGCATCCTATTAGAGGAGGATTATTATATTCAAGCATTAACCATCGAAGCTTCTTAAAATCACAGGAGTTCAGATGTGGTATGGTGTAATCATTTTCACATACTCAGCCATAAGCATAGCAACAAGAACACTTATGGCTGGATTTAATTTTTATATTCAGCCACAACTACCTATATTTACATAGTTATGGCTGAATATGAATCAAGGTATGAGCGCTATTAAATCAATAACAGGAAGAATAACTGAACAGGAGAACCTCTCCCGTGCACTAAAATCAAACGAAGCAGAGCTGATCGCAATCTATGGAAGAAGGAGAGTAGGTAAAACTTATCTCATCCGTAAATACTACGAGAAGCAAATGATCTTCGAGTTTTCGGGAGTACACAATGCTAAGTTAAAAGACCAGCTGATCAATTTCAGAAATACACTCTCCATACTGCTCAAACAACAGGTCAACCCGGAAGTGCCGGAAAACTGGACAGCCGCATTTGAGATGCTTAAACTCTATGCAGCACCTTTATTGAAGAAAGAGAAATGCGTCATATTTCTTGATGAATTTCCCTGGTTAAGCTCTGCCAAATCCAGCTTTCTGCCCGCATTTGAATATTTCTGGAACTCATGGGCTTCAAAGCATCAAAATATGATTGTTGTGATCTGCGGATCAGCTGCCTCCTGGATGATACAAAAAATCGTCAATAACCGTGGTGGCCTGCACAACAGGATTACCCGAAAAATACGGCTATTGCCATTTACATTATCCGAAACAGAGGCTTACCTTAAAAAGAACCAGGTCAACCTCGACAGGTATCAGATCAGCTTACTATACATGGCTGTAGGTGGCATCCCCCAATACCTCAAAGATATACGTGCCGGGGAAAGCGCGGCACAAAACATAGACCGCATGTGCTTCGCCAAAGACGGCTTTTTACGGGATGAATTCCAGAATCTTTATCAGTCACTCTTCGCTCAGGCGGATAAGCATACAGCCATCGTCAGGGCACTCGCAGATAAACCCTCCGGGCTTACACGTAAGGAAATCATCAATACCTGCAGTCTGACCACAGGAGGGACTACGACACAACTATTGGAAGAATTGACCGAATCAGGTTTTATCTCGGCATACTTGCCATTCGAAAAAAACCTGCGGGACAGCATCTATAAACTAACTGATGAATTCTCCAGGTTCCACCTTAAATTTATCGAAAACGCCCGCGCAAGCGGAGCGGGCACTTGGCTGAAACTGTCAACAAGCCCCAGTTGGCGCAGCTGGAGTGGAACAGCCTTTGAAAGCGTCTGCATGAAACACATCAAAGAGATCAAACAGGCACTGGGAATTTCCGGAATTTATTCAGAAGAATCTATCTGGCGTTATGCACCAGGGAAAAGCGGAACAGGGACACAGATAGACCTGTTACTGGACAGAGCAGATTTTTGTATCAGTCTATGCGAAATGAAATTTTCAACCAGCCCCTTTACCATCGATAAGACTTATGCCGAGCAGCTCAAAAATAAGGCTCAGATCTTTCAGCAAATTACTAAAACCAACAAAACCATATTTACAGTGATGGTAACCACCTACGGTACGAAAGACAACATATATAAAACCGGGCTGGTTCAAAACGACATACAATTAAACGACCTTTTCCAAACCTAGATGAGCGCCGGATACAATGAAGAAGAAAAACAAGCATCGGCAGCTCCTGCATAAAGTTTTTTAGGTGATCAGGATAACAGACCAGCTTCAGGAAACTTTACGCAGAATCCAGTGCATCCTCAATTCCAGATATTCAGCGATCTCTTTAATCATTAATTGATTAATTTACTCACAGATATAAAACACTACCATTCGATGTCTGGAAAATCGCTAAATTCGAGGTCATGTATCTCACAATTGTTTGCTTTTGCTGATGCCGTTAAATGCGCCACCAGTTGCTTATGCTCGGGAGACCAGCTTGAAAAATAACTGCGCAACAGCTTCGGGATTTTACGGAACCTTGCTTTACCGATCTTTTCAGACACAAATTCCACGTGTAAGGTCTGATAAATGATAAAAGCCAGTTCCCCACTGATGCTCAGGCCACGACCGATCAAAGGAATAATCTCGGCAGCACCGGCAGCATCATAACTGTTAAGGGCATTTTCCACCACATATTCCAGCAAATATAAACTCGCCTGGTTCAGTCTTCCCGTGGAAACATAACCGGCATTGGTACGCAGGGCACTGATAAAAATCAATATATCCGTCCAGACCAACTGAAAGCCATAATAATTAAAAGATTGTTCCCCGTCAAAAGACATTTTCTCAGTTAACCGGGTACCCTGATAAGCATGCCTGACCTCGTACGCAAAATTCATCAGCAGCATGTGCTGCCCTTTCTGGTAACTATTGCCTTCATCCAGCGCATCTGCTATGTGATGAATGGTATCATGTAAACTGCTCAGGTCGGCATAGTCACCAAAAATAGAAACGCCTGTGCCACCTTTGGTTGGAAAAGCCTGTAGCATAATATTCGGGTTTTAGTATATAATAATTAGCTGGACTAAGCTATATATTTTTCAGGCCAATGAACAAACCCTATTGAAAATTCTATCTGCATTTAAAAAAAATCTATCGCCAGAGCCAAAAAACAAACATTTCTGGAGGTGTACAAAAGTTGTATCAGGATGTATCCACCGGGGGACTTTAAATTTCCTAGGTTTGCTCAACAACTAACAATGTAATATGGAAGCAAATAAATTTACGAACACCCTATCCTTTGTCAATCGATCTCTTCATTGCCTCTAAGGAATCGATTTAAACTGGCAGCCTCCATTCACGGATTCCAAACGCTTAGTGACATTCTAGAGTTCCCAACCTTTGAAATTGAAAGGTTAAACGGATTTAACATTCAGTTGGTACATGATTATATCAATCTTTTAGACGATCATGAGCTGGGACACCTAATAGACTGCTATTAATTTGACCGGTTCTAAATTCTATTCAGGCATTTTTCTTTCCAAAGAACAAATTACATTTGTACCCGAGAGCGTTAATTTTAAACGGGGGATGGTCGCCAGATCATTCCCCGTTTTCTTGTGAAACTTGCTTATCAAAAACATATCAATGTGTAAGCC
>Ga0247815_10003454_pt1 | contig 11354 bp, 10 predicted proteins | sample UWRJL194509B1_FD_181014 | JGI IMG/M metagenome (GOLD analysis project Ga0247815, IMG submission 181014) | Plant litter microbial communities from Arlington Agricultural Research Station in Wisconsin, United States - UWRJ-L194-509B-1 | ecosystem: Environmental > Terrestrial > Plant litter >... | reverse complement strand
ATCAACTACAACCGAATTGCAAAGGCGATTGATTATATTAAAACCCACTTTAAAGAACAGCCGGGTTTGGAAGAGATTGCAGCACATGTAAACCTTAGTCCCTTCCATTTCCAGAAGCTATTTGCGGAATGGGCTGGCACCACACCAAAAAAATTCCTCCAATATATTAGTACAGCGTATGCTAAAAAGCTGCTGAAAGATCACCAGGTTACACTTTTTGAGGCAGCATACGAAACTGGTCTATCTGGTACCAGCAGGCTGCATGATCTATTTGTAAGTATTGAAGGGATGACCCCTGCAGAATATAAAAATGGTGGACAAAACCTCACCATAAATTACAACTTTGCAGAGAGTCCATTTGGTCATATGATTATTGCTTCTACGGAAAGAGGGATATGTTATATGGCATTTGAAGAAGATGAATTGAAAGCCTCCGAGAGTGTGAAAGCCAAATTTCCTAATGCCATTTTTAGGAAGCAGCCCGATGCACATCAGCAAAATGCATTGCTTTTTTTCCAGCATGACTGGACGAAACTCAATAAAATTAAGTTGCACCTAAAAGGAACAGACTTTCAGCTCAAAGTTTGGGAAACTTTATTGAGGGTACCGGTTGGAGGACTTACTACATATGGATCGATAGCACAAAGAATCAATTCACCAGGTGCCTCAAGAGCAGTGGGAACTGCAATAGGAAGCAATCCTGTAGCTTTTTTGATACCCTGCCATCGCGTTATTCAATCATCTGGCACATTTGGAGGTTATATCTGGGGCAACACGCGAAAGACTGCTATCATTGGATGGGAAAGTGCATCGCAGGACGCTTTCGAATAAGAAACAGCAAATCATTCGGTAGGTGCATATTGACATTAATTATACCGGCAAACTGAAAAAAAAGGTAGACCCTACTGCCTTTTCACTCTCAAGCCAAATCTTACCATTATGTCGCTGAACAATTTCGGCTGAAAGGTATAAACCTATGCCGAATCCGGCAATATTTTCGGTATGACTACTTTCCACCCTATAAAAACGTTCAAACAGCCTATCCTTATCTTGCGAGCGGATCCCCATTCCTTCATCTCGCACACTCACCTGCACGGTATCTCCCACCTTTTTACATACAAGTTCGACAAGCTTGCCTCTTGGTGAATATTTAACTGCATTACTGATGAGATTGGTAATTACCTGGCCTATTTTGTCCCGGTCGGCATACACACTAACACAATCACACGGCAGTAATTGGATCTTATGGGTACGCATCACCAGTAAACTTTCCTCGATGATCTCATTGACCAATTCGTCCATCCTAAATGTCGTCATATTCAGGTGGATTTTTCCTGTTTCTAATCTTGACAGATTTAAGAAACCATTAATCAGTGCACTCATTTTGTTGATCTGCAGTTCAACTTTGTTAAGTGAACTGATAGCAAAACTGTTCCCTTCTGATTTGGAGCGAGAGTTTAAGACCTGCACATAAGCCTTAAGTGAGGTAAGCGGCGTTTTCAATTCATGACTTACCATACCAATAAAATCATTTTTGCGAATTTCGTTTTGCTTCTGATCGGTTATTTCCAAAACAGAGCCTATAAAGCGCAATGGCTGGTCCTGTTCGTCAAAGAAAACCTTCCCCTTTGCGCGGACCCACCGTACCTTCTCGTCTTCAGCCCCAACTGTTCGGTATTCTACATCGAAATCACCGTTACTTTCTGATTTTATAAAAGTACGGTTAATGATTTTCCGTATATTTTCTCTGTCTGCCTCATGCAGGCCTGGTAGAAAGTCAGACTCATATGTAACGCTATTCTGATGCGAAATTCCAAACAAAAGACGACAGCGTGCATCCCACTCCAAAGTACCCGTAACCAGATCCATATCAAAACTACCAAGTTGGGCAGCTTCTTTAGATAACCTCGCCTGTTCAAAAGCACGTTCAAGTGCAGCATGGATCTTTTTTTCTTCGGTGATATCCTGCAGGGTACCACTAAAGCGGGAAATATTCTGATTGCCGTCAAATAATGCTTTGCCTTTGGCCTTAACTATGCGTGCTACGGAATTAACCGGATTTAGAATGGTATATTCAATTTCATAGTTCCCACCAGAACTGTATGTCATTGCCTCCTGTATAGCAACAATGACGGCCAGCCTGTCTGACTCCAAAATTACATTGGTAGCTAATTCTAAATCGATCTCAGCATCCGGCGGCAAGCCAAACCATGATTTTAATCTTGGGTTACCAGAAAAACGATTGGTAACAGGATCTAAATCCCATGTTCCCAAACCTGCTGCATCTATCGCAAATTGCAGCTGATCCTCACTATACTTTATGCGGTCGCTTGTCTGTCTCTCTTTTTCGAAGTTAATCCCGTTGTTTATCGCCAGACCAATCTGGAAAGCCACAGACTCCATGAACTGTTTATAATTATCATCCAGCCTGATAGCGGTATTTATCCCGGCCACCAAAACACCCGTAAAACTACCATCAGCTTTCCTGATAGGGATAATCATTGCATGCGCCCCTGTATCCTGACCGCTGCAAATATTGCCATCGTTGATTTGTCCTGCCAGCCTGTCAACAATTATGGTTACTTCTGAAACAAGCGATGCGGCCAGCGGCCATTCAATCGCATTAGCTTCCTCAAAGGTTAATCCTGACGATTGCGTTAGACTGAAAGTACCTGATCCACTATTATAACTATATAACAAGGAAAAAGGGATATCATGGCTGAACTCATTCATGAGTGTAATTGCTTCCCCATAAGCCTGATCAGCGGTCTTAAAACTATGCAATTGAGTGGTAAGTCGCTGAAGAAACTGAATGCGTCTTCGGCTAATAACCCTGGAGGTAGTTTCCATTACTGCATTAAATATTCCAAGAATGTTTCCGTCCTCATCTTTGATCGGCGAAAGGGTATAATCAAAATAGCATTCTTCTATAAAGCCAAACCGTTGGATAAAGAAATGACGGTCTTCGTTCCTTATGGATTGCCCATCGGTCATCACGGAATCAAACTGTGGCTTTACGCTATCCCATGCTTCAGGCCATGCCTCACGCCTGGGTTTACCTAATATATGAGGATGTTTGTCGCCCGCTATAACACGGTAAGCATCGTTATACAGCAAGCGATAATCTTCGCCCCAATAAATCGATATAGGCAAGCCGGAATTCAGACAGATGCTTAAACTTGCATGAATACAAACGGGCCAGGTGGAAGGATCACCAAGAGGGGTATTACCCCAGGGATATGAACGAATCTGCGCACCGGATTCACCACCACCTTCCATCCATTTACCATTATATTCCGCCATACGTTCAACCTTGTAAAATTTATTAAAATAACATCACTTTTCCCTGAACCGGAAATACCAGCTTCAGACCGAGATGATTGTCTTTTTTCAATTCCTCTATTAATTCCTGTTCATCACTGCCAAAATATTTCATGTGGGTAATCACAATAGATACTTGCTTTAATGCGCCAACGCCTGTAAGTTTAGCCAGTTTATCCAATTCCTGCATTAGCAAACGAGGGGTAAGATGCCCAAAAAGAAGCTTATCCGGTTGTTTATCGAAAAAAGAAGTTTCTATGAAAATAGCTTTCAGCTGATTTGCTTTGATAATTGGGGCAACCTGCTTCCATAACTGCTGCAAATCATTTGATTTCTCAAGAGTATCGGAACCAGTATCGCCCAGATACAGCAAACGATTTTCATTGTGGCTGATTAAAAATGCTGTACTTTGGTAAGAAGGGCCATGACTCAAAGGATAGGTTGTGAGTTGCATTTCAGTTCCGCTCAACTGAACTAACTCCCCCTCTTTTAAATAAACATACTTGTATTTATCAAGATGTGGTGCATCACCTTCATTTGTAAAATTGGCCCAGGCCATCCAGGTAAAATACTTCTCCTTTAGCACATTGATAACCGAGGGCAAAGCATAGATATTTTTTGGCGCATCCTCTGGAGAATTCATGATCAGCCCTGCGACATGGTCAAGGTGACCATGCGAAATTAGGTATCCTTTGATATTATTCTTAAGTATATCGCCGGCGTTCCCTTTCAATGCATCGCCCGATATGGCCACATCAAGTCCGTGCCTGATGGTTCCCGCATCTGCACAAATATAGTTTTCACTCTTGGCCGGAGCGATCATATATGCAGAAAGATTACTCTCATCCAGTCCTCCTTTAATGCCAAGGGGTATCACCTTGAAACTGTTTGTCAGACGATGCTGCGCAAACGAGCACTGAAAACACAGCAGGCAGATACAAAGAAAAATATGATTGATTTTAATATTCATAGGATTGGCCTGCCGGAATTACTATACCCACAGCAAATCTGGAGTACCTGTGTGATAACAAATATATATTTTTTTATCAAACCGTAAAAAATTAAAACCAGTATTTTAGCGCCATTTATGACTATAAAGACATAAATAACCCCTATCCCAATCACTTCTTTTTCGCTGCGTACTGACCAATTTTAACATCTGGATTGCAACACAGTTTCCGCTTATATAATTTATTAATCAGCGAGCTGATTTACCTTAAACTGGAGTCAACCGACTGAAGGTGATAATATCATATTATCTCATTTATAACAAAATTAACTATGGCTTTTATACTGCAACGACCATTTAGTGGCAGGATTACTGCAACCAATATCATAGAACAAGTTTAAATGTATATAATATGAAAAGTATTAACATTAGTGTAGATGAAGAAATCTACCACGTAGAACAACCTGTGTCTACCATTAATATTTACAAAATTATTCACGAACAAGGCTCCTTTGAGATCACAAGGAACAGATTCAGCGGAAAATGGAAAGTGCTGGTCCAAACAGATCGTACAGCCAAATTGCCATTAACACCAATTGGAAAAGCAATTGAAGAGACTCTAGGAGTAGTCAATTAGTGTGTACTCCTATTTATCCGTTGATATAATTACCCGGATTGTTCTTATTTTTCCCATATTTTGCTACTTTTGAACTGAAATAAAATTACTTACTGCTATATCCAGAAATTACACCTATGACCCACATCTCAAATACTGAAGTAACTACGATTATCCTGACCCTTTCTATCATTATTGCAGTAGCAGCCTATGTTCTTACTTTTGTAGTAAAAGGAAGTACGGACGACAAACACTAATACCTCAGCCTGCTTAACAAGAACAAGGTCTCAGTAGGATCGCTTTGCAGTACAATAAAATTACGTTGGCTGCGATTTAGAATAGTTATGTTGCAATTTTTAAAATCTATCGCGGTATTTATTTTATTATTAAATCATTGCTGACATCATTTTAGGCATACCGCTTACTTTATTTAAGGCATGTTGCTGCCTTTCCCTTTAAACTTATCACTGCCTTCATGTTAAACTAATTGGCATTCTCTGTCAATAGCTCTCTTCCGCAGGTTCTGCAAAAAGATTTGGAGCAAAATTTACAAGGAACAATTCCATTTTTGCACGGGTGACAGCAGTGTATAACCACCTAAGAAATTCAAGATCGATCATTTCATCGGTAAGATACCCCTGATCAACAAATACAGCATCCCATTGTCCTCCCTGGGCCTTATGGCAAGTGACGGCATAGGCGAACTTAATTTGCAGTGCATTATAGTATGGATCCTCTTTTATCGCGAGCATCCGTTCGCGCTTATTGCCAATGTGAATATAATCTTCTGTAATACCTTCGAATAACTTTTTACTGTCCTCATATGAAAGATTGGGTGTCTCACCCTGCAGGGTATCCAACATCACCTTACAGGTAACATGCCCGGCGTCGGGATAGTCAAGAAACTCAAGCTGTACCTCGGAAAACCTGAAGCCATAACGCTCCTCTTCATTTCGTACCCTCACTATCCGCGCCATATCACCATTGGCAATAAAAGAGGTCGATTCATTATCAGGAAGCCAGAAATAATTATTGCGGACAACCATTATCTGGTCGCCCCCGGTAAGCTCCTCTTCACGGTATAATAATCTAGCTCTAATTTGCTGGTTATAAACATTGGCCGACTTATTAGACCTGCAAACCACCAGTGAATTTTCAATTTCGAATTTACTGTAGGCATATTCCAGCCCCTCTACAAGCTTTAATCCGGTCATCCTGAAAATGTCCTTATAACCTTTAGTCGCAAAATGTGGCAGTGCTATTTTCTTTGAACTGTCTTCTTCGATATTCTTCAGATGCGAATTGATCAGGTCGCGCAACATGGAGGCGTTTGCCAGAATTCCCGACTTACTTCCCTGCCTTACCACTTCCCTTAATTCTGTCTCCATTACCTTCAACCCAAAATTCTGCGCAATGTACTCAGCGTTCAAAGCTGGTGAGTCAAGACTACCTACAGGGGGCAACTGTGCGGTATCACCAACAAACAGAACCCCACAGTTTTTACCATTATAAACAAATTCCATCACGTCTTTCAAAAAGGATGAGCCGTTTTTAGTATTCCACTCATCTGCTATCATTGATGCCTCATCAATGATAAAAAGTGTGGATTCCGCCAAGTTAGGAGCCAATTGAAATGACATATCGAGCGATACCGCTGAACGCTTGCGGTATATCTTTTTATGAATAGTAAGCGCTGTGCGCCCCGAATAACTGGTCATTACTTTCGCCGCCCGTCCCGTTGGCGCCAGCAATGAAACACGGAAGCGGAATGCAGGCAGGGCTTTTACCAGTGCCGCAACAGATGTGGTTTTTCCGGTACCGGCGTATCCACGAAGGATAAAACAAGCGTTATCAATGCTTCCGGAAAGAAAATTTGCCATCTGCCCACAGAAATCCATCTGTTCGGCGGTAGGTTGAAACTGATAACTTTGAGCTATAATTGAGCCTTTATCCATTTTACAAATATGCAATGGTGTGGTTATAGAAAAAAGAATTAATTTTGCTAAGATGAGTAATAGCAAAAACAGCATACTTTTAGTGGATCCGGAGTTCGATCCTAATACTGCCGGCAACTGTAATTTATTAATCAAAATTACGGGCGACAGCTTTTCCTATGCGGTTATTGATAAAAACAGCAATCAGTTAAAAGCCGTTTTCGATGAGCAGGAAATTGAAGATCCGGGCCTGGCATTTGCATCTGCCCTAAAAAAAGACAGTTACCTTCAATTGCCTTTCAAACAAACAAAAGTATCTGTTTACACCTCCAATACCGTTGCAGTTCCAAATGTATTTTTTAATAAAAAGAACTTGGCAACCTATGCAAATTTCTTCAGCGAAGATGCTTCAGATGTTATACACATTCAGCCCTTTAACGGGTTTGGATTCACATCTGTATTCAACCTGGAAAATTTTATGGAAGAAACATTAAATACGCATTTAAACAATGCTGCAATGTACGAGCAGCATGCGCCGTTACTTACACTTGCATCTAACAACCGGGGAGAGTCGTTACTGCTGGATTTTACAGCTGGTTCATTTAATGCGCTTTTATTAAACGATCAGCAGGTGATATTTCAGAACAGCTTTCAGATCGACAATCCGGAAGAATTCAATTACTACCTCCTGCTGTTGATACAGGAATTGAAACTAAGCACCTCATGTGCTTCGGTACTGATCAGTGGCATTATTCACAAAGAAGACGGATATTATAATTGCCTCAACAAATACTTCGGCGATATCCGTTTTAACCTCCCTCCCGCTGCAGATATTGACCATGCTATCCTTGATGATATGCCAGCTCACTATTACAGTACCCTTTTAGCCCTGGACTTATGCGTATAATTGGCGGTAAACTTAAAGGCATCCGCATGAATGCGCCTGCCAGTCTTCCTGTAAGGCCAACTACAGATATGGCCAAAGAGGCACTTTTCAATATCTTATATAATACATATGATTTTGACAATTGCAATGTGCTTGACCTGTTCTGCGGGACAGGGAATATCAGTATTGAATTTGCATCCCGGGGTATACAACATGTTACGGCGGTAGATAAACATTCAGGATGCATCTACTGGATCAAATCTGTTATAGATAATTATAAACTAAAGGAAATAGAACTCCAAAAAGCAGATGTATTTAAGTTTCTGGAGCAACATACAAAGTCTTACCAGATCATATTTGCTGATCCGCCATATGACTTACCTACTATCCCATTGATCCCACAAATAGTGGCTAAAAATAAACTGCTCACAGAAAATGGTTTGCTGGTGGTAGAACACCCCTCGTTGCTAAAGTTAAAAGACCAGCCCGGTTATACTGAAACCCGCAGATACGGTAACTCATCGTTCAGCTTTTTTAATTATACACCTTAAGTTATGAAGATAGCCCTGTTCCCCGGATCTTTTGATCCCCTGACCATCGCCCATGTGGATATTCTAAAACGCGCATTGCCGCTATTTGATAAGGTGGTAATAGGCATAGGCCTTAATAGCTCAAAACAAAGTTTTCTCTCAGGAGATGTCCGTCAGGAAATTGTTAAGTCGGTATTTGCAGATTACAACAATGTAGACGTTCAGTCATATGAAGGGCTGACTGTAGATTTTTGCAAAAAGATTAGTGCAACGTATATGATCCGCGGTATCCGCTCTGTAGGCGACTTTGAATATGAAAGAGCTATTGCACAGATCAACCAGACGATGATGCCGGAGATGGAAACAATCTTTATTCTGAGCAAACCGGAATACTCGGCTATCAGTTCCACCATAGTCAGGGATATTCTCCGCAACCATGGTGATGTAACGCCTTTTCTCCCAAAGGAAGCTTTAAGTTTTCTTTAGACTTTCTCTTTAAGCAATTTACCGGCTTTCAAAACATCTACAATTGAAGGATAGGTGTTTTTAAGAACGGGTTTTAAATCGGACGAGGTGAGCCATTCGGCCCTGGTAATTCCTTCCTCTTTCTGAGGGATAAGTTTTGGCACCCCTTTTACGGTCATACTATACCAGTTTGTCCGTTTTAGTACAAGCTTTGAACTCATTTCATAAACATGGTAGGTTTTACATAACCTCTTATCATTACTAAGAATCTTCACCCCACATTCTTCTTCTACTTCGCGTAAGCCGGCCTCTTTCATGCCCTCGCCTTTTTCAACTTTCCCTTTCGGAAGATCCCATTTTTTATTCCTGAAAATGAAAAGATACTCGCCTTTAGCATTCATAACCAATCCCCCCGAAGCTTTAATAATAACAAGGCTCTTCTTGATTTTTTGAAAAAAAGCTTTTGGATTTTCAGAAACAATTGTGAATTCAGACGCAGACAGCTTTCCAAGCTTATCGTAAAAGGCCTTAAAATTAAAGTCTTTCTCCTCTAATTGCTGTATTGTTTCCTTTTTACCATGCAATTTATCGGCAATTATGAGCGTGTTATCGTTTATATAAATCCTGTATGGTTTCATTTGATAAGGTAATTATAAGAGGCTATTTAAGCGGCAGCGTTTGCCTGTTCAGGAAATAAAAGTATAAAAATTAAAAGCTTTAGCAAGAGGAATAGTATAATATTTCATTTCGTCAACCTTACTTTCTATTTATCACATTGAGTATCAATAGCTGAAAAAAAAAGGATAGACGGGCTATACGAGAAAGGTATTATTTTAAGTAATTTTGTGCCATGTATAATAAAAGTGATATTGAATTAAAGGTAGCTGAATTTTTACTTCAAATTAAAGCAATAAAATTACAGCCTAATAACCCCTTCACATGGGCTTCAGGCTGGAAATCTCCAATTTATTGTGATAATCGTGTAACGCTCTCCCATCCCTCAATAAGAACATACATCAGACAAAAACTTACCCAACTGATCCAGGAGGAATTTGGTTCTGTAGATCTGATTGCAGGAGTAGCAACTGCGGGAATTCCACAGGGTGTACTTGTTGCACAAGAATTGGGATTACCTTTTGCTTACGTGAGGGCCAAAGCTAAAGAACACGGTACAGGCAGTTTGATTGAAGGGGAAATCTTTGAAGGTCAGCGTGTAGTAGTAGTTGAGGACCTGGTTTCTACAGGGAAAAGCAGCCTGCAAGCGGTTAATGCTTTAAAAGAAGCTGGCTTGTCTGTTGCTGGCCTTGTTTCTATATTTACCTATGGTTTCGATATTGCAAACGAGAACTTCAAAGAGGCAAAATGCCGTTTTGCAACTCTATCAAATTATAATACATTGATACAATATGCTGCTGAAAACAGCTTTATTGCACAAAGTGACGTAGACATACTTAACCAATGGCGTAGAAACCCAGCAGAATGGGGACAAAAATAAGATAAAACAGCATAGTATGACCGTTATTGAAAGTTCAACAATAGTAAATAAACCCATAGAACAAGTTTATACTTTTCTATCCGACCTAAACAATCATCAGCAATTGATGCCCGAAAATATTTATAACTGGTCGTCTACAACTGATGAAGCCCATTTCACCATCCAAAATATGGCGAAATTAGCAATCAGGATCTCCAGCCGTGTAGAAAATAAAGAACTCATTGCACTTCCTTCTGAAAAAGCACCATTTGATATGGAATTGAAATGGACAGTTGAAGATAATGGCAATGGATCAACCAAAGCTACATATACACTTTCGGCCGACCTGAATATGATGATGAAAATGCTGGCAGCGAAACCTTTGCAAAATCTGGTTGATCATCAGACTGAAAGGTTGACGGAAGTACTGGGTTAGAAATATAAATACAATTTGCAAAGCTTGTCCATTGGACAGGCTTTTTTTGTGCATTCCTGTTAATAATTGAACTCAGACAAAAATTCAGTACAACACACTCGAAAACAGTCAATTATTCAGTTAAATTTATGGTTTTAAGACAGAATTTCCGATCCTCTGCTGTGGAGGAATATGGCACCTGTTTTGTTCGCTGTATTGCATGAACTTCAATAACTTTACTATAAAAGCACAGGAAGCGATTCAACAGGCTTCTGAAATAGCCCAGGGCAACCAGCAACAGGCTATTGAAACAGCCCACCTGCTTAAAGGCCTGCTAACTGTTGATGAAAATGTAGTTTCTTATGTACTGAAGAAACTGAATGTTAACCTTAATAATCTCAACCAGCAACTGGACGAGCAGATTGCAAAATTCCCTAAAGTAAGCGGTAGTAACGGCTACCTGTCTTCGGGATCAAATTCTGCCTTACAAAAAGCACAGTCTTACCTTAAAGAATTCAAAGATGAATTTGTTTCGGTGGAACACGTACTGTTGGGCCTGCTGGCAGTCAATGATAATACGTCGAAATTACTGAAAGATCAGGGTGTAACAGAAAAAGATCTTAAAAAAGCTATTGCAGCATTAAGAGGCGATAACAGGGTAACCGACCAAAATGCGGAAGCCACGTATAATGCACTTAACAAGTATGCAAGAAATTTGAATGAATATGCAGAGTCTGGGAAACTGGACCCGGTAATTGGACGGG
>Ga0247815_10003453_pt1 | contig 11354 bp, 9 predicted proteins | sample UWRJL194509B1_FD_181014 | JGI IMG/M metagenome (GOLD analysis project Ga0247815, IMG submission 181014) | Plant litter microbial communities from Arlington Agricultural Research Station in Wisconsin, United States - UWRJ-L194-509B-1 | ecosystem: Environmental > Terrestrial > Plant litter >... | reverse complement strand
CCGCATCCAGCAAGACGCTGCCCGCCTTCTGCGCCTGCGCCGGGTCGTCCTGGACCACGGACCGAACGAGGATATTCGTATCGACCGTTATCTTCATGTATCGCCCGACCAGCCCTGCACGGACGCCTCGTTAATCTCCTCCAACGTAGCAACTTTCGCTGTCCGCCCTGCGAGCAAACCGACAAAGCCACCGATGCTTGCAGCCGGCTGGGCAGCTTTCAGCAGTCCCTTCGCATCCGGCAGCAAATCGAGTTCGATTTTGTCGCCCGGCTTGATGCCCAAATGCTGAAGCACCTCTTTTTTCAAGGTCACCTGCCCTCGCGCAGTAACTGTCAAGATCGCCATGATGTGGTCCTCGGAGTTCGGTGCGTCAAATGGTAATGCGGTTCCACCTTACCATCAAACACACTCGGCGCGCTTGCGCTTCGTCCAGTACTCAAAACCGATATACGATGCCTGAATACACGGAGAAACCATCACCCGGATAGAAGTTGGCGGAGTCCAGTCCCTTGGCGTTATCGACCGTGCTGGCGGCGGACGCATAGTGTTTATCGCCCAGATTGCGCAAGTCGAGATAGGCCTTCCATTTCTTCGCCGGGTCCTCATAGCCGAACTTGGCGGCCCAGATCACCGCCGACGGCGCTTTCAGGCTGTTGGCATAGTCGACGTAGTAGCCGGACAAGGCGCGGGTACTGATGCCCGCATAAAAACCGCCAGCCCGCTGGAACAGCAACTCGCCCTGATACACATTACGCGGCAAGCTCGGCAGTTCGTTTTTGCCGTAACGCGGATCGCCCCGGTAATAGAAATCGCTGAAGGTGTAAGCCTGGCGATAGCTCAGGCGATCGCCGCTGCCGCTTTCCCACAGCTTGGACGTCAGCGCCGCTTCGATCCCTTGATGGATGGTCTTGCTGGCGTTGGCATTGGCGATCAGCGCGTCGACACCCGCGCTTGCCTGCCGCACCACGGTCGACAGCAATTCACCGCTGATGTAGGAACGATACAGGGACAAGGTTCCCTCATGGGTCTGATTACCGGCGCGCAGCCCGAGTTCGGCCGTGTTGGCTTTTTGCGGCGTCAGAGGACGGATGTAGGGCACGCCGGTGCTGCCCATCTGCCAGGTGACGGGTGGGTCGATCGACCGCGACACATTCGCGAACACCAACAGATCGGGCGTCGCCTGATAACGGAAGCCGACGCGCGGCGCGATAGCGTGCTCGTTGTAGCGGACGGCGCGCGGAAATTGCTCGGTCGTCGTCAGGATGGTGCGGTCGATATGCGCATCCCGGTCGACCTCGATGAACGACAAGCCGGTCGACAAGGTGAACTGGTCGGTCAGGCGCAACTCGTTGCCGAACGACAGCACGGTGTCGCGCGATCCGGTGTAGACGGTGTACTGGCGCTCGCTGCCGCGCACAGCGGTGGCGATGTTCTGGTTGTACGCCGTGACATCCCCCTTCAGCAATCGCGTATCGCTGAAGGCGATGGTGGTGTCGCTGGGCTTGCCGAACAAGGTATCGCCGACGCGCAGGTAGCGCAGCGACACGGAACCGTCCGTCGAGCGCCAATCCTGCGGCGTGGTCGAGTAGCGCCAGCCGTTGTCCAACGGGTAGTTGTTATACGCGAGCCCCAGTTCGAGTTTCGAACGGTCGTCCAGCGTCAACGTGGTCTTGTTGGTGATGAGCGTGGTGCCTTTTTTCTTGCGCGCGGCGGTGGTCGCGTTGCTCTGGCGCGGATCGGCCTCCAGCTGCGCCAGGGTGATCGTGCTGCCGTTGCGCAGTTCCTCGTTGCGATGGCGAATGGTGAACCGCGTCTCGACGCGGTCGCTGAACTTGTGGCCGAGATTGGCGACATACTCGTTACCGCTATTCGGCGTATCCCGTTGAAACCCGTCGCGTTCGTTGTAGAAGTAGGCGAGGTAATAGTCGGTATTGTTATCGGCCGACACGCCGCCGGTGCTCACCCCGTATTTACGATATCCATAGCTGCCGGCTTCGACGCTGACCGAACTGCCCGGCGCGGAGCGGCCGGTGTGGGTGACGAAGTTGATGGCGCCGCCCAGCGACAACGCGGCATACGAGAACGCGTTGGCGCCGTTCAGGACTTCGGTGTAATCGAGCCCGTTCAACGTCAACAGGTCTTCCTGCGTGCCGCCGGGGCCGGTGATCGGTAAGCCGTCGTACAGATACTTGATGCCCAGAGAATAGCCCTGGTAGAACGCATTTAAGCCAGATCCACGGATGGAAATCTTGTTGGCACCGTTGCCGCTGGTCGCGGCGGCGAAAACCCCTGGCTGATAGGCCAGCACATCTTCCGCGTTCGCCGCGCGGCCGCGTTCCACCTCGGAATTTTTCACGATGCTGACGGTGCCCGCGATCGCGTCCAGCCTGGCCTTGGCCTTGTCGGAATCGGTGCGCGCCTTGCCCGAGACCACGACGGTCGCGCCAATCAGCGCGTCGTCCGCGTCGACGCCATCCGCAGCGTGCGTGACGCCGGTGGCCAGACACAACGCCGCGCCGAGACCGAATATCGTGAAGCCGCGGTATGACCGCGTTGCGTCCGGCTGTTTTTTGATTTTTTTAACTTGTTTCACTTGTCTTACTCTCCACGCTTTGTTTAAACACGTGGTAGAACTTACAACCTCCAGACAGCCGCAACAAACAATTAAAACTTCGATCTAAAGCAGAAGTTCTCTTATATCGACAGGCTCAGAATGGGTAAGACGCGCGCGCCTCAGTACAGCGCGCACTTGGTGTACGAAGTCGACCGCAAGGTTAGCGCAGCACGACCAGCTTGATTTTCTTGCCGCCCCGGTAGGTGGAGACGGTCATCGCGCCGTCGCGGATGTCGCCGTTGGCGTCGAAACGGATGGTGCCGGTCAGGCCGGGATATTGGATTTGGCGCAGCGCGGGCAGGTATTTGGCCGGATCGGTGGAGCCGGCTTGTCGCATCGCCGCCGCCACCGTCATCGCGGCGTCGTAGGCGTACGGCGCGTAGGTCTGGATGTCGCTATGGAAGCGCGCGCGGAAGCGTTCCACGAAGTCGTTGACCGCCTTCTCATGCGCGGCGTCGACGCCGCCGGCCTCGGCGCAGTAGACCGCGCCGTCGCGCATGCCGCCGCCGGCCAGCGCGGGCAGCGCTTCGGTGCAGATGCCGTCGCCGCCCATGAACGGCAACTCCATGCCCAGCGCCTTCATCTGGCGCAGGATGCCGCCGGCGGTGGAGTCCATGCCGCCGAAGAACACCAGGTCCGGTTTCTTGGCGCGGATGCTGGTCAGGATGGCGGTGAAGTCGCTGGCCTTGGGCGTGGTGAATTCGCGCCCGATGATTTTCAGGCCGGGCACGCGCGCCTGGGCGCTCTTGATGAATTCATCGGCCACGCCCTGCCCGTAGGCCGAGCGATCGTCGATCACGGCGATCCGGCGCGCGCCCAGTTGCTCCACCGCGTAGCGGCCCAGCGAGCCGCCCAGCATATTGTCGTTGGCCACCACGCGCATCGCGCCGGCGAACTTCTGCCGGGTGTACGCCGGGGTGGTCGCGGAAGGCGATATCTGCGGAATGCCGGCGGCGTCGTAGATGCGCGACGCCGGCACCGTGGTGCCGGAGTTGGCGTGGCCGATGACCGCGTTGACGCCCGAATCGACCAGTTTCTGCGCCACCGCCGTGCCCTGTTTTGGATCGGCCGCGTCGTCCTCGCTCTGCATCCTGAACACCACTTTGGCGCCGCCGATGGTGGCGCCGCGCGCGTTCAGATCCTCGATCGCCAGCGCCACGCCGTTTTCCATCGCCTTGCCCAGATGCGCGATCTCGCCCGACAGCGGCCCCGCCACGCCGATCTTCACCACTTGCTGCGCCATGGCGGCGCAACTCCACAATCCACAAACCAACAGGGGAAGAAAACGCGTCATTGCAGCTCCAGATGGGGGGTAATCCATCCATTCTAGCAACGACTATGCCGGTTGATGGTTTTAACGCCTGCGGCGCCATGCTATTCTTTCGTCGCTTTCGACCACTAAAGGAATCCATGACCCGCTCCCTCCCGCTGCTGCTGTGCACCCTGCTGTGCGCGGCCCTGCCCGCCTTCGCCCAAGTCAAAGCGCCGGCCACGCCGGAAAAGATGAACCAGCTGTACGCCGACTACTGGGAAGACTACCTGCGCGCCAATCCGATCGCCGCCACCTTCAACGGCGATCAACGCTACAACGACCGCTTCGGCCCCGTCACGTCCGCCGAGGAACGCAAGCAGAGCCGCGCGCTGGCGGAAAAATACCTGGCCCGCAGCGCCGAATTCGATCCCGCCCCGCTGCCGCCGGAAGACCGCATCAGCTATGACCTGCTGCGCTACCGCCTGAAAGAAATCCTCGACGGCCTGCGCTTCCCGTCCGACCTGGTGCCGGTGGACCAGTTCTCCGGCCTGCACCTGTCCATGGCCCAGCTCGGCTCCGGCAGCTCGGTGCAACCGTTCCAGAGCGTGCAGGACTACGACAACTGGCTGCGACGCGCGGCCGGCTACGCCCCCGCCGTCGACGGCGTGATCGCCGACATGCGCACCGGCATCGCCCAGGGCGTGGTGATGCCGAAGGCGCTGATCCGCCGCGTCCTGCCGCAGCTGGAGAACGTCGGCACCGACGATCTCGACAAGAGTACCTACATGGGCCCGGTGAAGAATTTCCCCGCCTCGTTCAGCGCCGCCGACCAGGCGCGCCTGAGCGCGGCCTACGGCAAGCTGGTGCGCGAACAACTGGCGCCGGCCAACCGCAAGCTGCTGGCCTTCATGCGGGACACCTACCTGCCGGCCGGACGCGAGACGGCCGGCATCGGCGCGCTGCCCGGCGGCCAGGACTGGTACGCCTTCCTGGCGCGCCGTTCGACCACGACCGCGCTGCCGCCGGCGGAGATCCACGAGATCGGCCTGCGCGAGGTGGCGCGCATCCGCGCCCAGTTCGAGGAGGCCAAGGTGCGGGTCGGCTTCCAGGGCACGCTGAAGCAATTCTTTGAGTACCTGAACACCTCGCCCGAACTGCGCTTCAAGTCGCGCGAGGAAATCCAGGCGGCCTACGAGGCGCTGCGTCCGCGCGTCGAGGCCAAGGTCGGCCAGCTGTTCGCGCGCGTGCCGCAGGCGCCGTTCGAGATCCGTCCGGTCGAAGCGTTCCGCGAAGTCAGCGCCGCGCCGGCCTCCTACCAGCGCGGCTCGGTCGACGGCAAGCGTCCGGGCGTGTTCTACTACAACGCCTACAAGCCGGAGACGCGCACCCGCTTCACCACCAACGCCTTCTTCCTGCACGAAGCGATTCCCGGCCACCACTTCGAGCGCAGCCTGGCGCAGGAAACCGCCGGCCTGCCGGCCTTCCGCCGCTTCGGCGGCAGCACCGCCTTCTCGGAGGGATGGGGTCTGTATAGCGAGATGCTGGGCCAGGAGATCGGCATGTATGAGGATCCGTGGCAGTGGGTCGGGCGCCTGACCGCCGAAGTCTGGCGCGGCGTGCGGCTGGTGGTCGACACCGGCATCCACGCCAAGGGCTGGACGCGCGAGCAAGCCATCGCCTACTTCAAGGACAATGTGCCGCAGGACGAGGTGACGGCGGTGCAGGAGGTCGAGCGCTACATCGCGGTGCCGGGCCAGGCGCTCAGCTACAAGATCGGCGAGCTGAAGCTGCGCGAACTGCGCGCGCGCGCCGAGACGGCGCTGGGCGCGGGCTTCGATTTGCGCGCCTTCCACAACGAAGTGCTGGCGCATGGCGCGGTGCCGCTCGACGTGCTCGACGCGGCGGTCAATCGCTGGATCGCGGCGCAGAAAAAAGGCTGACCGCGGCCGTCAGGATGACTGGTTGAATATCTTTGGTTTGACCAGCATCCAATCCTGCCTGTACAGATTGCGGACAATCGTTACCACGACCATCCCACCGCAATCCCACCAGGAGGATCACATGGCACGCCCCTCGTTCAACGCCGCTTGGGCGGCATCGCAGCGCATTTACGACCCCGTCAATCCCGGCGCCAAGGTGGCGAAGGTGATCGGCGGGAACGTCGAAAAGAACATCAACAACCCCGTCCCGGCGCAACGCTGGGACAACACCTGCGCCGTCCGCATGAGCTACATCCTCGGCCAGGCCGGCCTGATCATTCCCACCCTGCGCGGGCAAACGGTGTCCGGCGCCGATGGCCGGAAATACTTCTTCCGCGTGCGCGACCTGATCGCCTTCCTCAAACAGCAATGGGGCGAGGCCGAGGTTGTAAAATATCCAGCGTCCGGCGGCGGGACCTTGGCCGGCAAGCAAGGCGTGATCCTGTTCGAGGTCTCCGGCTGGTCGGACGCGTTGGGACACGCCACCCTGTTCAACGGCCGGACCTGCTACGACCATTGTTATTTCAATGAGCCGGAGGCGAAATACCGCACCGAGCGCGCCAACTTCTGGAGCTTGCGATGAAGTCCATTCCCCTGTGCGCGGCGCTACTGACCGGCATCCTGCTGTCGTCGGCGGCCCGCGCCTCGGATCAGAAAATCAATTCCCCCCAGGCCGCCGCCCGCACCCACGCCCAGAACTACAAGGACATGGTGCTGGCGACCTGCCTGGCGCAAGCCTACCGCGACGACCCCGGCGCGGCCGCCGATGCCGGCAGCAGCGTCGCCGCCTTGCGCGACTGGACTTACTTCGACCTGGACCGCAGTCCCGACGCGGTCCAGTCGCTGGTCGACAACTACCTGGCGCGCGACTATTCCCATCCGCTGGTCGAGTCGGAGCTCAAGGGCATCCGCTTCGATTTCCTCAAGTGCATGGACTTGTACCACAGCAAGGCGCTGGACGACCTGGCCAAGCGCCTGGTCGTCGACCCGAAGCGCGGCGCCCGGCGGCGCTAGCGTGCCGCCGGCCGGTACCAGAGTTGCCGACGCGACAGCGGCGTGGCCGGCGACAACAGCGGATTGCGCAGTTCAAACACCCGGCGCGCGTCCAGCCCCGAGCGCGACACCATGTCGCCGAAATAGTCGCGGAACAGCCGCTCATAGCTGCCGTCGGCCAGCATGCTTTCCAGCCCGCGCTGAATCGCCGTCGCCAGCGTCGTGTTCGACTTGTTGACGAAGAAGTAGAACGCGGCCGGGTAATGCAGCGCCAGGCCGGGCGCGACCATCAAGTCTTGCGCGGCGAAGGCCTCGGCCTCGTTCCAGACTTCGAACACGGCGCGCGGAAAATAATCGACCCGTCCCGATTCCAGCATCTTGAACATGCCGGCGTAGTCGGAGGCGGTTTGCACCTTGAAGCCGTTGGCGCGCAGGATGTCGGTGTCGGGCCAGTCGTGGCCCTGCAGCGCGTCCAGCGCCTGCAGCTCTGCCTGCTTGCGGATGGCGGCGAAGCGCGCCGCGTCGCGCTTGCGGATCAGCAGCAAGCGCCAGCCGATCAGGCCCATGTCCAGCGGAATTCGCACCGGCAGCAAATCGCGCTCGCGCTGCTGCGACGACATGGTCCACATGACGTCGATCGCCCTGCCGTTGCGCAGCTCCGCCAGACCGCGATTCTGCCGCATCATCACCGAGGTCGATTCCAGCGTGTGGTCCGCGCCGGCGCGCGTCAACGCCATTTTGAGCAGGCGCACCGGGTAGTGTTCCGCGCGCTCGCCCTGCCCTTGCGACTCGGATTGCGGATACCGCACCAGCGTGGCGGCATGCGCGGACGGCCATGCCAGCGCCAGCATGCCACCTAAAATTAATCGTCTGCGTTCGGACATAAGGCAATATTAGCATCCAATTCAAGTATATTGCTTGCATTGCCGTAGCCACACTTGACCACCACGCCCATGGAAACCCATTACCTCACCCCGCTGTTCTCCCCCAAATCGATCGTCGTCTTCGCCGGCAAGGCCGACCAGCCCGAGACCCAGACCAGCTTCGGCCGCGGCATCCGCGCCCAGCTGGAGCAAGGCGGCTTCACCGGGCCGGTGACCTACCTCGACGTCGACATGAGCGGCACCCTGGCCGACCTGGCCAAGACCGGCGCCGACCTGGCGCTGATCGCGCTGCCCAACGACCAACTGGCGTTCGCGCTGGAGGTGGCCGGCCGCATCCAGTGCCGCGCCGCGCTGATCCTGTCGACCGGGGTCGAAGGCGCGCTGGCGCGCGAGCTGCACGGCATCGCCCGCAAGCACGACATCCACCTGCTGGGGCCGAACTGCCTCGGCTACCAGCGGCCGCGCCTGAACATCAACGCCAGCGTCGCCGGCCAGCTGGCGCAGCCCGGCAGCCTGGCGCTGATCTCGCAGTCGGGCGCGCTGACCTCGGCCATCCTCGATTGGGGCAGCCAGAACGCGGTCGGCTTCTCGACCGTGGTCTCGCTGGGCGCCAACACCGCCGTCGACCTGGCGCAGACGCTGGACTTCCTCGCCACCGATCCGGCCACGCAGAGCATCGTCATCTACATGGAGGGCCTGACCGACGCGCGCCGCTTCCTGTCGGCGCTGCGCGGCGCCGCCAACACCAAGCCGGTGGTGGTGCTCAAGGCCGGCAACGCGGCGGCCGCCTCGCAGGCGGCGCTGACCCATTCCGGCGCCATCGTCGCCAGCGACGAGGTGTTCGACGCCGCGCTGCGCCGCACCGGCGCGGTACGCGTGAAGTCCTTCGTGCAACTATTCCAGGCGGCCAAATGCCTGGCCTCGCGCTACCGCCCGGTCGGCCCGCGCCTGGCGGTGATCACCAACGGCGGCGGCCCCGGCGTGCTGGCGGCCGACTGGATCGACGAGCTCGGCCTGCAACTGGCGCGGCTGTCCGACGACGGCGCGCAGGCGCTGGCGCCGCTGCTGCCGCCGCACGCCACGCTAAGCAACCTGATCGACCTGTCCGAGGAGGCCGACGCCGACGCCTTCGCCGCGGCGGTCAAGGCCTGCGCCCGCGACGCCCAGGTCGACGGCATCCTGGTGATTTATTCGCCCAAGCTGGGCAGCGACCCGGCCGCCGTGGCGCAGGCCGTCAGCGCCCTCAACGCCGGCCTCGGCAAGCCGCTGCTGACCTGCTGGATGGGCGACCAGAAAGTCGCCGAGGCGCGCAAGATCATCAACACCGCCGGCGTCGCCACCTTCCGCACGCCGGAGGCGGCGGTCGACGGTTTCAGCAGCATCGCCTCGTTCTACCAGAACCAGCAGTTGCTGCACCAGACCCCGCCGCCGCTGTCGCAGCTGGCCGAGCCCGACCTGGACGGCGCCCGCCTGCTGATCGAGGGCGTGCTGGCGGAACGCCGCAAGGTGCTCACCGAGATGGAATCGAAGGCGCTGCTGGCGGCCTTCCACATCCCGATCACGCAGACCATCCTGGCGCGCAACGCCAGCGAGGCGATGCTGATCGCCAGCCAGCTCGGCTATCCGGTGGCGCTGAAGATCGATTCGCCCGACATCAGCCACAAGTCCGAGGTGCAGGGCGTGACGCTGAACCTGGCCAGCGCCGCCGCCGTGCGCGACGGCTACAACGACATGATGGCCGCCGTCGGCCGGCTGGCGCCGGACGCGCGGCTGAACGGCGTGACGGTGCAGAAGATGGCCGGCAAGCGCCACGGCCGCGAGCTGTACATCGGCGTCGTCACCGACCGCCTGTTCGGCCCGGCGATCAGCTTCGGCGCCGGCGGCACGATGATCGAGCTGATCAACGACCGCGCGGTCGAGCTGCCGCCGCTGAACCTGTTCCTGGCGCAGCGCCTGATCGGCCGGGTGCGCTCGGCCAACACCTTGGGCGAATGGCGCGGCGCGCCGCCGGCGCAGCGCGAGGCGGTCGAGCAGATGTTGCTGCGGGTGTCGGAGATGGTGTGCGAGTTGCCGCAGCTGCGCGAGATGGACATCAACCCGCTGATCGTCGACGAGCACGGCGCGCTGGTGGTCGACGCCCGCATCGTCATCGACGCCGCACCGCCGTCGGCGCACGACTACGACCACATGGCGATCCTGCCCTATCCGTCCAACTACACGCAGGAGTGGCCGATGCGCGGCGGCCATCACTACACGCTGCGGCCGGTGCAGCCGGACGACGCCTCGATGCTGCAGGAGCTGGTGCGCGGGCTGTCGGAGAAGTCGCGCTACTACCGCTTCGCCTCGTCGCTGCGCGAGCTGTCGGTGCAGATGCTGGCGCGCTACACGCTGATCGACTACGACCGCGAGATGGCGCTGGTGGCGGTGCGCACCGAGCGCGCGCCGGGCGTCACCGGCGACTTCATCGAGACCGAGACCATCATCGGCGTCTCGCGCTACATCGCCAATCCCGACCGCAGCAGCTGCGAATTCTCGCTGCTGGTGGACGACCGCTACAGCGGCCAGGGGCTGGGCACGCGGCTGATGCTGGGCATCATGGACGTGGCGCGCGACAAGGGCCTGAGCGAAATCGACGGCCTGGTGTTGTGCAAAAACACCGGCATGCTGAAACTGATGACCAGCCTGGGCTTCCAGATCCGTCCGTACGACGAGGACCCGGACTTCCGGCTGTGCAGCAAATCGTTGTAGGCGTCAGCCGGCGCGGGAGGTGAGCTTGGCGCGCAGCTCCTTGATCTCCGCCGCGTAGTTGTCGCGCGCGGTGACGGCGCCGACCAATTCCATCTCGGCGGCCAGGCGCGCGTCGGACTGGGTCGCCACCTCGGCGACGTTTTGCTCGACCTGGCGGCGCAGGTCGGCGATCTGGCGGTCCTTGCCGTCGATGGCCAGTTGATCCTTGGCTTTGCCGACCAGCGCGTCGGTGGCGATGTGGCGCGCGTTGCGCAGTTCGGCGTGGAGTTGGTCGATCTCCTCGCCGCGCTCGGCCAGTTGCGCCAGCAGCTTGTCGCGCTCGGCCGACAGCAACTCCTGCGCGCCCTCGGACTGCGCCAGCGCGTCGCGCACCGGCGCGCCCGCCTGCTCCGCCAGTTGCTTGACCCAGTCGCCCAGCGCGGCGACGATGGGCTCGGGAATGTCTGCCCGGGACAGCGCGGCCTGATCGGAAGTAACTTCTTGCATGGCGAACTCCAATAGCGTTAGATCCCACAAGATACAGGAAGCCATTGCTCACCAGCAAGCCCAATCCTTTTCAAGACGCCGTTCATACCCCGGATTGCGCAGTCTGTCGCGTGATCGCCATGGCATGTTGGCATTGGATTATCATCACCTCGCAATGTTTTCATTCCCTCCACAACCAAGAGGTCACCATGATTCGCTACGTTTTGCCCGCCGTCCTGCTGATCGGCGCCCTGCCGGTCCACGCCCAAACCCCGACCGCCGAGGTGCCGCTGATCGAGCGCGCCAAGCTCTTCGGCAACCCCAGCAAGACCGGCGGGCGCATCAGCCCGGACGGGAAATGGCTCTCTTGGGTGGCGCCGCGCGACGGCGTGCTCAACGTCTGGGTGGCGCCGGCCGAC
>Ga0247815_10003452_pt1 | contig 11355 bp, 14 predicted proteins | sample UWRJL194509B1_FD_181014 | JGI IMG/M metagenome (GOLD analysis project Ga0247815, IMG submission 181014) | Plant litter microbial communities from Arlington Agricultural Research Station in Wisconsin, United States - UWRJ-L194-509B-1 | ecosystem: Environmental > Terrestrial > Plant litter >... | reverse complement strand
GTCCGTGTTCGACTCGTCTTGTTTTCTCTTTCGTTCAGAGGGCTTGCGGAAGTACTTCAGTCAGTTCGGTAAGGTGGATGCGTGCACCATCATGCGGGACGCGACTGGCCGTTCGCGCGGTTTTGCTTTCCTCACGTTCGAGGATCCGGCGGCAGTCAACGCAGTTATGGTTCGGGAGCACTACCTCGATGGCAAGATCGTGCGTTTCTCAATTGTCTATAGCTTGACCTTGCTCACTGTCAGACAAATATCACAGATCGACCCGAAGCGCGCCATCCCGCGGCAAGAGCACCACCGGACTCAAAAGCTCTTCGTTGGCGGACTCGCGCCCACCGTCACCACCGAGTCGCTGCGCGCGTACTTTGCACAGTTCGGCAAGGTCGTCGATGCCACCGTCATGGTCGACCGCGACAGCAGCCGCAGCAAGGGCTTCGGCTTTGTGACTTTCGAAGACATCGACAATGTTGAGCGGTTACTCGGTATCGGGCTGTTGGAGATTGACGGCAAACTGGTGAGTCCTTGTGGGTATCTGCAAAGCCTGAACATGAATTGACAACGCGGCTGTAACAGATCGACGTGAAGCTTGCCCAACCGCGAGGTGCGATGATCGCCCAGCGCGAGCAACAAGGCCAGATTGGTGGGCCCGTTGGCGCTGGCGGTAACGGCGGCGCTGGTGGTGGCATGAACAGCCCCAACGGCGGCATGGCTGGAATGGCTGGCGGTATGGCCGGCGCGATGGCTGGTGGTGGCGTAATGAATGCGGCGGCGGCCAACACCAACGGCGGGGGTCCTAACGGCAACACACCCTTCGACCCACAGGCCCTCGCACAGCTCTACCAGCGCATGTTCCAGCAGTTCGGCGGCGCCCAGGGTATGATGCAAAACATGCAGAACATGATGGGTGGTGGCATGATGAATGGTGGGATGGGTGGAATGGCGGGAATGATGGGTGGGATGGGTGGTGCTGCCGGGATGGCTGGCATGGCGGGCATGGGAGGTATGGGCGGAATGGGCATGGGGATGAACGGCGCGATGGGTGGTATGAACGCGATGGGAGGTGCTATGGGAGGCATGCGTGGCAATGCCGGGATGGGTGCTGGGATGGGAGCTGGGATGATGCGCGGCGCTGGAGCTGGCGGCAACATGGGTGCCGGTGGTGCTGGTGTCGGCGTCGGCGTCGGTGCTGGCGCTGGTGCTGGCCAGGGCCTCGGTCCGAACGTACCGCGCGGTCCACGAGCGGGCAATGGACAGGCGCCGCCTACGGGACCTGCTGCAATGCAGAATGGCGGGACAGGCCCCATGCGCGCAGGAAACCGCGGCGCCAACAACTTCCACCCATATGCGCGTTGAATGGGCTTCAACCCCGACAACTCGACACTTGGACAGCAACAGAAATTAGGCACAAGCGTCGGCCTGTCTGGCCGCCGTTCGCCATACCATACAGCAGCGCCTGCGCTCCGGCTTTCGACACATGCGCCACGCATCTCCTTGACTCGATGCCCGCTCTGTATTTTATCAATGCGCCTCATTACCGGCGCCTTGTTGTCTAGAATTGGCTTTATATCTAATTTGATTACGTCGCTCATTTGTTTTTGCTAGCTGCATTCGTGGTCGAGATGTCACCTGAGCTGGATGGACGAACCGGTTTTTTTGCGACCACAACAGGCACGATGCATCTCAGAACTACAGAATACAAACATAGCATTGAATTGGTATTCGATAATAAGACAAAAATACCAACATGTACTAAGATAACTCATAATTATACAATTCTCTCTGCGATTGGGCTTGGCAGTGCACGGGCCAGTGGCACGTCATTTGGAAGATCGCGTGTCCTCGGCATGGACCTGTCTCACTTCGCTTGCATTGGCTCATTCACTGGAGCGGAGCGGAAGTTTGGCTTGTAAGGTCATAACGGTCATAGGGTTCGTGTGATTAGTCGTCGTCGACCAGCATGTCCTCTTCCTCAGGCTCTTCAGCAGGACCAGTGGCAGTACTAGTAATCTTGAGGTTTTCAGGGAGCGGTTGAACGGGGTTCCAGTAACGAAGAGTGATCTCGCGGCTGTCTGAGATGCAGCGTGGTTTGTGGCTGATCGCAACGTCGTCTTCGGTTGGGCGGGACGGGCAACGCCGCATGTGGCGGACGACGTTGTGCGACTGCTTCTGCCTGGATGGGCACCAGGGGCATTCCCACACGATGCATTTCAAGTGTTTATCGTTCATGTGACGCCGTAGGTCTGAGATACGTCTCATGCTGATGGAACAGTTGTCGTAGGGACACTGGTGGGCCATACGTAGCGAGCGGATGCTTGAGGCTGGAAGTCAGCAATGTCGAGCACATCGGTGAAATTAGACACCAGCTGACGGGTGATACTCACAGGCAAAGGTGAGGAACGTAAGGTGAGAGATCACAGGTGGGCGGTTCGATGATGTCGATATTGAGGTCGTTGGTCTCGTCGTTTTATACCAAGCGTAGGCGCCGAAGCGTTCTGTGTGGTCGAGCCAAGCTTCACCTCGACACCCTTCACATCGAGGTGGCAACGCTCTCCGCTTCAACACAGGGACACAATAGCTAGCAGCTTCATACGACATTGATCGTCTCTGACCAGGTCCATGTTCACATTTGCCAGACCACTGGTGAGCCCAATCCAATTCGATTCAACACCTCCAGCACATCGAGGCTCCACTTGGTACACATATTCTTGAACGGAGAATCTAAGTTACAAGCTGGGACTCAAAAATGCGTGCCGCGCGATCTTTTGTGCCTTCAGGTGCTGTCCACAGACAATAGCAGGATTGCGATCGCGATGAGAAACTTGATAATGCATTGGTTCGACCCATATATAATTTGCACATATATCCTGCGTTTCCGCGTCCAAATCTGGCGAGGCAAGCAATAAAATACATCGTTAAAATAACTGCAGATGTTCATACGGTGAGAATGATCAAGAGCTTACAGCATGCGACTCTGAATGGTGTTAAGAGAGCGCACATCGTCGTCGAGACCTTCCATGCCGGATTTGGCAGCAACATGAGATGAGTTCATCGGATCGTACTCGGTGTCGCTGCCAGAATCAAACGTCGCTATCGAGGACGGTCGGTCTGTCATGGTTGCTGTGTGTTGCCGGACGTCTTCAGGGGACCAAAGAACAGTCGTATCTGCAGAGGCGAATGATCCATCCGACGGACTCGGAGAGACGGGCCTGTGAGCCTGGGCCAATAGAAAGAGCCGCTGCTGTCGCTGTCGTGAGACGATGTTATCCCTTGCTTGAGTCGTTTCCGCTTCTGCGCCACCAACACTGGACACCTGAGTCTCCCAAAGATGTGGGCTGTCGATATCGGCTCCTGTGACGAGGTCGCCGTACCTTCCGAGCACATCCGCGAGCTCTTCTCTCGCAAGTAGAAGTTTAGCTAGCAGTTGTTCAGCCGCCAACGGCGGCTGTCCGGCATCGTCTCGGCTCAGTGTCACCGTCGCCTTCGCCCACGGTATCCAATCCATCACCCAGGCTTGACTCTTCTGGCAGCTTATGTGGAGGTCCTAGTTATCGTGTGAGTCACGAGATAACGAGATATCTGAACGGGCAAGCTCGCACCTGGGTTTGCGTGCCAGAGAGCAGATCATTGAGGTTGGCTTGCTCAAGGGCTTCCTCAAGCTTCCGGGCATTTGCTCTTGCAGATTTACATTCAACATCCAGTCGTGGCAACTCGCTCATGCGTAGGATTAGATGTCGTCCATCACTTCGCGAGAGTGAAGTGAGCTGGGATGTTATGGGAGATTCTTGGGGAATATCCATCTCGCTCGCAGAGCGCATGGGAGATACCAGTGCTTGTGGTACTTCTCCTGCGCTGCTATTGGCATCGGTGGCACTGAAGATCGGCAGCAAGCCTCTCTGGTTGAACTGGGTATAAGTCGAGCGAGTTCAAAGGCATGCTCGTACGCACGTTCTCTATTCTGTTCTGTCCGAGGTCTTGCGGCACCTTCGCCTCCAGTAGTTGGTTTGGATACTGCGCAATAGATCCGACGTCATTTTGCTGGCGTTGAATCCTTGCTGGGTCTATAGTTTGATCGCGAGTCTCGGGCGGTGGCTCGGGTTGCGACTCGGACTCGCTACTCGGCGTTTGCAACACGTCGTTGATGAGCTTCTCAGCCTCAAACAAGATCCTCGCAAGCCGCTTGCGCGAAGATGGTTCAACCTACAGATCACATTAGCTTTTCAATCCGCGTATATGTTGGCCCAGACTTACCTTCAGTTGATCGGACTGGTCTTCATCAAGGGCACGTTGGTTGTGCCTTTTGATCGCGGCAAGCAGCGCAATGCACTGCTCTCGCGCCTCGAGCGCGAGCTGGCTCATCCCTCCTACTGCAAGTCGTATTCTTAGTAGCGTTGCCTTCTCTTTAGCCTGCTCACGGAGCTGCTCGACCGTCTGCCGAAACACGGCACGTTCATCGGATGGCAGCACGGCGACGACCTTTTTTGAGCCACTGCTCACGCCGATACGTTGTCGCATCCCTTGCTCCATCTCGCTGCCTGTTGGGTTTGTAACGCGTAGGCGTCTATGTCCCATCTTTTCAGAGTGCTGTACAGCTGCCGCACCATTTTGCAGTGGCAGGTGGACTTTCTGCCGAGGATGTTGGGAAGAGGTTCGTGTTGGTTGGTCTCCCTGCTGAGAATACTGGCTATACTGCTGCTGGTGAGCCGAATCACGAGAAATGTCCAAACTCAGTATTTCGGCTGGCGTGGGCGGAAGCCGACGAATTTGACGTCCGTTCTGTCTTGGCGCAGTTGGAGTGGGAGGTAGTGGCGCGATTTCGGGCGGAAAAGGATTGCTAACCTCGCGAAAGAGCTGCGGAGCTAGTTGCGTACCGTGCACGTTCGAAAGTTGTGCTGAGGTCAAGTGAGACGGACTCGGCGAGCGAGAGGCGCTGCTGCCAGCACCCACACCGCCGCCGGGTGTCTCCGACAGAAACGAACCGTCGGCTGAGTAGTACCGTATTCCGCCGCCAGGTGCCTCGACTGTGAACGAACCGTCGACTGAGAAGTACTGATATTGCTAGTAATAAGATATTGTCAACTTTTCGTGCTTAATCGGACATGGACTTACCTTCGGGTCGAGCTTTGTCTCGTGAAGACTCCGGAGCGCAACCTCGTTCTCCTCCTGCTCATGCATTCCCAACCGCTCTAGCTCGTCGTACTGCTTGAACACCTCCACAAGATCCTGGTTTGCCTGGAGTAACGCCGCCAAAAGCTGTTCCTCTGCCGTCTCTGGGGTCTGCTGCTGCTGCCCTTCCTCGCCTTGAATCGATGCTGCGATCGCCTGCTGTTCCTGGAGCTTATCACGACTGCGGCCTGAAATGACCGTCGCCCAAGGGATTTGAGCAACAATAAAGTCCTGGCTCCCCATGCACTTGGTGTGGAATTCCTTGATGACTAGGTTACTTGCGAGCTCGATAGGCTTTGCGAAACTGAGGGCCTCGCTGAGCACGCGGGCGTTGTTCCGAGCAAGCTCGCACTGGCTGTTCAGGTTGCGAATCTCCTCTCCGACAGATGGTTCCCGCGCATTCTGTGAAGCCTGTGGTGCATGTAATCTAAGCTGCGGGGTATGCCGTTGGCGTAGCGCCTCGAGTGCGGGTGGCGTAAACGTCGGGTCACGGTCATCGAACGCTATGCCTTCGTCAGGCTGCCCAGGGGCCTTGACACGTCGCCACGAGTTGACAAAGTTGCGTCTCTCAGGCGTCGAATGAGCGAAGGCTGCGCCGGCGATGACCTCAAGTAGCCGCTCGCGCACGACCGGGTTCGTACTGCTGGATGTACAAAGCTCCTCTACAACTTCGAGAAATCTCTGGGTTCCCGTTTGTGCTTCAAAAAAATCAGCGATTGTGATGTTACGTTTGACGTGCAGCTCACCAATGAAGATCTCGCCCGAATATTTCAGCATGATGGCCCATAACTGTCGCGTCAGTAAGCAAGCGGTCCAGGAGGCATTGCCCGAAGCGAGTGCTTCGAGCACGCCACATTCTCGCACTGCGAGGACGGACCGCAGCAAAAACTCACCTTCCCTGCAACCAGTTGAGCATTCGGCTGGGCATACCTATGAGCGGTCATATCAGCCACACATTATAACAAACGAGGGGGTATTGTGCGGAGCACTTGTATGAAGAAAGCTGCCAAAAACAGCCTGGCTTAGGCGAACTGAGTGCATACGGGAATGTGATGGATCATCCAAGTCGCCAATGACGGCAGCCAAGGCGATGTGCGCAGCCCCCATGAAGGCCTGCGTCAGCAGCATGGGTTTAATTCAGACAGCAACAGCTTCTCTCCCCCAACCAATGGCAGTTATCTCGAGGAAGGTTCGAAACGCGCACCAGAGATGGCAGGCAAGGAGGGAGAATGTGTGAAAGCTCGACAAGCACTCACTTGAACTCTCGCCGCAACGCTGCTGCAGCTTCCCGTGCATTAGCCTCGCTGGCTGCAGCACGGTCACAGATCTCGAGTACAACATTCCAATCGTCTGCTGCGAAGTCGGTGACATAGCCTACGATGGAAGATACTTCGTCAGTGCAGGATCGCTGAATGTGCCAGTAGCCGACGTTGCGCGTACCGATCATACGTGTGAGCTCGCCAGGGGAACCAGCCTGGTTCTCTTCATCTCTTTTGCTGTTATTCCCGTAGCGTGGTCCGGGTCCGAGGGAAACGTCTTGGCTAGGTAGATTGTTGTCTCGGCTGAAGAAACTGCCTTTCTGCTGTAGCGCGCCAGCCCAGCCCTCTTCATCTCTCCTCTTGCGACTCCTATGAAATATCTCTGATAAGGCGGGAGGTGGCTGGGTATCAGAGACCACTCCATTGCTTGGAGCGAGCCTGATCAAGCGCTGCGTGGCATATACCGTAGGTATAGTCGACCCAAATGGCGCCCCTATGATGGGGTTATAATCGGGTTTCTGACGTTGGAACAGTTTCTTCATGCTGTAGGTAGATGGGTGATCCGCCCTCAAATGTGAAGGAGGAGGAGGAGGAGGAGGAAGAAGAGGTGGGTCTGGCGCCGGCATGTAGCCGGATCGCCAGATCTCCGTCCGCTGTTCCCATTGCACATGCACATCTTCGTTGCGCGGGCTTATCCCCCAAGACCAAGCAGCGCGAATAAAGAGTCGGTCAGGGCGCCGGGCTCGCAACCGCATCATCGTTTCCCTGCCAATATGCCTAGCCCTCAAGCCCTCTTGCAATTGCTGGAGCCTCTCGTCAGCCAGCTTACGGTCAACGCTGAATGCGCTTGCGTGCACTACATCTCGTTAGCCCGCCACGCTAAGATGTGGTCATGGTTGGTGTCGTGCAGCATTGGTTCACCTTTATCTAGCAGGAAGCCAAGCATGAGATACTGTAGACCCATCCAGGAAAGCACACGGCGTGTTCGGTCACTTTGGCACCGTGTCTGAGCGCTCGCGTCGTGCCGGGACAATAAGGTGCAAGACAGGGACCATGCGCGGGAAAGGCGAAGCTCAGGGGACACACGACCAACTCCAGCATCCTCACGCTTCACGTAATCTAATCTCAACCACAAAGGGATCAACCGCGTGTGTGAGTGTAATAGACAGGTACTAGTTCTCGCAGCAAGAAACAGCGAAAACGAGGAGTAGATTGAGCAGGGCCAGTAATGTAGTCTGATGAGATCGAATGTTACGTCAGTGCTCTCTCTCTCTCTCTCTCTCTCTCTCTCTGGCCTATGTGAGGTTTGGAACACGGCAAGTAAACAATTAGGCAGTATCTGAATATATAGTACACGTGCAGTTGCAATTCGTTTCATCGGTAATTAAGCAATAAACACAGGACGACATGGACAAACATTCATCAAGTTTCAGACACCTCGCCCACCGTGTAGTGCATATCCGGCACCTTGAGGACCAGCAGTCTGGAAAAAATTGAATTATAACGAAGGTGAGAGCGTGTTAACGATGTTACGGATGAAAACTAGGAGTAAGCGAACCTTGGAGTAGCAACTGCGACACATCGGGTCGCCGTCACGCTCAGTCAGGCGAGTGCTGTCGAGCATAGTGCTGCACTCGACGCAGCGCAGACACCGTTTGTGCCAGAATCTTCCACATGCCTTGACCTGCTCTGCAAAGTATACCGCGGTGCTGCATGTTGGACACAACGGTGTGCCACTGCCGAGACCGGCAAATCGCCGTGGGCTGTTCGAAAGAGAGCCTGCATATTGCTGTACTTTGCTTGGACTGGTAGTGCCAGTGGCAGTTGGGCGGATAGGGCGCGCTGCTGCGGAGGCGACGGAACTGAGACCAGTATACGATTGCCGTAGTGGGACTGAGGACCCAGTGAAGGAGTGTTTGAGTGGGCCGGTAGACAAGGGTTCGGAATCGACGAGGCCCAGAGAGCGATCCGGGCTTTCCGAAGCCATGTCGCTAACCTTATCCGCTTCTTCAGATGGCGGTGTCTGTGGCAGCTCGAGGTCATCTTCTGTGCTGTCAGGCGAAGGAACGAGGGCGATTGCAGCCTGGCCTGCTCCAAGTCGCGGGCTTGTGGTTGGACTAAATGAATATGTAGTCGTCAAAGGCGGGGAAGATGGTGCGCTGGAGAGAGTTCGGGTCGGGGTCGATGGCGAGAGGTTCGCGCTGCGCAGGTCTGTGCATCATAGCGCGTCAGCCACCTGGCCACCACAAATCGCAGGCAGTGAAGGTTCACCTCTCGTTCCAAAGAGTCGTACATGACAGTTCTTACTACAAAGAGGTCAGTTCAATTGGTCAGGACACATTGAGGCCGCGCCGTACCAATATGGCTGCAGATGATGACGCGCATAAGCCACAGAGCGCTTCCTACATTGAAATGGACGCGGACGCACCTCCTGGTTGTGTTCCACCAATGCGCCAGAGTCTAGTCGTTTTGCACATGAGGTACACTTGAGACACATCTGGAAACGACGGCCCGGGTAAGCTCCCCACTGATCTCGGGCGTTGCGCAAAGTGGACGAGGACGAACCTTGTGGTACAACTACACGGCACCGAAGTTAAGCATATGAGAAGCTTCATGGAACAGGCTAAGCGCACCTTGCGACCAGGGCCCATAACCTTTTCCGCAGCGTATACCGCGCGGTCGCAGGTGGGACAGTAGGACGTGCCGCCGGAGCTCATTGCAGAATCTGGATCACTTGAGATGACGGAGGGATGGCTTAGAGTGTGTGCGCGAAGAGGGGGTGCAGGATGGTGGTAATTGACTTGAGGGAAAGAGCAGAGGTGGGAAGGCAAGGTGCGGCCGGCTGCACGCGACGCGCCCGGCTGTTCAGCCACCCGGCTTGTGACATGACTTGCACATCTGTAAATTGCCGGGCTGTGCCCTTGCTCATTTAGGCGGATGACGTTGCTCTTAAACGCTTGATTCCTGAGTACTCCATTTGAGCTGTACACTAACATATGCACGGGTCGGTCATCATCGCATTTGATTTAGGTTGATGAGCAAGTGTAAGATCGGGAACACGGGTTGATAAGGCTTTGCTTCAGTCTGCACCCAAATTTCGAGTTTCAGATGCAGAAATCCTGTGGCAAAGCATGGGTGCGAATTTGGTGCGAAACTGCCGAGCCGCAACACGAGCGAGGACTATATATATATTACATTGCTGATGATCGGCAGGCACCTGCATCCGCTCTATGGCCTATCTGCACAGATCAATTCAAACCAACCGGTACCATCAGCGCGGTGCAAAGCACAGCGGTAGTTTCCGACAATACACCCTTGCGCTCCGTTTTCTTGATGAGCCACTGCTGGAATCCTTTCGATCTTCTCCTTCCTCGATGCAGCGTCTTCTTGAATTTGTGGTTGCTGTCGACGATTCAGTTGCCAAGCTTTCAAATCTTCTGCTCTCTGCGGTTGTTCAGGGCGCTACAGAGATCACCTAACAGAGAGCTTCTGTACATGTCAAAAACGCGTGACGGGACGTGTAGCGCCACACCATCCTGGCTAATGTGCAGCCCACCGAACGCGATGTGATATCTGCTTTCCCAAATAAGGACAAGATCTCCGACTTCTGGCTTCGCATCTTTGTTCTTTGTGTATGAGCTGGTGAAATTAAACACAACGCATCGAAACGACGAGCAGATTGCCTCCAAATTACTGCTGAACATTTCCTTGAAGTGAGAGGCTTCCGGATGAGCAACAGCAATATGAACGGTAGAGTTTCAACGACCATTTCTGGACTTGATGCTGGCGGGTTGAGCAGTCGAGTCGGAGTGGAACGCGGCGGCTAGGTTGTCCTCCTACCTGCCACTGCTCGGTCCTCCGCATTTTATTTGTGCATGCGCACCATTCTTTTTTCCTCAAACCACACTCGCTCGACCTTCTACGATAACCATTTCAGGTATTCAGCACCGGCAACGCCCTCAAACCCGACTTTACCACTATCAGACCAACCTCGACCTCAGTATCACGACCCCACGAGCCCTTAATCCTAGCATACCTTCTGTTACTCCTTTGGAGTAGCTGGTTGCTCTCAACAGGCCCAGTGCAACGCCATGAGCCAATACGACGACATCACTCCATCCATGTTGCCTCTGGTGTGCACTGTCTGACTTGGTTGGTGGCGTTTCCACGCATGCTAACCACAGGAAGTAGCGTATGCCGCCATTCTATACCCTACGCCCGAACCTCAAGGACAGCATCCAGGCGGATTGGCTCACAGGCTCGAGGTTACAGTTGGTACGCATCCAGTCTCACACACCTTCATGCTAATATTAACCCTCGCACCTTTAAAGGCGGCCGCTGGCCAGAGTTGCAAGATGCTACTGCGCGCGGAAAACGGGGATGTCTATTCATGGCAGCTTCAGCCAGGCACTCTGTGGATGTGTCCTCAGGGCCATGGCCGGACTCGTACGTCCTGTCACGGTATACCCATGTGCGCGTTTCATGCTCCATCCGTATCTGCCAATCTGATCAAAGAGCCTGTAAATCAGACGGCCCCATCCCCTGGACAAAATCGAAGAGGCTATCTTCAACGCGCGCCCAGACCTATTCGCCAGCATCAGCAAGTTCCCCAAGTTTCTTTCCATGCCGCAGGTCATTGCGCTCTGCGACCTGTTCAGTCTTATTCGTCGCATTCCTGCCTTCAAACATGCAAGAGAAGTCGATTTAAACCTGTTTGTGCTGTTGCAATGGACGAATGACAGGTTTGACCATTTTACAGGCTCTATCCCATGCTACGCGGTGCTCATCCACGACCACTGCCAGCAACGCGTAAGATTAGTGGTTGGCCGCGAACCCTCCATCTTGCCCGCTCGGCTACCGTTTCTCCACCTGCATCACCGATGAACTACTTGACCTCGCCACCCCCAACTCCAGTCGATCGCAAACCAGAGCTTGA
>Ga0247815_10003451_pt1 | contig 11359 bp, 15 predicted proteins | sample UWRJL194509B1_FD_181014 | JGI IMG/M metagenome (GOLD analysis project Ga0247815, IMG submission 181014) | Plant litter microbial communities from Arlington Agricultural Research Station in Wisconsin, United States - UWRJ-L194-509B-1 | ecosystem: Environmental > Terrestrial > Plant litter >... | reverse complement strand
GGTTGATAGCTTGCCGCCCCCATCTTACCCATCCATGACAAGTCGCTGAAGGCACTTTTGCTTAAACTAAACTGCTCTCTGTCGTTATATTACACTTAACTGTAAGCTATACCCTTGTTGATCGCTTTCGTTTCTCATTTCACTCCACCCCACCCCGCACACACGAAAATTGAAATTCGATCAGGTCCACTGCGCGCGTGACCTCTCAACCTCCGGCGATGATTCAGCTTTCCCACAGACGTTGTTGAGACATCGTCAGAATTGTGGTGCGAATGCCTTTGCGTCGCAGCACGGGAGCATTCGACAATGTGGCGTTTAGGGGCTGCTCCTTCACCTCTTGTTTCCTTGCGTCCCTGCGGTGTACTCGATGGACACGTACCTCAAATCCCGCAAAGAGCTTATCGCTTCTGAGCGTGCGCTGCGCTCTGGTGCCGATCGTGTCAGTGCATCGAACGAGCTCGAGCGCCGGGCGGATGCCATCGTGCGCAAGATTCGCGCTCAGGAGGCGAAAACCATCTGGCACGTTGAGCACAAGGAGTACAATAACATATTGAAAGGTATGGGTCTCACCAAACTTTTAGGTGCTCCTGCTGAAGTATCATTACGGTCGTGCTGCTAGAGATCGGCGCACCAGATCAGGAGCAATTGCAGTACGGTGCACACATTCAGGATGAGTTCGCCATTGCGCACCCCGACATCAGCAATTTCTTCCCCGGAATGCCTTTTCTCACAGGTTTGTGACTTGTATCGACAAGTTATAGGTCACTAAATACGTTCAGCACGCGGAATAATCCAAGAAACAAAGCTGTTCGACATCGTTAACAAAGTAGGTCGTTGTGTAGTGAGCCAGTAATTTTTCTACTCTAAACATGATCTTGCCTCAGATGCCGAAGGGTGCGTCCTGCTTGAGCTATGCGACAAGATAGTCTCATCAGCTTGCATCGCAGGTGGCATCCTCCACTCACACCTCGACTCCACAGTCGACATTGGCTTCCTCATGAACCTTATGCTCGCGCAGCCGGGCATGCACATCCGTACTCCTGAACCGGTTACCAAGCTCAACTTCAAGACGCTTCTCCCCGAGTTCTTGCAAATGTCGCCCAACCATGTCGCTCGGGAAAACAGCATCGTCAGCGAGAGCTATTCGTCCAACGAATGGGTCGCATACAAGGTTGCGAGGGACAATTTCTCCGCCGATCTTGGTGGACCATCGGGTTTCGACAGGTTCATCCGGGGTACGATGACAATTGAACCCAACCAGGCGTACAAGGAGTACAACTCGCATCGCAGGGTTCGCCATAATCACTATAGTGTCTCTAAATCCCGCGTTGTCTGACACAGTGAAATCTCTGTAGATGTGGGACAAGCTAGCAAGTACTTTCCATGTGTCGAATGTGCGTGTTGTTAGCTGGTATTGCTGGAGCTGACCTTGGTCGTCCAGGGCATTCTACGCTCGCTCCCCATCTTCAAAGCGTACACCAAGGAGTACTTTAGGGCTTCCATTTCAAACGGCATATCATACGTTGAGCCACGAGTCAACTTCTTCAGCCGGTGAGCTTGATCTACGCAACGGTGTTGATTTCGCGCCTGCTCACGCTACCCGCAGAACGTTCTACACTGCGGATGGTGTAGAGGTCCCCAACCGAGAGTTCATGCTTGTCTTTAAGGAAGTCCTCGAAGAGACAAAAGCGGAACTCAAGGCACAGGGTCGCGAAAAGGAGTTCGTTGGCGCGAAGGTCCGTTCGGCTCATAGACTGTCCGCTGCGACCTACCCGTTGACACCTCCTCAGGCAATCTACACATCAGTCAAGGTCATCTCGGCCGAGAATATGGAGTGGTACTATGAGGACTGTATTGCGCTCAAGCAAGAGTTCCCGGATCTCATCGCAGGCGCGACGGTCTCCTTCTATGCAATGGCGATGACTGACGCTGCTGTGGTCAGGATTCGACCTCGTTGGACCGGAGGAATTCGTCAAGCCTTTGATGGTCTACGTGGAAGGACTCTTACGCTTCAAGAAGAAAATCGAGGAGCTCCAGCTCGATCTGCCGTTCATCTTGCATGCTGGCGAGACACTCGGCGACGGCGATGAAGTGGATAACAATCTCTACGATGCGTTGCTTCTGGACACGAAGCGAATCGGGCACGGCTTCTCGTTGATCAAGCACCCGCTCCTCATGGACATGTGCAAGACGCGTGGAATTACGCTCGAGTTATGCCCGATCTCGTGAGTCCATTGCACCGACTGAGAGGCGATTGACGCTTACCTGAGATCCTCGTCAGGAACGAACTTCTGGCAAGAGGAACTTGTCACTCGATATATCATTACCGGCACTGATCACATTGATTTCAGCGTCTGTCTGCATCAATGCCAGCACACCCGATGCCGGCTCTCATTGCGCACGGTGTTGAGGTCGTCATTTCGAACGATGATCCCTCAGCTTTTGGCAACCTCGGTCTCTCTTGGGATTTCTTCCAAGTCATTGTTGCCAGTGAGGTAACTGGTCTCAGCGAACTTGGTGTGATCGCTCGTCGTAGCCTTGAGGTACGGCTGCCTTCTTTTACAGTACGGCCGTTCCGCCTCAGCTAATTGCTCCAGGTCTCCATGCTTGAGCCCGAACGCAAGAAGGATGCTCTTGCCAATTGGGATGCAGCATGGAATTCATTCCTGCAGAGCGTCTGCGACCGGTACAGTCACGTTCTGGGCTGAAGGGTCCAGGCCCGACTCGCCGGACAGCTCAACGTTCAGAGGCTGTGGAGTATGTCACGGGTAGTTGTACTTGCGGTGGTTGACAGCTTGACCTGGCATACGGCGTTCAGTACCAAATGGGGTAGGCTGTCCGCCGGGGAGGTGCAAGTCCGTTTGCGATGAGGGGCGTTCGATGGTATTCGATGATGAAGCCCTATGGTGTCATTAGGAACATGCTGAAGTATTTTAGTTCATGAGCAGTCCGTGGGCTGCGAACACGATTGAACACGGGCCCATTACGCGACTCTCTGGAGCATGCGATCATGCACCATAAGTGGCGAGCGTCTATATCAATCACCGGAGCCAGGCAGCCAGCGGTGTGATGCGGTCTTGGCGTGCTCTTGCTCTCCTATTCGTTCACTCCGAGTTCGCGTGGGCGTTTTTCGTCTATTTTTCTACGCGCCACCAGCATCTTTGGGTTTAGGTGCTATGTTTGCGCTTACCCTTGTTTCGACTATTATTCTGCCTCTGCTTGTTGCGCGCATTGTTATCGCGCAGCCGGCGTGGACGTCGGACCCGTTTGAACCAGCAGCCATCCCACTCGCTGTTCGCGCTCCGTACCTGTCCGCGTGGCTCGCTGGCGGCCACGCGCTGTCAGACTCCTGGCCAACGCTTTACCAGGGTTCCGTGCGTACCTGCTTTAAACCCTCATGCCAATTACTGACCACCAGTTCAGGTCCTCGGGTATGTCAGACCTCACGCGTTCGACACTGTTCTAACATTGCATTCAGCTGGGCTGGCTATGTTCGCGTTGATGGTACGTTTTCTCGTTGCTGTTGGGTGCGACCCGCTGACCGCTGCGCAAGGCACCGCATACCGCACGATGGGGCTGTCCAACATCGACGGACAACAGGTCGCCGAACAGCTCAGCGTCAAGATCACCGCAAGTGCCAGTGAATTCACGTTACGGGCTGGCAATGTCGAGCTACTCTACACATTCCTCTCGCCCGTTGAGGTGCGTTGCTACGATCATCACCAAGCCAAACCGCGCATCGCTATCTCGAACCCCTGCACGCTATGATCCACTCACATTCACAACATCTCATTGCAGCTCAATGATTTGACTAAGCAGTCGCTTCCACTATCCTATTTCAGCATCGCTGCTCGGTCGACGGATGGTTCGGCACATATCGTCGAGGTGTACGCTGACATCAGCGCCGGTGCGACCTACAGATTCCTTTCTCAATACCAATCACGCGATTATTAACTACAAAATTGCAGAGTGGGTCACTGGCGACGTCAAAAACGGGGTGAAATGGGGCTTTGATAGCACTACCGACGGAACGGTCGTCACGCATTATGTCGAGCGCACCGAACAGGCCAAGTTCCATGAGATCGCGGAGCACGCGGAACGTGAGTTGTAGCAATATATGCACGTGTCACCGCTCACCTCTATCTTGATATAGATGGCACGACCTACTTTTCGACACTCAAAGTATGTTCCGTTCGCTTAGGGTACAAAGGTACTGATCACCGACTCAGAGCGACGGCCTCACGTTCGCTCAAGGTGCCGACATCGAACAGCGCACGATGTTCGTTAAGGACGGAAAGCTAGATAACCAAGCCGACACAGAGTTCCGTGCTGCAGGCGACCGTTGGCCCGTCCTTGCGTTCGCGAGCACACTCTCCTCGGTTTCTGGGAACGGACAGCTGTCCGAGCCAGTAGTCTTTTCCATTGGCCAATTCCGCGACCCCATCGTACAATTTGTCACGAAGACTGGCCAGCCCGAGGAGCGCGCACCATACTGGCTCACGGCATTCAATACCCCACTTGAGGCTGTCAGTTTGTCTACCCTTCTAGTTTGAGCCTGTTTTGACACGCTGCGGCAGATCACATTCTTCCTGAATGACTACGCCATGGCAGTTTCTTCAGCTGCTACTCTGAACAGCAAGATCAGCACGGATGCTGCCGCAGTCTCGAACAACTACGTTGCTATCCTCAAGCTGTCGCTCCGTCAGGCGGTCGCAGCCATGGAGCTCACTGTCGGCCGTACCAACAATGTCATCAACCCACAGGACGTTATGGCCTTCCAGAAGGAGATCTCATCGAATAACAATTGCAACGTAAGTTTTTCCGCCAACTATAGTATGATGCTAACCTGTTCAACAGACCGTCGATGTTATCTTCCCTCAGTGGCCTCTGTTCGTGTACAGCAACCCAGCCATCGGGAGAGCTCTGCTGGAACCGCTGCTCCGCTATGCCGCTATGGACTTGTACCCGAACCGCTGGGCTATCCACGACCTGGGCAGTCTTTATCCCAACATCACCGGCCACAACGACGGTCAGGACGAGCACATGCCGATCGAGGAGAGCGCCAACATGATCATCATGGCGCTGAGCTACGCGCAGAAGACAAATGATTTGAGCATGATCAAGCAATACTTCCAGGAGTTCGACGGTTGGGCGCAGTACTTGGTCGCGACAACACTGCTTCCGGCGGAGCAGCTCAGCACGGATGACTTCTCCAAGCCGATTGCAAACCACACCAACCTGGCGGCGAAGGGTATCATTGGCATTGCGTGCGTGCTATCGTCCTTGGGTTTTGGTTTGCTCCATGCAGCTGGCTGACAATAGTGCGCAGCGCAATGGGCGAGATTGCTAAACTCAATGGCGACGCGGTCAAAGCAGAGCGCTACACGGCGATTGCCAAGGACATGGTTCCTCGCTGGCGGGCACTTGCAACTTCTCGTGACCGAACGCATCTACGCCTGACATACGGCGACGACGCGTCGTGGGGTCTGATGGTACGCTGCATGATCGTTTCTTTCGTCACTAGCTGACGGCCCTTGTGCAGTATAACTTGTATGCAGACCGATTGCTCGGCCTTGACCTGTTCCCAGCTGAAGTCTACAACCTCGGTCTGTCGTGTTTGTTGCAGTTATCTGCTTTCTATTTCTGACATTTTTGAATAGAAACTGCGTTCTACAAGACCAAGCTCCAGGACTTCGGCATCATCCTCGACACCCGCGCTAATTACACCAAGAGCGACTGGGAGATCTGGGTTGCTGCGATCGCGGACAAGGAGCTTCAGTCGTCGCTCGTTGACCGTGTGGCACGCTACTCGAGTCTTGCGGACCCGAAGAACGCGGGTATGCCCTTCGGCGACTTCTATGACGTTCCGACCGGGACGTCGCGAGACTTCCGTGCGCGACCGGTTGTAGGAGGACACTTCGCTATCTTGGCGCTCACGTGCGTCCCTACTGGTATTCATTGCTGTGCTGCGTAACTCACCGTTATTCTTGTAGGGCGGAACCGATTGGTGGAGGCTCGACGACCTCTCAATCCGGACCTGGACCAACTGGCCCGACAACGAGCTCCAACGGTCCGGCAGGCGGACAGAACGGCACGCCGGAGATCCCAGATCCAAATGATAGCGCGATGTCAACATCAAGTTCTCTTTCTCAGACGGCACTCTTCTTCGTCCTGGCCTTGGTGTTCTTGCTCTAACTTTTCTTTTCTGTTATTGGACTATCTGCTCCGTCGCGAGCGAGACGCTGCATCTTTTGCGTCTCACCACCACCCTTCCTTGCCCTATCTTCTCGTCACGCATCTCCTTATCTCTTTGGTCACATCTTGTCGTCGTCCCTCTTACGTTTCGCATATTCCGTCTCGCCTGCTGCCACTCACAGCGTGTGGACCGAAGAAGTTGTAAATTAATCGGCGCACCTGTTCGCCTTCCTTTATTATATGCATAAAGGTCTTATGAACTTGATGCGGCTTTTGGAAATATGGTTTTAGAATGTCAAGCGGCCATGCTTCGGAGACATGTATTGGTGATGGTTGAGCGTGGAGATGTTGCGCGGGATCAACACGGCCCGACGAGCTGTTTAAGAGATGGAGAGAAATTGTTATCAGGCTGCTTGACTATGAAGAATGAGATTAAATGTGACAGTAAGTTGGTCGATACAGAACGACGAGAACATATTTGAGCACGAACAAAGCAAGGGGTATTACGCGATGCGAGGTAGTATGGCTGAAAGGTACCAGCAGGAATGCTACCGCTACACGGCCGAGACAAGAACAGGATTACGCGGAAGCACGGGGATTATGAAGTTGGTGAACCGGAATGGGGCGAGTTGGTGCAAGTGATGCCAGGTGGCTGATGGACGAATGAACATGACGAGAAGTGACAAATAACAAAACTAAATCAGAGCAAAGATAACGGGATGGTAGAACCGAGGGGTGGCTTAGAGAATATCAACAATGTTCAAGGACTGATCACCGTTCTGCTGACGGTGAGGGATGAGCGCATTCTAGTAGGTCACAACGATGTTGATGTCCTCCTGCAAGTTGAGTATATCGATGGCTTGCCTGGCAGCATCGTGCTTGGCCGCCCTGATGTTGACCCCGCTTCCATTGGCGTATCTAACATCGTTGACTGTCGCAAACATGCGAGTTCAATCAACTTTTGCACTACACACTACGCGCTTGACAGTAGGGACGTACTAAAAACTGAGATGGTCCAGACTGCCTGTGATAGAGTAGGCTCGCCCCAGGAGAGATTGCCTGGGTTTGAGTGATACCAGGCGTCGAGAGGGGTGATGTAGTCGATTGCTAGCACTAATCGTCAGTCATGCCTGATGGCAACGGTGTGAACGACGAACTGTTGTTCATATTTAATCGAGGGCCTTGTAGAGGTTTGATTATCTGGAAGAGTAGCTGATGGGATAGGAATTTGGAGTCGCAGAAAGGCAGCCAATTTATAGGCGAGACGGATGCATCAACAGGCCGGAACTGCGACAGATATCGGGGGCTGAGATGACGAGCTGCCGTGGAGGATCAATGAGAGGGGAGATCACAGGACGGGTAATCTACCGATTGAGCACAGTTACGGAGTAAAGGCCGGCACGACTCGGAGCAACTCAGGCTGTTCGCATCCACTCCGTCTAAGGCCATGTCTCGCGATCAGACAGGTTATCAGCTGCGAGGAAATCGTGCAGTCGTTGATGGTATGTTCTCCAGAAACGGATGCTACGCCACGAACTGCGGACATGCATGCCAGGGCACGGCGGCGAAGACGGCGAATTGTGGCGACTGGCAAGCAGCAACAGGCGGTGCGGACCGAGCAACCGAGCACTGCACACGGGGAACATTGAAGGCAAAACAGGCGCAAGGGCAATCAAACAGCCGCATCCAGCTCGGGAGGTGGGAACGGGATGAGCGCGTCCGCGGGCTCTGGAGCAAGCACGCCACCCGGATGAAAGTAGGCGCAGTTCCGATGCGACGAGTCTTTCAGCATGAGAGCGAAGTCAAGGCTTACGTCTTTTCCGAACCCAGGTATTGCACTGCTGTATCTCTCAATATAACGCGGGTTCGGCGTCGGGGCTGGCGGCGGTGCGTGAGAATTGGGCTCTACGAATGGGGTAAAAGAGTGTCGAACGACGTACAGATCGCTCTTGGGAGCGGGGAGCAGCACCAAGGCTTTAGCAACGTCACTGGCAGGCCAAAACGTCAACAACATAGGGATGGGGCTGCAGATGAGCGAGCTACGCAAGCGCCGCGGTTCAAGTTGCCGCGAGATTGGATCTGCTATAGCCCCTTGATGACGGCGACCATACACCACGGGTTGTCCTTCTGACCGATTAAGTAACGCCCCCTCGTCCGAGGACGAAGCAGATCCTGAGAGCAGAACGAGGAACGTTCTGATCGCATCTCCAGAGCAAGCAGAACTCCGAAGTCACATCCGGTACGGAATATGTCAATTCGGGCATTCGCTCCGGTCTGCAAGAGATCAAGCAAGACGGGAGAGAAGCATGTAACCTCTTCGCCACGTCCCTGGAAGCCTAGTAAGCTGGAATCTTCGTGCAGTTCGGCTACATTTGCCGCTTAGAATGGATGAGCTTGGTCCAAAGAAACCCAAAATTGTCAACGCCGGCAGCCAATTTAGAGACTAGAACAGCCGCATCCGTTGCGCCGTTGTCGCAGCTGGCACCTCGCAAGCCAATGTTCTCGTGTTCTCGAACTCTGCATTTCGCGGGGCAAGCCACACTCATAGCCGATTCCAGCCTATGAAGACCCTACCGCTCGTCGGCACAAAGTAAAGACCGGGTCCCGTTACCTTGCCCTCCTACAAACCACATGCCTCGATGCCCTTCATTAGCATCACGTTGTCCTGCTGCTTCATCAAGTGGCATCGACAACCGGTACCCTGCCTTCGAGAACGCCCACAATTACTGAGGAACCGTGTTGAGAAAGCTGTAGTCAAGATGTAACCGGCAAACCACATCATAGCAAGCGGCTCATAGTGTAACCCCCCCGGGGGGGTACGCAATCAGTGTGCACTATATCTCAAAGTTCAGTAACGAGATCAAGCACCAGCACAGGCGGCCTGCTGCTGTACCGCTGCAATCCACCCGCCAATGGGTGATTTGAGCGCGAATGAGATGATGGTACAGATCTGGTGAGTAGCTGGGGCGACATCAATGCGCATCAAGGCGGCGGAGAAGGAGTGTCGCAGGATGTAGGCGCTGGAGGCGGCGGCAACGGTAGGAGACGGAGGAAGTGGATGTCGCCGGCTGCCCACCTCGAAGCACAACGGAATTCTTATATCAGCGATTGCAACCGCGCACGCCGATCCGAGGGAAGTTGTCATCTGAGCCACTGTGGGGGATAGAAAGGCGAATTGCCAGCCGCATTACTTACGCGCTGTTCGGTTTGCGGACAAGAGTGCGGCATTCGCTGCTTGGCCGCCGTCCTTCCGCACTTCGTTCTGCTCTGACCAGTCAGCTCTACCGACGCATCTCAAGTCGCACACAGCCGAAACCTCCACGGCTCACACCTACCGGTGCTAGTAGCGTGTGCCAACAGTCTTGGGGTACAAGACATTTGCAGACGATCGTGCGGTTGTAGCGTGGCGCGGTCTTTCGAGGCTCAGGAACCGGGCGACGATCCTGCCGATATGATGGCTCGCTCTGCTTTATAAACGGGCATGGCAGAATGCATAATGGTTTCAGCCCCGTCGCCTCCGCTCTTTTTCACCTACGACGCGCCGCCGTTGCAATGGGTCGCGAGTCTTCGTCGGATTCCAGCACGAGCCCAGCACCTTCCCTCGGCCAATCTTCCAGTTATCATCTCTTCAGCACCATTGTCATTGTTGCTTGGACCCTCTTCGTCGGCGCTACCGTCATTGTTCATGAGCTAGCCGTTCGTGTGACCTGGGACCCGTCGAGGGTCGCCACCGGCGCCGACATTCCTTGGGTGTATCGAGCGGGCAATGGCTTACCCAGTATCCTCCGCACGGTCTTTGCCCAAGCCCATGGTCCGATCACGGCAATGCATCTCGCCCGGCTCGCAATAACTGCACCAGACATCTCATGGGCATCACCAAAGACCTGGATGGAAGTTTGTTGGCTCGCCGACAGACGTTGGGCCAGCCCAATTGGGTTGGGCAAGATAGGCTGGACGCTCGCCTCGCGCAGAGTACGCGTATCAATCACTTTTGCTCTGCTCGCCGCGTTGAGCATCGTCGCGCTCGTCACCCCTGTCATCATGACGCGCACATATCCTGTGGTCACGGACGACGTCGCACGCGAGGTCACGGCCAGCGTGTCTATGTTGGTTCTCGAGCGCCTCATTCCGCTGAACAACGCCGACCAGATGAACGTCGGCAACGAGCTCTGGAGCAAGGGCGTGACATTGCCAGAGCTGCTCCCACGGAACGCCTACGCTGAGAGCGACGCACATTCATTGGAGGCCGGCGGTGCGTGGTTCTTTACCGGCGAGTCCAGCAAAAGCGAAATGTCTCTTGTTGGTATTCAAGTCGCCGGCGGGTGTGAGATTGTGCAGACTACGTCCATCGGCGAGGAAGCCTTTAAGGACCTTTGCACTGCTGAGTTCGGAGCTGGCTTCGACAAGGACTCAATCGGTAAGCCGACCAGTGCCTTGCCTTCCTCATGGCTGACCACTCCGTCCTACATTGCAGTAACCCAACTTGTGGGCGATGAATACGCTCGGGCGATGTTATCCAACTACGGCCTCCGCAACATCTCGACGTGCGCAAGCATCGATTCATGGACAGAGTTTGGACTCGAGTCCCAACAGCCATCAACAGCACTCTACAGAATATGGACCGAGGATGACTACCCTGTCCCAGAAGAGACCATCGTTCGCTGTACCGCGACAGCGGCGGCCGGGACTGCTTCCGTCGACGGCCGCACCATGACCTTCAGCGACTTCGTATACACGGCACCCAACTTCGACGAAGAGAACGTAGCCCAACATCGACAGCCACTCGATCCGGTTGCTGCAGTGATGGGGTCGTTGCGGAGTAACTCGACGAACCTGATTCCGTTTCAGAAATCGGTTGATTTGAAGATGAACCGCGTCTGGGCGAAGGGAATCGATACCGACGACGCGGCTGCCGAAATCCACCACTTACCAGCCACGGCGGCGGCGATGTGGGATGGCTTGATTGCCATGTCCGCTGAGCTCTGGTACCAGGGGTCGGCGCCGGTCCAGCAGACGGGTACCCAAAGGCTGACAACAACCGGCATCCGACGCGAAGATTCGTTCTTTTACGTCCTCATTGCACTCCTTGGCGTCTGGTTCGTGGGAATGTTGGCTGGAAGCGCTGCACTGCTCCGCCCGACTTGGGCAAGCAGCCTCGACGGTT
>Ga0247815_10003449_pt1 | contig 11363 bp, 18 predicted proteins | sample UWRJL194509B1_FD_181014 | JGI IMG/M metagenome (GOLD analysis project Ga0247815, IMG submission 181014) | Plant litter microbial communities from Arlington Agricultural Research Station in Wisconsin, United States - UWRJ-L194-509B-1 | ecosystem: Environmental > Terrestrial > Plant litter >... | reverse complement strand
CGAGCGATCGCAGCCTGCGTATGCCATGCCGAGATCAATGCCGGTCGACAGCGAAACAGGCCATGTTGGCACAGACACGCGCAAAGATGGGAGGCTAGGCGAACCTTTGAAGAGTACGACCGAAAGGACCACGCCGACGCCGGAGCCGAGACCGCTGTACAAAAAAGAGTCAATGAAGTGTTGGCACAGTGGATAGATGCACGTACGCTTCTATATTACCGGTCACTAAGCGTGTGCGTGGGTCCACCAGGTCAGCTATGAGAGCTGGACCGAAATGTGTGGCGCGCCGCAGCGGTCGAACTGGCACCACACAAGTGAGCAAAGTATATCAGAATAAACTAAAGGGTCAAATGCCATACCTTCTGACCCACTATATCGCAGGCGAAGGAGGGGTGGCCGTAGACGGCGCGGCGGCGGCGGACGAGGTTGTCGTCGCGGTCATGACGATAATTCCAAGAGCGGACTTGTCGGAAGCGCCCGCACGCTCCTTGGCCTCACTGACACCTATACTTGGTCGACCCTCTCCTCTAGTATAAATGTAATTATTATCGAGAGCCACGTCCTTTTATCTTGAGTAATTCGGCGTTCGCACCAACAACTAGAGATGGGCTGTACTTTCTGCATATCTGGTGCTCATTCGGCGCGGTGATCCGCTTTTCGCTTGTGTTCTATTCCTAGCCTCGTTGCGTACCACGAATTCCACTCGAAGAGGTGACGGATGACTCTATTAATACGATTAAAAGTGATTTTGCAGAATTTGCCCGCAAAATCGGAGCTACGAATGTTGCAGAAGTGTTCAAATTTTGGCACACTAATACTTGTACAGCGGAGGCATCGTTACGACAAAGGTGTAACCTGTAATAGTTCAAAACCTGGGAGACCGACTATGAGCAAGGACACACAATGGAAATCCACCTACTGCCTCCCTTCTTCACCAGTAGGTTTGAACTCGTGAATGTAGAAGTTGATGAGTTCCGCCATCTTGAATGCGTCGATACTGTTCCCCAGCAGTTCGAAACCATTCTCAGCTGAGTACTTATGCGGTATCATCGCTGAAATTTTTCCAGAAGCCACGGCCAAAGATAGAGCTTTGGCACCTGGGCCTGTGGCAGCGAACGTGCCAGATGAGGGTGAGGGTCTTGTGCCGATAATCCAGATACCGGACTCGACGGCATCGGGATCTGCGACGTACGACACCGTTTGCTCGAGATTTCCGATGAAAGAGACCGTGACGGCCGCACAAAGCGTATCGTAAATCTTCAGGCCTTTGTAACTGTCTCGGGAGAGGAACACCATGATTGCGGGGATGGACGTGAAAACCGTTGAGCCAGTCGACACGACACTCAGATTGGACTGGATGGGCTGGAAAGTGCCCCCGATCTTCTGCCTAACTTCAAAGCCTTGCCGAGGTCTCATGACTCGGAGGGATCAAGGTGAGTATAGGGGGCGGACCATTGCCAGTGACAGAGTAACTTACCTGTGAATGAATTTCCCATAAAGGGACCGGAGACACGATTCATGAAGCCCTGAGAGTCAAAAGACACCGTTTGTCCTGTTTGTATGAATAAATCACCGGAGACGTGATGGTCAAGTTGTTACACACCGAAGGCTACTTCGACCGAATCAGTCTTGCCCGACGTGGGATCCCTCCGATCTGCTTTTCTTGTCCCTATTTGATACTGATAGCGTAAGGGCTCGTCAGATTAAACCTCGTTATTTCAGACGCAGTTACCTCTTCGGTCCACTGAAAGACGTTATAGTTGGATACACTGTCAAAGCTGTGAGCCGTCACGTGGTGGATAGCGCAGCTCGATGCTGTGACGTACCCCTGACTGGACCATACGAAATCATACTTGCTGTTCAGGGACTTGGCAATGCAGATCTGGTATCCAGACTACGAAAAATCCAGTGATAATTCAATGTCGAACAATGGCAAACTCACGCTGCGTAGTTTCTCAAGTTGCGTTCGGTCAAAGACAACGCGAAGCGTGTAGGTTCTCGTATTGGCCATAGTTAGAGTGTAGATCTCGTGTAAGAGCGGTCGTACACGAGTGGTGAGGCGCTGGGATTCGCTGCTGACTTTGGTCACCGTTGCTCCTTGAAGCCTTTAAGCTGATCGGCTTTCCTGTTGACGCCAAACAGCAACAGCTATTTGAGAACGACTCAATCGGAGTTCCTTGGGTTCAATGCAGAGAAGACGCATAGCTTGTTATTGTTCAAATGACCGACGACTCCAACGTCAAGCAGCGAACTCCTCAGGAGAGGGCACGAGGCTAAGAATGGGGAGCTCCGACAGGCTCTCAGTATATCCTCTGTAGGATCGAGAAGGTCGCGGGAGGTGGTCGCGCATGTGAGCTACAAACATTGCCTGGATTCCCACTGGGTCGTAAAGCTGAGCAATCCTCCCTTCTCTCCCCGAAGTGTCGCGATCCCTGTAATGCTTGTTGGCGACGGCTCTACCAGGAATATCTCCCAACTATCGCCTCAATCTTCAATCTGAGATCCCTTCACCGCCAAAACAGCTGGCTCGGATTTCGAGTATGAAGCTGTTCGACCTCGACGTCGTTTCAAGAAACAAACCCCATCCGACGATGTGACAGTGGGCCTCGTTTGATACCGATGCTCATCTTCGGAGTATTCTAGCAAACTCCATTGAAAACTCAATGGTGGAGGATATTGACAGCCCTTCCCGAAATATGCCAAAAAGCTCATACAAGTGGAACGAAAGACCCGTTAGATATAGTCATTCGTGACTTTGCTCGCATCGATTCCGAGTCAGACTTCAGAAGACAAAGAGCAGATCTGGCCCACGATTATCTTCTATTTTACTATTCAATGTTGATTGGCCGGCTTGAACTCGTGGATGTAGAAGTTTATGAGCTCCGCCATCTTGAATGCGTCGGTGGCATCTCCTAGCGGTTCAAAACCGCGGCGAACCGAGTACTCGTGTGGCGTCATTGCTGAAAGCTTGCCAGAAGCCACTGCTGCGGACAGATCCTTGGCACCTGGGCCTGTGGCAGCATATGTTCCGGGTGAAGGTAGCGGTCCAATGATCCAGATGCCCGAGTCGCCATCGGGATTTGCGACATATGACACCGTCTGCTCAAGGTTTCCAGTAAAGGAAACCTGAATAGTCAAGGAGTCGGTGCTGGTAATAGCGGCCCCAGAGTTCAAGGCCTTAGAAACGAAGACAATGATCATGGGATTTGACATGAAGCTTTGGGGACCATCGGATGTGACGGTCGAGTCGGAGTAGATGACCTGGTAACTTCCCCCAATCTTCTGACTCACGCTGAGTTGAGCATCCCGACAATTGTTGATAGCTGAGAGAGCGCGCGTGATGCAAGTACAGCGACGGGCTACGGAAACGTCTCTTACCAGTGAAGGAAGTTCCCACCAACGGGCCAGATGCTCTTTTCATGATACCAGCTTGGCTCAAAATTGCAGTCTGACCTTTGATTTGAGTCGTCAGCAGCTGGAATAGGGCAGGATGTAATTGCATCATCACTACACACCAAAAGCAATTTCGACCAGACCTGCTTGGCGCGCATACCCGGGGCTTGAATAGTTCGTTAAAGCAGACACGCCATACTGTGGGTGTAATTATCCGTCAGATCAAGCATCAATTATTATGAGCGACAGTGTTACTTCTTCGGTCCACTGAAAAACGTTCGGTGGAAACACTGCTAAGAAAATTGGCTGTGAAGAACAGCGAAGATACATAATCTGACGTACGCCTGCAGAGCCCATACTGTGCTGTATTTTCCGTTGACTAGCTTGGAAATGCAGACGAAGTAGCTCGCCTGCACGGTCATTGGTAATACCTTACAGAATGACAACGCATGCGTACTTGGCGCAGAAACTCAAGTTGCTTCAGGTCAAATATGACGCGGAGTGTGTAGGTCCTCAAGTTTGGCATTTAGAAACTGTAAAATGTGCTAGGCAAGAGTGGTGGGGGGCGAACAGACTCGCTGTTGGCTTTGGCTCGCGATTGCCCCCTAAGCTTCTTATCCTAAATCGAGCTCTAGGTCGCGACCAAATAACAGCTGCTTGGCAGTTAAGATGATGGTAAAACTATCAAGACAGCCCAATGGAGATATGCCAGATCGGACGCAGAGATGGTGCAACATTTATCAATCGATTGCTTGTGACCTAGCGAGTCAAACATCGATCGGGGAACTCCACCAGAATACCTGAGGTCAGTTATTCGAGGCTCGTCGACAATCTCGAACCCGCCAAGGATGATTACTGGAAGGTAGAGCAAACTCTCTCAACACGACGTGCAGAGTTGTGATCAAGTTCCACCTGTTCAGTGTAGAGATTCTCGCAATAGCAAAGCAGTGGAAGAGTCTCAAATGATCGAGACAGGTCCCAGAGTGGCATGTGTAAGACTGTAGCTCGACTGGAGCGTGCCTGAGCTAACTGATGGCAATATCACAGGATCGTAATCAGGGGCGATTGGTCCTGAGGCTGTGTCCCAAGCAAGTCAATTCGCTCGTACCAACTTTAACCTACTGCAGCCCCTTGCCTTGTATTCAACACAAAATTTCGTTGATCGTACGGTTATGATTCTTCGATCATTCTCGTACAAGTCACATGCCGTCCAGATCGTCGCAACACTCTTCCGCTCCTCGAATCATGACGGCCTCGTCACCATTATTGACCTCGACTGACAGCTGGAGACCTCAGCTTACGACAAGACTTATCCGAACAACTCTAATTGCAACTCTGTAGCAGTTAAAACATTATGTCGATTCATAGTGTCGATGTATCCATACACTGCCGACTTGCTGAATTTACATCTGTACGCACACTACGTGTCCGTGGTCCTCCGCCTTTCGTCAAACTCCTCACCACAGACCGTCTCGCCGAACTGCCCCTGCGCACTGGTGAATCACCAAGCGATGACGCATCGCTCGACGCTGTGTTGGGGTCACGCCCGCTACGGTGAAGAAAGCTTTGGCAACAGACGCTGTGGTAGTCCATCGCACGTCGAAGTCTTTGGTGTACGGTACGGCCGCTGAGGGCTTCAGTCTAGGCGAGCTTGCATCCCTGTTCCGACGCACTGGGCGATTACACGCTATGCGCTGCAGTCAGACCCTTGACAAAGAGGCCGTTGGGTGGATCGGCTCACAGGCGGTTGAGGCCCGCGTTAGAATTCAGCGAGTACGTCAGGTTGTCCTCGCCCGTTGCGGGAGTGCACGCAAGATGGACCTGATGCAGGTAGAGACCCTGCGGAGGCTGGCTAGCGGTGCTGAGGAAGTATTTCTGTACGCCGAGAAGCTCGGGCTGGTCTGCGAGGCGGGCGACCACAGGCGTGATCATGCAGTGCTCCGGAACGAGGTTGACCGGGCGAGGATGTTCGAGGAGATGAAGCAGTTGATGGTAAAACGGGGATCACGCTTGCTCCTAGAGGTAACTGTCTGCGAACAGTTGGTTCTGTGATGCGCTTCGGTGCCAGTCGAATATGTGATTTCCGACGTCTGTTTGTGGCAGATTTCGAAGAACAAGGCGCGGTTTTATGTGGGGTCTAGGCGCGGGGTTGGCGAGACGGCTGACACGGTGGATGGTGCGGTTTGTGAGATAATGCCCGCGCCGGGTCCGGGGGACTCGTGGCGGGTTGCACGAGTGATTGCAGTCTGTGTACGCCATACCGAGGCCGGAGCTGGTCACCAACAAAACAAGCCATATGCGGCCTACATCAAAGTAAATTTTAGCAAAACACAGACGCAAGTGGAAAGGTAGGCGAACGTTTGAAGAGTACGACCGAGAGGACCACGCTAACGCCAAGGCCGAGGCCACTGTACAACGAAGAGTCAGTGAAATGTTGGCAAGTTGAATCAGTGCGCGCACAGTTCAATATGGCCGGCCACTAGGCGTGTGTGCGTCGACCAGGTCAGCTATGAGAGCTGGACCGAAAAATGTGGCGCTCTGCAGCGGTCGAACTGGCGGAAAATGTATGAGTACGACATATCAGAGTCAAACGCAGGGTCGAATGAAGTACCCTCTGGTCCACGATATCGCGCGGAGGCGAAGGAGAGGTGGCCGTTGGCGGCGCGGCGGCGGCGGGCGAGGATGGCGTCGCGGTCGTGACGATAATTCCAACAGCGGACTTGGCGGAAGCGCCCGCACGCACCTTGACCTCGCGTGACTCAGTCAGCCCTCGTCTTCATTACGAATGAACTTACTTGAACTCAAGATTCCCGTCTAGCTCCCTGTTTTATAATTCCTCAACTAGCGCTTTCACGACCCTACACTCCTGCGCTCCTCGCAGAGCTCTCTTGCGAGATCTCATCTGCACGCGACCGTCATGACCTTTGATATCAGTCACTTCACCGGTTGAGCCGATAAGCGTAAATGGTATGGCGTCGTGCATGGATATTGTTCATTCGGCACGTCGCCTCGCTCTCCAAGTTTTGCTCCCACATTCGTTGTGATAAACGAACTCGATTCAACGAGACGTTGACGGGCTTCACGGTGAGCAAGAATAAGAACTACCTGCGAGATTACGGCGACAGTGGTCGCAGACGGGTTTGCGAATAGGCCTTGACCTTCTGGCTCTAATCCCAACCCGTTCATCCGAACACAGTTTGAACATTCAAACGCCTCCTGAAGGCTTCAGCGGAGAAAGACTCCGAATTCCGGTGCACATTGAGAATCTGATACAAGTACAGATGAGGAATCATTATGGCTGGAGGTGCAGCCTGTATTAGTCCAAACTCTAGATGACCCAAGACGAACAAACACGCACGATGCTCATCCACTATGTCATCTCTTCGTCAACTGCCGGCTTGAACTCGTGAGTGTAGAAGTTGATGAGTTCCGCAATCTTGAAAGGGTCAGAACCCTGGCCCAGCAGTTCGAAACCACGCTCAGTCGAATACTGTTGTGGCATCATTGCTGACAACTTGCCAGAGGCTACAGCCAAGGACAGAGCTTCGGCGCCTGGGCCTGTGGCAGCGAACGTGCCGGGTGACGGTGTTGGCCCGATGATCCAGATGCCCGACTGTACGCCATCGGGATCCGCGACGAACGATACTGCTTGCTCGAGGTCTCCGGTGAATGGGATTGAAATGGTTGCATAGCCGGTGTTGGTGAACTCCATGCCGGCTTTCAGGCTCCGGGATAGGAACACAATGACTGTGGGGATGCACGTAAACACTTCCGGGCCGCTAGTCAAGGTATTCCGGTTGAAGTGGATGGACTGAAACTGTCCCCCGACCTTCTGCTTCACTTCGAGGGTTGTATGATAGCCTCTCGTCACTTACAAGTAGCAAGATGAGTGCTGGAACGAGTTAAGGCAGGAGCCACGTACCTGTGAATGAATGTCCCATCAGCGGACCGGAGGCGCGATTCATATAGCCCTCAGAGTCAAAAGAAACAGTTTGCCCTGTTTTAACGAGTGTGTCAGCGGAGATATGATGGTCATATTGCTACACACCAAAAGCTACTTCGACCGAATCTGGCTTGTTCCCACCAGTAGGATCCCTTTTATCTGGTTTTCCGGTAGACACTTGGTACTGGGATTGTACTTAATTTTCAGATTCTATACGAGTCGATATGGTGGACAGAATTACCTCTTCCGTCCACTGAAATATATTGATGTTGGAAACGCTGTCATGGCTGTAAGCCCTGGCGGATGGTGCAGCTCGATGCTGCGACTCACTCTTGACTTGACCATACAACGTCGTACTTGCCATTCACGGCCTTGGCGACGCAGATTCGATATCCAGCCTGCGATGTATCCAGTGGTAATCTTATGATCAACCATGCCAAACGTACGCTGCGCAGTTTCTCAAGTTGTGCACGGTCAAAAACGATACGAAGTGTGTAGGTTCTTGTGTTGGACATGTTTGGAGCGCAGATTGCGCGCACCGGAGTCGCACACGAGTGCTAAAGCGCAGGGATTCACCGTTGAACGTCGTCCACAATCGCCCCTCGAGCTCTTTAAGCTGATCAGAATTCCAAATCGCAATTAAACAGCGGCTGCTGAGTTGCAAACAGTCCAGCACAGTCCTTGGAACGACTCAATGGAGATAGCCCGGGATCGAGACAGAGAAGGCACATCTTCATCGATCGATCGCACGCCCTGTGACCCTAAGAGTCAAACAGTAAGCAGCAAACTTCTCAGAAGAAGGCGTGAAGCCGACTATGTGAGGCTCAACGGGCCTCTCAGGATAATTTGTGCGGACTTGCGAGGTCTATGAGAAGAGTTCGCATGCGTGAGCCACAATCATTGGTTGAATTTCATCGTGGAAACGGTGGGCTGCAGGAAGCAAATCACCCGCGCTACTGCGCTCCCTGACTTGGAAATAGCTCTCCTAGTACTTTACGCCAGCCGGTTGACCGGGGGAGGAAGTTTGGCAAGTGAGGCCGTTGACGCTGGACCGGGCACCACGCTTGCCCTGGAGGCAACTGTCTGCGATGCACGGTTTTCTGTGGAGGACGCGCGCGGTTGGCACGATAACTGACGTAGTGGAAGGTGCGGCTCGTGAGACGATGCGAATGTCGGGGACACGTGCTGGGTTGAACAAAGATCGCAGTCCGTGTATGCCGTGCCGAGGACAACGCCGGCCGACAACAAAAGAGGGCATGTACGACCTGCAATGAAATGCATGTTAGCTCAGAAACACGCGAAGATGAGAATGCAAGAGAACACTTGAAGAGTACGACGGAGAGGACCACGCTTGGCGACTGGCTTTGGACAGTGCGTTGGCAGAATGTGCCCGCGAAATTGGAGCTACAGATGTTGCAGGCTACCAACTAGTTTTGCAGATAATTTTTGACCTCTGAGTTTTCCCATCTCATATAGTAAGCGCAGCTGGATAATTACAGTGTATCTTAAAAGGCAAAATGAAGAATTCATCCAATTTCTGCGCACGTGGAGAAACCAAGACTTGTACAGCGGAGGCATCGTTGCGACAAAGGTGTAGCCTGTGATAGTTCGAGAACTGAAACACCCAGTACGAGCAATTAAACACGATGGTGTACAGCTACTGCATCTTCTTCACTGGCAGGTTTGAACTCGTGAGTGTAGAAATTGATGAGTTCCGCCATCTTGAATGCGTCGGCACCGTTCCCCAGCGGCTCGAAACCATTCTTTGCTGAATATTTATGTGGTGTCATCGCCGAAAGCTTTCCAGAAGCCACTGCCAAAGATAGAGCTTTGGCACCTGGGCCTGTAGCAGCGAACGTGCCGGATGAGGGTGAGGGTGTAGTGCCGATAATCCAGATACCAGAGTCGAGGCAATCTGGATCCGCCACGTACGACACCGTCTGTTCGAGATTTCCGGTAAAAGAGACCTGGATGGCCGTACAGAGCGTGTCGTAAATCGCCTGGCCTAGATAACTGCTTTGGGAGAGGAACACCATGATTGTGGGGATGGAAGTGAAAACTGCCAAGCCGGTGTGTGAGACGATCTGGCTCATCTGGACGGACTGGAAAGTGCCCCCGATCTTCTGCCTGACACTAAAATGTTGAAGAGAATTCATTACTTGGAGAGAGCGAGATGAGTGCAGGGGATGGGCCACTGACAGCGTAACTTACCTCTGAATGAGTTTCCCATAATCGGACCGGAGGCACGATTCATGAAGCCCTGATAATCAAAAGACACCGTTTGCCCTGTTTTTACGAATAAATCAGTGGAGATGTGACGGTCAAATTGTTACACACCGAAGGCTACTTCAACTAAATCATTCTTGGGAGCGTAGGGATCCCTATGATCTGGCTTCCCTGTCCATATTTGATACTGATAGCATAATGGCTCGTCAGTTTCAGCTTCATTATCAGTGATTATGCCAGACAGCGCTACCTCTTCGGTCCACTGAAAGACGTTATCGTTGGATAGACTGTCAAAGCTGTGAGCTGTGATGGATGGTGCAGCTCGATGCTGCGACTCACTTTTGAGTTGACCATACAACGTCGTACTTACCATTCACGGCCTTAGCGATGCAGATTCGATATCCAGCCTGCGAGGTATCCAGTGATAGGCTTATGATCAACCATGGTAAACGTACGGCGCGCAGTTTCTCAAGTTGTGCTTTGTCAAAGACGACACGAAGCGTGTAAGTTCTCGCGTTGGGCATACTTGGAGTGCAGACTACGTGTACAGGAGCTGCACACGAGCGGAAGAGTGCTGAGGCGCAGGATTCGCTGTTGACTTTGGTCACCGTTGCTCCTTGGGTCTTTAAGCTGATCAAGTTCCCAGTTTGCCGATAAACTGCGGCAATCAAGTTGCACAGGGAGCATCAAATGATCTGTGGAAGACACCATAGGAATCCCTCGGGTTGGATGCCGTCTATTGTCCGCATGGCCGACAACTTCAACATCAAGCAGCGAACTCCTCCGCAGAGGGTACAGATCCAAGTATAGGGTGTTCGAAGAGGCTCTCAGCATATCACCTGCAGGCTCGAAAAGGCCATGAGAGGGGGTCGCACACGTGAGCTACAAACATTGCCTAGATTCTCGCTGGCTGCAAGGCTGAGCAATCCCCCTCGTCTCCCCGTATTGTTGGCCTCCCTGCAATACTTGTCGGTGATATATCTACCAGGAATCATAAGACGAGAAGAAGACAGACTTGTGCTTGAGTTCCCGCCCGCGAATCTACGGCTAGGATCACAGCTGGCAGTTTCTAGGTTCGTCTGACCTCAACCTAGCGTAGGTCGATACACCACGACTTCGATAGAGATGCCCTCGTGCAGTGAAACATCCACCTCGCGATCCTTTAAGCCGTGAAAAGAAGCGCTTAGACTCTCGTGGCGCGCATCTTTGACACTCGGAGGAGGCTGACGAACCTCGCACTCGGCCAACGCGTCGATCACCATCCGCATTACCGTCGCTTCCCGCTTTGTTTGTCTGGACTATGTATCAGCTCTCTTTTGTTGCGATGCCGGGAGCTGGACGGTGTTTTACTTATCCTCGGTTTCTCGTGTCGCCACATTTCCAAAGCAAGACAACCTGTTCAAATCCTACATTGTTTGGCGTAGAACGTGGCAGAGTATATCATCCTCGATGTATCATGTCACAGCAAGAAAGCGGACATCCCGTTGCGCATCTCGTCAGAAAGAGGGAGAATTTGTAGAGGATGGGAACAATCGCCGTTGGCTCGGCTCGGTACCGGGTATTTGCTGCTGGCGCGCCGCTCCTTGCCCGGCTCCCTGCTGCTTCGGATCGTCCTCGTCCTCGCCATCCGGCCCGAACACCGGCACCGCCCCGTGCTTTGAGAGCACGAGCAGCAGGTGTCTACACCGCATCTTGCGGAACGGCTCATCAGAAGCCAGAGACGTGTGCGCGATATACAACGCACGACGCGACTCGTCATTCGCGTCATATCCAGCCACGCGCGACCTACTTCCAGGATATA
>Ga0247815_10003447_pt1 | contig 11367 bp, 13 predicted proteins | sample UWRJL194509B1_FD_181014 | JGI IMG/M metagenome (GOLD analysis project Ga0247815, IMG submission 181014) | Plant litter microbial communities from Arlington Agricultural Research Station in Wisconsin, United States - UWRJ-L194-509B-1 | ecosystem: Environmental > Terrestrial > Plant litter >... | reverse complement strand
CCGAGAACACCCCGTGAAGGTCCAGTGAGCGGCGGCGCTCCCCACAGGGTCCGCACGGTGCCAGCGCGAGCACCGGATCCCGGTTTAGGGTTAAGCGATGTCGGCGACCAATCACCTTCCCCGGGGCAAAGCGAGTCTCGAGGTCCTCCGGGCGGAAGCGCACCAGGAACTCGACACCGTGATCCACGAGCGGCTGCTCGCCGGCGAAGATCCGTGGGACTTCATGGAAGAACTGCCCACCATCGACGAACTCGTCGTCTATCTGCTGCGCGCCGACGCCATCAACGCAAACGACGGCCAGTTGCCGTCGCCGACCCGCGAGTATCGCGTGCTCCGGCAGATCGCACTCGAGCATCCAGCACTCACCCGTACGGTCTGGCGGATGCTCTCGCACGACGGATCGCTCGCTCGCCGCACCTAGATGGCGTGGGCCGGGTCCTCGTCTGATTGACTGGCGTGGTGACCACCCCGGCCGAACGCACTCGCGCGGGCCGACTCCGCCTACCGTGGTGGGTCATCCTGATCGCCGCGGTTATCGCGGCCGTCGCGCTGGTCATCGCCCTCGGTGGATTCAGCGATGTGCCCGAAAGCAAGTTGCCGGTGGTTCAGCTCGGCGACTCCGTGGACGGTGGAGAAGTCCGAGCGAGCGTCGATCGCATCTACCTCTCCCCCACACGGCCGATGAGTGATCTCGATGCAGAGCTGGGCATCCAGTACCTCGTTGTCGAGGCGACGCTCGAGAACACCACGAATCGCCCCAACATCTTTCAGTACGACGTCGTGCGAGTCGCGCTCGATGGCGTCATCGAACCGACGACACAGACCGATGCGCTCATCGAGCTGCGCTCCGGCCAGCAGGTGTCGTTCCTGCAGTCCGGACTTGCAGCCGAGGTTGCATACATCTGGCAGATCGACTCAGCGGATGCCGCACCCGGGGACGAGATTTTCGCCGGGATCTTCGACCGCTACCGGATCGCGAACGATCCGATTTTCGGCGACACCGCGTACACGGTGCCAACACCGATCGCCCGCATCTCCACGGAGATCGGAGAAGCGCCGTGAACCGCCTCGCGACCGTTGCAACAATCGTTGGGCTGCTCGCCGCCGGAGCCTTCATCGTCGGCACCGCGCCCGACGAGGATGAGGTCGTCGAACCGTTCGCGATCGCCGGAGAGTTCGGAGAGCCGGTGGTCTCTCCCAATTACGAGATCACCATCACCGATGTGCGTCTCGCGACCACCATCACTGCTGACTACGCCCTCACCCCGCTCGAGGCTCGCACCTCCGGCACCTGGGTCGTCGTCGACGCCGAGGTGCTTCCGATCGCCAACGGTTTTACGTTCTCGTACGCCGAACTGCGAATCGGCGAGTACAGCTACCGCGTCTCCGATCTCGTGCCATCGTCGTCGCTCACCAGCTACCTCTACCAGCCGGGAGTTCCGGTGCGCGGGTCGTTCGCGTTCGAGGTGCCAGCATTCGCGCTTGAACTGGCCAGGAACGCCGGGGCCTCCGTCGTGTTCAGCGAACGGGTCGCTCCTATTCTCGAGAGCGAACCGGTCATTCCGCTCGACCTCGGCGGTGCAACGATCGTCGCCGAAATCGCGCTGGACGAAGCGGCAACGCTCGATCCGGCATCCACGGAGGGGGCAGAGTGAGCGCCGCCGCTCCGCAGGTCGACGAGCTCGACACCAGCACGCCGCCGCCTGCACCGGCACGGGGCTGGTGGCGACGCAGCTGGCTCGCCCTCGGCGTCATCATTCTCGTGATCCCCGCGCTCGTATTCGTTGTCGTCGGGCTCCCGCTGCGGAGCCAGCTCGGGGCAATTCGAACCCCACAATCAGCGCTGGCCGGCGAGACGATCGACGCGGGCGGCTACACCTGGACACTCACCGCGAGCAAGGAATTCGTCGGCGAGGGCGTCGACGCCAACGACATCCCGCTCGGGACGTCCCTCGTCGCCGCGATCATCGAGATCACCCCGGTGGATGACGCCGCTGAGCTCGAAGCGTCGTGCGACACGTCTCTCACGTCGCGGGCCCTTCCCTCAGATGGGCCACTTGGCTCGCGGTTACGGGAAGTGTCCTGGACGCCGATCAGCAGCCTGTCCCAGTACAACTACCGCATTCGCGATGACTCGCAGTCCTACTGCAGTTTTGTCACCGGCGAAAAGTTCCAGCTCGAGGTGGTGTTCCTCACCCCGACCGGCGCGTACGACGACGCGACAGTCGACATCACCCTCACCGACGAACCCCAGACGTTCGTGCGCTTCGAACTGGAGCACTAGGCGGGGTCAGGCTGGCCGATCGTTGCGGTTGCGGTGGGTGCATCGACGGTGACTGCATCATCAGCGACCGCATGGACGGTCGCGTCGGAATCAACCGACGCCGGCATCCGTCGTTCCCTCCAGCGACCGAGCGCGAAGTCGAACGCCACCGCGAGCAGGGCGATTCGCAGCGGCTCGACCACCGCGGAAACGCCGACCGTCACGAGCGGTATCCACACCGTCCAGAACGCCGGTTCACCCGCGCCGACGACAGTGAAAACCCCGCGGGTGAGCCACTGGCCGCCGGCGAACAGCGTGCCGTACGCAACGACGAAGATCGTGAGGTTCAACACACCGCTGCGCACAATCATCCGGCCGCCCATCGCGACCGGCCCGCCGATGTCATCCCACTCGTCCGAGAACAGGTGCAACTGGTTCTGTAACCGCCTGGGCAGCTTCGCGACCCGGGTGCGAAGCCTTGCTTCGATCTTCACCGAGACGAGCCGCTCTTCGACGGCCGTCGAGAGGGAGCGCGTGTAAATCACGCCCGCGATCAGCAGCCAGGCCAGCGGCAGCAGCACGAGCTGCGCGATCGCCGGAATCACCCACTCGGTATTATCGAGCACGGTTCGGATCGGCTCCCAGATGCCCAGCACCGCGTCGCGCGCCTCGTTGAACCAGAAGACCAGCTGTCGGTTTTCGATCCAGTCGAGAAAAGTGCCGAGCACGGCCGAGATACCGGTGAGGGCAACGAAGACCCAGGTGGCCTCGAGGTAGATTTCCAGCAGCGCCATCCACTTGGGCAGGCGCGGACCGAACTTCTTCAGCAGCATCCGCAGCGCGAACGCGACGATGACGACGGTGACGACGAGGGGGCTGTCACCGACGTCGAGCACCCCTCCCTCGGATCCGAGCGAGTACTTGAAGGCGCTGCGCGCGTAGTCGTTGAAGTCCACCGACAGTTCACCGACGAGCGTGTACAGCGCAAAGAACGGGATGATGCTCGCGACGAGCACACTCATGAATTCGGATGCCGCATCGCGCAGCGAAGTGAAGCTCACGTCGCCGAGGGACACGACTGAGTAGTTGCGCAGCGCGCTGCGCACCACGAGGAACATGCCGATGTAGGACACCAGCCGGGCCAGTACGGCGATGGGAACGATGAGCAGTGCCGCGAGCGGACTCTGCGGGCCGATCGGCGCGGCGAGCGCGAGCACCGAGACCCTGACCAGGCTTCCGGCGAGGTACCAGGCGAGTAATGCGGGCCACCGCTGGGCGATGATGCGCGTAATGCCCGCGATGCTTCTCAGCATCCGGTCCGCCCATTGCCCATGTCGCCACCCTACGGCATCCGTGTTTCCACCCCTTCGACGAGAAAGTCGGCATTGTCCGCCACCTCCGCCCAAAACATAAGGGGCTGTGGTGGCTGGACGGGCCAGCTAGGTTGTGCAGACGAGGGCAGAGCTATGTCCTCCAGTGCCACTACCCGAGCACGCTCGCACCATTGAAAGTTTGTCGATGTCACCCCCACGACCCGCAGTAGTTCTCGCCATCTTTTCCGTCAGCATCCTCCTGGCCGGCGTCGCCGCGACTCCCGCGGCTGCAGCCGAGGCACCGGTGCTGCACATCACGACTTCGGGCGGCCTCACCAAGCCGTTCGCGGACGGCTTTAGAGACTCGGTGAGCTTCACGATCCGGTCGACCACCGGCGGTCCGGTCGACGTCACGGCGACCAATCCGACGACCGACGAAGTCATCGCCGTCATCGCCCACGACCTCCCCCTCACCGCCGTATCCGGTGGCTACCAGGCCACAACGGCATTCACACCGTCGAGCTTCGGGACCGGCACTTTCCGCGCAACCGTCGCTGACTCCGCGTACCCGTACAACTCGACTTCCTCCTCGTTCGTGGTCGGTTCGGGCCAAGCGAAGTCGGTGGCGGTGGCGGTTTCTGACCGCACTCTTTTTCCCTTCGCCGACGGCTATCGCGATTCGGTCGTGGCAACCGTGCAGGTGACGGATGAGACCGGCGTCCTGATCCCGTTCGTCGGGGCCGTGGATGTCTCAGCGGCATCCAAGCACAGCGCGGTATCCATCACCCAGAAAAAGGGGACGTTCGCGAAGGCGACCGTGCCACTCGGCACGCTCCCGCTGGGGCCGGTGATCCTCAGCACTGAAGCGCACACGAGCGTCGGCGGCAACAAGTCGGGATCGCCGATTCCGCTGACTCTCGTTGCCACCAGCGTCAAAAAGATCTCGGTCGCCCGCCAGTACGCCACCGTCTTCCCCCATCGGGACGGCTATCGCGACTCGGTGAAGCTCACCGTCAGCACGGCGACGACGGTACCGGTGGCGGTCGCTGCGAAAGGAACGCTCTCCATCGTCCGGGGAAGCACGACGATCAAGAAGTGGAAGCTCTACTCGTCGAAGAAAACCTCCGTGACCTGGAAGCCATCGAAGTCGCAGAAGGCCGGTACCTATAAGGTCATCGCCACGCTCACCAACCCCGACAAGATGAAGGTGAGCACGACCGTCTCGCTCACGGTCTCATCGAAGAAACACAAGCACAAGCACTGACGGCGCTCTCCCGCGTGCCTCTCCCGGCGCTGTCACCGGCACATCTACAGTGAACTGCGCGCACAGCCGATGCGCGCATTTCCCGTGTGAAAGTGTGCCCGCTCCCCGTGACAACCCCGCTCCGCTCGACCCGATCCCGTCGCAGAAAACTCAGCACCTCGGCCATCGTCGTGATCGTGATCGCGGTACTCGTGAGCCTCGCCTGGTCGTACTTCATGCCGGCGGTTCCCGAGTCGGATGCTGCGGCCGACGGCTCCGTCAGCGAGAGCCTCGAGGAGCTCGACGCGCTGCCGGTCAAGGGAAAGTCGCCGCTCACCAGCTACGACCGCGAGGCGAAGTTCGGTACGGCGTGGACCGACGTCGATGACAACGGTTGCGACACCCGCAACGACATCCTGCAGCGCGACCTCAGCTCGATCGTCACCGAGGGCACCTGCAAGGTGATGACGGGAGTGCTCGTTTCGCCGTACACGAGAGAAACGATCTCGTTCAAGCGGGGAAACGACACCTCGGCCGAAGTGCAGATCGACCATGTTGTGGCGCTCGCCAACGCGTGGCAGACCGGCGCCGCGCAGCTCAGCCAGGACGAACGCGTCGCACTCGCCAACGACCCGCTCAACCTCTTTGCGGTCGACGGCCGGTCCAACTCGCAGAAGGGTGCGGGCGATGCGGCGACCTGGCTTCCGGCATCCAAACCTTTCCGCTGCATCTATGTCGAGCACCAGGTCGCGGTGAAAGAGAAGTACGAACTCTGGGTCACCCCGGCAGAGCACGATGCCATCGAACGCGTACTCGAAGGGTGCGCGTGATGGTTGAGCCGCTCCTGCGCCCGGGCCTCTACCGGCACTACAAGGGACCGCGCTACGAGGTCATCGGCACGGCGACACACTCCGAGACGGAGGAGACAGTCGTCGTCTACCGCGCGCTGTACGGCGAGTTCGGCCTGTGGGTTCGACCGTTGGCGATGTTCACCGAAACGGTGCTGGTCGACGGTGTCGAAGTGCCGCGCTTTGCCTTCGACGGCGCGTGAATCGCGCTCCGCTGCCCGATTGAGTCGCCGTGTGACGGCCTGTGTTTCGCTGTGTGACGACCGCACCTGACATTCTCGCCGGAATTTTCTACTCTCGACTAACCGCACACCGCGAATTCGAGAAGGACACCATGAGCACATCACACGGCAGCATCGATCGCAGCGAGCTCGCTGGATCCGCTGCGATGTGCGCAACGGGCTTCGAGGCGGGCTTTGAGCTCCACCCGATCCAGCGGATTGCGGCGGTAGCGACCCCCAGCCAGTGGCGGGACGCGATCGTGACGTCGGTATCCCCCGACGGCATCATCGAAGTTGTCGACCTCGAGTCGGGTGCCGCCAGCGCACTGTGGAACTACGAAAACCTCAGCGGAATCGTTGGCGCGGGTTCTCCGGTGTCACTGCACTCGGAGTACGGGGTGCTCGCCATCGGGCACGACTACCGCAGCGTCCGTATTGCTGCGTAGCCGCATCCGCTTCTCGTAGTGCTGGTGGCTTATGCCATCGACTTCATCGAGCCGAGCATCGCTTCGCAGGCCTTCATGCAGTTCATGCAGACCTGGGCGCACATCTTGGCGTGATCGCTCATTTCGGCGTGCATCATGCACTCGTCGGCGCAGGCCTTGGCCATCATCATGGTGGCTTCGAGCATCGCCATCATGCTCATCATGTCCATGCCCATCGGACGCATCATCATGCGCATCATGGTGTTGGCCATGTCCGACATGGTCATGCACATGCTCATCATCTTGCCCATGTTGTCGCCCGATGCGGCGTCAGCACACATCACACACGCCTGCTCGCACGCGGCACAGGCCTCGATGCAGTCCTGCATCATCTTCATGTCCATTTGCACGCCGGGCATGTTCATCGACATCATGTCCATCATCTTCATATCCATTGGTGTGCTCCCGAAGCTCTCAGTGCGCTGGCGCGCGACGACTGTATTACGAAATGTTACGACGGCATGCTCGGTCCCGAAAGGTCGACTCGGCGCGCCCCGCCGCATCCGCGCTTCTGCAAAAATCAGGCCCGGGCCCGCTGTCAGCCCGCTATGGACGATGAGAGCTGCCGGTGACCTGAGTTTTGCAGGGAAGGTTGCGGAGTGGGCTAGCGGATGCCGGCGGTCCAGCCCTTCTGGATTCCGGCGGCCTCGCTTTGGGTAAGCCACCCGTCGGCGCGCAGGCCCAGCTCGTCGCCGACGGGGAATGAGCCCGAGTAGCGGTCGTCGTCGAAGAACACGCCGAAGTCGACGACAGCACCTTCAATGTCGGAAACGCCAGATCGACCGAGTACAAACCCGAGGTCATACGGGTTCGTAGCTGTCACCGATGAAACACTGACCTTCACCACATCTTGGTCGCTCAAGGCGTATTTCTCGTCGGCGATGCTCACAGAACTGAAAACACCCGACCTGATGAGCGCGATGTACTCGTCAACGTGCAAGGTACCTCCGGGCTGCCTGCTGACCGCCTTTCCGTCCTTTGCGTAGCTGATATTGATGTCGTCGTACCCCGGGGTTGAGGCGAGTCGGGCGTCGAGAATAGCAATGCTTCCAACCGACTCGACAATAATGCTGACGCTGCTGCCGAATGCGTTCGCCTCGACTACGCCGTCGAGCGCTTCGGCAGCGTCAACCACAGCACGCGTTGTGACGACCAGGTCGTCCGGAACGTTGTCGAACTCGGTGACGTCGTCATCATTAATGTCGACCACTGCGATCGCGCTGTACTGGTTCAGCGTGGCGGCGAACTCGCGCGCCGCAACCAGATCCGTTCCCTCGACGAGATTCACTGCGACGTAGTCGGTGCGGATTTGCCCACCGATGACGGTGAAGTGCTCCGACATTGCCAGGTACAGCAGCGTCTCGTCGTTGGGATACTCGTCAGCGTCAGCCTCGAACGAGAGACTGTCGCTCGTCAGTGTGAGGCTGAACGCGAGGGACGAATCGCGGAGCATGTCGGAGTAGCCGAGCAGGGTTTCATCATCGACGGCAGGGATTTCGGCGGTGAGCGAAGCCCCGTTCACGTTGCCCGGAAAGGGCAGGAACGTCACGTCCCCGACACCATCCAGCCCAATCGCGGCGAGGAACGTTGACGCTACCGCGTCCGTGTCGGGGATTCCGCCAATGCTGTTTCGGTCACCGAGGGTGATCTCCTGGTAGAGCCAATCGTCCCTGTCCATATCTTTCGCACGGTTCGAACTGACCGTGACTTTCGCGTCAATGGAAGTTGTGTCGATGAGGGTCAGCAGGTCGGACAGGTCCTTCGCCGTGACCTGCGCCGAAAGCTGGACGTCGACATCACAACTGAACGCGAGCGGCAGGTTCGCGATGCACGACGTGCTGACGTCGTCGACCGAGGGCCGCGAGAGGAACAGGGTATCCATCTCTTCTTCGGTGACGCGGCTTCCGTCGCCGATCAGGCATCCGCTCAGCGAGAGGACGGCAACGAGCGAAAGGGCGATCGAAAGGCGAATTTTTGTCGACTGCATCTCCCTAGTATGGATGCTCGCGCCGCCCAACCTCGTTGATTGAGTAGCGACGCGAGGAACGAGCGCCGCGTATCGAAAATCATCACCAACGCCACACGTAAAGACCGCGTTATGGTCTCGATACGCTCGCAGAGCTCGCACTCGACCGACGAGTAACCCCGTTGATTGAGTAGCGACGCGAGGAACGAGCGCCGCGTATCGAAATCATCAACTGCCGGGGTCGTCCCTGTGAAAGTTTTTCTTACTCAGAGCCGGCAGTACCGACCAGTCGCCGCGAATGAGCGCTTCGCGCTTCGCTCTCGACCAGCCCTGCACCTGCTTCTCGAGGGCAAACGCTTCCTCGATGGTGTCGGTCTCGTGGGCGAACGCGAGCTCGACCGGGAGTCGGTGGCGCGTGTATTCGGCGCCACGTCCGTCGTTGTGCAGGAAGAAGCGAGTCTCGAGATCGCGAGTGCTCCCGACGTAATACGAGGCGTCGGCGCATTTCAGGATGTACATGTGAGGCATGCGATGGGACGTTACTCGGGGGCGGACAGCGCGCGTCTGCCGAGTCCACAGGGAAGACCGACTTTCCACATGCGTTCAATCGTTGGCGATGGTCTCGATACGCTCGCAGAGCTCGCACTCGACCAACGAACCCTCTCGTTGATTGAGTAGCGACGCGAGGAACGAGCGCCGCGTATCGAAATCATCACCAACGCCCTACGTAGAGACCGCGTCATGGACTCGATACGCTCGCAGAGCTCGCACTCGACCAACGAACCCTCTCGTTGATTGAGTAGCGACGCGAGGAACGAGCGCCGCGTATCGAAATCATCACCTACGCCAAACGTAGAGACCGCGTTATGGTCTCGATACGCTCGCAGGGCTCGCACTCGACCGACGAGTAGTCGGCACACGACCAACGACAAACCCCACCGGGCGAGCGGCTCGCGCTCGCCCGGTGGGGAAGGGACTACGAGATCGTTACTTCCATGGCGGTCGGGTTGAAGGCGTTGCAGGGGTTGTGCTCTTCCGGGCAGTTCGAGAGACCCATGTAGATGTCTTCGAGAACCTCGAACTCGATGGTGTCGCCGGGCTTCGTGGTCGGCTCGGCGATTTCGTGACGGCCGTCCGGGTGGTGCTTGATGTTCATGAACACCGAGATGCACTGGTCGGGCGAGATCTTGGTGGTGTCGAGTCCGAGCTCTTCCCAGTCCTCGCAGAGGTTGCCGTAGCAGGAGACGGTGTCGGCCACGCCGTAGCGGTACTCGTTGGAGTACTTCGAGCAGTAGCCCGACAGCGCGTGGTTGCCGTTGTCGTCGCGCAGCACCTTGAGCAGCGGCGTGCACTTGTCGCTGAAGATCGTGTAGCCCTCGCCGAGGTCCCACTTGTTGGAACAGACGTTGGTGAACATCACCGACATCCGCTCGTTGGGGTCATCGACGCGCGAAGTGATGAAGTCCATCACCTGCTGGCCTTCGAGATCGGTGAACTTGATGCGCTGGCCCTTGCGCAGTTTGAGCGCGAGGCGTCCTCGTGCCTCGATGCGGACGGTGCCGGCGGTTGCCCACGGGGTTTCGGTAAGAACAGTCATGATCGTGCTTTCTGGTTGTGTAGTGAAGCTGTCGGCTGGGGATCGGGCGCTGCCTAAGCGGCGCCGTAGCCACCGCCGCCGGGAGTGCGAAGCAAAATACTGGAGCCTGGCTGCAGCGACATCCGGCCCTTCGGCTCGGAGACGTCCGTACCGTCGACCTGTAGTCGACCGGTTTCACCGTCGCCGCCACCCGCAAGCCCGGGGGCCGCGTGCTTGATGCGCTCGGTGAGGAAGATGATGTCGAGAGGGGTGTCGTGGATGCTGCGCATGACGACCTCCTGGCCCTCACCACCGCCCCACTTGCCTTCGCCGCCGGAGCCGCGGACGATCCGCTTGGATTCGACGAGCACGGGAACCTGGTTCTCGACAACCTCGATCGGCGTGTTCGACACGTTGCTCGGGGTCGAGAGCGTCGCGTAGCCGTCCTGGCCCTCGGATGCACCCTGGCCTCCGTTGAAGCACAGCAGCGACGCGAAGGCACCACGCTCGCCCTGGCCACGAACGCCGACGACCCAGAACGGGGTTCCGGCGGCCGCTGCGACGCGAGTCGGAAGCGGTCCGAGCAGGGCTCGCGAGAGCACAGCCGGGATGGCGTGCGCCGGGAAGTTGGCGCTCACGGCCGCCGTGTGGGTCGGGTTGAGCAGCGACCCCTTCGGCACCCGGATCGTGATCGGGCGCAGCGCGCCCTCGTTGTTCGGTACGTCGGGAGCGAGCAGGCAGGCCATGCCGTAGCGGGTGTAGCCCATCGTCGGCGAGCCCGAGTTGATTCCGTATTTGCTCTGCGGTGAAGTGCCCTCGTAGTCGACCGTCATCTCGTCGCCGAGAACATCGATCGTGACCGAAATCTGCTTGTACTCCTCGAAACCGTCGAGGTCGACGCTCGCGGTGTAGCGGCCGTCCGGGATCTCGGTGATCGACTTGCGAACGGCCTTCTCGGTGACACCGCAGATGTTCTCAGCGGCCTCGGCGAGGTCGAGCGTCGGGTCGTTGTCGAGCATTCCGGTGATGCGGCGCACGCCGAGCGCGTTGGCTGCGATCAGGGCGTCGACGTCTCCGAGCACCTGGTCGGGTACCCGGACGTTGCGGGCGAGGATGCGGCGAACGAGTTCGTTGGGCTTTCCCTCTTCGACGAGCTTGACCGGGGGAAGGCAGAAGCCCTCTTCGTAGATGTCCTGCGCGAACGCTCCCTCGGAGGTGCCGCCGATGTCGGAGACGTGGCAGATGCTCGCGACATAGGCGACGATCTCGCCGTTGCGGAACACGGGAGTTGCCGCCGTCACGTCGGGGAGGTGGGTGTTGCCGAACCAGGGGTCGTTCGTCGCGATGACGTCACCCGGCTTGAGGTTCGAGGCGCCGAACTCTTCGATCATCTTGCGCACGGTGTTGGCGACCGTTCCGGTGAAGACCGGCACCGAGCGGCCGTACTCGACG
>Ga0247815_10003445_pt1 | contig 11369 bp, 14 predicted proteins | sample UWRJL194509B1_FD_181014 | JGI IMG/M metagenome (GOLD analysis project Ga0247815, IMG submission 181014) | Plant litter microbial communities from Arlington Agricultural Research Station in Wisconsin, United States - UWRJ-L194-509B-1 | ecosystem: Environmental > Terrestrial > Plant litter >... | reverse complement strand
GACTCGTCATTCGCGTCATATCCAGCCACGCGCGACCTACTTCCAGGATATACAGCTTATTTTTCCACGAGAATAGGCGCGTGTGCGCGGATCAGACTCGCCATTTTTTTTATCAGTGAGCTGATCGAATGGCGCTCTCTTGGCTGGTTCCAAACATCCCCGACTCGTAATACCCGCCGGTCTTGATCAAGCATGCCTCATTCCTGATAATGGCCCATTCTTCTCTGCTCATGAGATAGCAATGGTTTGTCCGAGTCAACTCTCTTCAGCCGTGACCCGACCTTTACGCTCACGCCCGTCCCTTGCTCGAACCTCAGACCCGCTATTATGACCTGATCATTACTCAGGTCTAACAACTTCATCAAGTCCATCGCTCGGTCGCTTTCATTGGAGGCATTGGAACTTTCACACTGCGCGTCTGGCTCGGATAGCAGGGCATGCGCCTTGGGAATCCCAGCGTGGACGTCGACGACTGCAACAACCTTGACCTCACGCCGTCGCCGCCACGTCAGAACCCGCCCTGTTATGCTCATCGTCTCTGAAGACCTCCTGTCTTTCATTGCTCGTGACAAGGGTGGTCTAGAGCGTGAAGAGGACGACAGCAGGCAATATGTGGCTCACTGGCGCGCCATCGTTGTCGCTCGAGGAGTGGGTGACCATAACAGAAAGTAGACTTCAACTATCGAGCAGCTGAGCTGCTCGGCCTGTATTTATTAGCTCTGAAGGCGTATCTAGAATACAATAGAATGTTCGAGTGCATACAGGAGACTAAGGAACTAATATGAGACGGTGCGAGTGTATGCGAGATGCTGACTAGTTCCGGCCGGAATGAACCGGTCGGTCCGTGCGTCGGCGCCAGCTCAACCTTCGACAGACCATGATCAAACGGCGCCAAAGATGACCCGCGGGACTACGAGTGTGAAGACCAGCGGCAGTACGGAGTGCGCCTCGGTCAAGATCGTATTATCGCGACTTGGCATCTGCCGACCTGCTACGATGACCATTCGTGCGCCGTCGCGAATGTATGTCCTATATGGCAGTCCACTACGCACCACCGCCCGTCACCCGGAGCTACACTCGCAAAGCATCCCCTTCATCCGGCACCAATGCCTGCGCAGCAGTCGAACCTGCTCTCAACTCAATTCATACGTCTCGGACACCCGTAACCATCACACATCCAGCGCCCCCTATGCTGTCGGGCGCGGCGGACCTGTTCATAACAAACCATCACGTACGATAGACCCGGAGATTGTCGACGACAAACTCAGCGGGGACATATTCTCCCCATTGTGTCACGGCGAAGTTGAAGATTCGACTTGTCGGGAGCGCCCGCATGCTCCTCGACCCCTATCACTCGCTCGACCCTCCCCTTTATTGTGAATGAACTCCCGCATGTTTGTGACCGCCTCCTCCTCCTCGGGCTCGTTGGCGTTCAGCCTATGATTGTCGACGGAGTCTCTCCTGCCATTCTCTGCAGATCACAGGTATGCCCTCAACCTCGACCAATTCGCCGTTCACATCGACACATAGATAGAGCTGAGCTAGGCAGTGTGCGTAAGTTGTATTCACTCGATGCATCGTCTCACTCTCCGCGTGTGTTTGAATCCCGGCGTCGTTGTATACAGCGAACCACAGCCGATCAAATGGTGACAAACCTCGTGGTGATGAAAAAAAAGTACTTCTGCGGAATCTGATCTCAAGAGGGATTACGACTCTGTTCGGTGTTGTGGTGATACGGGCCTATGGCACAAACACAGGCGGATCATTTAAGCGTCTACTGAAGGCTATAATCGAGGAAGTATTCAAATCACGGCCGATGTTGAGACAGTAATACTGATACAGCGGAGGCATCGTTGCGACAAAGGGTGCAACCTATGCTACTACAGAGTCCGGGACGCCTAAGAAGAGCAAGTATGCACGATGACCAAGCCTACGATATCTCGTCACCGGCCGGCTTGAACTCGTGAGTGTAAAAGTTAATAAGCTCCGCCATTTTGAAAGGGTCGGAACCCTTGCCCAGCAGTTCGAAACCCCGCTCAACAGAGTATTGGTGTGATGTCATCGCCGAAAGCTTGCCAGAGGCCACCGCCAAGGACAGAGCCTTGGCGCTTGGGCCTGTAGCTGCGAACGTGCCGGGCAAAGGCGGCTGCCCGATGATCCAGATGCCGGACTCAACGGCGTCGGGATCCGCAACATACGACAGCGTTTGCTCCAGGTTCCCGGCAAAGGAGATCCGCACAGTCACTGACCAGGTCTCATTAAAAACCGAACCAGTAGTCAATGTCCGCGAGAGAAAGACGATAACTGTTGGACTCGATGTGAACACCTTTGGACCGTCTGATGCGGAGGTCTGTCCGCGATAGATGGACTGGTAAACACCCGAAATCTTCTGTCTCACTTCAAGGCTGAGAGAACGAGGTGCGTTCAAGACTGCGTATGTGGGATGAGTTCAGAACGGGGCTATTGAGAGAACGACTTGCTCGTGAAAGAATCCCCGATCAGCGGGCCGGAGGCACGATTCATGAGAGCAGACGAATTGAAGAATACGGTTTGCCCTTTGTTTACGAGTGCATCAGTGGATGAGCGAAAGTCCCATTGCTACACACCGAAAGCAATTCCAACAGCATGTACCGTGCCCGCAGGGATGATGTCTCTGTTCCTGTAGTCGTCTCGCGTCCACAGCTGATACTGGAAGTTTGATAATTGTTGGTCTTTGCGTCGTTACAGATGGCAGGCGGAGTTACCTCTTCGGTCCACTGAAAGACAGTGTTTTGGAAACGCTGCCATGGCCGTCAGCCATGGTAGATGGTGTTGCTCGGTGCTGCGACACACTCCTGAGTGAACCATACAACTTCATACTTGCTATTCAGAGCTCTGGCAATGCATACTCTGTATCCAGCCTGCAAGATGTTCAGTGATCTTTGTACAATGGACCGCTAGACGTACACTACGCAATAGTTCAAGTTGTGTTTGGTCAAAGACGACGCGAAGTGTGTAGGTCCTCGCGTTGGGCATGTCTAGAGCGTATAGTTTGTGCACAAGAGTCTTGCACGAGCGTTGAGGTAAAGGAATCCGGCGTTGACTTTTTTTTTCCCGCCATCGCCCCTCGAGCCCTTTAAGCTGACCAGAATTTCAGTTCGAGAGCAATCAACGGCAACTGATTTACCCAGAGTTCTGCAAAGCATTGAGGACGTCTCAAAGGAGATAAATTGCGTCGGACGCAGAGAAGGCACAATGCTCATCGATCGCTCGCACGCCTGTGACCCTGCAAGTAAATCATTAATCAGCGAGCTCCTTGGGAGGGCAGGAGGCCAGGTATGGGAGGCTCAGCGGGTCTCTTAGCATATCGTCTGCTGGTTTTTCGAGTGTGTATGAGACGGAATCATGCACATGACCCACAAACGTTGCCTGAATTTCATCGCGGAAACGGTGGATCGCAGAGAGCAATTCACACCGCACTAGCCCGCTCCTGGCAATGTTTTTTGGCCAGCACTTTTCCACTACTCTCTGTCAGTAATTACCATCTTATTTCATCACATAAACAATGCCATCTGCATCATGAAAATGTATGGCTCGGATTTGGGTATGAATAGTGCTTAAAGAGTGTATTCAGTTCTCGATCCAGTTCTATACAACAACCCAACGAGGGGACAATCAAATCCGCTCTGATGGGAACAAGACTCATTTGCAAATATATTACGCAGAATTGAGGTTACGGAGGTTACCATGATGGTCTGTGCATGTTCAGGGACCAAATTCAATCGGAGGCTTGGACCGCCGATGTTGAGTTCCAACCTTTTGAAGCTCGCATAGACTGAATGTTCTTACATTCTCCGAGACCCGGAGGAGAGACATTTTGATCACATGTCTCCACGTATATTCAGAAGCAGATACATGCGCAAGGAAGGAATCGCTGTAATGGATTGATGAAACTCGCATCAATCCAGATTTTGCAAGACAAACAACATACGGTCATCGATTATTCTACCGTTTCCTGTCGATTGGCCGGCTTGAACTCGTGAATGTAGAAGTTGATGAGCTGGGACATCTTCACCGCACACCATCTCTTTGAATATTCCCGCTCGTCGAAATACTCACATCCCACCCTCACATCTCATCCGCTACTAGACACCAGAAGACCGTTGCTTATTTACTCTTGTCTTTGCGCACGTTGAACTGACAAGCGACAAGGACCCCACTCGATGCAGCACTCAAGTTCCACATCGTCATGGCGAGCAAAGAGTCGGACGTCGACACTGTAGTAGCACCCCACTTGCTGAGGCGGTTCCGTGCTAGGAACGGTAGTTATTGAGCTCGGGTCTCAACGTGCTGGTATCACTCCTTCGACGCACCGCGAGACCATGCACTTTCACTGTGTTCTTATCCTCGACATGAATACCGTTGGGTGGATTGGCTCCGCGGTCGAGTCGTCCGTGTGGATCCCACATGTCCACCGTGTCGCCCTTGCCCTCTCAATCAATACGCGCAAGATAAAGCCGAAGTATGCGGAGATTCTGCGGAGGATGGCTAGCGGTGCTGAAGAAGTATTTCTGTACGTTGAGAAGCTCGGACTGGTCTGCGAGGAGTGAGACCACAGGCATGATCATGGAGTGTCGAGGGACGAGGTTGACCGCGCGAGGATGTTCGATGACATGAAGGCGTCGATGCTAAACCGGGCATCATGCTCGCTCCTGGAGGTAACTGTCTGCAAACGCTTGGTTCTGCGATGCGCTTCGGTGCAAGTCGGATTCGAGATTTCCGACGGCGTCTGCTTGTGGCAAATCCCGAATAACAAGGCACGGTTTTATGTGGGGCCGGGCAATGGGGTAGGAACGACGTTTGAAGGAGTGGGAGGTGCGGTTTGTGAGATAATGCGCATGCCAGGGACGCGGTGTATTGGGACGAACGAGCCATCACAGTCCGCGTACGCCATGCCGAGGTTAACGCTAGTCGACAACGAAACAGGTCATGTACGACCTGCGATAAAGAGATCATCAGTAAAACAAAACACGAGCGCAGGTGTAAAGGTAGGCAAACGTTTGAAGAGGATGACGGAGAGGACTACGCCGACGCCGAAGCCTAGACCGATGTACAAGAACGAGTCAGCAAATAGCTGACTCGAGTATATGAATGCGCGCACACGTTGAATATATGGTCGGCCACTAAGGGTGTGGGCGTCAAACAGGTCAACTATGAGAGCTGGACCGAAATGTGTGGCGCGCTGCAGCGGGCGAACTGGCACCACACGAGTGAGTAATGTATATCAGAGTAAAAAACAGGGTTGAATCGAATACCTTTTGACCCACGATGTCGCGCGCGGGCGAAGGAGGGGTGGCCGTAGGCGGTGCGGTGGCGGCGGGCGAGGATGGCGTCACGGTCATGACGATAATTCCAAGAGCGGACTTGTCGGAAGCGCCCGCCCGCACCTTGACTTCCCGTGACTCAGGCAGCCCTCCCCTTCATTTAGAATGAACTTACTTGAACTCAAGATCCGCGTCAATACCGCTGCCTTGGAGCTCACGAAGTGGCAATTCGACGACCATACACTCCTGCGCTCCTCACAAAGCTGCTTTACGCTACTCCTACGCGCCGCCTTCCTAGCCTGTAATACCTGGCCAATTTACCGACTGAAATAACAAGTAGAGATAGCGTGTTTTTCGGGCGCGGGTGGTTGCGTCGACTTGCTTCCCAAGCGCCTTTGGTGGCCAGCCTTGTTGGAACGATGAACTCGATCCAATGATGGGCTCTGTGGTATTAGACGAACGGTCCGCGAAATTGCGGCTACGGTGGCCACGCACAAGGTTTACCAATATGCTTCGACCTGCGAGTTCTAACCGCAACTTCTTGGTACGAACAGGCTATGAACATTTTAGCGCCTCTTGAAGGTCCGCATGGAGGAAAGGGTTCATATTTTGGTGCACGCTGAGAAACTGCTGCGGGTACAAAGAAGGATTCGTTGTAGCAAATGGACGCAGACTGTACTAGTCCAGACTCTCGAAGACTCAAAACAGAAGGGTACACGCGATCGTCTAATATGACAATCCTTCTGCACCAGCAGGCTTGAAATCGTGAGTATAGAAGTTGATGAGCTCCGCCATGTTGAAAGCGTCGAACCCATGCCCCATCAGTTCGAAACCATTCTCAGCCGAGTACTGGTGCGGTGTCATCGCTGAAAGTTTTCCTGAGGCTACCGCCGAGGACAGCGCTTGAGCACCTGGGCCGGTGGCGGGAGAAGTGTCGAGTGAGGGTAACCGGCCGATGATCCATATGCCCGACTCGACGAGAGCGGGATCCGTGACGTACGACACCGTTTGCTTGAGGTTTGCGGCAAAGGAAATCGGCACAGTCACGCAGAAGGTATTGGTGATCTTTGTACCGGTACTCAATCCTCGCGAGAGAAAGACAATGATCGTGGGAGTCGACGTGAACACTTCGGGGGCGTTTGATACGGGGTTCGCGCCGAGGTAGATGGATTGGTACATGCCCCCAATCTTCTGGCTCACGCCAAAACTCACATGACCAGGTCGTTTTACCGCTGTGTGTGTGTGTTTTTATGATGAGCGTAGGAGCGGCCTGCTAAAGAGCGCCTTACCCGTGAATGAATTTCCCATCAGCGGGCCAGACGCATGATTCAAGAGATGATAACAGTTGAATGACGCAGTTTGCCCTGTGGTTACGGGTGTTCAGCGGAGATGCGGTATTCTCATCACCGCGCACCGAAAGCGATTTCGGCAGTTTGAACCGTGCCCGAGGTGATGTTGTCCCTTTGGCTATGGTATTGTGTCCACAGTTGATACTGAGGGTTTAATGGCTCCTCAGTTTCTGCATCGGTGAAAATGGCTGGCGGAGTTACCTCCTCAGTCCACTGAAACACAATGTTGCTGGAAAGACTGCCAATAACGTTAGCCATGGTGAATTACGCAGCTCAATTCTGCAACTCACTTCTGAGCAGACCATACAATATCGTATTTGTCGTTCAGCACTTTGGCGATGCAGACTCTGTATCCAGCCTACAAATTATCCAGTGACAATCGTACAATCAACCATGCCGGACGTACGCGACGCAGTATCTCAAGTTGTGTTTGGTCAAATAAAACGCGAAGAGTGTAGGTCCTTGCGTTTGACATGTCCAGAACGTATAGTGTGGGCACGCGAGTCTGGATGAGCGCTGTGGCGAGGGAATTCGCTGTTGGCCTTTGTCCACCATCGCCCTTCTATCTCTTTAAGCTGATCAGAATTCCATTCTGTGATCAAACAACGGCAGCTGATTTTGTAGAGGTTAGCAAAAGTCTGAGGAAGGCTCAATGTAGATTCCTCGGGTTGCACGCAGAGAAGGCACCAGGCGCATCGATCGCTCTCACGCCTGTCACGCTGACTGTGGAGGAAATAATTATTCAGAGAACCCCTTGTGGTTGCAGGAGCTCATCTATGGGAGGCTCGAAGAGGCTCTCAGCATGTCCACTGCAGATTTGCCAGTGTGATGAGATGAAACCGCACACGTGAGCTACAAAGGTTGTTTGTATCTGACAAGGAAGTGGTGAAACACAACAGAGCAATCCATTCCCTAAATTTATCCTTGCAAGATCATCATGTTGTCACACAGATTAACGCCATTCGAATTGGTTTCGGTCCTTTGAGAGGAGTGGGCATGAACTCTGTCAACCTCTGAATGCTAGCCAGACCCCTCGGTATGAACATATTCTGGCCGCTTCAACGTTTTATTCAGCTTTTGGAGCAGTAGCTATCACAATATGCAGGTAGAGCAACGAGATGCTGTAACAATCAGGTGCAGCTCATATCAGTTCAGGTTCTTCAAGACCCAGCCTAAGACGAGCGAGAACGTACAATCTTTGGCTAAACCAACTCCAATCTAGTGGCCGGCTCAAACTCATGAATAAAATAGCTGATGAGCTCCGCGACCTTGAACGCGTCGTACTCAAACGCCAAAGGTTCAAAACCTCGCTCCATCGAGTACTGGTGAGAAAACATCGCCGAAAGCTTGCCAGATGCCACCGCCGAGGACAAAGCTTCGGCTCCTGGACCAGTTGTAGAGAATGTGCCGGGTGCGAGTGACGGCCAAGTGATCCATATGCCTAACTCGCCACTGGAAGTTGCAACGTACGATACCGTTTGCTCGAGGTTTCCGGTGAATGAAACCGGGATGGTCACGGATTCAGTACAAGAGAACATAGTGCCAGTTTTGAGGGTCTTCGACAGGAAGACAATAATGACGGGGTTTGATGTGAAAGTTTCGACCCCGATGGGTGCGGCAACTGGGTCAACGTAGATGACCTGGTAACTGTCTCCGATCTTCTGGCTGACGCCGAAATTGACAGTATTGTAGTTATTTCGAACTGAGACAGAGTGAGAAGAGCGTAAATTGGGCTAGCGAGATGCAACATACCATTGAATGAATTTCCCATCAACGGACCGGTGGCTCCTTTCATGGCAGCGCCGTAACTCCCCAGCGTCGCAGTTTGACCTGTGGTATTAAATAAATCAGCAAAATGGAAGTGAGACTTGGCCATTTCATACCGAAATTGATTTCTACAGCCTGTCCATAGCCGGCAACTGATCTGCTACTTGTAAATCCGCCCACACAATACACTTGATACTGGGAGCGATATCATCCTTTAGTATCTGCATTAGCCAGCACGGTAGCCCTACATTCTCGGTCCATCGAAATACATTGTCGTTTGAAACGCTGCCGGGACCGTTAACCATGGTTGAAGATACAGGCTGGCTTCATGAACTTGGAGCACATTTGACTAGACCAGACAACGTCGTACTTGGCGTTGATCTGCTTGGCTATACAGACGTTATATCCTGCCTGCACATCTATCAGTGCTGATCATCCGAATGACAATGCCGTGCGCACGTTGCTTAATATCTCGAGTTGCCTTTTGTCAAATAAAACACGTAGAGTGTATGTGTGGGCGCTGGGCATGTCGAGAGCTTGTACGGTGCGCGCGGGAGTCTCAGAAGAGAGCTTAGGCAACAGTATTCGCTGTCGGCTGTGTCACTTCGAGCTCTTATCACAACTGGGACACCATGCCGTGAGCAAACAACCCCTTCGGGCACTACAGAGAATAAACAAATAGACCAGGACGGCTCAGTGCCTGTACTGTGCTTCGAACACACATTCTACACACATCTTCTTCACGTGACGATGTGAACAGTCAGCAGAATTCCTCGGCGAACTTCGTCACAGAATCAACCAGCTGCAGAGAGCAATCCACCCTGCACTAACGCACTCCGTAGCTATCTACCAGGCAGTACCATGATCTTGTTCCTCGAGAGTCCAATATCCCGGGATTTCCGTTTCCGACGATGTATATCGCCAGACTAGAACGGTTCGATGTCCGAAGAATATATTTTACCGAGTGCCGGAGGTTGCCGAGCGCGGTGCTTGTCGGCTTACCGTCGCCTTGACAGCATGGTCGGCTTTCACAACCTTCCGCCAGAGCTTCATAACATCATCCTCGCCAATTTCAAGTGCAAAGATCTTTCTAAGCTCGGAAGGACGTCCAGACTCATCCATGGGCTCATCGTCCCGCGCCTGTATCGCAAATTTTCAACAACAGACTACAGTCATATTCTCTCACTTCTGGAAACCATAGAGAAGAGCGCACATCTCTCTAGTTTTGTTGTTAATCTGGAGCTTCACCGGGGTCCCGAGTCAACTAAAGCCCTCGCGACGCGTGCTACTCGACTCTGCACCATTCTGCCGCGACTCTTCAACCTCACCAACCTCACCATATCTAAAGCACTAGGAAATATCGCCTGGATTGACGAGCATCTCGTTTTGCCCTTGTTGCACGAATTCCGTGTGTACACAACCGTCTGCACTCAGTTTCTTCATCGACACCCAAATCTGCGAGAGGTGACGATTATGGGGCTCACGGGCCACAAAGAAGCTACGACGGCAGCAAACCTCCTCGAACCTCGCCTTATACATCTTCTCAATGGTACTTCGGAGCAGCTGGCCGAGATCTGTAGTGACGGCCGTGCACGGTCAACTCTGCGCAGGATTGACTGGTTGCGCAACCCCAGCCCGCCACACGTCAGACCCGGTGCAGCACCACCATCACCATCGAATGACCACAAGGTCCATTACATAGCGTCATCCGTCACTTAAGTCAACTACCTCAACGGTCACTACTATTTATCTCCTCCACTCAATCCGCCCTGGACGAGCGTTAAGCGGGTTGGAATTCGAGTCACGAATCGCGGGCAGTGGCCTCTCAGTCTGTATCCAGGCTATCCTAACATAGAGCTCAGGGATGCCGCCGCGAGCTTCCCGAACATGGACACACTGGATGTGGTCATCGGGCGGGGTACGCGTTTCAGGGCTACGGAGAAACATATTCTGCAAGTTTGGGAGCAGATGCAAGAAGGTCTGCTCTGTATCCCGGGCTTGAGGCGGGTCACCTTTTGCGGACGGAATTGGACGCGTGAAACACCGGCATCCAAATTTAGAGAGATCGCGTGTAACTTGAATGACATACCGGATCTCTCGACAGAGTTTCCTTAGCCTCGTTGTGCTTGTGGCTATAAATCCGGGCAGATTGATCTCCATATTTCCGGCACTTGTATGATTGTAATTCGATCAGCTTTCTTAGATGTGTTGATTTGAAAGCTGGTTGATTGTCTGGTTGGTGATATCGTTCTTTCTGCCGGTTGACACGCAGCGGTCAATTTGTTGAATGTCGTGAGCTTGTCATCAAAAAGTTGCCGCAGCAAAAGAATCCCTTCAAGCTTAACAGTAAAGGCGAACGTAGCAGCAGCCAACAGCTACGAGGTTGAAGACGTCTATTCCGGCGGCAACACGTTCGATTGTAACATGCCCCTCGGAAGCGCCCGCATGCAGCTTGACCTCCTGCTACACAGTCGCTCATCGTCACAACCGCGCCCGAGTGCACTCACTGCAGCGAGTCCATTGTTTCATTACCCATGGATTTCCCTGACCCTGTGCTACCGGCCGAGCTGCTCGGCGAGGTCATTTCGCACCTAACCAACCCTGACCTGCCCGCCGCCGCTTTGTCCTCGCGCCAACTACACCACTTTGCCGCACGAACTTTATACACAACTATTGTGCTCCCGCGATCATCAACGCACATCTTCCAGATTGCATTGCTCGTCGACACACTCTTTCGCTCCCCATATCATGCCCGCCTCGTCACCGTTCTTGATCTCGATTGGCACCCCGAACCCCACGACAGCGACGACTCGGACTGTGACTCGGACGATAGCGAAAATGTCAAGTCAGTCAACGGCTTCAACGCGCCTTTGCACCGCCGACCTGCCGAATGCACCTCCTTACGGACTCTGCGTATCCGCGGTCCTCCACCTTTGCTCGACCTCCTTAC
>Ga0247815_10003444_pt1 | contig 11370 bp, 5 predicted proteins | sample UWRJL194509B1_FD_181014 | JGI IMG/M metagenome (GOLD analysis project Ga0247815, IMG submission 181014) | Plant litter microbial communities from Arlington Agricultural Research Station in Wisconsin, United States - UWRJ-L194-509B-1 | ecosystem: Environmental > Terrestrial > Plant litter >... | reverse complement strand
GAGTCGTGTTCAACTGGATGCATCAGCAGAGACTTGCGCAGGCGACAATCAAATTCGCCTCGAGGGTACCTCGTTGCAAAGTCGAAGTACACGCGACGTTGGGCCACCTCCTCCACAGCATCTCCGTGAATCCTCGGTGATTTACCAGGGGCATCTGTAACCCTTCAGGGCAAAGGGTGTCCGTGGCGTGGCGAGAGACTCGGCGGTCCATGCCATGCGGCTGACGTGCGGCCTACGAAGCACGCAGCGTCAATTTGCGACGCCGGAATAACTCTAACAGGATCCACAAACGGCTTCGCAGCCTCTGCACCATCACCGGCAACGTGTTTCTCAACTCGGCTTCGGTCTCAAATAGCCAAAATGCCGTCATTGGACGATTGATTGCACCATGTTGAGTTGAGCCTCACCGCCATAAGTAAAAATACCGGGTTGCAAGTCGGCAATCACTATTGGTATACGTCAATCGCCTAAGCCGGCTCTCGGGTGGTACGAATTTGACCCCGGCAGGGTGCGTTCCAAAGTCCGCCCCGGACCAATTGCTGTATCTTTACCGATGTCCTCTGCATTTGAATGCGCGCTGGAAGCCCTTGTGCGCAACGAAGCGCAAAATGTGCTAGCTCCGTCCGACGCGACGCTACCTGCGCTTATGCTCAACAGTCGACGCTCCGCGTATGTTGTTCCTTACTTCGCGGACCTGATCCTTACCTCTTCCGCACACAGCCCTGGACAGACGGAAGCCTATCTCTCGATGGTGAAACGCTTCGAAGAGCTGGAACAGACTGCTGTCGCTTCAATTCGGCGTGCCTTGGCTCAGGCTGGCGCGCAGGTCAACGACTTCTCACCTGTTCATTGGTTGTCCGACGACGTACTGGTCCTCATATTTGAACTCCTTCCTTGCCTCGCTCTCTTCAACGCCAGTCAAACTTGCTCGCGTTGGCGCTCAGTCTCGTTGGCAGCACCAGTCCTGTGGTCAAAACTCAATTTCCCCTGGATCGACGCTCGTTTTGTACGACGTAGTGATCTTATGATCAGCCGAGCGGCGCAGATACCTCTGGATGCCAGCGTTTCGGCATGCGGGGACTTTCTTAGCGAGGATGAACAAGAGGATGAGGACAGGGTGGCTCAGGCCTCGGCGGAGGCACAAAAGGACATGGATCGCCTCGCCGCGTTCTTGAACCCGAATACTTGCTCCCGTCTCCGCCAACTTCGGGTGGACTATTTTCACACTGTTCCGCCAGAAGATGAGCTCTTCATGTTTCTTGAGGCGTGCCCGCGCCTTGAGTCCTTGGTATGGCAGTGGGAGAGTCCGGTTACTCCGTTGGAGCTCCACCTTTCCAGCTTGCACGGCGCGTTCGCCTCCCTGACCCGCGTTTTTCTCTCCAATATTGAAGACAGTATTGGAATCCTGGTCAATATTCCGAATCTTGTTCATCTCAGGCTCGACTTGCCATTCCGAGCGTCGTGGGAGACAGATGATCTAGATATCGATATCGCCGAAATCCTGCAGAATTGCCCGCGCCTTGAGAACTTCCACCTCCATGACATAGACAGCGAAGGTATCAAGCTAATATTCTTACCTGAGACTGGAAGCGATCTCCAACGTGGTTTTCCTGAGACGTTCCGTCATTTGGAACTGCGTGGTGAGAAGGCGCATGCTGCTGTCACGACCCTGAACAGTAGTTGCAATGTCCTCGTGGGCCTCCCATCACTGGTCTTAATCAGCTACATCGATGTAGATTTTTCTGCAGAGCCAATCTTCGAACATGTTGGCGGATCGGATGCACATTTCTATGCTAGGGCGATGGAACAGTCCAGTGGGCAGACCTCTACCATTGTTCATGTTCATGGGACGAACGGCTTAGGAATTAGTCGCAGCATGCGCGTCAGAACCTCACTTCCGGGGACTCTTCCTTCGCAGGCGATTTCATGCACCACCTTGACCCTCAATCTGACATTTCTCATGGCGGCAGGCTTTCCTACCGTCCTCCCGAATGTCACCACGCTCCACCTCCAGGCCTCCTATGAGCAGATTCAAAGCGTAGCTATTTCTACAACAGTCCACCTGGGCGTCTCTGTGCCAGCATTGCGAACTCTTAGCTTGTTTTTGAGCTTTGACGCTCAGCACACAGGCATCGCCTCTTTCTCAATCAAAGACCTCGTGAAGCATTGTTTCGAAGGTGCTATTCTTCCTCTTGAACGTATCGAAGTTTTTGCAGATGTCCCGACCTTTCTTATGGACTCGCCACCAGAACATGTCTCGAAGGAAGTCGTTCATCGTCATCCCGAGTGAGCGGGCCGTCCGTATTTCTATCCGAAGTGACTGACAATGCTGCAGGTCCGCGCCCGCGCCATTCCCAGATATTATGGTCACCCTCATTTCCAGTTATCATGGTGTAATACTCGCCTAAACCTAGCGTTCTCAATGTTCACTACCATTCAAAGCATGTGCCCATGTAATAAACTCCGAGTCGGTTCCATTGATGAGGTACGACGCGTGACAATGCGACGCGTCAACTCCGGCCATCGGCTCAACCTTTTTCTTTCAATGTAGCCTATATTCCGATCCGCTTCTTACGCGCGCATTCATCAGCAGATTGTAGGTGTGATTGGGCTGTCCTTAATACTGCTTCCGGGACTTCAGTAGCTTCAATGTGTGGTGTCTGCCATTCAATCTTGTTTGTGAATGGCTAGTACAGAACCCTAATAGCCATATCTCCAGATTTCTCAATGAGAAAATAATGTTCCTGATGTGCTGTCAATATGAATCATTCGTCTATTGGGCTACAGGCATTCTTATGACCCGTTGTTCCCTCGGCAGATCATTATACGATAAATGGCTTCATAATGATATGCTTGTTGAGCCTTAGTTTCCCATTCCATAGCCTGTCTCAGGCGAAAAGCTATGTATCGTACTGTCTCTGAGCCAACGTGCTTGCCGGCGGGTGCCGGTCCTGACGTGATGGCCGGCGTGATGGAATCTCGTTCGCTTCCGTTGCCCTTCCTCCTTTTTCTTTTCACAACGTCGGTGCGACCCAGCCTGCTTCTGTCTCCCTTCCTTGATCATGCCAGCCCTACCAACAAGCAATGAGGGTCGCGGCGGGTCTTCTGGCGTCGCGAAACACCTCACATTCTTCAATGTTTTTGTCGCCACATTTAGCATTCTTGCACTCAAGGAGCGATGGGAAGAATGTAAGGACATAATCAGCTTGTTAATAACGTATTTTCTCACGGAAAATTGCAGATCAAGCGAATAGGCAACAACGAAAGGCGGCTACGACGGCCGTGGACGCAGAAGCCGCGGCAGGTCTACTCGCTGGTGTCAATCCGCCACCATATCGCGACGAGCCAGACGCCTCCGACGATGATCCGATTCGCCTTCTTAGTGGCAACCCTGACAGTCGTGCACCCAGTATCATCCCCGAGGTTCGCCAACCATACCGTCGCAAGAAAGGATGCTGCGTTTGCTGTGGCTTGAAGTCGGTCTCGCCACGAACCCCTATCAAGCTGTGGCTAACTCTCGCTGCAGCTGCAGTATGTTTTGTAAGGCCCTTGGAATTGCAGTGTTACTCTTCACTGTGTACTACGTCTTCGTTTTTGTCCGCTGGGTAGCAACTGTACGTCTCTGCTGTGTTGCGTTTGATTCGGCGCTGACCGCCTTGACAGCCGGATCCCGACGGAACCGAGGGAATGCCAGAGTTTTCCAGCTCGGTTCAATGCCCAAGTGCCCAGTTCATCTTTGGCCCTGATCATGACCAGAACGGCGTCACATACGCTGTACCCGCACCTAAGGGTATTCTCAGTCTTGACATATCCGGCGCTGCCACTGGCAGCTTGCTGGTCTCCCACAACAGCGAAATTGAAGAACCCAAAATATCCCTCCTAGCTCGTGCGGATGTTGAGGACTCGCTTTCTAAATTCGTCGTTGATGTATCCTCCGGCACCTGGGTCCTCCGAACTCCACTCGTCTCAGCAGCATGCATGGACTTTGCAATGCATCTCCAGCTGCCAACTGAGCTTGAAAATCTTACCATTGTCAGTCGCAGTCTGACACAGGTCAAGTTCACTTCGGACGGGAAGCCAATGGATCTCGTCTCGTTGAACGTTCTGCTTGCCAGCCAGGACCATCGGACTCTGTTGCTGCCATCATCAGCGTTCACCGTTTCCGACATGGATCTCAGCGTGCGTGGCGGATATATTGTCGGTGACGCAGCGTTCCGCAACATTGCGCTCGTGTCGACAAGGCGTGGCGACGCGAATACCAAGCTCAGCCTCATTACTCGTGATGAAGTCTTTGGCAGCGAGCAAGCACCCCGTCTCGTGACCGAAACTGGGGATGGAATTGCAACTTTCCATTACCAGAACGCTGCTCACCGACACATCGATGCTCGTCACTCGAGCACAGGCGGAAAACTCTATCTCAGGTAATCAGAATCGACGTATAACTATGAAAGTCTTTATCGGCTGACAGTTCCGCAGATACGCAGGCACCGGCTTCAGTGGACCACTCGACGTCACGGCGACGGGCTGGAGCAACAGTGGACACGTTGAGAACTTAGGCCTTCACAACCCTAGCGGCTCCCCGTACGTCGGCGATGTGGAGGGCATCGACAAGCTCGTTATCAGCACTCCTGGATCGATCAAGACGTGGTTCTAATCGTGGATGCAGTCAAAAATATTTCCGAAGTTTTGTAGCCATACCCCTCAACCAAGTTAGAAACTATCAGGATCATTTTCCGCTCGTCGAGTCGCTCCAACTTTGACGCACCTGTGAAGATGGCGTGCCGGGCAGTAGCGTGAAGTTGCTGGAAATCGCGCATTCCTTCAAGTTTGTCCTCCGGCAAAAAAGTTCAACCTTGAAGCAATCACCTACACCGGCCAATACCGCCGCTCCGCGGTACAGCGACTAACGCGGCGGCTCAAAACTGTAAGCTGGGGCCTACGCCGGCGCGATAAGTGCAAGCTCCTCCACTGCGTCCCACCTCCCCTGTGACGCGCGACGAATGTGCTGATCTCGTATCTGACTGAGCGGAGACCTGAAACGGATCACCTGCCGCGTGCCTTGAGATCGTCCAACATTTCAGCCCGACTGTTTTGCGTCTTTTCTTCACGCCCTTCGCGTGCTCGGTCTCCGTCGCCGCCTACTTTCTCCACCCTCACGACGTGTTTCCTCGTAAAAGCATGACATTAGTCTCTTTGACACACTCCACGGAGGAAGTGGCCTGTATGATGGTCGACGCTGCGGTGGCAAAGCATCGCCAGCGGCCACTGGCTATCTTTCTCAAGGCGGCAAGTCCACTCATTCCACGAAACATTCCCCGGCTGACTTCTTCGTAGGTTACGGCGGGTATCTATTTGTCCTTTGGAGGTGCGTTCTTATTGGACTTGAATTACGGCTGGCTCTTAAGGAGGGTTCCAGGTCTTCTCAGCATCGTGCTAGCCGGTGGTTCGCCAACGCTCCGAAGCGAGAATCCTGGACTTGTCAAGATCGTCGCAGGTTTTGTCTTCCCGACCGGTCTCGTAATGATTGTTCTGCAAGGGCAAGAATTGGTGACGGCCAACATGATGGTACGTCATGGTTCGGCTACATGCCTTCGCCGCGATGTTGACGCGTTGGTGGTAAGATATTCCCGATGTCCGCGCTTAAGGGCAGGATCCCATTGTGGGCTATCGCGGTCAACTGGTTCGTAGTATTCTTCGGAAATCTGGCCGGCAGTCTGTTCTTCGGGCTTGTCCTGGTCAAATGTGCGTCAAAATCCGAAGACCGGCTGCAGCCATTTGACTGTGCATTTAGACAGCCACGTCGTTTCGTCCGAGCCTTACTTGTCGTACATTCGCGACTTTGCTGTGTAAGGTCTCTGCTTATCCCGCGACGAAGCTTGACTGATGCTTCTGCAGCAAGAAAGCTGCGGACCCATCTTGGCTGGAGATCTACCTGAGAGGCATCGCCTGCAACTGGCTGGTGTGCGTCGCCGTCTGGGTAAGCACAGCAGCATGATCTCCAAATCTGTGTAACCTAACTCTCACCAAATAGCAAGCGGCGGCTGCGAAAGATGTGCTTTCCAAGATTGTGGCCAGTTGGTTCCCGGTCTGGCTCTTTGTTGCGTGCTCGTTTGATCACGTTGTTGGTGCGCCGCGTTCGTGCATCTTTCTCGATCTATACTCACAAGAGCGCAGCAAATATGTTCACAATACCGCTGGGTATATCTATGGGAGCTGATATCACAGTTTCGGAGTACATCAAGAAGTGAGCAGCGAACCTTGTTGTTAGCCCGTCAGTGACCTGACCTTCTCTTCCAGGTCACTGTTTGCTTGCCTCTTTGGTAACGTGACGGCCGGCCTCGTCGTGGCGCTCACCGCAACGTACTTCTGGCTCGACAACTACGTTCCAGGAGGTGAGGTGGCTAAGATGGAAGCTGGTATGTCGCGGTTGAGTGGTTCGACGACACAGGGTGAGGATGAACCCAAGCCGGCATGAATATCGATGCGACGTGAAGGTACACAGTGGCATGATCATAGTTTAACTGTCCGGATTATGTATGGGACGGCGGTCTTTGGCCTAGAGAATTGTACTTTACATGATGTGCGATGACTACAGATGTGCAAACAAGGGAATGGAACATTACAACATATAGTCTACTTCTTGCCCCGCCCTCGAGTAGTCTTACTCGTCGTCTTGGAACCGCCTCGACCGCGACCGCGTTTTGCCGCCGGAACCTGCATTTGTGGCTCATCCTGTGGCGCAGTGCTCGAGCCCGCATCGGTCGAGGCCTTCCGCTTTGTGGAGGTTCGGGGCACCGATGAACTTTCTGCGCCGCGCTGGCCCTGCACCACAGGACTGCCTCTCCGAGACGAGCCCGCAGCGACTCCGGCCGCAGACGTTCTTGATAGCACAGTCGGCGCGGGAGACGACTCGTGGAACGCCTGCTCCAAAGCCGCAGGGTCAAGCGGACCGTCCGCAGGACCGTCTACCTCTTCGCCGTAGTCTTCCAGCTCCCCATCGTCAGCTTCGCGCTTTGCATTCAGTCCTGCTCGTGAGCTTCTCCAATCGCTCTCGAATAGGCTGCCCGTAGCGAAGGAGTCTTGTTGCATGAGCAGGTCGCTCGACCTCGGCGCATCCGTCCGCCATCCACGTTCAACAACCTCTGCTTCGCCAACGATGACTTCGCGAGTGTATCGCGCGCCAAATAAGGCGAAATCTAGAGATGGGATGTTGGCTCCTCCAATGATAAGATGCTCGCTGGCTTGATCGCGGGTGCCAGCCTCGATCCAGTCCCATGGTCTGTTAACGAGTGGGCGCTGCAAACCCTCGTCGAGGTTGTCGGTCGCGGTCGCGGGGAGCCATGACAGATCGTCCGCCCATGGCGCCTTAGCCTTGTACGGTAGAATGAACGAAAGTCGCTTCCGAGCCGTCTCAGAGAGATTGTGAGTGAGTTGTGGGACATTGACGACAGGGACGTGACGGAAGAGATCAACAGCCATCGTTCTGGGCTGGTCTTTTGGGACATCTGAAAAATGATCAGTAAAGGTTGACGAAACTGATTTTCGAAATGCTGCTCACCGTCAAGGAGCAGAGCCATGGTATCAATCAGGATGACGAACGTCCGATGATCGCTCAGGGAAGGGCCGCCGCACATCTGAAATGCAAATAGTCAGAGAACTGAGCATGCGCATGGAAGACGCAGAATACTCACTGAGCAGAGGTGAGCGAGATTCTTCATGACAGCCGGTATCAAAGCTTTCGCCCGAGGTGGCCATGGTTCCCTCAGGCTGAATCCATACTGTAACGCCCGAATAACCAGCACTAGCCGCTGCAAGGTGTCCTGTAATGTGGCTGAAGATTCCGCACCAAGCTCCTTTTGGATGCTCTCGAGATGTGCCGCGACCGCCGTGACCAAAGCGTCTTGCGCATCGGGTTCTAATACCGGCAGCTTTGCACAATCGTCCCGCAGCGGTAGAATTGCACTAGCGAGGAGACGAAGAACCTCGCCTGCGTCCCCGAGCAGCTTTTTCGCGTCTGCTGATTCGGGACGGTTGATGTCCTCTAAGATGCCGGCTAACCGTCGAACGCCGTTGTTGACAAACTGACGAAAGTATGAGCTGCATTGCCAAATCGCATGGCTGTGAACGTGGTCAAACCTTGCCTGCCACTGGCCCTGATATGCCACGTAGGACGTCCGCCAAGAGGTCTGTCTCCTCGGCCACGGCGACATTCTCGAAAAGTCCCATAGTGAACGTGTTGATGTCGCGGACAGTCTGAACCTTGGTACTTTCGTCCAGGAGACCCTTCGCCAACTCTTGCAAGGTAAGATGAACATTGATAGACATTCGTGAGAAGGTCCAAGGGTCAACTTTTGCCGAGATGTTCTGGAGGCCGGAGGAAGCGATTGTGCTGGATGGCTCTTCCTCAATATCTACGATGAACGAGGTCAGTGTCCGTATAATATTCCCCGATGCGAAGAGCCTACCGGACATAGAGTCCCCTAGGAGAGCCCTGAGCATTTGCACCAGCAAAGGCGCCGCTGAGGACGGTCCAAGAAACACGTCGCGCGAAAGATCGATATGCTTGTTCACCATCGAGCAGAACTCGCGGTCCATCTGCAGGGCTGTCCTCGTCGCAGTCGCAGTCGTCTTGAGCGTGCTGCCGTCGGGTGCCAGGGTTTCAGCCGCTGCCAGTCCTCGGATGGCATTCAGCGTCGTCGAAAACGATTCAGTGTCATACATGGCCGCGCGTGCAGCTTTGAGTTTCTGCGCTTCGGAGAGAGTACGCGGGCCGATGGTTGATTCCAAGTCCGGTTGACAGACGAGGAGGCTGCGAGCGATGAGTGTTGCTGTGGTCAGGAATGCCTCGTTCTGTGACAGTGCGTCGGCGTCGGCGGCGTCTTCGGCTAAGCGCCACGCTGGGTAAACGATGCCGCGAAGGAGAGTGTCGGAGCTGAGGCTACCTTGCAGAATGAGGGGCATCAGCAGCTGAGCCACCGCATCCCACATCGGCTGGTCAGCCTGTCGGAGGTCGTCCATAATTGGCCCCAGAAGGCACTCTCCCAGCTGCGAGTCCAGTGCACCTGCTGAAAGGATGTCGACCTCGTGTAGGAAGATGGCAAACCTCTCAACGTAGCCCGCTGACTGGCTTTCTTCGGCTACTTGGTTGAGCGTGGCGAAGATGCTCTCAAGCGCGCCGACGACCCAGCCTGGAACGAGTGCTGCATATCGCGTCCACAGTCCATGCGCAAGAATGGCGGGTGCATTTGGCGTTGTGTCTATCGCCAGCTGAGTGATCTCTTGGTCAAGCGCTGGAAGGTCCTCCGGACTTGCGGGTCCGACTGGTGGCTGATGTTGTTGAGCGGCAACTTGAAGGTCATGATCGACAAGGGCGAGCGTGGTAAGTCCAGGAGACTGGCCGCGGTCAAGTGTTCGCAGGAGGCGTTGAAGAGTGCGTAATGCAGGTGGTTGAGAAATGAGGATTTGCCGTGCGGTCGAAAGCGCTTCGTCGAAACGATGAACGGCATCCATGCATTTGAAGAGGAATGCCAGGCGAGTGATGTTGTCCATGACCGCATTGAGCACGGCTGGGCTGCTGCTGGTTTCGAGAAGCGCGACGTTGATATCGCATAACGGCCCGAAGCAATGAGTCGCGACCAGTAGCTCGCTCATGACGCTGTAAGTCCTCAGAGCGACTGCTGTATCGTCCAAAGATCCCATTCGTAATCTCTCGAGGAAGACCTGGAGCAACCAGACGCCGACGACGCGCGCCTGAGCGAACTTGGTCCCGCCAAAAAGCAGCGGAAGGCGAACTCTGAGCCTCCCCGGAGCCTCCGCTACGGGCAGCATGCCACCAAAGAGGTTGGGAAGCACGTGCCTGACCTCGGCGCGCATAGCCCTTTGAGAGCGGTCTTCCTCCGTCTCCCTCGCTCGAATGCCATGTAGGGCTACCTTGCGCTGGCGCAGCACGGTTTCATTGCCGTTCCACATCGGGAGATCTGCAAGCAGCGGTCTGAACCTCTCCGCCTCGTCTGCCACAAGTACGCGCTGGATGAAGCGTTCGTAAGAGAACAGACCGCGGCGCTCGAGCTCGCCAACGAGTCTAGCTGCCCCGAGCTTGTGCTGGACACCGTCATCCTCGTCAAGCCAGCGCAGCACAGTATCGTGCACGTCGGGCAATGAGCTCGCCAAAGTGGCCACTAGGGGAGCGCGGTGAATGCCGTTCTGCGTCGGGGACGCTGCCCATGTGAGCATGAGCCGCAGCGGCGGCTTTCGAAATGTCCCGAGGTCGGTGTCCATGCCGATTCCGTTGAGCAGCGCAATCTCGGCCATAGTGGCGCGCGCCTCAGCCAGCGTGCGTGCTGGTAGCGTTCGGAAGAGAATGGCATCGTTCCGGCGTTGGATATCGGCAAATGCAGGTTCGGCACCGAATAGTTCGTGCAATGCCGGTGCGTGTGCGAGCCAGATTGTCGGAGCCACGAAAGCGTCTGGCACCTGAGGAAAGGCGCGACCGAGGATGCTGCGCAACATGACTGCGAGGAACTCCAGGTTTTCCTTGACATTGCTGGCTCCGATCTCCTTGAGCTTGACGAGACATCCGTCGATGAGCGGGATGGCGAAAACTCGATGACCGAGAAGGGGGTCGAGGTATTCGTCGACAATCGCGGCAACGAAGCCTGCCTGAGCGAGGTTGGCTATCGCGAGTTGCTGAGATAACCAAGACAGGAAGGTCGCGTGGTCGACCATATTCTCCGCAAAGGTCGGACGCAGGAGGTTGAGCGTGTAGGTCATCTTGGCAAGCCACCGCTGACGCGTGTCTGTATCGCCCAGGACGCTCTTGAATGTCTGCTTGACAGTAGCCACGCGAGGCGCGCTCGGTAACGAAACCTCGACGAGGAGTTTCCGCAGATATGTGATCATAGCGTTGGCCCACTCGATGCTGTACTCTTGCGGGTCGTAGTTGGTCTTTTGTTTGGCGCCGCCGTTCTCGTTTGCGCCAACAACCCGAATCCACCAGATGGCACGGGCCAACGGAACTGAGCGAGCCTGAAGAATATCGAGAAGCTCGGGACCCTTAAGTCCTCCAGGCACGCTCTTGAGCGATTGTACCGGAGTGTCCGGGTTTGTGAGATCGTTGAAGAACGCAAGCCGAAGCGCTTCGATGCGAATGTTACGGTTTGGCGGTTTGAATGTTTGCACCCTGCCAAGTTTAGTATGCTGCAATACTGAGTAGAGAGCACTCACTCAGCGTTGGCGAAAGTCTGAGCCCGCCGTTGAGTGACGAGGTCCAGGAGCTGCTTGACGTCCTCGAGCGCGCCATCTCGAAGGGCCGCAAATACATTAGCCTTGCCGCCAAAGCTCTCCGCCTACATAGATATCAGCAATATTTCA
>Ga0247815_10003443_pt1 | contig 11372 bp, 9 predicted proteins | sample UWRJL194509B1_FD_181014 | JGI IMG/M metagenome (GOLD analysis project Ga0247815, IMG submission 181014) | Plant litter microbial communities from Arlington Agricultural Research Station in Wisconsin, United States - UWRJ-L194-509B-1 | ecosystem: Environmental > Terrestrial > Plant litter >... | reverse complement strand
GTCGGCGTACCGGCCGAGATCGCGGGATTCAGCGCGCCGCTCGGTGCCACGATCGGAATGCCTGGCTGTGCCGGTGTGTGGCCCGTGCTCGTGGCCATCTTCGGCGTCAACGCCCTCGGACTCGATTACCAGTTCACCGACTACCTGGTTCTCATCGTGCTCGGCCTCCTCGTGTCGCTCGGCACGGCCGGGGTGCCGGGAACCGCCACCGTCACGGCAGCTACAGTGCTCGTCGCCGCGGGGCTCCCGGTTGAACTGCTCGCCCTCACCCTTCCGATCAGCACGGTGGCCGACATGGCGAGAACCCTCGCCAATGTCACGGCCGCCGGCGTCACAGCGACGATCGTCGCACGCCAAGAGGGGCGACTGGATGACGCGATCTTCGCCGATGACGAACGCACGAGCCCTTCCGCATCCGACCTGACCCTCGCCACCACAGGAGATAAGACAGCATGAGATTCCCCGCCCTGATCCTCGCCGCGCTCGCGGCCCTCGCCTTGGCCATCGCTCCGTTGAGTGCGCCGGCGGCAGCCGCGGCTCCGCCGTGCGACTACAACGCCAAGGTCTACTGCGACGGCGGCGACGAGCCCGGATGGCAGTGGGACACGATCGACGACATCGCATGCGTGCAGATTCCCGGCGCCACCCTCGACGCGAACGACAAGCCCGACTACTCCAAGGTCGTCGGCAAGGTCTACTACAAGGGCGCGCTCGTCTGGGATTCCACCCCCAAGGCACCGGCGAAGCCGAAGCCCAAGCCGAAGCCCGCTCCAGCCAAGCCGGCAGCGAAGCCCGCTACCCCGGCCGCCAAGCCCGCGGCCAAGCCGTCTCCCGTCGCTGCGAAGCCCAGCGCCACCCCGACCCCGACCGCAGCACCGACCCTCGAGGCGGTGGCTCCGGCCGCAGGCACTGTCACCGTCACGGGTACGGCAACGCCCGGGGAGACCATCACTCTTACCGGCGCCGACTTCGACGGCAACCTCGACGACCTCGTCGTCGAACTCCACTCCGATCCCGAGGTCACGCTCGCGACAGTCGCTACAGACACCAACGGGGGCTTCACGCTCCAGGCCACGATTCCGGAGTCTGTTCCGGCCGGCGACCACACCATCGTGGTACTCATCGACGGCGTCGAGGTCTCGCGTACACCGGTGACGGTGGGCGCGGCGACATCCACCCCGAATCCCGGCATCTTCGTGCTCGGCGGAATCGTCGTGCTCGGCGCCGCGACCCTCGGGGTCTACGCACTGCGCCGACGTCGCGCCGCGTCAGCTCCCGCTGCACCCGTTCTGTAAACGCCCACCCCTAACCGAAAGATAACCATGTCCACAGCACCTGCACGACGGGGAGCAGCCGCGACGCTGCTCACCCTCGCTCTTGCCGCGACCTCCGTAGTTGCGGCGCCGATTCTGGCTCCCGCCATTGCGGATGAGACGTCCGACCTCGCGGTCCGCGGCTACATCACCGAGACCTACCCGTCTCTTCCCGCCGACAACGTCTTCGAGGTGGTGACCTTCGAGCGTTTCGAGTACCTGCTCAACAAGGCGGGCACCTATGCGTTCCTCGTCGGATCGGCGAGCGACCCGAAGCTCCAGGCCGAGATCGCGCACATCAACTCCGTGGCAGAAGATGCGGGTGTCGAGAAGATCTACCTCTTCGACCCCAAGCTCGACGGTCAGTACGTCGACGTGCGCGACTACACGCCGCGCCCGCTCGAGAACGCCACTGTCGAGGGACAGGTCGAGGCGCTCTACACGCGCGTGCTAACCAACAACCTGAACAAGGACACGGCGACGGTTTTCAACCGCACCGACAGCGACCCGTACCTCTTCGTCTACGACAAGGCGCACACGGTCGACGTTGAGGGAGTCGCCACCGAAGACCGCATCATCTCGGCGCTGAGCGAGACCCGCACCGCGGAGCAGCTCGCCGAGACCGGTGGAGCTGACGCCTATGAAGACCTCGTCGAGGCGGTGTTCGCACCCGTCGTCGAGGATGGAGTTGCCCAGCTCGACACCGTGAGCCACTTCACGTTCTTCACCGGCGAGTACAACCGTCGCCACACCACGGACTACGCCGACGCGACCCGCTATGGCGGCAGCATCTTCACAACCGAGACCGAGAACGACTTCGTCGTCTACCAGCTCAGCTATCCCGAGCTCAAGTACCTGCTTGAAACGCCCGGCGACCACGTCATCCTGTTCGGCGGAACCTGGTGCCACAACACGCGTGCCGTTGTGAAGCAGATCAACAAGCTCGCGCACGACAACGAGGTTCCCGTCGTCTACAACTTCGACCTCCGCATCGATGGCACCTCGGGCAACAACCTGCACATCCGTGACAGCAACTCGGCCCTCTCGTACCTCTACGGTGATCTCGTAACCCAGTACCTGCCGAACCTCGTGACCCAGTACACGACCACCAATCGGATCACCTACTTCCCGGGCGGTGACCGCACGGGAACGCAGAAGAGCGTCAACCGTCTTCAGGTCCCGTTCCTCATCGAGTACAACAAAGACGCGGTGAAGGCCGGCGAGAAGGCGCCCATCACGCGCGGTTGGATCAAGGACAACGGCAACGGCACCAACACCGAGTACATGACCGAGTGGTGGTACACCCAGGGCCTTCGCGGCAGCTCCGTCGAAGGCTCCAACGCCCACGTCAACGGTGTCGCGTTCGCGGCTGAGGCCGTCGCGGCCGCGGGCACGTTCTTCACCGGTTACAGCGCCGAGCAGGATGCCGCAGCCACCAGCGTCGCCGTGACGACCGCGTTCAACGACGGCGAGACCGAGTTCACCGCAACGGTGCGCAGCGGATCCGCCACCGCCGTGGGAGCGGAGGGCACAGTCGAGGTCTTCGAGAAGGGCTCCACCGCGACCTCCCTCGGGTCTGCTCCGGTCACCAACGGTGTCGCGAAGGTGAGTGCAGAGCTCGGTGCTGGTACGCACGACTACTACGCGGTCTACACGCCCGCCACCGGCGCGGCCTTCCGCACGTCGTCGTCGCTCGCCGCGAGCGTCACCGTCGCTACCGGCTTCACCGTGACCCCGACAGTGACCGGCACCTCGGTCGCGCTCTCCGCAACCTATGCAGTCGGCGGCGGGGCAGCGGCCGACGCCACGGGAACCGTCGAGTTCTTCCGCGCCGGTACGCCCGCGACGTCGCTCGGGAGCGTCGCTGTCACAGACGGCGTTGCAACCCTGAGCGCGAGCACCTGGACCGTCGGAGCCCACGGTGTCTACGCGGTTTACACGCCCGACGAGGCATCGCCGTACGAGTCGTCGACGACCGAGACTGTTGCGGTCACCGTCGAGCTCCCGGCCAACGCAGTGCTCACCCTGGCACCCACGGTCACCGGCACGGTGCGCGTGGGGGAGACCCTCGCGGTCGACCTCGGAGCGAACTACCCTGGTGCCGTCGGTACCAAGTACCAGTGGCTGCGCGACGGCAAGGCGATCTCCAAGGCGACGAAGTCGACCTACGTCGCGGCCGCGGCCGACCGTGGCAAGAAGCTCAGTGTGAAGGTCACCGCGACGCGCACCGGGATCGTCAAGGCAGCCTCGGCAACCACGCCGAAGACCGCGGCCGTCGCATACGGTGTCATCGCGATCAGCACTGCACCGAACGCGCGTACGGAACCCGGCTCGACCGGCGACTCGACGGTGGGGTCCAAGCTCACTGCCGTGCTCCCGGACTACACGGTCACCGGCCTCAGCTTCGGCTACCAGTGGCTTCGTGACGGCGTCGCGATCAAGGGAGCGACCAAGTCGACCTACGTGCTCTCCGCCGCCGACCTCGGCGCGGAGATTCGCGTCAAGGTCACCGCGAGCAAGTCGGGGTACACGAGCTTCTCGATCTCCGGAGTCTGCTGCGACCTCATCACCGAGGGAACTCTCTCGTCGCTCGCGACGCCGACCATCTCGGGTTCGAAGAAGACGGTGGGCGCCACGCTCACCGCCAAGGGCGTCAAGTGGAGCACCTCGGGCGTCACGACGCGGTACACCTGGTACGCCGGCGGCGAAGTCGTGCAGGTCTCGACCTCTGCGACCCTCAAGCTCACCTGGTTGGAAAAGGGTGAGACGATCACGGTGAAGGCGACCGGTTACAAGCCGGGCTTTACGAAGGCCGACTCGGCGCAGTCGCAGCCGACGGCAGCCATCAAGTAGAACAACCATCGGATGGCGGCGGCTCGATCGAGCCGCCGCCATTCGCGGTTAACGTGCGAGGAACCTCGCGTCGACCACCGAGGAGACCTCGATCTCTTCCGGCTTGAGCTCGAGGGCCCCGCCGGAGACATCCGCGTCGAAACTCTTCGCCATCCGCAGCTCCGCGAGGGGTGACGGCGAGCCGCCTTGGTCGCCGAGCATCCCGGGGTCGGCGAGGGCCGTGGCCGTTACGCTGCCGAGGCCGATGCTCTGCGCGAAGACTGTTGCCTTCGTGACGGCATCCTTGACCGACCGCGACCGCACCTCCGTCGTGACAGCGTTGCGGGTTGCCTCGGTGAGCTCCCAGCGAATGGATGACACCGTCGCGCCGTCCACGCGGGCCGTCGCCTCGATCCACTCGGCAAGGGCGGCGAAGTCGCTGAACTTCACGCGGAACCCGATCGCGGAGTAGTAGACGAGGTCGAGCTGCTCGCCGTTCTGGTTCCACGGGCGGTCGCTCCAGACGCGCACGCTGTCTGACGACCACCACGTGACGGGGCCGGCCTTCGGGTCGTGCAGCGCGGTGATGGAGTCGCGCACGGCAGCAGCTGAGGCGTTGGCCGCTGCGAAGACGGCATCGCGGGCCGGGCCATCCAGCTGCACTGTTGCGTAGACGGTGGCCCGCTCGGCGGGGTACCACGCGGTGAACTCGCCCTGCACTGTGATGACTGTGTCGGCCACGAAGACTCCTTGCTGGCGGTGCTGATGGTTTCGTTCTAGACTAGAGGGCTGCATCTGAGAAGATGCATTGGTAATTCAACAGAGCGCGATAGCGACCCACTGAAACTAGTTAGCGCTTTGCGCTCCTACTGCCAGTGAACATGGGGATGATCGGTTTCGACATTGCCTGCAAAACTGCGAGAAGCGGGTCGAGGATGCAGTCTTATCTCGTAAACGATGGCTGCAAAAAATAAGTGCCAATGTTAAGCGCACTGACCTCGCTCTTGCTGCCTAGCAGCTAGCGATTTAAAGGTCTGTCGGTCCGGGAATGCTCTCTACCCGGGTTCCGGCATTATCTAGAGAGATTGCTTCGTAGTTGCGTCACAGGGCTACGGGGGACTTGCACTGTGACTGGGCTCGTCGACCTGGATGCTCATGGCAAAGGTCGGAGCCGAGCAGAACGCTTTCATGAGCTACACCCGTAGAAGGCGCAGAATTACAGCAGTGGACCGGGGTTCAATTCCCCGCATCTCCACCATCGAGTCGCTATCGCGCTCTGTTGATACTCCGCCCCTCGCGGGTTTTTTCAGCCTGCCCGCTATTCGGCGAGCGTCGACCAGCTCAGCAGGTGCTCGACCGTCACGCCGCGGTATCCCGCGCTCGTACCGTAGGCGTCGCGAACCTTGGCGACCTCGGTCTCGAGCACCGCCGATCCTTCGTCGTAGAAGGTGAACTCCGCGCCACCGGCAACGGCCGGGGTGTCGGTCTCGACGCCGATCGTGAACGGCACACTCGCCGCGATGCAGGATGCCACGGCGGCAGCGGAGAGCGGCACGATGCCGCCCGTGCCGAGGGCGTGGTCGGAGAAGGCGACGATGGCCGCGGAGTCCACGTGGCCGAGGAGCGTGTCGAACACTGTCGTCGTGCCGACGGTCTTCGTGGTGAGCCACCACGGCAGGTCGAGGCCGATCGGAACGTCGCCGGCCGCGACAGCGGCATCATCGAGCATCGTGACGAAGAGCGGGGTGACGACTGCCCAGTCGGGCTCAGCGGCTCCCGTCCACGGCTCGACGTCGAACTGCACGGCGTCGAAGTCTGCGGCATCCAGCGCGTCGGTCACCCATTCGGTCGCGAGGGTCGGCGTGGCGAGCCAGGCGGTGTCGCCGCCGAGAGCCGAGACAGTGATGCCCTCGGCGTGAAGCGCGTCGACGGAGGCCGCGAGCCAGGGTGCGATGGCGCCCTCGTTGGCCGCCCACGGCACGGAGAGGTAGACACTGTCGAGGTCGTGCGCAACGGCGAAGGCTGCGATGGCTGCCGGAGCCATGCCCGCCTGGCCGAGGCCGCGCGCGTCATCCTCGGGATCGACCGAGTTGCCCCAGGCCCACATCGTCGTGATGGCGGATGGCCCGCCGACAACAGGTGACGTCGGGCAGGTCAGGTCAGCGCCGACGACGGCGAGCAGGCCGCTCGCGGTGGTGACGCCGTCGGGGAGCGCACAGACGACGACTCCGCCCGCACGCGTGAAGACCGCACCGCTCGTGGTCGTCACGATCGCTGAGCGGGTGCCGAAGTAGTCGGTGAGTCCACTCGGCACGTTCTGTCCGTCGTCGAAGCCGACCGAGTATTCACCCGCGGCGGGAGCGACGGTGGCGAGCACATCGGTTCCGGGGGCCGTCGCGGCGATCGCTGCCTGAACGTGCCCGCGCTCGATGGCGGTGACCCAGGCGGGAATGGATGTCACGGCCGTCGTCGCGATCGCGTGCAGGTCGGTGGACTCATCCGCGGCTGCCGGCATGGCGGACACTCCGATCGAGAGCGCGACGACGAGCGCGCCGCCGACGACTGATGCTGTTACACGCGATGTGCGCACGATTTCCCCCGAAGTTCGTGCGCCCACTCTACGCGAGGCCCAACGCTTTTAGGCGAATGACAGGGTCGCGCAGGCGAACACCGCGAGAACGATTCCGACGATCTGCAGTGCCGAGAGCCGCTCGCGCAACACGATCGCCGCGAGCACGACCGTTGCGAGCGGATAGAGGCTCACGACGACCGAGACGACAGCGAGGTTTCCGGCGTGAAGGGCGAGCACGATGAGGGCGTTCGAGACGCCGAGCAGGAGCCCCGCGACGGTGGCGAAGCCCCAGGAGCGACGCGCGGTGATCCGCTGCCGTGTGGATGCGGGCGGCGGCTCGAACACGGCGAACAGGCCGATGCGGGAGCGAGCGGCACGCATGACGAGCAGGAGCACCCCGAGCACGACGAGTCCGACGAGCATCTCGACGAGAGCCGGAACGAGACCGGACTCCTCTGAGCTCGCGTCGAGGGCCACGATCGACCCGCCGAGCCCGAGCCCGGCGACGAGCGCGAGCACGGCAGCGCGCATCGTGATCCGCTCGCGCGACCGAGTCGACGGAACCGAGATGAGGCCCGTCGCCACGACGGCGACGGCGATCGCGCCCCAGGCGAGCGCACTCAGAGACTGCCCCGCTGCCGCCGCCACGGCGACCGGAACAACACCTCCGACGAGTGCGATGGCGGGGGAGAGGAGGCTCATCGGGCCGATCGCGAGCGCCGCGTAGAACGCCACGAAACCCACGATGGCGAGTAGACCCGCGATGGAGCCGGCGATCGTGGCATCCACCGACCATTCACCACCGAGCACGAGAAGCGCGCCACCCACGATGACGGTGGCAACGACATACGTGCCCGCCGTCGCGTGTACGACGTTGAGGCGCCGAGCGGCGAGTCCACCGAAGAAGTCGGATGTGCCGTAGGAGACGCTCGCGATGAGGCTGAGCAGAACGAAGAGCGACATGGTCAGCGCGCGACGCCCCGGAGGCTGCCGGTGGATTCGACGTTCACGCCGTCGGCGGTGTCCTGGATGAGGCACAGGATCGCGCGGTCGCCGTCGTCCCAGGAGTCGGCGGTCGGGTAGAAGTAAGTGATGGTGAGCAGGGACTCGTCGTAGATGACTCCGACGAACGCGTAGAAGGCGGCCTCGCAACCGCGCGACGCCTCGGCGAAGATCGCCTCGCGACCGGGGTAGCTGCCGTCGCCCTCGAACATGTCGAGGGTCGCGTAGGCCTCGCTGTCGTGCGGCTCCGCACAGTCGATGGCGTTGCTGAAGCTCTCGCCGTCCACTGTGGAGTCGTCGATGCAGTCGCCCACCTGAAAGTCGATGGGTGTCTGCTCGGGCACCACGACGGGTGCGTCAGGCTGCGGCGCGGTGCATCCGGTGAGAAGGAGGGCAATCGCGGCGAGAACGAGAGCCGTGCGTGCCACTGTCATGGATTGAGCCTAGCGGTGGGGAGTGCTGCCCATCGTGGCCCCGCCTGGTCGTGGGTACGGTGAGACCATCGCCGACGAAAGGGTCACAGTGCTCCTGCTCAAGAACGAACTGCGCAACGCCGCACTCGAGATTCGCGAGGCGGATGCCGCGCTCGCGGCCATCGTCGCAGAGCTCGAGAGCGCCGGCGTCTTCACCGGTGACGATGCCCGCCGCTGTGAGCGCGAGTGGACCGACCGGGTGCAGAATCCGTTGCGCGCCGCCGCCGGCATCATCGACGCCGTGGACTTCGTCACGCTCTAGTTCTTGGCGATTTTCGCGAGCACTGCCTCGTGCAGGAGTCCGTTGGTCGCGAGGGCGTTGCCGCCCCAGGGACCCGGCTCGCCGGTCACCGTCGTGAAGCGGCCGCCAGCCTCCTCGATGATCGGAATGAGCGCCGCCATGTCGTAGGGCTTGAGGTCGAACTCTCCCGAGATGTCGATCGAGCCCTCGGCGAGCAGCATGTAGGCCCACATGTCACCGATCGCCCGCGCCCGCCACACCTCACGGCTGAGCCCGACGAGTTCGTCGAGGTAGCCCGCGTCATCCCAGCCCTGGATGCTGTTGTAGCTGAGCATCGCGTCTTCGACGTTCTCCACAGCACTGACGTGGATGCGACGTGGTTCTTCGTCACCGGTCTGCGCCCATGCTCCGTGGCCGGTGGCTGCCCACCAGCGCTTGCCCAGCGCCGGGGAGCTCACGACTCCCACGACGGGCACGCCGTCGACGGCGAGGGCGATGAGCGTGCCCCAGATCGGGAGGCCGCGCATGAAGTTCGCGGTGCCGTCGATCGGGTCGATGATCCACTGGCGGCTGCCCTCGCCCTGGGTGCCGTACTCCTCGCCGAGGATCGAGTCGCCGGGTCGGGCGGCCTCGATGCCGCTGCGGATGGAGCGCTCGACCGCCTGGTCGGCATCGGTCACCGGAGTGCGGTCGGGCTTGGTCGTGACGACGAGGTCGAGCGACTGAAAGCGGTCGAAGGAGATGAGGTCGGCGTCGCCCGCGAGCTTGAGCGCGAGGGAGAGGTCGTCAGCGTACGAGAGTGTCATTTGAGCTCCGGTTTAAGGGTGACAAGAAGACGGTGGAAGCTATCGAGTCGCAGCACGCCGGTCTCGCCGAGTTCTGCCGCGACGCGCTCGTTGAGGGCGCAGTCGGGAGCATCGGGCAGGTGGGTGCAGCCGCGCGGGCAGTCCTCGGCGATGGCAGCGAGGTCGGTGAACGACTTGAGGATGTTGTCGGTGTTGACGTGGCCGAGTCCGAAGGAGCGCACACCGGGGGTGTCGACGATCCAGCCGCTACCCAAGCGATAAGAAATAGTCGACGAACTCGTGTGGCGACCGCGTCCCGTCACGTCGTTGACACGGCCGACGGCGCGGTTCGCGTCGGGCACGAGGGCGTTCACGAGCGTCGACTTGCCGACTCCGGAGTGACCGACCGCGACGGTCGTGTGGCCCTGCAGTTGCGCGGTGATCGCCTCGATATCGAACTGGTCGCTACGGGACTCGAAGGTGAGGATGCCGAGACCCGCGAAGTTCGCGAGAAACTCCGCCGGATCCTGCAGGTCGGTCTTGGTGATGCACAGGATGGGGGTGATCCCGGCGTCGAAGGCTGCCACGAGGTAGCGGTCCACGAGGCGCGTGCGCGGCTCGGGGTTGGCTGCCGCGACGACGATGAGCATCTGGTCGGCGTTCGCCACGATGATGCGCTCGACGGCATCGGTGTCGTCTGCGCTGCGTCGGAGGAGCGTCTCGCGCTCCTGCACGCGCACGATGCGACTGAGGGATCCCTCGTCGCCGCTCAGATCGCCGACGAGGTCGACACGGTCGCCCGTGACGACGGCGTTCTTGCCGAGCTCGCGGGCGCGGGTCGCGACGATCTGGCGCTCGGTGTCGGTGTTCTCGTCGACCCACACGCCGTAGCGGCCGCGGTCGACGCTGAACACCCGGCCGGTGACCGCATTGGAGTGGTCGGGGCGGATCTTGGTGCGCGGCTTGTTCCCCTTGGGGTTGGGACGAACCCGCACCGCGGACTCGTCATACTCCGAGTACACCTCGTCGCTGTCGTCTTCGGGGTCGTTGAGCCAGCTCATCGCTAGAGGGTCACCGTCAGGTCGCCCGCCGGTTGCCCGTAGAGCAGCTCGGTCCACAGTCGCGGAAACTGCGGGAGCGTCTTGGCTGTCGTCGCGATGTCGTCGATGAGCACGCCGTCCACGGCGAGACCGATGATGCAGCCCGCGTGCGCCATGCGGTGGTCGTCGTAGGTGTGCCAGGCTCCCGCGTGCAGCTCGGCCGGCTCGATGCGGAGTCCCTCGTCGAGTTCGGTGACCGAACCGCCGAGTCCGTTGATCTCAGCGGCGAGTGCTGCCAGGCGGTCGGTCTCGTGACCTCGGAGGTGGCCGATGCCGGTGATCGTCGACGGGCTGGATGCGAGCGCCGCAAGCGCCACGAGGGCCGGGGCCAGCTCTCCACCGAGGCTGAGGTCGAGGTCGAGCCCGGAGAACGTTACGCCCCCGCGCACGCCGTCGCCGCCGTCCACGACGAGGGAGGTTCCCTCCCGCCGGATCGTCGCGCCGAACTGCGGCAGGATCTGCTCGAGGTGCGCGCCGACCTGGGTGGTCGCTGCGGGCCATCCCTCGATCGTCACTGTGCCGCCCGCGACGATCGCAGCGGCGAGAAACGGCGCGGCGTTGGACAGGTCGGGCTCGATGTCGATGTCGAGGGCCTGGATCTCGCCGTGCGGCACGACCCAGACGCCGGGTTCCGGGCTCTCGACGACGACTCCGCGCGCGGCGAGGCTCGCGATGGTCATCTCGATGTGGGGCATGCTCGGCAGGCGGTCGCCCGTGTGGCGCAGCTCGAGACCGTTGGTGAAGCGGGGAGCCGCGAGCAGCAGGGCGGAGACGAACTGGCTCGAGGCGGAGGCATCGATCTCGAGCTTTCCGCCCTCGACCGCACCCGTGCCGTAGAGGCTGAAGGGGAGCGCGCCGCGGCCGTCGTCGCTGACATCCACTCCGAGCCCGCGCAGCGCGTCGATCACGGGGCGCATCGGTCGCTTGCGCGCGTGCGGATCGCCGTCGAACGAGACCGGGCCGAGCGCGAGCGCCGCAACGACCGGCATGAAGCGCATGACGGTGCCGGCAAGACCGCAATCAATGGATGCACCGCCCTCGAGCTCACCGGGCG
>Ga0247815_10003441_pt1 | contig 11381 bp, 7 predicted proteins | sample UWRJL194509B1_FD_181014 | JGI IMG/M metagenome (GOLD analysis project Ga0247815, IMG submission 181014) | Plant litter microbial communities from Arlington Agricultural Research Station in Wisconsin, United States - UWRJ-L194-509B-1 | ecosystem: Environmental > Terrestrial > Plant litter >... | reverse complement strand
TTCAAACCAGGTTCTGTAACTCTGATTCGGGATGTTAGCTTTAATGGTTTGAAGTGAATTATTCCACACTGTCGTACAATTATTTTGCATAGTTTTTTTAATCTTATTGGTGTTGTAAAAAGCGCTCTGCCTTTTCGGGATTGCGAAGATGAAGAAAATTATAAACAAAAAAACATAAACTTATGCTTCGCATTAAACAACTAATAGTCAATTGTTTATAAGATTTTTATCGATTACAATGTTGATAAGTCGGGGTTATCAACAAGTGTTGTTAACTATCTGTACCATAGGTACAACTACTAAAAATATTAGTCAAAACACTAAATCTGTCTGTTGAAACAACTAGTCTTAAAATCGTTTGATACACCGATACTTATAACGCTCAGATGAAGGAAAAAATAAATCTTTCGGGCATTTAATTTTGCATTATTTTAACATTAAAAAAATGTGAATTGCTAAAATTATGTCACAACTGCCGGCAGGATTGTTAAGAAAAACCAGGAAATATCTGCCTTTGTTAACAACTCATTTTATGCCGTTTTTAGGAAGGAATTATTTGATGAAATCATCATATAAACTGTTCACTGCAGCTCTCAGTATATTGTTCAATCCATCAGTATAACCAGGGTTACCACCATTCGTAATCACAACAATCCCAAATTTTTCTTTAGGTTGAAAAAACATAGCACTGTAGAGGCCATAGGCCGAGCCTGTATGTCCCGTCATTAGCTTTCCAGGGATCAGATTATTAAGGTTCATAATCGCCATTCCATATCCCTCTTCCTCAGATATTTTAGTTTGCATGCGTTTTGCGCTCTTCCTGGAGATAATTCTGGTATCCTTATACGTACCCATGTTCATATGCATGGTCATATATCTGGCAAGGTGCGTGGCTGAAATTTTCATACCTCCAGTTGGGGAGAATATTGGTGTACTGTAACCCATTACATAATTTTTGATTTCTTCGCGGCGTGGCGCATAAGCCATAGGCGAAGGTTTAAACCCCTTGGAAACCGAGTCATACTCATATAAGGTAGCAAACAAATTTGCATCAAGGGAGTCTACACAGTAACCTGAATACAGTTGCATAGGATCTAAGATGTGGTGTTTTACATACTGGTCAAAACGTTCTCCCGAAGTTTTTTCTATTACCGCACCCACCATATTAAAATTCAGGTTGCAGTATTGATAACCTTTTCCAGGCTGATAATCATTGTAACATTTTGACCAGTCCGGATTTCTCGCTGGGTTGATGATATCCAGGTTAAGATAACCCTGGCTATCGTTCACACTGGAAGTATGTGAAAGCACCATCTTCAGCGTGATTTTAACATCAGGGTATTTTGGATTTCGTACCTTAAAACCAACCAGATCGCTAAAATCGTCATTTAAGGATAGTTTACCGGCTTCAACCAATTGCATAATTGACGTGGCTGAAAATGATTTGGATATGGATGCTATGCGGAATATGTTTTTATCAGTAAGCGGCGTATTGCTTTCAACATCTTTTAATCCAAAGGAATGGGTGTAAACAATGTCCCCTTCTTTAACCACCGCCACAGACAGACCAATCACATCCAGTTTTTTCATGATTTCTGCAATATGCGCTTCCGCTTTCTCAGCCTGGCCAAAACATGGAAGACAAATAACCGTCAACGATAACACTGCAACAATATTTTTTAAACTGAAGAATTTGTTCATAGCTCTGGGATTAAAACAATTCAAGATAATCATTTTGAACTAACCTGCTAATTTTTCGTTTTAGCACAAAAGCAATTATTCAAAAATAGCACTGTACTACCAGCAATTACCAAACGTTTAATCATGATGCATCCAAATATTCTGCGCAAAACCTTGATGAAGCTGTCCCTGCTTTTCAGCCTGCTCCTGGTGCTTACTCCCCACAAAACCTCTGGACAGATTGTTCTGGCAGATAAGCCTATTGCAATAAAACCAGAGGGATTTTATATTGCTTCAGTTACTGGCGGTTCGTCAAATAAAGGTGTTTTTGGACAGCTCATCGCCAAAAATGCCAATAATAAAATATTGGCAGAACCCGCAACTCTAACGGGAGGAACAGCCAGGTCGATTGGATTATATATCAACAGGAACATATCACGGGACCAAATGCAAAGACCTGTGGTTATGAATATCAAAGACCTCAACCTCAAAGAAACAATTACCACTACTGGTAGTGTTGTAGGCCAAATTAAGTTATATGTATCATTTGGATTACAAAAGAATTATGGCACCGAGCATCTGGTTGATTATCGTTCCGGACTGCAGTACACCCGGGACCTCGCTAATACAGATGCTCTTGAGTTTTACCTCCGCACAATATTAAATAATAGCCTCGTTTACCTGAACGGCTGGATAAAAGAAAACCAGGACAACAGCCGCAAACTGGCTAAAAACGTAAAAATCAGCTTTAGCAACTATACAGAGAAGCCTGAAGGTGATACTATATATTATGCATCCTCGCGCCCCCTCAGCTGGGATGATTTTCAATCCACCTCAAGGCCGAACCCCCGTTTTGAGGCACAGGTAATACCCGGTTTTGGCTATAATCAGGAAGCTAAAGTGTCCAGGGGAACCATCCAGGTCAGGATTGAATTGAAAACATTTATTCCTAAAAGTGCATCAATGGTTAATTATAACAGCAAGACTGCGTATAACCTCAACCATGAACAGCGTCACTTTGATATAGCGCGTATTATCTCAGGGCAATTTCAACAGAAAATATTGGCAAAGGATTTGACACCTGACACTTTCGAAGCGCTGATCAATATGCAATACCTTGATTCTTACCGGGACATGGATACCATGCAAAAAGCGTATGATACTGAAACTAATCATGGCACAAATACTTTTATACAAGATAAATGGAACAAACGCATTGATGAGGCGCTTCAATCACTACCCTAATTTATTACCAAATGATTAACAAATAAGAGTGAAACTGGTTCTAACAGGAGAACGGTTTTGGTTATATTGTTTTTAAAACCTTTTTAAATTCTTATTTAAATGCTCCAAAGTATCCACCAACAGGTCTCCATAAATACTGCAACTATACCCAAGGGTAAAGTAATTGTATAGTTAGAGTATAGTTATAGTATAGTTAGTGCCTACATGCAAGCATTTTACAAACTAATTTGCTACCTTTAAATAATGCTTTAAATATAGCCTGATGTAGCTTAAGGGATACCCTGAATTTCCTTAGAAAGTTTAAAAAAATGGAGTGACAGAACCAACAATTACCAAATTTTGAACTGGTTTATAAAAAGGTTGATGATCATTACAACTATTACACCAAAAAAGCCGGAAATTATTATAGCCCCGGCTCCACTGAAATTATTTAATTAATACATATCACTTCGCCGCAGTATCTATTCTGGCCTGTAACTCGCGCCAGTCGTAGTAATGAAATACCTTACCATTAGACATGGCAACGAAAAGACCTTTCGGAAATTCTGGTCCTAAATCAACTGCTGTAATATCAGACCCGTCACTTTCAAGTGTAGAAACCGGTATTTCCGCAAGTAGTTGATGTTCATCATGATTTTTAGCTGTCCCTTCTCTCGGGTAAACCATAAAAGTATTCTTCTGCTGATTGGACACCAGGATGTATCCTGTGCCTTTTCCTGTTTTGTAAATGGAGATCCCTTCATGATCGCCAATAAAACCCTGTTCACCAAATAGTGCTAGCTCTTTATCGCCTTTGGCAGGATCAGCGTAATATTTATGCACACCATGTTGCTCATCAGAATAATAAATATAACCCAGCTCGTTATCAGCAGCGATAGATTCAATTTCTTTTTTACCACTATACAAACCGAACTTACGAACTACAGTTCCCGTGATAGCACCTTTACCATTATCGCTAAGCTGATATTGCCATAGATACGAACCACTCGGCCCTGTTTTTCGTCCGGCGATGGCATAAATGGAATGATCAGGCGAAGTATACAGAGCAATACCCATCGGGTCTTTCTCCGTTTCCCCCTCAAAGACCGGTATCCCACCATTGTCAACTGCTTTCATATCCGGTAAACTGAAAATCCTCAGTTTATTGGTTTCACGTTCTGTAACCACTGCAATATCTACAGGCTTTCCATTCAACTGAAAACCATAAGCAATGTCTACATTGTTGGGACGTTTTAACCCGCTCACTTTGTTAATGATCTTCCCTTGCAGGTTAAACACAAACAGTGCCCCGTCACTGTCTTTGTCAGTTCCAATAATCAGGCTTTTTGCAGGATCTGAGGGATTGATCCATATTGAAGGATCATCTGTATCGTGTTGTACCGTATCGGTTACTATCACTGGTTTTAAAGCCGCAACAATTGTGGTATCACTACCCTGCCCTGATTTATTTTGAGTTGAAGTACCATTACATGCGGCTAAACCCGCAAGCAATGGTACTATTATATAGATACTTTTAGTCATTTTTATTCTATCTGGTTAGGTCAAACTTCACACCCAGGTTAAATCTGGTAGTATAATATTCCATCTGCATTGTGCGTGATGAAACCCCTTGATAATAGCGTAACGGCTGGTTGGTGATATTGTTAACTTCAGCAAAGATACGCACCGATTTACGCAGGGTGTAAGATGCATTGGCATCAAGGAATGTCTGTTTGTCGTAGTAACGGTCTTCAAAATCACTACCACCCAATTCATCAAGATAAGCAGCAGCATAATTAAGTGAAAGCCTTGCAGAAAACTTTTTGTTTTCCCATGACACCGATGCATTGAACATATGTGGTGCAGTACCTGGCAAAGATATACCTGTCCTTTTTTCACCGTCCTCATTGTAAATACCTTTTGCTTTAGATTTTGTGTAAGTATAGTTTGTATATATACCAAAACCTTTAAGGAAAGCACCGGGAAGGAAATCAAGCTGGCGTTGTAATGCTACCTCAAATCCGTAAACTTTTACGCTTTCACCGTTTCTGGCTTGTGTAAGCGTCCAGGTTTCGCCCGCAGGAACCGGGTTAGGCAGGTCTGGAAATTGTGTAGCAAAAGAAGCAGTAGTCAGGTTTTCATCACGGAAGTTATAGATAAAATCGTTGATCTTTTTATAAAATACACCACCGGATATCAGACCTACAGATTTGAAATAATACTCTCCCATTAAATCATAGTTATAGGCATAAGATGCTTTCAAATCAGGATTACCAGCATCAATCGCACTGTCATCAAGTACAGTGTTCACATACGGAGATAGCGCATAGTAATTTGGACGCGCAATCGCCGTAGTTGCAGCAGCCCTGATAATGAAGTTTTCTAAAGGAATATATTTAAATGTAATCCCTGGCAGTACGTTCAGGTAGCTGTTTTTTACCGTGCGGGAACCTTCCAGTTCTTCTTCATTCTGTATCAGGTTACCCTCATAGTTGATACTTGTGTTTTCAAGCCTCACGCCTGCGATCAAACTTAGTTTACTGCTTAAGTCCTGGTCGAAACGTAAGTACCCAGCAGTGATTGTCTCTTTTGCATGATAGTTTGCGGCCAGATATTCTTTAGGTACATCTTCGTTGCTGAACAATGAAGTATTATTTAAGTCAAGACCGCCCAGATATTTTTTTGAAGCAAATGTTCCAGGTACATATTTTGAATCAGGGTTCCAGTTTTCGCCTCCCCAGTATTGTTGCTGTGCAAAGGCAAGCGTACCCATGTTATCACCTGTTGGCTCATATTCTGTATAAGTATTGTTCCTGTCTTTGTTTTTCAAGCGCAAACGTCCACCAAAACGAAGTCGTCCTTTTTGGTCGTTGATCAGGCTGAAAGGGATCCTGAAATTCAGTTTCATCCCCAGTTCATCTTCTTTAGTTTTATCAGTATTCTGACTGATAGTTCCTAATTCATAATCTCCCAAAGCAGTATTTCCGGATGGCCTGAGCAAAGGAAACTTTTCAGGGCCAAAATCGCTTCCAAAAGCTACCCCTTCTGTTTCATATTCTATATAACGCTCATTTGGACGGTATTCACTAGCAGTAGAATAACTCACGGCCCAGTCGATATCGAGTTTAGAACCAACTAAGTGGTCTCCTCGCAATGAATAATTTTGAACTTTCTGTTCTTCCAGACGGGCACTTTTCACACGGTTGTTATCTATTCCGCCTTTAGTCTGACGGTTTATCGAACCTTCAAAACCGGTAATGTTATTGTTCACATCATAAACAGGCTCAATATCCTTGTAAGATAAGCGATAACGGTTTTCCCTGTCATCACGCCAGTTGTACATGGCATTAAAGCTGATCCTGTTTTTTTCGTTGAATTTGTAGTCAACTGCCGCAGCGGCACTACGACGGATACGAACTACATCATATTTTCTGATATCCTGTTCTTCCACATAGGTATTTCCAAAATCATCTTTTTTCCATACTGCTTCAACATTGTCAGATCCGTAATTGTTACTGTTTAAAGATCCGCTCAATACAATTCCGAGCTTTTTATCAAGGAAACGGTTTCCATAAACGAATGCGGCATTGTATAACGGTTTGTCGCGAATAGGACTATATCCGCCAGATAGTGTTGCGGAAATACGTTCGCCATTAGGTGCCGCCCTTGTAATTAAGTTTACCGATCCACCAATAGCATCAGCATCCATATCTGGTGTAAGCGTTTTGTTTACCTCTATGGTCTGGATCATGTCAGAAGGAATGAGGTCCATTTGCACACGCCGGTTATCGCCTTCGGCTGATGGGATCCTGTCACCATTCAGCGTGACCGAGTTCAATTCAGGTGCTAAACCGCGGATGATGATATTTCTTGCTTCCCCCTGGTCATTTTGCATCGTAACACCCGGCACACGTTTTAGTGCATCGCCAATATTGGCATCGGGAAAACGTCCTACCTGATCCGCAGATACGATATTGGTAATGTTAGGGTTGTTTTTTTGAACATTCAGCGCTTTGGCCTGGCCACGGAGGCGGTCACCCATAATCACTACTTCTTTACCCTGGATGGCCGCTTCATCCATATTGATGTTGAGCGCCACTAATTTTCCTGGAGTAATTTTCACTGGTACTGTATAAGAGTTATAACCAATATAGGTTACCGTCAACTGGTAATCCCCTGCAGGCACGTTTAAGAATTGAAACTTGCCATACGCATCAGTAATGGTATGGATATTCCCAGGGCTGAGCCTCAAAATGGCACCTGGCAGAGATAGTTTCTGACTGTCGGTTACCTGTCCTGTAAGCAGTCCGCTCTGTGCGTAGGTTACGATTGACATTAATGTCATCAGGACCGCTAGTAGTAGATTTTTTTTCATGAATCTTGATTTGTTATACTTGTTTTTTATGTGAATAAGCTGGCCTGTTTGGTGCTTATTTTTTCAATGCCGGCAAGTTGTGATTGTGCCGGGCGGCAAGCAAATTTTCATTGTTATATAAAGTATACAAGGCTGAAGGACGCATATACCTCAGGGCTACAAGCAGAATTAACAGACTATAAAACAGACAACTAACACATTAAAAATATCCATTAAGTTACTGTTAAGCCTGTGTTAGACATACATTACCGCCTTAGATTGACTGTAAAAAAGCAACAAGGTTGTCGCCTTGCGGCAGGTTAAGCTTCTTACGTAACCGGTATCTGGCAATGCGAAGGCTGTCTTGGGATATGGCCAACATTGCTGCCATGTCCCCAGAGTCCATGTTCATTTTCAGCAGCGAAACCAGCTTCAGATCGGTAGCAGTAAGATTTGGAAACTGCTGATTAAGTTTCTCAAAAAACGACTTGTGGATTTGCTCAAATACTTTACTGAAATCGTTCCAGTAACTGTCATTGTTAAAGTCCTGATTGATCTGGCCAATCATCTGCCTAAGTTGTTTTTTCTGGTCACGTTTATCATCTTTAACCATTTCTTCAAGCTGCTCTTTCAGCCCTTCAAGCACCTGGTTTTTTTTGATTACATGTAAAACGTGTGTGCTGAGTTCTTTAGATTTAAGTTCTATTTCCTGCTTTAACTGCACTTCTTCCAGCTCTTTGTTTTTTAGCCCCGCTTCCATCAGCAGTTTTTCTGCTTCAAGAATGGCTATGTTTTTCTGGCTTACCTGCTGTTCGCTTTTGAGTTTGATCCGGTGACGACTGATAATTAATAAGCCGGCAATAACCAATAAAACGATGACTACCACTGTGGCTACGGTAACAATAACATTTACCCGACGCTCGTTTTGCAGGTTCGTGATTTCCTCATTTTTCTTTTCCGCGTCATTTAACGATTGTAAAAAAGCCATTTGCCTGCCGGTTTCCAACGAATAAATCTTCATCAGGTAAGACCTGGCGGTTTCTGAATAATAAAAGGCGCTGTCATTCCTGCCCATCAGGTTGTAGGTTTTGGAGATATCACGGTAGGCCGAGCTGACCTGATAGATTTCATTATGTTGCCTGGCAAGCTTTAACGCAGTTTGAGACTGTTGCAGTGCCTTTTTCAGGTTACCTGTTTTACGATAGATATCACCAATATTGTTTACAACTTCGATAGACTGGACTATCTGCTTTGAAGCCTGATAAATCGCCAGGGCAGACTGGAAGTATGACATTGCCTGGTCATACTGGGCAAGGTCTTCGTGGATGCTACCTATATTTTCATAAATTCCGGCGATACCTTCCTTGTTATTGATAACAGTGTAGGCATCCAGCGCTCTTTTTTGATAATTAAATGCACTATCATAAAGTTGCTTTTTTTCCATCAGATGCCCCAGTTTTCCCAAGGTGACAGCTGTCCCCCGCTTGTCGTTCATCGACTGGAATACTTTTAATGCCTGGTCGTAACTGCGCCTGGAACTGGTCATTTCCTTGTTGTAATAATAAAGCGTACCCAATTTAACGAAGGTGTCACCCAGCAGGTCATTGCGTTTCGACTTTTCAAACAGCCTTTTTGCATCAAGGTAATATTGCAGCGCCCTGGTATAGTAGCCCAGATGAAAGCAAATTTCACCCATTTCCTTCAGGGAAGTGCCTTGCAATACAAGATCTCCAGTGTTTACCGCATCAAGATTCTTCTTTTTCAGCGCCAGAAATACCGAGTCGGGACGTTCCGAAAGATTCAGTTTTAAGCTTCCTTTAGCAAAATCATCGTGTAATAACTGTGCAGAGCTGTTAGTACAACAGAAAAAAACAGTTAGCAAAATCAGCAGGAAAAAACCAGCTGAACATTTATTGATGGTCATGAGCAAGTGATAACGCGTGTTATTGAGTTTAGAAACACTCACAAAGTAGCTAACCTAATGTTAACTCCATGTTAAATTTAAAAGAATGGGTAAAAGATTAACAAGAAAGCGATTACCGTGGAAATACATTTTTGCGCCACAATATTGTTGACATAAAAATGACAATTAATTACACAAAGAACACGCTAACTCTCAGAGGTGATACTATTTTTGTGCAGGATATGAAAGTTGCTGTTTTGTTTTTCTTATTTCTTGGTTTCTTTCTGTTGACTGGACATGCTGATGTTCATTCTGAAGTACGTCATCATAATGCCAGCTTTGTTCCTGCACGATACAATTCATTGGCAGAACAGACACAGTCGGTAAATTTCAGCAAGGAATTTCCTCTGATCAAAAACAATAGCCTGAGCGAAAGAAAAGATGATGCTACCAGCATCGAAAATGAGGACGATGAAGAGAACTCTGTTTTCTCCAGGAAGTTCTCTTTAATCACCAATTATTTTGTAACGCTCGCTGCACTTTCCCTTTTAAGTTGTTTTTTCTACTATATCAAAAACCGACTGCCTTTTTGCAGTTTCGTTTCGTACACCTCCTCCCATAAGTACATATTACAGAGAGTTTTAAGGATTTGATCAATTGATATTTCAGTTACTGAGGTATAATCCCGCATTTTAATGCAGGTTCGCTGGTAGCTGATTATTTCTTTTATTCCAAAGGATCGTTGATCCCCAATCATCAAATCGCTTAACAACCATTTAACACCATGAAGAGAATTGTAATGCTCTTAGGCTTGGGCGCTGTCTTGTGCCATACAAGCTGTACCTCTAAAAAAGAAGAAAAAAAGGAAGAAGCCAAATATACGGTGACCAGCCCTGTAGCAATAGACACATCCTTTACCAAGGAATATGTATCCCAAATCAAATCTGTCCGCAATATCGAAATCAGGGCACTGTCCAAAGGATTTCTGCAGACTATTTATGTAGACGAAGGCCAGTCGGTAAAAGCCGGACAGCTACTGTTCAAAATTATGCCTAAGATGTATGAAGCTGAATATCAAAAGGCACAGGCCGAAACCAGGGCTTCTAACATAGAATTGCAAAATACGAAAACACTGACGGATAAAAACGTAGTGTCAAAAAATGAGCTCTCCATGGCGCAGGCCAAACTTGATCAGGCTAAAGCTGAGATGGCCCTTGCAAAATTCCACCTCACTGCTACAGAGGTGCGTGCTCCTTTTGATGGTACTATTGACCGCATTCCCTTGAAATTAGGTAGTCTGATTGACGAAGGTGAATTGCTGACCAGCCTTTCTGACAATACCCAGATGTTTGCCTATTTCAATGTCTCAGAGCCAGAATACCTGGATTACCAGACAAATATAAAGGGCCGCGGAAACAACACAGTGAGCCTTTTACTGGCCAATAACGAACTTTTGAAATACAAAGGTGAGGTGCAGACTATTGAAAGTGAATTCAATAGCGAAACAGGAAATATAGCTTTCAGGGCTAAGTTTCCTAATCCTGATAAGCTGTTAAAAAACGGTGAAACCGGTAAAGTTCAGATGGTAGTCCCATTGAGAAATGCGCTGGTAATCCCTCAAAAGGTGACATATGAAATCCAGGATAAAATCTATGTTTTTGTAGTTGATGGAAAGGGCGAAGTACATTCGCGCAATATTACCATCGGCGCTGAGATGTCTGATTTATATGTGGTATCTGGTGGCCTCGCCGTAACTGATAAAATACTGCTCGATGGTGTCCAAAAGGTGAAAGACAATGATAAAATCAAATATGAATTTATTGCACCTAAAGAGGTGATCTCCCGTCTTCAATTGAAAGCAGAATAGTAGTTCAATCCTAAAAACAATTCTATGTTTAGTAAATTCATACACAGGCCCGTCCTGTCTATAGTTATATCACTCATCATTGTGTTTCTGGGGGTTTTGGCTATGACCCACCTTCCAGTTACGCAATTCCCTTCTATCTCGCCGCCTAAGGTGAATATTACTGCCGAATACCCGGGAGCTAACGGCGAGCTCATGATTAAATCTGTTATCATCCCTCTGGAAAGGGCAATTAATGGTGTACCGGGAATGAAATACATGGCCTCAGATGCAGGTAACGATGGTGAGGCTACCATCCAGGTGATCTTTAACCTGGGTACCGACCCAAATCAAGCCTCTGTTAACATTCAGAACCG
>Ga0247815_10003438_pt1 | contig 11393 bp, 7 predicted proteins | sample UWRJL194509B1_FD_181014 | JGI IMG/M metagenome (GOLD analysis project Ga0247815, IMG submission 181014) | Plant litter microbial communities from Arlington Agricultural Research Station in Wisconsin, United States - UWRJ-L194-509B-1 | ecosystem: Environmental > Terrestrial > Plant litter >... | reverse complement strand
TAGGACTTGCCGTGGGCGATGGTTTCCTTGATACGTGTACGCTCGAACTTGGGCAGCAGACCCGATTCGTGTGCGTGTCCCTTGGCCGACTTGAATTGAACGACGCAGTGTTTGGTGCTTGCGAAGTTGTTGTCGAGGTATCGTGACATGCGAATGTAGCGAGGAATGAGGTTTCGCTCGACGTCGAGGACCGGTTCTCGGCTGAAGCACGTTGGATTGGACTCGGCAGCCATCGCAACCATGACAGAGTCCGCTCCTAAAGAAGAGTCAGCAACGCCGCAGTTAGGTCGAGCTGGGCTCGCACCAGTGAGTTCTCGTAGCCGTAACGCGTCGCTCAAGCCTTCGCAGTCGCCGTTGGCCACGACGGGTATCCCTCCTCCCGGTAGAGCCTTGACCGCATCAACAATATCCTTTAACCTGTTTGGAACTGCAGGTTCATGTTTCCGCATCTCGCGCGTGCGACAATGGACCGTTACGGCGCTGACGCCGCAGTCGATAATGCGCTTGACGAGGTCGATCGTCTCTTCCTGTGTTGCAAGTAGGCGAATCTTGGCTGTCACTGCAATATGTGACGGAAGACCTTGACGAAGTGTACGAAGGATATCGCAGAGGAGGTCAGGTGTGCTGAGGAGTGCGGCGCCCATGCCGCCATGTGTCGAGAACGGCTTGGGGCAGCCACAGTTGAGGTCGACAGCCGACACGTCCTGCTGAACCATCTTCGCCGCCTTTAAAGCAAGCTCTGGTGTTGCAGAGCCAACTTGATAGACCAGGTACTGCTTTTCGATAGGATGTGTGGTGAATATGGCTTTGCCCTTGACGCGATACGAGATGACTCCAGTCTTGTCATCTACATCTCGTTCCGCGTGCAGAATGGCTTTGTCTACGATCTCTGGCGACCAAACAAGCGAAGCCCCATGAGCCAGAGAAGTTAATCGCGTCGGAACTGCAAGGCTCGAGTCAGATATTGGATGTGGCGCGCAAGGGTTTGTCCTCACGCGCTCCGGACCGCACCATGGGCGCCAGGAATATCCCATTGCGATAGTTGAGTTTAGAGGTACATTGCTGTGTAAGATCTAGCTTGATGCGCTTGGCTGGGGGTGGAGGCGACAAGGATGGCTTGCGCGACATTTTGGCCAGCAGAGTCGGATACACGCGCCGGTTCATGAACCGGGAAGAGTCAGATTTTGGCACCAGACTCCGCCGACCCCGACTGGGCTCACCAAACGAGGAGAGTCTATCCTCCTCCGAATTTATGGTTCTGATATTGAACCAGAGCCAGTCACTAGAAAATAAATGTACATCTGAGGGATTGGCAGGGACTTGGTACCGGTGGAAGCCTATTTACCAAGTGTCTTTTTATTTAATATACTGCGCCAAGAAATTTGACTCGTTTAACTCGCACTGATCACAGATTTTGCGTTCCCATTTACCCTTTCAGAATGTTTGTCAACTTCAGTGAAGACTATGGCGGCGTTACGGCGGATTCAGTGCGTGTGCACCTTGTGCTCATACGCTCACGTCAGTCGACACTCGCTCGCCGGTTCAGTCACTAAAGTATCAAGCGCAATGGAGCAGCATCCGGATGGACTCGGGCAATGGGCTGGTGTCAGATCCGATCCACCTCCGCACATGCGATCGCCGGCAGTATTGGACCCCCAGAATCGCGACCCTCATTCTGCCGTCGACAAACCAGCACCACTGGTGGACATATCGCCCCAGGATATATCGATGGCCTTCGATCGTTCACAGTCGGCTATTTCCCGTCTGTGCACAGCGATAGATCGAGGCGATATAAAGCTCCTTCAGCCGCTTCGCGCCGCACTCGTGGATCTTTTGGCACTCAGCACTATCTTCAAGGTGGAATGAGCCAATTTTTATCTTCCTCACGGACTGCTGATTAGAAATTGTAGAAGTATTGGAAAGCCGAGGATGAGTGGACAATGTTGGACGCCGGCCTCCGTGCAGTCACCGCCATGACAGATAGTCTGATGACAGGCAACAACGACACCGCATACGACATCGTCCTGGATTACATTCGCGCCATTTCAAAGTTAGAGATGCAACTCGTTGTTCCGATATTTTGCTTATCGCGATATCAGGATCATCGAACGGCTCTGGGAATCTCTGAAAGGAGGCGCACGTCCTGACCCTAGCGGCCAGTTTATTAGCACCATAGATGATTCTGGCAGTATCAAGCTTTTGCTTGAGCTGCTCGGGTCGTTTCTCGATATTTTGAAGGTCTTGCTTTCTGTGTGTTCCACAGCACCACAGTGCTAATGGCGTCGCATAGGTCAAGAATGATGACCTCGCCGTAGAGCCTCGATTAAGTATCATCTCTAAGGTCAATGATTTGATGGCGCAATATATCAAAGTTACTTACTGATTACAGCGTCTCGAGAAAGGGGAATACGGGCTTGTGTGTATTTTTTTATCTGCCTTCATTCTAGCAGAGATCTCACACCGCGCAGCGCGTCTCCAGCCAAAACAACAACACGACATACAACTTCGGCGGCGACGTAGTGAACAATAACTGGTCTCGCGTCTATGTCTTTTGCGACGGTATGGACCGCAAGACTCCTGATCTTGCGAAGAAACAAGTGCGCTGAGCTAGATTTCTATTTTGAACTCACTACTCAAGCCGCTTTGTAGAAGAAGGTCATGAAAGCGATCAAGAACGGTACGATTGGCACAAAGCCCTTTTCTCTTTGCGCTGACACCTGCAAGCAATTGGTGATCGTTTCGTGCCCGATGCGCTACACGATACCCAGCCGAAACACATCGGCTGCATGGAAGGAACACGATTAACTGTGCTGTCTAAGTTCATGGAATGGGCCAGAAACGACCCGATGCGTATTTTCTGGCTTGCCGGGCTGGCAGGTACAGGAAAGACTTCAATAGCCGTGACTCTGTGTCGTCAGTTGCAGAATGATGCGCACGTCCTACTCGGCGGAGCGTTCTTCTGCTCACGCACTGCCAGCAAGGTGGAAAGAACCGATGCTCGCCGCATCTTGCCGACGTTGGCAACGGCTCTGGCAGAACAGTGTCCAGAGTTCGCAGCGGGTCTAGAAAAGGCGCTCGAGCATGATGCAAGTCCGCGTGCCGCTTACAGCGATGCTGATGTGCAAATGAAATTCCTGCTAGAACGGCCGCTTGTCTCTCTTTCATCGTCAATCCGCCCCATAGTGTTCATCATTGACGCCCTCGATGAGTGCACAGATGAATTCGAAGTCGAACAGGTCCTCCTGGCGATTGCGGCTCTGTCGACCTCATCTGGCGCGACAGTCAAGTTCAAGTTCATTCTCACGTCGCGCCCCGAGACACACATAGCGTCCAATCCAATCACGAAATCTGATCGCGGCAGCATCCTTCGACTGGAAACAATCAATAGAACAACGGTTACCGATGATATTCACTGGTATATCAGTGACGCCTTTTCAAAGCAGGTACAGAGCACGACCTGGTACAAGCCGGAAGACATCACCGCCCTCGCTGTTCGCTCAGACGGGTTATTCATTTTCGCCTCCACGATGACCAAATACATTCTCGACGGTAGAGGTCCAGGTGAACGAATGAGGCGGCTGCAGACTGCGATATCGACAGGCCACAGTAGCCCAGTAGCATCGAGACCTCTGGACGACATGTACAACCTAGTTCTCACTCGCGCGTCAGACGGCAATAAGGTAGAAGATTCAGAGCTTGAAGAGACGCTGCGGGCGTTGGCGTGTATCTTGAACGCGCGCGCGCCGCTCTCAATCGCAGGTCTAGCCGATCTGCTTGGGCGGGGCGTGGAAGATCTCCGCGGCTCGTTGGAACGGCTTTACGCGGTCTTGTATATGCCAGATTCCATTGATCATCCGGGCCTCCGAACGGTCCATGCCTCCTTTGGAGACTACCTCTTCGAGCGGGCTGATCCCAAGGTCCTCATACCCTCCTCACTAGGTGACAAGCTTCTTGCAGAGGGATGCCTTTTGGTTATGCGGAATCGTCTCTGCTTTAACGTTTCTCAGAGCAGGTCGTCTTACGAGTTTAATCAGAACACCAGACCCGGAAGTATCACCCACTCGCTCGAGTACGCGTGTCTCCAGTGGATATACCATGTTGCCTTAACATCAGTACCGTCAGGACTTGATGTGGAGATCGATGCTGTTTTTCGATCGCGTTTCTTGTTCTGGCTCGAGGTAATGAGTATCTTGGGACACATACAGCATGCTGTCGAAATTCTAGATCACGCATCCAAAACGGTACGCTTGATTAATAGTCGACGTTGCTTTTGCTCATTCGTCCTACTAGGTCGGGTTGGCGGAGCTTTCGAAATTCCTGCGCGACGCTCACGTCTTTCTAATATCGTTCCGCGAGCCGATCGAGCGCAGCGCGCCGCATATTTATGTCTCGGCATTGCCTTTCGAGCCGAAAGACTCACTAGTCTACCAAGCTTTCTCTCCGCGGTGTACCGGCATCATCACAGTTGAAGTACTCGACATTAGCCACAGCCGGAATGTCTACCACGATGAACATGCGGTCCAGCCGCTGTCGATGCACGATGGCCCAGTCAACTCAGTTGCGGTATTATCTGATGGTACTGCCATTGTATCAGGCTCCGATGACCACACAGTACGGATTTGGGACGCGCGTACTGGTAAACAAACGTACTCGACGCTCTCCGGCCATACAGACAGTGTGAAATCGGTTGCTACAGCACGCGATGGATTCCTGATAGCTTCAGGATCGGAGGATCACTCAGTTCGGCTTTGGAGCATGCGGACGCAAGCCGCTGTCGGCGAGCCGCTGCTAGGACACAAGAAGGGCATCACCTCAGTGATCTTCTCTCCTGATTCAAATTGGGTCGTATCAGGATCACATGATGCGACCGTCCGCATCTGGGATGTCGCGAGGAGGCGGCCGTCCAATGTTGACCCTCTACACTGCCACTCCAGCGTTACTGCTGTGGCTTTCACACCTGATGGCCAGACAATTGCATCTGGAGACGTTTTTGGACACATCCAATTGTGGGATGCGAAAAATGGCAACCTGCTGCGCACCTGGCAAGTGGAGACCGCTGAACGGAATCTCGGGCCGTTCCGGCGCCATGATCAAGGAATTCTGTCACTTGAGTTTTCGCCCACAGGCACGCATATACTGTCCAGGGGGCGACTCCAGTGCATAGATGAAATTGAAGACGCTGGGGATTTGCGTGCACAGGAGTTCGTGGACGGTGTCTGGGATATCACTACCGGACAGCAGACTTGCATTCTAAAGAGCAACGGCCGAGTCGGCTTCCAGCACGTATTAACGTGTTGTCCGAATTGGCGGCTCATAGCCAGTGGTTCTAGTCACAGCGACTCTAGTGATAGATGCAATGTCTACTTGTGGGATGTAACGACCGGTCAGCTTGTTGCTAGTGCCTCCACTCAGGGCGATTCAGTGAGATCTGTTGCATTCACCCCCGATGGGCGATCGGTTGTGATTGGTTGCGGCACGAGGATCTGGGTCTGGGACGCGTGGGCAGCTCGAGTGCAGTTCGCAGATGACAGTGGCGATGCGGTCGCGGCTTTGACCAACAATCCTTTTGTCAATGGGTCTAAACGGACGAACTGGATAACAGGACCATCTGGAAATCTACTCCTCTGGGTACCTCCCAAGTATCAACCACACCTTCAAGGGGGTGCCTTGAAGCTAATTCTTGGGCCCACCCGTGTTGTTATCGGTCGCGACTCAAACAACCTGCACTATGGCGAAAGTTGGATTTCGTGTTGGAAGTAGATTGCAATCAATAGCGACGCTCAATGGCACATTTCGTTTCTTGCATTTCACGGGAAGTTATATGTCATCGATAGGGCACATTAAGAACTGAGCAGCGAAGATACTGACATTGGGCGCGGTCAGACACGGTTACAATTGAGCGTGTACTTGGCGCACCTGAACGGTCCGCATCCAAGCGTGCGCCTATGTCTGCTGTAGCCATTGTGTAGTACCCGAGGATACCATTCGATTTTCTTTCGGCTTCAGTATCCCCCAAATACCACGAACTTAGGTGGTCCAGAGATTGCTCCAACTGACCGACAGAAGGAAAACCTGATGCCAGTTCCTGCAGTATTGCACAGCTGTAACTACCCTGCAAATACCTGTATGGTATTCCCTGGCTCTCTTTGATTGTAAAACTCAAGGAACGCTCAGGCTCAACCGGCTGAATCTTTTTTCAGGTTGCTTGTCCCGGAAAACGGCTATGACGGTGTCCTGAAAATTGGCTGAGTGAGTAAGTGCACCCGGCGAGCTTGTGCAGCATTTACAGTTGTGCACCACATAGACACCTTGAAGCAACCCGGAAAACGGCTCAGCCGGATATGGGAATGCTCATGAACAACCGTGAGTTTATTCTTCCAGTATCACACCCGGGACACAGCAAAGGAAAATCTGCTTGGTTTATCACGGCAGCTCCCAGCAAAAGCACTAGCCATTTATGATTATCATGTTTCCTTCGTGATCTGTGCTCTGGTATTCCCTCGATGTGGCGCATCCGGTACTCCGAGCATGGCCCAGCCACTTCGACAAACAGATTACTTGGGCTTCATCGTCATGCTATTTCGTCAGTATCCCTGCTAGGTTCATGTTGTTGCAACGCTCAGATTACCTTATGCGTATTCCTCAGTTGCTGAACATCGCACAACTCACTCAAAATGTATATCATGCTGCTAGCGTACTAGAAAAAATTAATTGTGGGAAACCTAGCGGAGGACTCAACTAGCGGTCACAGTATTCCGCGGCGGAATGTGCCTTTCCTGACTGGCGCACCACGTGTCCGTCTTAACCTCCTTCCAACCTATCGGATCTCCTGTCATCACGTCGGCCTGGTGGATAGCTATGCCAGCGAAACAATCCGATGTGCATGCGATGCCGGCGATGCTTCAGCTCCTCGCACAACTACTTTGGGCGCGAGATATACTATCTGTTGCGGCATTAGCGGGTCTCGTTGGCGAAAACAAGGACAATGTGCGCGCACGACTTTCGCTTCTAAACGCCGTCATTCACGTGCCTGACGACGACGACGAGCCAAATCTACGCATTTTACACATATCATTTTGCGATTACCTTATCGAAAGAGCGCCTATTCGCATTTCGGCCTCGCTTGGGCATGAGACACTCGCGCGCGCGTGCCTCCGTGTCATGGCTGAGCAGCTCTACTTCAATGTGTCACAGAGTAGATCCTCATACGAGTCCAACTTGACGACGCGGACTGCCACCGTCACACCAGCGCTCGAGTATGCGTGTCTCCAGTGGATTTATCATGTTGCCTTGATATCAGTACCGTCAGAACTTGATGTGGAGATCGATGCCGTTTTTCGATCGCGTTTCTTGTTCTGGCTTGAGGTGCTCAGCATTCTCGGTCAAGTCTCGCGTGCCACCAAAATTCTGCTACTTGCAGCTTCGACGGTAGGCCGTCTTCCATGAGCCGGCCATAGTTCTTATATTGTCTCGCAGGTTCGACTGCCAGAGTTGTCGGTGTTCTTCAGCGACGCTATTGCATTTGTGATGTCATTCTACGAAGCAATCGAGCGAAGTGCCCCACATATTTACCTCTCAGCACTGCCGTTCTCGACCAAGACCTCACTTGTCTACCAGACATTTGCCCCGTTCAGCAACGGTCTCATCTCGATCGATATGTTCGGCATAGATCGGCACGCTGGACGTTCGATAATGACTCTCAAAGGCCATAAACATGTTGTGTCATCGGTTATGCACTCTCCTGATGGGCGTTTCATTGGATCAGGCTCGTGGGATGGCACGGTTCGCATCTGGGAAGCGCATACCGGAGAGGAAACGATGTCACCCCTGCAGAGCACCGACGGTACAGTGTGGTCTGTAGCATTTGCTCCCGACAGCCACAGTCTCGCGGCGGGAACTGAGGGAGGCGTCGTCCACCTATGTAGCCTTCAAAAGGGCGGAGCAGGGCGGCGGCTTAGTGGTCATACGGGCAGTGTTTGGTCCGTATCATTTTCGCCGGGCGGTCTTCTTGCGTCGGCGTCGGCAGACAGGTCCGTGAGACTTTGGCACGTCGAGACGGGCGATCAGGTCAGGATTTTGGAGCGTCATACAGGCGAGGTCAGAGCAGTCGTATTTTCCCCAAACGGTGAGATAATGGCATCCGGTTCTGACGATTCGACGATCCGCCTGTGGCATGTTGCAACAGGCACGCCTGTGGGTCAATCGCTTCAAGGAGACAGACCTATCTACAGTATTTCCTTCTCACCAGATAGTAGAAAACTGGTTTCAGGAGGCGGACACCGTGGCTTGTCAGAGTCATTCTCAGGCAATGATGACAATTCGATCGACTTGTGGGATCTTCAGACCAGGACAGTCTGTTCCACGCTATCCGGTCACTCCAATTTGGTTCGGTGCGTCAGATTCTCACCCGATGGACGATCTATCGTTTCGGCCTCGGACGACTACACCGTAAGGATTTGGACCGTTCCACAGGACATGGCCGAGCATTTTTCGATCGTTATCGACGGACAAATGGGCCGTATACGTTCTGTTTCATACTCTCCAGATGGCCTGTACATTGCCTCTGCCTCTGACGACCGCAGCATCCGAATCTGGGGGAGCCGAATAGTTCAACCGGCGGCTCAGCCGCGGCCAGCGCATGAGAGAGAAGTGAACTCAGTAGTGGCTGCCCCGTGCGGTAGTCTTATTGTCTCCGGAGCGAATGATCGCTCGGTTCGTGTCTGGGACATTGGGACAGGTGAGCTGCGGCTCGCTCCACTGCTCGGGCACAAAGGAACCGTGTGGTCTGTGGCGATATCGTTGGATGGATGCTTGATAGCGTCAGCTTCAGAGGACCGTACCGTTCGCCTTTGGAATGCTCATACGGGACAAGCAGTCGGTGATCCACTGACAGGTCACGAGCGCGATGTCAGGGCAGTGGCTTTCTCTCTTGGCACGTGTCTCGCGTCGGGATCTGACGACCGAACCGTACGCATTTGGGACACCGCAAAACATCAACCGTCTAACATTGCTCCACTAAGCTGCACTGGTTGGGTGTATGCGGTCACATTCTCGCCCAACGGCCAACACCTCGCTGCATGTGACAGTTCTGGACGCGTTTATCTGTGGCACGCAGATTCGGGCCAGTCAGTCAGGGAGCCACTCCAGACCAACGGCCGGGGTGTTAGATCGGTCGTGCTCGCACCGGACGGTGCTCGTATCCTAGCCGGTGGAGAAGATAAGATGGTCTGGATCTGGGACATCAAGACGGGACAGCAGCTTGTCGTGCTCGAGGGTCATAGCCGCTGGGTGTTTTCGGTCATTCTTTTGCCCAAACGCGACCTTGTCTGCAGCGGGTCTGGGGATTACACTGTTCGCCTATGGAACGCAGCATCCGGTGTGTTGATCGCAACGCTACATGGACACACGGCCCCAGTAAGGTCCGTAGCATTCACACCAGACGAGCGATCTATCTTGTCCTGCTGCGACGACGGAGTGATCCGTATTTGGGATGTCGATGCCGCTTGCTCACTTTCCCCGGGAAACATTAGTGACCCAGTCATGGCCCTTGGCACTGCTAGAATCAAGGGTGGATGGCTTGTGGGACCATCGGGCGAGCTTCTACTGTGGATTCCGGCAGGCTACCGCCAGTATCTACGCTCGCTTCCTTGCATAAGGCTAATTGGCAAGAATTCAATTGGCGTCACCATTGGAGGCGGTGCTTGGCATCGTGGGGTGAATTGGACCTCTTGCTGGCGTGGGGACACTCTCGATTCTATTCCTAGTATTCTGTAGCCTCGTGCCGGCATCATACTGTTGGCGTATCTATGTTTGGGTCATAGGATTCAGGCTTTCCTGACGTCAGCCCACCTTGTACATGTACTCATTTATGCAGACGGGCAATGGTTAGTTGAGGAGGCGGAGAGCAAGCACGCATGTACGAATACAAGCGATTGCATTTCGCGCAGTCAACGGGCAACCTTGGAGCTTACGACCTGGGAAGATGAATAAACCATACAACGCTGTCACACGTGTATTGTTGAATGCCTATATGAAGATATGTGGTGGGACCATCGACGTGCACCAACGGCAAAGATCGGCTTTGAGGTTGATCAACACACAACGGGGTGCCTGATCTTTTCCGTCCGGGAATATTCTGATCGTCGGTAAAGTCCCTCGTTCTGTATCCCAGCTGATCTTAGGAAGGGAGCAATGAGGGAAGTTTCTCTCAGTTTTCCTTCGCTGGTTCTGATGTGGAACATTTGAGGATAATGATTATGGTTTTCCTTCGGCGTTACATCCGTGTTTCTCAAGTCTTCCGTGCCAGACACATCTGAGGAATACTATGAAGGTAAATGCACAATTTTTTCAGATGTAGGATACCTAGGGAACTGGTCTCAGCCTTTCCTCGCGTTTCTCTGTTAGAGGGATCCGAGAAACACCAAGCTCGGAGGATTCGTTCGAGACTAGAGCCGAGAAACTGGAGCGATTTGATGAATATCCCCCAGGTTTTGCCTGAAATGCATGGAATACTCGAGTAATACCTTATCACCGATGAAAAATTAGAGGTATTGGCTCTGTATCTGCCTATTCAATGTTTCACGAATCTTCTGAGTTTGGTGTTTCTCGGATCCCTCTAACAGAGAAACGCGAGGAAAGGCTGAGACCAGTTCCCTAGGTATCCTACATCTGAGAAAATTGTGCATTTACCTTCATAGTATTCCTCAGATGTGTCTGGCACGGAAGACTTGAGAAACACGGATGTAACGCCGAAGGAAAACCATAATCATTATCCTCAAATGTTCCACATCAGAACCAGCGAAGGAAAACTGAGAGAAACTTCCCTCATTGTTCCCTTCCTAAGATCAGCTGGGATACAGAACGAGGGACTTTACCGACGATCAGAATATTCCCGGACGGAGAAGATCAGGCACCCCGTTGTGACACTGGGCTGAGTCTCGGACAATTTCACCGGAAATTGTCGGTGTAATTGTACAAGACTGCTCGACAACTAGTACTAGATAATTGCCTATAGCAATTCTTAAGGAGACGATAGCACAACTGAGAATTTCGAGTATCATCTACATCAACAAAGGTGCGAATGTCATGACAAAGTACAGGCATGCACCGGTCATTGCAACAGCACCAGTCATTGCAACACCGGTTTTTCTCGCGAATAAGAGCCCCAAATCTCGAGAAACATGTTGGATTGGGTTACTTACATCTCTATCGACGATCCTGGCACTATCATGTGCATAAAATATGCAATATGAAATTCTATGGTGGGGAGGTTTAGAGGTGGTGCATGGACAGCACAAGTGGCCAGAACTCAGCCAGAGGGATTCCCCTTTTTCTACAAGTCTGTTATAATGCTTGAATGCTTATTATCAGTCTATATGTAAAGTCTCATGACT
>Ga0247815_10003437_pt1 | contig 11395 bp, 17 predicted proteins | sample UWRJL194509B1_FD_181014 | JGI IMG/M metagenome (GOLD analysis project Ga0247815, IMG submission 181014) | Plant litter microbial communities from Arlington Agricultural Research Station in Wisconsin, United States - UWRJ-L194-509B-1 | ecosystem: Environmental > Terrestrial > Plant litter >... | reverse complement strand
CACACTCCTCGCTCAGACTCAGGATCTGCATGCGCCGCAGTTGGATCACGTTTCGTAAGTCTATTTGAGATTGTGGAGGCGCGGACGGTTGTGGCGCGGGCTCGTGGTGGCCATGTGTTCTGGCGCCAGGCTGTTGCTGACGATGTTTGTAGGGTTCGCGAAATGCGCGACGCTGCTGGGTTTGCGAATATGGAGGCCTTAAGATCCGACCTCGGGACTCTTAGCGAACGGTTGACGGAAGCCAAGATTCTTGCCCTCGACTTCGGCGTTGGTATCTGGATGGCTGGCGGCACGACGCACACCGAGGTAAGTCAACTTAACATAGCAGTTCAATAACTAACCAAATTTCAGCTTAACCACGTCCTATCCTCGCTCACCGCCTCGCCCGTCCCAATGTCCCAGCGCCGTCTCTGGCTCGCCACCGAATACGCCGCCGGCGAACTCACCTCCCTCTACACCGCCGCCACCAAAACCCACGCCCTCCTCCTCTCCGCCCACACCCTCGGTATCACCATCACCACCTCCCCCGACTGGCGCGCGTTGGACCAATCCGCCTCGTCCACCCGCCGCATAAGCTGGCTCCCCCAGCGCGCAGATTACGATACAGGTCTCCAGGCGAGCGCAAAGAATACGATCAAGGCGGTGGAGAGGTGTGGGGTGTTGATGAGAGTTGTAGCGCAGGCGCAGAGGGATATTGAGGGTATGTTGGGGAATCTGAGGGAGGTGATTACGGTGGATGATGAGAGGTATCCGCCGGGAGCGCATGGGGCGAGTCAGATGCGGAGGATGACGGAGGAGTTGAGGGAGGCGCTTGGGGTGCTTTCGACGGCGGTTCAGCGGACGCAGCCGAACAAGACGTGACGACGATGCTGCTCCTTCACTTCCGACATGAGCCAGGCCATGCACCGACGCCCGACCGATTGAACCTGCGCACAGTCTATTCCTGGTCGCCACCACTATGGTCAAATCACCATAAAGTCCACCACACTATGCGCCCTACGTGGCCGCACTACAATCTTGCATTGGCTTCAACCTTGGCACAGGCGGCCTGTGGTTTTGGCGGGACGGAGAAGGCAGCCTGGTTGTGCCCGTAGCGGGAGGCACCGCTGAACATGATATGCTATTACATCGGTCGCAGATCGACCGGTGAGGAGGCAGTATTGCCATGACTGGAAGACGCACAGGCGTCTCCAGGCCCTCTAACTATGTACATATGCAGGGAAACCGAGGCGCACATTTCGATAGCGCCGGTTCTCAGGCCATATTTATGTAGCGTTGTTTAGCTTTGTAAGATATGTTGAACTTGAACTACATCTGGTTGTTGTTCATCACTTGAGTAGCAACAAAACTTTATATGAAAAATCGCCCAATGGGTACAAAACACATTCTCACTCGCACCGTCGCTTCGACATTGCCCCAGCGTAGAACCTCGAGGAGAAACTCGCCCGATGGAACCAATAGCCGTCGATCATTTTGGGCTGTGGAGATATTGGTACTTGTACATACCTTTCACGCTGAAGAACGGTGTGGCTCTTTTAGGAGCTTCCGAGTGGCACGCCTGATTGCCACGAGTTCTTCCTAATGCAAGTCTGAGTGGCGAGCAATACGCGGAGCGTGGCGACTACTTACCAATTCGTGATTCAACGGCAGCATCTCCCTAAGTCATCTGTCAGCATGGCACGCCACTCGTTGATGCTGCACTTACAGCCTGAAATTTTCAGAATAAATGCTAGACACTTGCGACTGATGGTCTAACAGGTGCCTCACTGTAGACCTGAACCGCGTCTGTAAATTTTGCGCGGCCACGTAAACATCATTCAAACTCTCCGCATGCTTTGCGGCCCGAGATATCCGGACCTCGCTGGTGCTAGTGACGCCGGCACTAGGCCGGACCACGTCAGCAGCAGCCACTTCCCAGACCTTTGCAGAGACCGGTCGCTTGTTCAGTTGTCTCCACAGCCCCATATTAACATGCATCACGTTCATCTGCATCTCGGTTGATGCCTGAAGCATGACTTCCATGCTTGCGATGAGGGTGTCGAGGATTCCATGAGATACCGTGCTCGCCTCAACCAGCAGCGCGTGTAGGTCCTGCGGGTCCACAACTTCGGCGATGCGCTGCCGTACGATGGTAGCCTGTATGCGCTCCATCCAGCGGTCCATCATTTGGAATGTATCCCTGCTTGCGTGATTGACGTCGGACCTACGGTCCTCGACCTGCCTGATGGACTCATTCAGGGCGACGACTGCATGCTGGCCTCGATAGTCGTCAAGTTGATTGGGTTCCGAAAAGGCGTTCCAGAGGCTACATGCACCATCAGCCTAGCGACTTTTGAACACGAGGAAGAGGGTGCGGACTCGGCGTCCAATACGTGGTCAGGGAGCGACGCTGGTCCTTCGCGCACAAAAGACTCGAACATCTGCGATGCCGTCAAGATGTGGGCTTCAATGACCTAATCGAATGGACCGACATGGTATGATGCGAGGGCGGCGTGCTTGGCGCGGCATGCCACGAGCTCGAGCGTTATATTTGGCTCGTACGGGACTAACGCAGCTACGAGCACGACGGTGAAGGTCGCCAGCGCAAGATGTGTCAAGATTCTTATACCCAACATTGTTGAGCGGATCTTGTCTGAGAGGAGCGTGCGAGCTGTGGTAGCGCTGATTTGCACGGGGAGAAGACATAGTGACAGTGTCGCGCGGTGCCGCTTAACGAATTCGGCAATACTCCGGCGACGTGTTTTCGTCCGAAAGCAAGTCCACAGTTCGAAAGGCCTTTATCTCCCGTCGGTCCCTCGCCGCCCTCGCTCTCACCTGCTTGTACCTTTGAACTTTGATGAAGCTATCTTCGACATATGTCTCGGCAAGAACATGAGGAGCCATGTTGCAAGAACCAATGTCTCTAATGGCGAGTATGCTGTCGGAGTATGCTGACGAGTCGACTGGCTTTGGTTTTGGTTTTCCGGACTAGGCCACTCATTTTCCGAGGCCAAACTATTCCGGAAGGGAACGATGTGAGAATATGGGTAGGGAGATTGCCATGAGTACTTCGAGCGTCTTTTGAAGCCTTCGAACCCACTGCATTTGAAAACAAGCCCAAACAGTCACCGATGCTGGGAGATTCAGTGAACATCTTACTTCGAGCAGGGGCAGGCTTTATGATCAGCGCTAAATCAGAATGAGCGGAGAGGTGGACCCTTGCGGAAATGACTTGCTCGCGCCATCGCTCCCGTTATCTACAGTGTAAGTGGTTTTGGAGGATGTTGACATCAAGAGAGGTAACGGCTGCATGTTTGACATGCCGCGCCGCCAGCTCTATGCAAAGGTTTGCTTTGAACAAGCAGGTCTACATGGTAAGGCGCGTAATGCGTACCCGACAGCCATCCTTCATTTTGGACAGGATAGATCTTTGTACTTGTACGTGTACTTCATGCAGAATAACGATGACGGCCCGAGCGGAACAGGTATGCCTCCGTCAGGGCTTTCTGAGTCGCACGACCGATTGCCTCGAGTTCGTCCTGATGCAAATGTGAGTACCATGTAATGTGCCGTGCCTGGTGACTACTCACTAGCTCTTGATCCAATGGTAAGATCTCCCTGTGCCATTAGTTAGTCTTACACGCCTCGACCACGTGTTGATGCTGCACTTACATCGTGTAGTTTTTTGTATAAACGCCAGATGAAGTCGACTGATGGTCTAGCAGGTGCATCACCACAAACCTCAGTCGCGTCTGCAAATCGTGCGTGGCATAATAAATCCTTTGCACGCTGTTCGCATGCTTCGCTGCTTGGGCTACCCGAACCGCCGCGGCCGTATGCCAGACCGCGCCAGCAGCCGTTTCCCAGATCTTCTTAGACAACGGTCGCTCGTCCAGCTGCTTCCACAGCTGCATGTTGACATTCATCACGTTCATCTGCACTTTGATAGATGCCTGGAGCATGTCTTCGATGCTTGTGATGAGGTTGTCGACACCCGCATGAGAGGCTGCACTAGTCTGAACCAGCAGCGCGTGTAGCTCTGACGAGTCGAAAACTTTAGCGACGCGCTGCCGCACTATGGTGTCGTGTATCCGCCCCATCCAGCGGCTCATCGCATTGAACTCATCCCAGCTTGCGCGATAAGCGTCGGACCCACGGTCTTCGACCTTCTTGATAGACTCAATCAAGTTGACAACTGCGAGCCTACCCGATTCGTACAAGTCGTCATTTTGATCAGAATCCAAAATGGCCGTCCATAATCTACAGGTCCAATCAGCCGAGAAACTTTTGGACACAAGGAAACGGTGCGGACTTGTTGTCCGACACGTCGTCAGGGAGCGACGCTGGCACGTTGCGCGCGAAGGAGCCGAACATCTACGAAGCCATCAAGATGTACGTTAATAGGTCCCAGTCGAATGGACCCACATGATATGATCGAAGGGCTGCGTGCTTGGCACGGCATGCTGCGAGTGCGAGTGTCACATTTGGCCTGCAAGACATGCTCTCGCGACCATGTTCCCACTGTGGCCCGGAATTAGCGCACCAAAATCTGGTAGGCGGCCCACTGATTGTGCCCAGAATACTAATAGCTCCGTTCAGAGGCCACAGTACCAGTTGTACGACGCGCCACAGGCCGAACATCGAGCTGCGCACGTTCGACTCATACAAGACTAACGCAGCTACGAGCACGACGGTGAAGATCGCCAGCGCAAGATGTGAACGGGTTCTTTCGACATTTTTGGGTGCATCTTGTCTGAGGGAAGCGTGCGGACTGTGGCGGCGCTGATTTGGAGGGGGAGAAGACATGGTCAGGCAGCGTCGCGCAGTGCCGCATAAGCCATGGAAATCCCGTGCCGGCCGGTTTGCTTCCGCACCTGCTTCCCGACGCCGAAGTGCGTATTTCTAGTTCATTTTCTCTCCCCTTTACTTGAAAATATTCAGAGGATTTAAAAACTAGCTAAACTTTGATCGTAAGGAATTTAAGTATGGGAGGTACGGTGTAAGTGGAATGAGCGAGTTAATCGTCAGAATCATTGTCCTCTGTGGCATGTCAGCACCGATTGAGGTTGAAAAAACACCACTAACCGTCTTCTTCAGAGTCGCTGCAAAGTTTAGAGTCGTTTTATCTTGTACTAGCTATCTTCAAGGCCGCGACTTTGGCCTCTTTACCCCTCAACTCCTTCACCTGCGGTACAGCCTTTGGAACCCCACAACGTCGGTGCCACCTCAACTCCTCATCCAACCTCTTCACCTTGATTACTGAAGTGACCTCTTCAGGATCACGAAAGCGCCTGCTACCGATCATGTCCAGGAGTGCGTTGTCTGCAGCACGCTTCCGAATCTTCGCCGCCTGCTTCTCCCGTTGCGATACCACCTTATTATGCCGCGCGATAATGACGAGGTCTCAAGGGTTCTTACGTGAAGACTAAGCTCTTCATTCTAACGCTGGAAGCGTTTGGCGGCCTCGCGGGACGCGGCAAGGTTGTTCTGCGCAATCGACGCCGACTGACGTGCCGACTTCGTCTCGATCTTGGCCTTTGCAGCGACAGTTTTGAGCATGTCGAGGTCGTTTTCTTTGTCCCTGAGGCTCTTAATAACTTGCTCAAACCTGCGCCTGCTGACTGTGCGCGACGACTCGGCACCGGTGTCGGGTGGCCTGTTGAGTTGTTCAGCAAGCACACGACGAGCAAAAACAAGGTTGTTTTGGGCTGTTTTGGCGCGCGCCCTCGATGTTACCTCCGTCGCCGACATGTGCGCAGCACATGCGCACGCGGCGAGCCAAGATAACGTGAACGAGAGCGGCGCGAAGCAAAGCACAACGCGCCGGAGAATCCCGGTGGCACATTTAGATGGCTCAAAATACGAGTTCTTGATACCCGTGCGGCCATCACATCCGAAGTTCCCCAATCAGCTTTTATCTTCGTTATATCAAATTACAAGAGTTTGAGGTTAAGCAAATCGTAAATAGCTTGTCTCGGCGTTCCAAGACATGGCTCATGCAGCAGCCATAGGTCGACACAGACATAATTTCGCAGGTTTGCTCCACCTCAAAATTCTTGATTGGCTTCAGATACTATTTCCGGTATTTGATTTAAGTACGGAATCGAGGGGAAATGCTGGACGAACTGCTCTCCGCTGCTGGCTGGACGGAAGCAAATCGGCCGGCACGGGATTTTGAGGAGTTCGGCGGGACCCACGCCTGAGGCTGACGAGTTACTGACATAGTTGTAGAGCATTACGCACTTGACTTGGGGACTTTCGCTATTGTGGCCTGGCGGTAAGTTTGTAAGAGTGGACACATTGGTGAGTGCTCGCCGCACCCAAGCAGTAAGATCCTTCGCCATCTTCCGCTCATCAACCGTTGGAAGCCGCTATACTACCGCTTCAGCTTGCGAATTGAGCTATAGCGAATTCGGTTCACTGCAAGAACGTTCTCCATATCGATTGAGATAGAAACGATGCTCTCGAACTACAAGCGTTCGAGCATGAGCGCTGGTGTCTCTCTCAGCCGAAGTCAAGGAGCGTACGAGGTATGCCTCAATTCTCGTAGAGACCTTGAACAGAATGCCTTCCACCTCTTTGACGTCTAATCGAGACTCGAGGACTGGACGAGTCAGCCCGCGCTGCACCTTGATCTCCACGCAGGTCGCCAGACGCTGGAACGAGCTGATGAAAGGCGGTCTGTCAGCTAGGACGAGACAAAACCACACAAAAACACACTCGGTGACATCATCGAGCCGTTGCTGTACTCTGCTAGGGAGGTTATCTCGCCTGCCGTAGGTTGTAATGACTGCGCGCTGCTGCGTGAGTCTGCTCGGCAAGTTCTTATACTCTTCTGGTTTCGAGCTGTACGCTACAGTACTGCATCGTCAGAGCTCGCCTGAGCGCAGAATAGAAGGGAACCCACATCACAGATGTCCCAGATCTTGACGACACCGACGAGTACAGCTTTCAGTGGCAGGAACAGGTCGGAACCGTCGCGGGCCGCCTCCAAGAGTTCATGGATGACCGATCCTGCAGTGACGCTGGTGTTGTGTGGAGACCGTGGGTTCGCGTAGTTGTCTTTGTTAGCGGCCGCGGCTGATACAACGATGTCGGCGTCATAAAGTGTCGGCTGTTGTATACCTGCGCTTGGGCGAAGCCTGCTGACAAGTCGACCGGCTTTCGCTTTGGCTTTCATGACTAGGCCACTCATTTGCCAAGCCCAAAGTAGACCGGAAGGGAGTGGTGCGCAAAGATGGGTAGCAAGGTCGAATACAGGTTGCCAGGAGTGCTTCGAGCGTCTTTCGAAGCCTTCGAACCCACCGCATTTGAAAACAAGCACAAATAGACACTGATCCCAAAAGATTCAAGGAAAATTTTACTTCGAATAAGGCAGGATTTATGATCAACGCGAAACAAGTATGAATGGAGAGGTGGTTGCGGAAATGTCTTATTCGCGCCACCGCCCCCGTTGTCTACGGTTTTTCTGATCCCGCGTATCTAATCGAGCCCCACCGAATTCGAAATTGTCTCAGTAGGCACTCGTAGTTAGCCAGAGCTTATTCTTTCATTGTAGATAGACGTGCTACTTGTTTTCAGGTTTGAGGCGTCGTTGTGTCACACATCGCGGTGCGTTTCTTCTACCTTTAAGACCTCCTGAATGTTGTGCGTGATCGATTCAAGCTCTCGCTATTGAATGAATTCAGCAAGTCGCAATATAAAGAATGACTAATTACTCACCAGCTCTTGGTCCAATGATATGGCCCCTCTGCGCAAGAGATGAGTACTGTAAGCCACTTGTTTCGAGTCCGCTCACATTGCATCGGTCTCCACACGAAGGTCGATCGACTTTGACTGCAGGCGGTAGTCCACGAGATACCTTCTCACAAGCTCTAGTTGAGCCTGTAAATCATGCATCGCCTCATATATCTTCTGAACGTTCTTCGCATGCCCATCTATTGCGCGCAAAGCATGTGAGCTCTTCTCCCAAGTCTTCCGCGGCAGCGATGTGTCTTCAAGCCGCCTCGTCAACTCCATGTTCACTGCCAGTGCCTTTTTTCGAGCTTCACTTGCTACGTCGAGCCCGACTCGTGCGTGCACAAGTGTGCGGTCAATGCGGATGATGAGGTCGTCAATGTTGCCCTGCGGCAGGGTGTTCATCTGGGTTAAGATCGAGTGCAACTCCTGCGAGTCGACAATGCGCGCAGCGCGTTGACGTAGAATAGTCTTGTGAGCGCGTTGGATCCAGTCGTCCATGGAGGAGAACGCGTGCCAGCCTAGACGGTTTATATCGGACACGCCATCCTCGACTTGCACAAGAGTGTCCTTCAGAGTGACGAGTGTGGACGCAAGGTGACGTGCCTCAGGCAAGCTGATACTTTTATCTAGAGCCGAAAGGGCGTCGGGCATAGCCCAAATGCTGCAAGGCTGATCAGGCGGAGAACCAAGAAACACGAGGAGCAGGGGCATACTCGATGTGGGACACCTGGTCGGTAAACGAGGTCTGCATGCCCCGCGCGAATGAATCAAACAACTACACAGGGTTTTAGCATCGTGCTGTGAGCAGTCTTGGAGGATGCAGACATCAAGAGAAGTGACGGCCGCATGTTTGACATGCCGCGCCGCCAGCTCGAGCGTAATCTGTCTGCTCGACGCGCCACTATGGCTGCACCCCCACTGCGGTCCAGGCACTGCGCACCAAATTCTGGCCGAGAGCCCAACAGTAGATCCAAGAATACTTGCGGTGCCGCTTAGCAGGCCCAGCACCAGCTGCACGACACTCCACACGCCAAACACCAAACCGCGCACGTTCGGCTCGAATGAGACTAAAACAGCCACAAGCAGGACAATGAAGCTCGTAAGAGCAAGGTAATTGCAGAAATTTTCGACATAGTAGGGTATGTCGGGCTCGGGGCGCGCGGGCGGGGGGTCACGACGCTGATTCGGAGGTGGAGAAGACATGATGTGTTTAGCGCGCGGAGTAAGTCGAACACACCCGGAGGTTCACTTGACTCCAGGCCTTTCCGCATCGTTCTCGAAACATCATAAAATGAACTTTTTATGAAGAACAGCGCGAGCGGTCAGCACGATTTGCCCTTCAAAGGTTCATTCGTTGACCGTTCGTTGTCGCCACCTGAGCGCGAACACCTACTTACATCTTCCTCATTGTGCTCTACCACATTGCGCCAGTCTCTCATGACCGAAATATCTCCTGTAAGCCCGTTTCATGCTTAGTTCATTGTGTGTTCACGCATTCATTATCGTGGGCATGATACATCGTCTCTCGTCCTCGCACTGGTGTACAGTTCTATGCAGACAAGCAATCTCGCGAGCAGGCTATACTCGTTCCAGTGCCTTTTTGATTAGATAATAGTACAGACGTGTATTTTCCTTCACTCGCCATGCAGCAAAGACCAAGCAGTGAGCTGCGAGGTTCGCTTAGTCCAGTAGACCAAGCAGAAGATCGTTTGACAACCAAAACGCAGTGACGGTATCTTTGTCTTCTTCATTGACGGGGTCTCTTATAGCGAGTTGAGCGTTATCTGACGCAATTGTGACTGACAGGGGTTTAGAACCTTCGATAGGGTGTTTGGGTGATGGAGGAACAGGCAGGCGGCGGCGATGAATCGATCACCTTCGAAACTCAAACCATAAAGCGTGTAAAGCGCGCATTAGCGGCGGCCACTGGCAGGTCCCCGCCATGATCTACACAGGAAGGGATGCGGCCGTTGAGAGTTTGGCGAGGACGGACGCATCACGCATCACGGCCTGAATCGGTAACACAGCCTCGGAGCGCCCTCCGCGGAATCGCTCCGGATTCGGGGCAGATGATCACCGCGGCGATGAGAAAGTCGTAAAGCCACAGCCTCGCCTTGTTGTCGGCAACGGCGACAGTGCGCACCACCACCACAGCACGTTTCGCACCCGGATTCCAGCGGCCATTGCTTCCAAGTTTGATCGATTGCGTGCGCAGCATAAATATGAAATAATACCTTAAACGACGAGGACGACATGGGGGATGATTGTGAGAGGAGGGATGATTGGACGGCGGGTGGGCAACTCTCGCACGAAAATCGCATGGGGCACGAGCCAGCGGCAACAGCATTGTGTGTGGGAGATGCACGGGGCTATCGTTTGCCTCCCGGGTGTCATCAGCGCCGCGGGTGTCTAGACACCAACCGTCTAGTAGAACGGCTTGGCGATGATAGAGAGGGTGACCTTGACGGCGTCCGAGTGGGCAGCGGCGAAAGCCTCGGGGTCGGCGCTGAGCGCGAGCGCGTTGAACTTCTTGTAGTAGAACACGGTGGTCTCGAGCACGGAGCCGTCTGGGTTGGTCCAGAAGCCCGAAAGCTCGCCGGTGAACTGGTCGGCAGTCCAGATGGTGGACTCTGCCTTGAGCTTCATGCCGAGGATAGACAAGATGGCGTTGATGACGTGCATGGGGCCGTGGCCTTGCTTGGTCTCGCCGGTACGGGTGAGGTAGGTGAACAGATCCTTGCCCTGGCCGAGGATCGCGCCAAGTGTCCACTCGTTGACGACGGCGCCGAAGAACTTGCCGCTGCGTGAGTCGCCGTTCTGTGTGTTAAGAACGGTCAGCGGTGGCCGATGTGCTGGCAAAAGTTTGCGACGTACGGTAATTTCAATGCTGCCCGGCTGGGCGTTGGCACGAACGGTCTTGAACGTGACCTCGATCGGGTTGCGGTAGTTGGGGTCAATACCAAGTCTGCGCATAGTCATCAGCTGCCGGGTACGCGCTTTCGTCGAAAGTAGGTACGTACTGTCCGAAGAGGGTGAGCTTGTCGGAGACATAGCCGAGAATCTTGCCGCTGTCCGCGTCGGCGACTTGGATGATGCCCTCGTGGATGATAGGAGGGTCCGTGTTCACACCGCCGGATGGCGTCGGAGGCGCAGCAGACGGCTCCGGAGGAGGAGGCCGGACTGGACCCGGCGCTACAGACAGATGTCAGCACGGATCTGGACGCAAACATCGCGCGTATGACGAACGTGAGAGGCCGCTGAGACGCTTCGTCTTGAACTTGGGCGGAAGAGGTGCCATGCCACGGCGCAGGCGCTCCGCGTTGGTAAGTGGCTGCTCGACCTGGTCATAGACTGGGGTCGCGAGCGGCTTGCCGGATGGGTTGAAGCTGGAGACAGAGGTCTCGGGAACGGCAGCACCAAGTGCCAGCGTGGCCGCAGCAGCGATGGTTGCAAAGACAGTGCGGAAAAGCATTGTGAATGAGAAGGAATGGAAAAGAAATCAAAGTAAATGCAAGTGAGAAGGTAAAAAGATAACGAGTTCTTTCGTAGCACGAAGAAAAGTGGCTGCGAAAGCGAGCGAGTAAAAGAAAGCTGAGGGGAAATAGAATCGCGCATGCTCAGTCGGCGGTATATAAGGCAACCCCGAAGTGGCCATCATCTGATGAGGCACGCATGC
>Ga0247815_10003435_pt1 | contig 11401 bp, 7 predicted proteins | sample UWRJL194509B1_FD_181014 | JGI IMG/M metagenome (GOLD analysis project Ga0247815, IMG submission 181014) | Plant litter microbial communities from Arlington Agricultural Research Station in Wisconsin, United States - UWRJ-L194-509B-1 | ecosystem: Environmental > Terrestrial > Plant litter >... | reverse complement strand
TTACAAGTTGTCATGGGAATCCAAAATGGATGGTTACAATTATTCTAAAGCATTCTATGGTGAGAACTGGTACATTCTGTCGCATTCCAGACTATTCTTATGGGTTCCAAAGTGTTCCAAATCATTACAAATCGTTCCATATCGTTCCAAATGTATCTAATCTATGGTTCTGACTAGTGTCGAAAGGTGGCATGGTCAGGTGTATCACATTTGTGGTCAGTAGGAGGGGGGATGTGTTCCTCCTCAGTGTGAACCTTACTGGCACATTTCCGGCACTTAATCTTTCGTCCTTTCGATGTAGACGTAAGCATTATCATGTAATCTAGCATTCCAGATGGTCGGATCATTGAGGGCATGTGATCTCTGCATGCTGTACTGTGAGGTGTTACTGTGGTGGTACATTTCACCCTCCCAGTAACTGGCACATGTGGTTCCAGGTATCTCGTGGGCTCCACCCGTTGTCAGAGGCTTGTACTAGCATCTGGGGTGCCGGGAGTGCCGAGGGACCGATGGTGGTGCAGTTGTAACTTCGGAGATTTGCTCAAAGTCGAACAATAAGAAATCTGTGGCAACTACTTTCTCTTGTGCACTGAGCTCAAACCGCGTGGTACTGCTTAGATATCCAACCGGATCATAGTCATGGGTCTTAGGTACTATTGTACGCAAAAATATCGGGTGGGTAGAAGGTGTGCACAACAATATGTTGTTCACCCACAGGACACTCAAATTGGTTGTCCCCAACCGAACTTTAACCGAATCGGCGCCCGATGAGAATTTTGCCGAGTCCCCAGGACATATAAAAAGGTGTTCTGTAAAGCCCTCGTCGTCCAGACTCCAACTTTCCTTCCAATCCTTTGTCTGCTGGCCAGCCTCTATTCTTCCTCTGCTCATTCTTCCAACTAGTGTCTTGACATGGAGCGCGTCATTTACCTTACTGAGACCTCCAAACCTCGTCCTCCTTCTCCTTATCCTTCTCCAGCATCCTCTGCTGTGTCTGGTCTGTCCATCTCTGTCGATTTGCCACCAACTTGTACTGACTGCTGTACCTCTTGCGCAAAGATTGGAGCAAGATTCCGGGGTTTAAACCTTCTGTGGTGCCAGTCTCAGTCCCAGAGACCGCCTCTCCGACTCCATCGTCTCCCTGGATCATTGATGATGGTTCCCTGCTTCATGATAAGGCTGTCAGGCGTCCAAATGGCCTTCCCCAACCTCCAAAAGCGACCACCAGTGAGTTTAGGTGTCTTATACTCGATAACCCTCATAATAATTCACTCATAATCTCTCTCATAGTCCCGCCTAACCGACTGACTGGTCCATTGATTGGCCCAGTCGCTCAAATGACATTTGCTGGTTGTGTCCACCTTTATGTGGAGGCTAAAGCCGTCCTGGCTGCTGAGCCAACACCTCCTGGAGGATGCAATCCATATCATCATGACCAGCTTGGTCCCTATGTCTGCTACAGTCGCTGGCTTGCAGTGAGTTGCCTCATTACTTTGCTATCTCCATCCCTTGTTAATCCCCTTTCGATCATTTACAGCATATGCTTTGGGTCCATTCTGGCGAAGCCCAAGTGAGGGGGCTCTTCAGTAGGATCGCTCTAGAGCTCTGGGAGGCTGCCGATCGCGCTGATGCACTCCTGGATGGTGAGCTTTACTCTGATAGAATGGAGCGACTCAATCAGGAGGCTTCTGAGCTTAAGGAGTGCATTGGACAAATGGAGGTGGAGATCCAATGCATGGATCTTGAAAAGGACTTGATTCTTGACGATTTTGCACAACTGAAGACCGCCTGTGAGCGTGCTATCCAATTTAACAATAGGTAGTTCCAAAATGTAGTCAGGACTACTCTCTCTCGTCGTACATCCTCTTCCTAGGCTCTGGTAGTCATAGTATCGATTGTACAGCTTCAGTTTGTCGGCTACATGTCGATTTACATACCCCTCTTTGTACCTTCTTAACTTTGTCTGTACCAATAGACGTCGCTGGGTGAGCGTCTTAGCATTCATTACAATGTGTTCTCTCATTGAGAACTGCACATCATGAGTTCAGGTTACATTTTTCACCTTCCCAGGTCGACTCTTTGCCTTTGCAATTTCGAGCAAGGGGGAACTTCATCATCTGGACTTGCACTGACTTATGCAAACTTAGCTGCAGTGACTACAAGTCTTAATCGCGAGCTTCTTGCGATGCATTTCATTGCATTTAGTGTTGGTGCACTCACTGTTAACTCCAAGCGAGTGGTAACAGTAATTCAAGTTAATTCTGTGGCAAAAGTCGGAGCTGAAAAGGACAGACAAGCGAACTGAGACTGCATATTAAAGGCTAATACGACCAAGACAAGGAAACGAGTAAAGCGGGCTGAGAAAGAAGTTGGGATCGTACAAATGGGCCGCGCAGAGTGAGATATCATCATCTTCAAGCTGGGCGCTCAAGTTATGAGCAGAAATCGAAAGACGTGCAAACAGAGACCATGAATCAAATATCTACCATAGACGGAAGCATGGCCAGGTCGAGATCCAGCTGCAGATGGACGCAGGATTGTACATGAGGTCGCCACTCCAGCTCAACTCCTCGTTGAACCGGCGAATGCTTCCAAGGCGTGGGGTATCAACGACAGTGTAAGGTGGCGCACGCACACCAATTACCTTGAGCACCCGCCTGACGTGATTTGTGTCAACATAGCGCACTTTCTCAACGACAAGGAGCCGCAGGATAAGGTGTTCCCCATGAAGGCCTTCAATGCCAAGATAGCGTCCAAGAATCTTGCCCCTTGAGCTGCGCATGAGATCGTTCACGCGCAACCGCCGACATCCTTCTGGCGGCGTGTAGGTGAAAGACCAGAGCTTCTCCTCCATGCTACCCCGTACGGCATAGGGATACCTCCAAGAGGTGAGATGCACTTCGTCGTATCGCGTTTCGAGAGACCAGGTCTCCTGGCGACGCGCGGAACCTAGCAAGCGCTCAGTGGTGCTGGCCTCAATCTGGGATCGAAGGGGGCGTGGCGGGTATGATGATGCAACATCAGGTTGATAGGTGGGTTCCGGCAGGGTAACGATATAGGTCAAAGTGTCGCCAAGAGCATTAATGGTTTCAAAAGAGGAAGTATCAGAGAGCGAGACAAATGAGCGAGATTGAGACATCGAGATTGGAGTGAGCAGCGACGGGATGGGAGTTGAGTAAAAGTGGGGAAACAGGCGGCGCGCGCAATCTGGCGCCTGTGCTGACTTGTATATGACCAGCGGACACACGCGCGCAGTTAACAAAGGTTGCCGAAGGCCACATGATGTTTGCGCCGAATAGTACAGGGTGCCTTCGGATAATGTGTGCTACTCGAAAATAGGCGCGCACTAACTAAGGGTCTGTGCCTAGGTTTAGCACGCTATCCGTGGCTTTAGCAGAGCACGCGCAATTCTTTCTTGCACGAAACGATCAGCTACTGTATTCAGAACAAGTACGCGCGAGTGCAGTATGATCATAACAATCAACATAATGGGCAAGCCGCGAGCGGCGCTACATTTGTTTGCGTGCGAATGTTTAACTTGTCCTCCTGCTAGCATGTGGTTTGACATCGGCGGTGATAACAAGACCCTAGGGGCTCACCAGAGAGTAGTTTCATTCCAGGTGCAGCTGAGGATAGCGTTCTTGCGCGGTCCTCACTTGCATCTCAAATGCATCTTCTTCTCTGTGTCTGCGCTGGTGGTCGAAAATTCCTCCAACGACTAAACCTATAACAAGCGAACTGTTCAACACAACAACGACTATCCAGAACTCAGTGGTGAATAGAGGTGCTGCAGACAGCATAACAAGTTGCCGTGTCCGCGCGATCTGGACTGATCATACTTATAGCCGCAGCAGATCGCTGTCATAAAACCGATGATCACCCCTAATGCACTTGTGTCCGCATGACTTCGCCTGTCAATACATAATGAAACTGGTTTGACGGATGTGACAGGCATGCAGGGTGGGAATAAGGTTGCCAGAAACGTACGCTGGCTTCCCAGGGAGTGTGTGAACACGCGTTGCGCACACCGCGCCGCTTGGCGCAAGCCGAAAAAAATGCGAAAAATGCGAAAAACTCGGGGATGTATCACATTTACCCCCCACAGGACACTCGAATTGCTACTGCCCTCAGTAGCATTAGACTTGTCGAATTTTACGCGCAATTATTTCCGACATTTTGCGAACTTGTGTAGCACACTAATGAACTTGGTCTGGTTCTTGAAGGTCTTCTTCGACTTCTTCCAGCATTCCCTGATTAATGCGCGCTTGCGCATCTTCTAGAATTTGGGTGATGTCATAGATAGAATCATCGCGCGGCAAGTAAGGGATTACCCGAAATTGCGCAATCTTCTGAACCTTAACCGCGCCATCCAATTCAGCGAGAATATATGCACCTGACTGTTGCTGTTTAATGACTAGCATTGGGCCAAAGTAATGCTGCTTTGTCTTGCGATCAAGTTCACGCTCGACTTGGGAATTGCGAACTAATACCAGAGAACCAGGTTGGAAATTGTACCCTCTGATTGTATTGGAGAACTTCTCTTCGAATTCCTTGGCATTTCTGAGTCGCGCAATTCGCATTCTCTCAGCCATTGCATCAAGGTCTTCCTGCCGCTTCAGTAATTGACGCGCCCGAATAGCAATTAGCTCTTCAGTAGTCATTTCTGGTTGCATTGGTTCGACGAGATAAGTAGCTTCAGCAATATCAAAGGGCATTACAGGTTCAACGCCGTGAGCCATGTAATAAGGAGAAAAACCAGTGGAGCGTTTAATTGTAACACGCTCCGCCCAAAAGACGGCAGGAACCACAGAGGGCCATTTATTGATATCTCCTTCGACTGCTTTCACAATAGACTCTCTCACATCATAATGCTTCCGCTCAACAAGCCCATTTGCTTGTGAATTGTAAGGCGAGATGCGAATGTGAGTGATGCCATATGTGTCGCTAAGCCAATCAAGGGCATTGACATATTGAGAACCATTGTCTGTAACAATTTCGCCGACAGCGCCCCAGCGACATAAGATTTGTTCAAATATAAACTTTCCTATTGTCGCGCCAGACTCAACAGTAAGGTTTCGCCATTCTGGGTATGAGGTCAGTGCGCAGCGCGCCTGAACCAAATAACGATAACCGCCTGCTTTTGGCATGAACATTGTGTCAATGTGAACTCTTCGAAAGAGAGAGGGAATAATAGGAACAGTTGGAGCGATTTTGAGCTTCTGTGTCTGTCGCAGCTGACACTGGTGGCAAGTCTCAACATACCATTTCACATCTTCTTCCATAGCTGGCCACCAGAACTTCTCTCGAACTTGTGCATTAGTTGAGAAAAAGCCTTTGTGTCCAATATCATCATGGGCTGCCTCAATAAGTGAAAGACGCTTGGCGTCATCTTCAATGACTACCTTGTGTCTACCATCAGGACTTCGCCGCATCAGTTTGGAATTGAGAAGATAAAAATGGGTCGCTCTCTTTTGAAAGGATTGTACTTTATTTCCTGCAATCTGCGAAGGAATAATCAGAGTGTCTAGATACTCTTTAAAGTACTGCAGCTCCTGGTCGCGGAAATGACCATTATTGGAACGCTTCGGAAATGCTACTCCTTCAGTTTTATTGTCTTCAGAAACTGATTCAGGAGCACCATCGTCATCATCAACTTCATAAACAAACCCCCTAGAACTGTGATCCAAAGAGGTTTCCTGTAAGGCATTTCTTACACGAGGTAAGTGGTAAGAAGGGTTGATGAAGTTGATAGTAAGTGCCAGGGCCTTATCCAACCATTCATCTGGGTCATCCATCTCTTCATCATCGCCATTAGCTTTACGCCGACGAGATAATCCATCTGCACCTGTGTGTTGTGTTGCAGGTATATGCAAAATGCGAGGATTAAATAAGAGAATACCCGCAATCCAGCGATTAATTGTGGCATTAGGCTGTACATCAGGGTTGTTAAGCATTCCCTTTATGTACTTAGCATCGACTTCGACTTCAAAGTCTTTAACACCATAAATAAACCGCCTGACTGCCCTGAGGGATCTGTACAGTCCATGTAACTCTAACTTCGCCTGTGAGTACCCCGACTCTACACTATTCCAAGTAATGGAACCATAACGCGCAGGATACTTCTTGCCTTCATGGCGCTGAGAGAGAATGTATCCAACTGCAATAGTTGAGGAATCAACTGACAAAACGACTGTGTCATCTGAGTTGTAGTCAATTGGCTTCAGGCATGGCGCGTTTGCCACCAGACCCTTAAGTCTGTCCATCGCAAGTTGACACTCCTCATCCCATACAAAGTGAACATGTTTCTTCACCAAATCAAGTAGAGGACGTGCGATCTTGGAATAATCCTTGATCCAGATACGCGAAACACCACAAGTCCCTAGAAATGAGCGCACATCATGTACATCTTCACATGGCGGCCAATTGACAATTGCCTTCACATTTGATTGCTCTGGTAGACGACCTTGGTAGCTGCAGTTATGGCCCACTACAATTGCCTCTGGAACGCAGACCTTCGCTTTCTTTCCTGAGACAGATGCACCAGCTTTATCTAGCCGACGCAATATGCGATGCAAATTCTGCGCATATTCCCAGATGAAAACACGAATCCCAGCATTGCCTTCTATGGTCTCATAAAATCCAGCTTCATCAAGTGAGAAAGACTTGGGTCCTTTCACAATGACATCATCAATAAAGCTATCCGCACAATCTGGCATCTCATCCTGCAGGATAAATGTAATATTTGCCTGCTGAATTGGGACTGAATTTGTCCATCCCATTGGTAGTGCGACTTGTCTCAGAGTCCCAAGTGGTGTTTGGAATGTGGTAAGATCTCTTGATGCTTCGTCAATTAGTTGAAGATCATAAGACGAATACAAATCAAACAATCCTAAGCATGTATATCCCGCACACGCCTCTGCAAACTCATCTGGACCAGGTGTTAAGCCAGAATCTCGAATTGTGATCCTATTTAACTGCTGCAAATCATGTACTAGTCGCAAACTGGCACCATCTTTCTTTAGAACAGTGAACCAACGCGACCGATATGCTGCATTAGATGGCTCATAAACACCGGCTACTATCTTGGATTTTAGTAGCTTAAGAAGTGAGTCTTTAATGGCAGGTGGAATGGGGATGTGCTTCTCAGCCCATGGACGATGTGGAAGTACAGGCAACTTAATTGGTGGAATATAGTCTGACCTGAACCGACGTCTCTCTGACTCAGTCCATGCAAATACACTCTGATGTTCGAGTAATATCCACAATAAGAGCTTCTTTTCCTCAGGCCATAAGAAAGTACTATCCTGGACGCCAAAATCATTAATCCGCTCCTGGGTCATATGCGCTGTTGGCACTACTTCAGGTGGATTTACAGGAAGTGGACGAAGACCAAGCATTGGATCTGAAGGAATTCTCCTAATTATCCTATACTGCTCAGGCAAAGGTTCCGCTGCCGGCTTGACTTTCTTAGCAACAGGTTTATACTTCTTTCTGATAGGTTGGCGAGGCTTTGGACGAGGCGCAGGTGGCTCTCCTGGCTCAAAACTCATAAGAACAGGGTAAGAGGACTCCATTTCTGACGATTCATCATCAATTGATAACTCCTCAGGCGAACTTGGCCATAGCTCCAACTCAAATGGCTCGCTTGGACGCTCCAGCCAGTTGTCTGGGTCGACTTCTACGATTGGGTCTGAATCAGATAATAAATCTAACTCCCATTCAGAGCTTGCACTATCATCATCTTCTTCCCAGTCCTCCAGATCTGCATCATAACTTTCTTCAGCTGAACCAGTCTGCTGTGTCGGGTTATTTCGCAGTGTAGCATCAAGGAAATCCGCAAGGAACAATTTAACAAATGGCTCAGTGAAAACATAGTTCTCTCCCCTTTCGCCATCTGAATCACTCTCCTCTATCAGATCAGGAAGGTCTGCCCATTCACCATCAATAGTTGTTGCTGACGCTGATGGACCGACTGTTATGTATCCTTCTTGAGTAGACATGCTATACACTACCGTGTCACTCAGTGGCGCACTAGGTTGATCATACTGTCTTCTTGATGGACCACTTTCCCGTGCTATACTGGGACGTACACCTGGAGCAGATGTGTAATCATATGCTGGTGGATTATTTCCTGTACGCAATATTGGACGCTCTCTGAAGTTGGCGAGAGTTCTCAACAGATAATGGTCTCGAACGACTTTATAAATCTGCCAGAGTGGATACAGAAGTACACCTATGATAAATCCTCGAACCATCTGGGATTGGAAGAACTCTCTAGGAATGAGATGGGCACTGATGAGTCCTAAAACGAACATCAGAATTAGTTGTAGGCTTGGGCTGAGAATAGCCGCTTCTTGCGCTAAACTTGGACCAATTGGTGAGTAACGTAGGCTACCCATCATAAATGAAGATGCTGCTGTCACTGGAAGAGGTGCTTGAGAGTTATACTCCCTAACCGCATCATCCTCTCCCTCTAACAAAAATCCACTTGTGAGTCTTTTGGTCCGCGCTTCCTAGTGTTCATTCTAATGGCACGATTCTGATCTTTAGGATCATGCAGTATAAGGGTTTGATTGCCTTCACCATCATTCTGAACAACAGTTCTTGCTAAATCCGAAAATGGACGTCCTAATAATAAGTCAAATGGTGCTGTGGCGACGACTTGGATCTGGAGCATGTAAGTAATACCGCCAATTGTCACTGGCATATTCTCCATCACTCCGCTGGAAGTATTAACACGACCATCCGCAGTCTCAAGTCGCATAACACGATTTGGATCCATTGGATGTTCATCTCCAAACTTCTTCCACAGTCTCTCACTGATTATGCAGACTGTAGATCCGTCATCTAGAAGGGCTTCAGTTGAAAGTCCGCCAATCTTTGCATTTATTGTGCGCAAAGCAAGAAAATGAGCAGCAACTGTTGGATCTGTATCATCGCCGTCTTCTGAGGGTCCTTGGTGGAAGACTTGCATCAAATGAGTCTGCTGTGGCGCTTGTGCTGCTGGTTGAGTAGCATTCGCTTCCGCCAGTCGCCTAACGCTAACAAACTCTTTCACTTGACGCCGGACCTCTGGTGCTATTGCACACAATTGCTCAACTGTGAGATTGACATTTGTCTTCTTCACACCGTCTAAGACTTGCTGAACCATGAAATCATTCTCAGCTGGCGCGCGATTCCTGTATGCAGGTCCATTGTCTTGTTGACGCTGTGGTCCTGGAACAAAAGGTCTCTGTGCCGGTTGCTGACCATTTGGTCGCTGAAGAATCTGTTTGGGTTGCTCTTGTCTTTGCTGAGGTGGAGAGGGACCTGAACGTGGTGCTACCGGTACTTCTGGTTGAGGTGTCTGTACTGCTGGCTGTGGCAATTTTGCCTGTGGGACTTGCGGAGGTCCTCTAGGAACAAAACGCCTGGGTGGCTCTGCTGCGGGGCGATCTGCATTCTTACCAGTTCGAGTAGTAATATACACTGGCACTGAATCTTCAACTTCCCACATTTCTTGTGGCGCTGAATCATGCGTCATGACCGGCTGTGCATCAACTCCTACAAATGGATCCTCATAGGTATGTGACTCATATAGCATCACTTTCCCTCGACCATGATTAAAATTAGGATTCTGGACTAGCCATTCATCAATGCGCTGCTGCAGGCATTTTGTACCATCGCGCTGGATTCTCATCCCATTGGCATACATGTACTGTCCAGTATTGACTTCCTTGAGACATTTACCAAACTGAAGGTACTGCTGCCCCACAGGACACTCATTTAAGAAGTGTAGGTGGCTTCCACAAAAGTGACAAACTTGCTGTTGAGAGGAGGGTCCCCTATTTCTAGGGCGATAATTATCATTTGACTGATTACGCATAAATGGACCATTGCCTTCTAGAAGTGCTGTAAGCTTTATCAATGCTTGCGCAAGAGATGCATCTACAGATTCTGTCTTGACTGGAGTAGGATATGTGATAGTGCGCTGAGGAACAGGCCCAGGTGTCAACATTTGTGCCTGTCCTGAGTCAAAACCAAAACCGCCAGAAAGTCCTGAGCCACGATTCATCATTGCATTTCGCACAATTTCTTGAACTTGGTCAAGATTTGGCTTAGCAGGCGGTGGATGCTGGATCCTGACATCAAGACTAACCACCTGGCGGAAGTTGATAGGTAGTACTCTCATATACATCTCTACAAGCTCGTAGTCTGATATCAGACCTTGGCTCTTGAGACTGTTGGCATACATCTTAAACTTTAAGGTGAAGTTATCAAGTTGGCGGACAGATAAGATTTCCATCCTGGACCAATCATCAATGAGTGCCTGAAGGTCATATGTAGTATACTTCATTGGCTGTGTCATATCTTTATACAAGGCCTCCACTTCAGCTCGAAATGTTGCCCATGTGTGAGTAGCATTAGAGAATTGTGGTAATTGCATCCAATATTCCCGTGTCTCTTGGTCCACATATGTGATAACACGAGAGATCAAAGCATCATTTTCAGTGATCTGAGCAGCCGTCATTAATTCAAGATATCTTGTAAGGAAGTAGGGCAAGGTTGCAGGGTCTCCAGTAAATCTGGGGGCCTTACTGCTCTGAGGTTCTGGCATAGGTTGCGCCATATTAACTGCTGGAGTGACTATTTGGGGTACTCCTGAAGTTGTAGGAATGGGTGTAGGGATAGGACTAGGGGATTGAGTAGCAGTTACTTGGGGTACAGATAGGGTAGCGAGATTTGTTGATGTGCTAGTAGGACTTGGCGGAAGTGGAATACGCGTAACAGTGGTGAGTTCCGCGTCTGAGTCTGAATTGATAATGTCCTCAAACTCAGAATCTGAATGTTCAGTGGTCGCCTGAACTATTGGTTTGGGTATGCGAACTGCTTTGAGCCTAGTAGAAGGACCGGCCTTTACAGGTGATGCAGTTGTTTTAGGTTTGGTTGGTTGGCGTGTAGGTACAGGAGCTGCTGCAGCTTTCTTAGGCGCAGTTGGTTGTACAACAGGCTCAGCTAGGGAAGCAGGTGGAGCTCCTTTAGAATAACGATTGGATGAGTTACTAGTCCTGCTAGGAACTATGCGAGTGGGTTGAGAAGGGACTCCTCCGCGAGGTTTGTTGGATTTGGAAGAGAAAGCCGTATTGAAATTAGCAACTTAGACCAAGGGATTTATACTCCCCCCTGCCGTGGTCACCAAGATGAAGAGCAGAAAACCCTTGTAGAGGTTCTTTATATCGCTGCAATGGACTAAGTCACACAACAACCAATATTTCAATACGAGCTTGCGTAAAGCGAGAGGAGAGGACACGCAATATAGAGCGTGTAAGCGAGATTTAAACGAAAGAGGGATCGATAATCAAGAGGATAAGGTCACTGTTGCTTCGCCTTTCAGTAAACCTTGGTATCTTCTTGTCTTAAC
>Ga0247815_10003432_pt1 | contig 11405 bp, 11 predicted proteins | sample UWRJL194509B1_FD_181014 | JGI IMG/M metagenome (GOLD analysis project Ga0247815, IMG submission 181014) | Plant litter microbial communities from Arlington Agricultural Research Station in Wisconsin, United States - UWRJ-L194-509B-1 | ecosystem: Environmental > Terrestrial > Plant litter >... | reverse complement strand
TCCGGTCTGATGGGATCGCAGACGAACATCGACCAGTCTGGCTTCGCCTCCGCCGCCTTTCACACCTTCCCCGACACCCTCAAGTGGGACGCGTACAGTGGTGACTATGGCCCGAATCTGTCAGGTAGTGCCATGGGAATTGGAGCCTTCCTCATCCAGCATCCCGACTTTGGCTGGCAGGTGTACGGCGGGCGGGTCACGAGCAGCTCCTCGACGATCGAAGTGACCATCCTCGACCACGGCCGGCGTCGTGTGTACATTGCCGCGCTCGGCACGCTCTTCTCACTCGACGCTGGCGCTTTTGTCGGTCTCAGTTACAACCCAAGCACGAAGCGCGCAACGTTCACCATAGCCTCCAAGCCGAGTGTACCGAGCACGGCGGCAGCGGCAGCTCAAGGCAGAATCGTAGTGTCGCAGATGGCCACTATCTCTGGAGTCGGCTCCATTCTGCCAACGACAAGTTTGACACTGAGTGCCGGTGCATACACGGTGCCGTTCAGCTCCGGCAGCGCGACGGTGGCATTCTCGCCTGGAGGCGTGTAAGCAAAGTTCTAATATCATCCAGCCCAAATTGCGACCAGATAGCAATACGAGCCCTTTTTTGTCCACGAACAGCTTATGTGGTCAGATATCGGGTGTGATGAGAAGTAGCCGCATTGGAGAATCGCCTTCAGTTAGGCTGTGAAAGAGAGGATGTCAGAATCGTGTATCCAATGTCAGTGAAAAAGGAGAACTCACTGTGGGAGTGGTAACGGCCTGGACAGGTTCGGCCGGAAGCGCGGCGCAGCGATCCATCTCGGCATCGGAGAGACCAAACATGGCGTCCAGGTGCTGCTTGAAATGATCCTCCACGAGTATACCGTCGCCCGCATGGTCGACGACCCTGGAGCCGCGCATTGAAGAAAGCTCAAAGAGAAAAGAAAGCGCGGAAGACTTACATCAACTCGCACGATGTGCACATCTTGTATTCGGGCGACTCCCAGAGGTTCAGGCGATGAACCGACGTCAATTGGCTCAACATGTCGGAGCGACGCGAGTGACTGGCAGAACACCTCTTGTCGCCTTGTTCCGAGGTGTGCTGACACTTTAGACTCTCAAGATGCTCTGCCTCCCAGTGAGCGACCAGCTCCTGTCGGTCGTCCACTTCGAAGTTGCACTGGAAGGCAGGGCAGTAGTCTGGCACTTGACCGTAGATCGCAGCATCGGCCAGGCGAATTTCTGACTTGGCCCACTGGCAAGCGACCAAGTGTTGGAGGATGACCTGCAAAGTCACCGCGGCGGCAATGTGCAGCCTTCCGTGCCGCAGACAAACTTGTGGCCCTTCATGGACACTGGGAAGGGAAGCCGGTTTTCGACCGAAACGTTCTTGGTCAGGGCGGCGGAAGCGGGTAGAGAGGGTGAGGAACTGGCGCAGGTCTTCAACCTTGTCGTGGTGAGTGGCCGTGGCCGGAAGGATGGAAGTAATGACGTCGAGAAAGCGAGTGCGGTGGCTGGTCCTGCCGCTGGTCCTGCTGTCGCCGCTGCCGCTGCCGCTGCTCTTGACAACCTGCGCTCGCTCGGCAAGTCAGACCACAAGACCACAGTGTGAAAAGCTAAAAGAAAACGCTGAACCTTTTGTCCTGTCGGTGCAAACAACTTCTTCGGCTCTCCAGCGCTTCTTCTTCTCCGCCTTGCCGTCAGCAGCAACTAGTTTAGCCCAAGCGGTGTCCAATTCTTCCGAGATGCCGATGGCCTGCACATCCGCAGCTGACAACTGGCCAGCGCTGGGAGGGGCTTCGACGTCAAACATGATGATCTTGATGCGCTGTATAGAAAGGCGCAGGTTCGCTCGATCAATGGGGCCAGCTGTGAGTCGTGGTGGACACTCTACTGACCTTTACGAGGGCACCATGCTGTCCTCTCGACGACGTCCCAAGAACGGCGGCACGAGTGTCGATCGATAACGTGTTCGATACGCAACCTCGAACTGGTGGGAGCCAGGAGCGTGTCCCAGACCATGTCGAATGGTCTCTGTCGCAGAACCCTGACCGAGCAAGGCGTTCGCTACCCCGCGTCGGAACACATGGAAACCGAAAGAATCTTGAAAAATCAGAGACAAAAACGCAGAACCGAAAACCGAGAGATAAGCGTACATGTCACGCCAAGAGACTCCGCTAGCCTTGCCAGTCGCGTGCATGCAGCTGATGTGGTGAGAGCCCGGCCAGCGCTATCAATGGAGTGCAGGTGGCCCTGCCGATTGCCGAGAGACGGTGGATCTCTGCCAGATGTAACAGGAAGGCGTCTCTTTGCATCGGTTTTGTGGTAGCTGTGTGGCGCATGCACGCGGAGTCGGGACATGTCTGTTGCAAAAGCAGATGATGAGAGTGACCATGTAGATGAGGCATGTAGTTGTTATTGACCTTGGCTGGCCTTTATAGTCAGAGCCGTTGAAATGCAGCGTTCATTCCGAGTTCCTGCATTGATGTCAATGCACCCGGGCCGGCCTTCCATCATCAAGCATGAGCACCTAAACGCAAGCCGAGGGAGCTGCGTTCCTTTGCAGAAAGATAGTGCCTGTCATACTGGCATAAATCATGTTAGGCGCGCCCCGCACTTTCAACTTGAACACGCTCGCGGGAACCTAATCGTGGACCGGGGGGGGGGGTACATGCATCATCCGAGGCTAGTGTGCACGATGAGCGTGACTGCGGTGGAAGAGCCGCCGGCACCCGTGCCAAAGGAGCGGCACTCGTCCTCGACTTCGATCTCGCTCGAAGGCGATGAAGTTGAGTGCAGGAGCGTACACGGTCCGTACAGCTCAGGCGGCGTGACGGTGGAGGTGTGTAAGCAAAGTTTTGTGATTCTTCAGCCCGACTTGCGATCTGAAATCGATAAAGCTTTCTTGTCCGTGAATAGCTTGCATGGCCAGATACCGGGTGTGTAGTAGTAGTAGTAGTAGTAGTAGTAGTAATGAGAAGTAGTCGCATCGGAGAATCCCGCGACGCCCCTTGCCCTCCTAAATTCTCGACACGACCATGTCTACAACGCAGGCAGTGCTCGGGACCTGCGTCACGCCGGGCTGCGGCAAACCCGCGTCTATGAAGTGCCCAAAATGCGAGACGTGCGCAGGTCCATGATCTGGCGGTCAATTGGAAGGGCTGATGATGCAACTGCAGCCTCGGCAGGACGAGCTTGTTTTGTGCTCAAGGTCTGCTTGGGTCAAGCCTAAGCTAACTCATCTGCTCCTACTAAACGCCCAAATATTGGACTAGACTGCTTCAAAGGATACTGTGAGTTTCTTACATACACGAAATTGAGCGCACATCCAAACACTGCTGCATGCAGGGGTCACGCACAAGAAAAATCACATCGCTCTCAATCGCGTCGCCGATCCTCCTGTGAGTAGCTTGTATCCTGTCTTAGCCTTCTCGAGACCTGATCAAAACACACTGCTCGTACCCTCAAACCGTAAACGTAGAACGTAACGAGCACCGAGAAAGACGTCGAACGCGCGATCGACGTGGTCAAGCAAATTCGGGGACTGCGAACAGCAACAAAAGCCTCAGATCTCTCTGAACTCGCCAGGTCTAACTATGAGCTCAAGCTGAAAAAGAAAGCGGGACTGAGTCGGGTGTCGTGGGCGAGTTTGGTTGGTGGAAGGAGTGTGAATGCTGACATTCAACTTCAGATGACCGGCGTGTTCAAAGACTCATTAACTCCCAATACCGCGATCCGAATCGATACTCCGCGGCTGAGTGAGTGATGTTGGGTTCCCCGTATCCATGCTTGACCATAGAGGTTTCACATTATAGTTATTCGATCGGTTCAACCTTCCGATGGCGAGTGGATCTATAGCGTCAAAGGCGATCCACGGGTCAACAAGTACCAACTTTACGGCCAGCCAACTGGTAAAGCCGACGCGCAGAGCTTCAGCAACGGCTATATTCGTGATCGGTTACCTGTCATGCGATCTGGTCAGTCCGCAGGTGGGGCATACGAGCGACTGCGATACGTCTTTGCACTCTCGTGTGTTGTTTTCGCCAGCTTTCGACAAGACTTTAACTGTCTCCCATAGCCCCAAGACTGCAGTAATACCTACGCCAGCTTCTAACACGATACCCCGGGCGAAGCGTCTGCCGCCATTCCCGTCGTTGCCACACGCCGACACAACCTACATCGGCAACATTGCATTCGAGCTGATACCAATCAATGATGTTCTCACCGGCAATCATAAGAATTTCTATCAGGGTCCCCTCCCGCTGCGCATACCGCCCGACCAGGTGTTTACGTGGCCGAACTACGAAGACACAAAGATCAGGGAAGAGCTCGATGGCTGGGTAGCATTACTCTTCTACGAGATCGCACCGCAGTACGTGTACTTCACCGAGGCAAACAGGGCAAACTTAACACACATTAGATACTGGGGCCAAGGTCTCATGAAAGAGGCAATGCTTGCTGCCGCTGAATTTGTCTTTTTCGAGCTTGGGCTGGGTTACGTAAGCAAGCGTGTGACCTTTTCGTGCTCATGCTCAACCATACACAGATTGCTATTGACCCTCAAGTGGCGAACGAATCTTCCATATCCTTAGCTCGCAAGTTTCCAGACATGACATACCAGTCGACCGTCACCTGCCGCGCCAACTGGTCGATAAAACAGCATATCTTCATGTCGTCCAGAACGGACTACATCAAACGTTTTGGCCGACCTAACGAGGGGATGGTTCCTTGCGGCAAGAACGGCTGTGCGTGGTGCCTTAATCCCCGCGCGGATATACGCGGCGAGGGTGAGATGTGTGTGGGCTGCGGGAATAGGTGGTATTGCGGTCTCGAGTGCCGAGCGGCCGACTGGGAAGTGGAAGGCGCGCATGGACAGAAATGCAAAGGCCGTTGAGATATCTCTTCACATCTTGTACCATCTACCATTGACTGACGTTGAAGAACCACGGTGACAGACGAATATTGGCTTGGCGATATACCCCTATCTGAAAGTGAGCTAGATTTTGAGGGCTCCGCGCTTGCCCAAGGGTTGTCAGGTCTCAACAGCGAACGGAGCGGGGCACGCATCAGGCTCTCCCTCCTACCTCCATGTTCTCACTCGCTGTCCTCCTGCTCCTCGCGCGGACAGGCTTATCTCAGAGAGTGCGTGCATTCGGCATTGACCGGCATCTACTTACTTGAAGCTCGCTTCTAGACTAATGCGACCTGCTTACCCGAATGGGAATGGGTGAGTCGGAGAGATGGCTGCACCACGCATACGCAGCACTAATGCACTATCTGTATAGTCTTTCAACTCACTGGATCAGAGTCCTTGCGTTGTCGCGTCGTGAGTTGCGCAGATTGTGTGGCGATTGTTGTGCGGCTGACAGGCACCACAGCTGGCTTGCCGGAGCTTGTATCGACACTGGTGCGCGTCTCGGCGCAAGTGAGATGTAGTTCTAATGTCTTTCAGTATTCAATATTGCTGCGCTTGATCCTGGTCAGCACTATGTTGGTCCAGCGAACAAGATGCTTTCCTCACCGTAAGTTGTCTCCGCAATTTGTTACATTCCCAATTCTAATTACACGTAATTAGCTGTGTAAGGACCCTTGAACGGTTTCAGATTGCTCAGCTGACTTGCTACAGGTGTGCTCCTCCGTGTCGTACGCGCTTGTGTCTGCCTGCGGCATGTGCCAGGTGAGTGGCGAGCCCCCTGCCCTCATCCACGCTCCGGAACCGAACAGGTTGTCAGGGACAACGAAGAACACAGCAGTACGTGCTTAGCGTGTATAAAAGGGTGCGATGTCCCTGATTAGCAGATTAGGTGGTCATCCTGGATTACGAATTGCACGAACGCAGACATCAAGTCTGATGGGTGAGCCCCTTCCGAGCATCACACCGTCTCATTGCTCACTAATCCACCAGATATGCCCACGTGGTCCCAGAAGGCACGCTCATCCCGCAATGGTAGGTTACGTGTGATTTATTCGGTGTCGCCAATTCTCTTGACTGAGATTCGCTAGGGCTTTTGTTGACATCCCGAAGTACAACATGTTCGATATCGATGCGGCTCTGGCCATCGCAAGTTCGTAGCCCGCTCTCATGGCTTCAAAATTCTTGCTCATCGATTTTACAGACCAGAGTAGACCAGACATTGGTCCGAACGGACCTGTTGAAACCAAGAAGAAGTCGGTTCCCATTGGCGCGGTATGCTATCTTCCTGCTATTTTCTCCTGAACGAATATCTAACTAGAGGCTTCTATAGATAATCGGTGGTGTGATCGGTGGCTTACTCGTGCTTGGCATCACTATTGCCTGTATCGTCTGGTTCTGCCTACGCCGTAAACGCGCGCAAGCTGAGGGTTTCAATAAGCCCATCCACGACCCAAATATGACAAGTCGGCCCGTCTTGCTCAGTAACCAGCCCACTGGGAACGCATACTCATCCGGCTCTTCGACCCAAAATTATTCGCAGAAGCAGACATACGGTACGACGAGTCCGCGATAATTGAGATGTCTCGCATGACTGACCATCAGCCGCATTAGATCCTCCGCCGCCGATGCAGACCAGCATGTACACCGCACAGCCTAATATACCGACCACTGGGTACAATTCTGGTGTTCCGGCATTACCGACTAGACTCGCCGGCGTGGCTCCTGTGCGCTCATCGCTGGTCTATGCGCAACCCCAGCACCCACACTCGATGACATTGCTTGTTCAGGGTGGGCATGGAGGATCTCTCGGTGAAACGCCTCCAGCCTACCCCGCCGCTTTCTACAATACCGCCGCCACCTCGGAGTACGGGTGAGCGAGGAACATCTAACTTTAGCTGCTGACTGAAGCATATATTTTGCAGCACCTCGCAGGGCCTTAACCCGTACCGCCAGCAGCCAGCAGCACATCAACCCGCGGGCCCGTATACTCGTCATCCAGAGGTCTAGGTGAGACCCGGCGTTGTTATAACAAGTCAGAGTACGTCTCACCCGACCTGGCGGACACGAAAGTAATGACACTATCCCTGGGCAAACATGTATCGCACTGTGTACTAATGGGCGCAATGAGTTGGCGGTTCTGGATTGTCTTTCGAGACTGTATGATACAGATGGGCCGCACCAACGCAGACGGAATACAGAAAGTTTGGTACAGAAAACACACAATCGAAAACAATATAGGATGTTTGTGGCGAGGGTGAAATTTGTGTGTGGACTGTGTCAAAAGCTGGTATTTCGATCCCGAATGCTGGGCGGCCGACTGAAAAGACGAAGAGCCGCGTGGCAAAAGCTCAAACTGCGTTGTAATTTTTCTTTATATCCTGTGTAGTATACCGGCTTAATTGATGTTGAACCACGGAGATTGTCAGCGATTGACTGCCCCTATCTCAAAGTGAGCTGGATTCTCGCGGCTCCGCTTCCACAAGGGTTGCCGGGTCTCAACGGCGAAACTGGAGCGGTGCATGCACCAGGCTCTCCCTCCTGCCTCCATGTTGTCGCTCGCTGTCCTCCTGCTCCTCGCGCGCACAGGCTTCTCTCAAAGCGTGCGCGCCATCGGCCTCCTCCGGCGCTTGCTGACTTGGTGTCCCGCCTTTAGACGAACGCGACTTGCCTACCTGAATGGAAATGGGCGAGTCTGGGATTGGGTTGGGCCAGGAGCACTCAGTACTGACGCGCTATCACCATAGTCATTTAACTCGCTGAATCAGAGTCCTTGCGTTGTTGCGTCGTAAGCGCGCAGATTGTGCGGCTTTTGTAGCGCGCGCTGACAGGCACCGCAGATGGCTTGCAGGAGCCTGTATCAACGATGGTACGCGCCTCGACACGTTGGTGAACCAACGCTAATATTTTGTAGTATTCAATATTGCTGCGCTTGAACCTGATCTGCACTATGTTGGTCCAGCCAACAAGATGCTTTCCACACCGTATGTTGCCTCCACAACTTGGTATTCCCTATTCTGATCGCGCATGCTTAGCTGCGTAAGACTCTTGTAGGAATGTAGAAGTCTCGACTGACTCGCTGCAGGTGTGTTCCTCCGTGACCTACGCGCTGGTGTCGGCATGTGGCATGTGCCAGGTGAGTGGCGAACTACCGCGCAGTCATCCGCTTCGGAACTGAACGGCTTGTCAGGGGCAACCTACAACACAGCAGTGCGTGACCAGTGTGATTTAAATTCCGATATGGCTCTCATTAGCGGCCCAGGTGGTCATCCTGGACCACAAATTGCTCGAATGCAGACATCAAGACCGATGGGTAATCTCATTGCGAGCGGTGTGCCGTCTCGTCGCTCACCATCCTGCCAGATACGCCCATGTGGTTCCAGAAGGCACGCTCATCCCGCAATGGTACGTGTGTGCCCGTTGATATCATTTTTTCAAATGGCTCAGACTCCACCAGGGCTTTCATCGACATCCCGAAGTACAATATGCTCGACCTGGATGCGGCTCAAGCCATCGCGAGTCCGTATTCTACGCTCATGACTTTACTGTTCTTGCTCATAGATCTTACAGATCAGAGCAGACCAGACATTGGTCCAAACGGGGCTGTTGAAAACAAGAAGTCGGTTCCCATCGGCGCAGTATGCTGTCCTCCTCCTGTCCTCTGCTAAGCTCATATCTGATTACCATCTTCTATAGATTGTCGGTGGGGTGCTTGGTGGTTTACTTGTGCTTGGTATCGCTATTGCCTGTATCGTCTGGTTCTGCCTGCGTCGCAAACGCGCGCACGCTGAGGGGTTGAACAAACCCGTTTACGACCCCGACATGACGAAGCAGCCAGGTTTTCTTAGTGCACAGCCCACTGGGAATGCATACTCACCTGGATCTCCGACTCAGAACTATTCGCAGAAGCAGACCTATGGTGGGCCGAATCCGCAGAAGTCAGCTGTCCAACATGATTGACCACTAGCCACAGATCCTCCGCCGCCGAATACAACCGGCATGTTCACCGCACAGCCGAATGTGTATGCCCCAGGTATTCCAGCATCGCCAACCTCTCCCACAGGCGTGGCTCCCGTGCGCTCGTCACTCGTTTATTCGCAACCCCAGCACCTGCACTCGATGCCGTTGCCGGGAACAGCTGTTCCAGATGCATCGGCTATCATCACTCCGTATAACATTCCTGCTCAGGGTGGACATGGAGGATCTTCCGGGGAAGTGCCTCCAGCCCATCCAGCTTCGTTCTACAATGTCGCCGCTGCCTCGCAGTACGGGTGAGTGAAAATCACTGCACACTTTAACTGCCGACTAGAGCATCTGTTTTGTAGCACTCCACAGGGTTTCAACCCGTACCAGCAGCCAGCAGCGCAGCAGCACGCGGGTCCCTATGCTCGCCATCCGGAGGTCTAGATGAAGCCACCGTTGGAACAAGATTGAGTTGGAATGCGTCTCACCCGACTTGACGCCCATGAATGTAATGTCCCGAGTTCAACGGAAACATGTATCACACTGTGTAATGAATGAAACGAATTATCAGTCTTGGTTTGTCTCTCGAAAAGTATGATAATCATACAGATGGGGCACGCCCCTGCGGACCGATGTCAATTATAGAATACATGGCGTTTGGTGCAGGAAAACCATAGTAGAAAACAATATCCGACGTTAGGAGCAGAGAAGGCCCTATGACTCTTCATCTGCAAACGCGGCTAGTAGGAAATCGTCATCATCGTCCATTTCACTGGCACTGGCACTTCGCCCGCCGCGATCTGATGCCTCGCCATCGCCTGCTGTCGCAATCTCGTTCTGCAGGCCGGAGACCCGGCGTACACGCTTCCCACCGCCAACACTCGACACGTCTGACTCGGCGCTCCTTCCGCGTTTCAGCCCTCTGGTTGCAGCTGGCGATGGTGACCCGGTCCTCGACCCATGCGCACTGCCCGCCTCGCTTGACCGATCCGCATTGTCCCACTGGGCGTAATCGACATCACCTTCTCCTTCTTCGTCATCGTCCTCGTCGAGAAATTCGTCAACCTCGTCGTTCATGTCGTTCCAATTGATTTCAACTGGCGCCAACTCAGAGTCCGGTTCCTGCATCTCCTCGCTGTCCGCCGCGATCGCCTCCGCGTCTTCCGCTATCGTACCCGGTTTCGCATGACCGTTGGTCTCGATGGCGCCTGTGGGAGAAGCAATGGTCGGTGCGAGTTCGCCTGGAAGGGTCGCGCTGCCGCTCGATGGCGACGAGCTGCTCGAATCCTGGGACGCGGCACGCAACTTGTACCACGCCTCACGGTCATCATCATAGAGCAGGTACTTCCCGACATCTTGTGCTTGCCACTTAGCTACCGAGTCAAGTAGCCATCGAGACCAGACCACATGGGTGCCGCCACGTGCATGTGCTTTGTGCACTTTAGCTGTCTCGCGCTAGACGTCTTCATCAGTACATGTTGACATGCTAACCTGCAGGCGCACCTTGGCTGTGACGACATGCGTGAGTAGTGGTGAAAAGTCGGTGTGGATAGTTGCGCCGAACTCGATGGCTTGCCGCCAGATTGGAACCCTGCAGTCAAATATCAGCAACAGCGCCATGCCGCCCCCAAGGCAAAACGCACTTCTCAGGGTGCTTGGCGTCCAACGGGATAAGGCTCGAGAAGAGGAAGTGCATGCCAGCGAAAGTTTGAGACTTGACCCAGGGAATGATTTTCTACTCCAGTTGGTCAGAGACGGCGGCGGTTGCAACCCATAGGCAGCTCACCGAGGCATCAAATGCATTGTCCTTCGACGCGAGTGGCTCCTGTCCAGGTTTGCGCGAGTCATATAGGTGGAAAAACCGGCTGTGCACCTGGCTGAGCACTGTACCCAGCCGTGAAAGTTCCGTGTCGTCGTTTGTAAGAACGGCCCGATGGTGATGATGCTGGTGGTGGTGCTGGTGGTTTGCCGCGGCGTCACCGCCAACATCGGCGTCCTGCTCTTCCGCATCGAGCTTCTCCTGCTCCTTCTCAAGCGGCCGAGCCTCAATTTGAGCCTCGAGTACATGCGTCCGTTTCTCCAGTAGCGAGTCCTGGAGCTTTTCCTTATTCTCCTCCGACTCGTGGTCCAACCCGACCGAACTGTGCGGTAGATCGGGCAGCTCGGGTGTATTTTGCACGGCTGGATCTGTCGGTGGTAGAGGCGGTAGAAACGTTGCATTGATATCGCCACTGCCTTTGAAGAATTCGTACCGGTCAACGTTGACGAGATTCGGACTGTTGTCCCACACGTCGGAGCGGTCATCGATGATGACGACCATGGATGTGTCGCAGGGGAAAAGACGCTGAAGGGATTTGGCAGTCAAGCTACCGCTCTCGTCGCGACTGAGAATACGCCCGCGGAAGAAGGAACCGTCCGCATCGATGGCGGCGCAGACCTTCTCGGCATAGGCACGGGTGCCCATGGTATAGACGTGCATCTCGTACTTTTCGTTCATTTTCCGGAGGAACGCAGTCAAGCCGGGTCTGTAGGATTTGTCAGCCCTTCAGGTCGA
>Ga0247815_10003431_pt1 | contig 11411 bp, 10 predicted proteins | sample UWRJL194509B1_FD_181014 | JGI IMG/M metagenome (GOLD analysis project Ga0247815, IMG submission 181014) | Plant litter microbial communities from Arlington Agricultural Research Station in Wisconsin, United States - UWRJ-L194-509B-1 | ecosystem: Environmental > Terrestrial > Plant litter >... | reverse complement strand
CTCCATGCGCATTTATCGGTGTCGAAATGTCCACCATTGGGATAGATAACTGCCCAAGGCGGTTTGTCCAGATATAAGTCCTCTACCGCCTTTCGAAGATGCACCGAGAGAGGGACGACAAATTTTGACGGCGTACAGTTGATCCCGATACCAGTTGGCGCCGCAAGCTCTGGCGCATTCTGCAATACTGCGGACACAACCTCCTTCATCGCAGAATCTGGGGCTACAGTTGGGTCTGGAAAGACTCCATCTGGACCGGGAAACGTGCAGGATATCCACCACGGTTTTGCCTGCACGCCATCGCGTTCGAGGGCATACATCGCCCGACGAACGGCCTGTACCTCGTATAGAAGGCCTAATGTCTCGAACGCAACAGCGTCGACCATGGCCCATGTATCAGAGCTGCTCGCATAGACAGAGAGCCGTGCGTAATGCCACTGGGCGAGGGCCGCCTCTGCGTCTTCGACAGACGAAGGTAGCCCGAAAGGTGCAGAGTACGTCGGCGCGAATTCGCAACTCGGCGACATCGTCGCGCCGTATGGTCCCAGCGATAGAACAACGCCCGCAGTTGCGCCTGATCCGCTGATAGCGGCTTGGATACGACATGCCTCGCGAGCTGTCGCAACAGCATCCCGCATGATAGTCGCACATTCTGAGGGACTCAATCCAGCACGTGCCGCTGTCTCGACAGATAGTTGGTACCTGCAAACTGCGTCAACTATTCTGCAACAGCAACGTCTCAAAGTTGGCTTGCGTTGCTGTCTCAATCATCTGAGCACCAGCGGAAAGGAACCGCTGATGGATGCCGATCAGATCTTGTCGTCGATTGTGCTGCAAGTACACCGCCGACCACAGAGATGACTTCTGTGCGTCCTCATCGAGTGCTGTTCCCTAAACAATATAATTGAGCTGGTTTCTTCCACGTAGGGTGAGGTGCGCACGAGACCGCCGTCCAGAAGGACGCCATGTGGGTTCATGTTACGAGTAGGAGGAGGAAGATGCGTGTACGGCCAGTACCGGGTTTTCCCTTCGCCCCCTCCCCTCAACCAAAAGGTGAGGGGCGAGGCACAAATAAGTTCTGAGAAATGGGAAACTCTTCAACGGTAGACTGGGAAGAGAGCATGGATGATGAAGTGCTACACTCACAACGCCGAAAGTGACTACTTGTACTAGTACTGGTCCTTTGACCCCATACCGCTTCTACTAGATCATCAAAATCTCTTGTTTTATAATTATGGACAGCTAAGACCTATGTGGGGGCTACATGCTGTGGGAAAAGGTGGCAATGTGTGCGTTATGGCGCCAGCATTTCGTCCAATCCTCGCCATGGTACAGGCCATCAACCTCAGCAGTGACAACGATGCGACGAGATCCAATAATCATCAGACACGGCGGTACTTGAAGGAAGGCTCTGTACTCTTCCGGTATCCAGAGCAACAGCTCGTTTGCTCTTCCCAGCGCCCAACTCCGGTTCTGCGTGAATTTGGTGAACGTCAGCCTTAAGATGACGTGCTCGCTCCCGTCAGAGGGCTGCGAGCAAGCCTGCTCGATATTCCAAACACGTATGGTTCCATTGTCAGCGCAGGACACAACGGACTGTCCATCAGGTGCGAAAACAGCAGATTGCACTGCAGCACCGTGTCCGTGGAGGGTGGTGATCAACGCGCCAGTCGACGTGTCCCAGAGGTACAATGCTTCATTTGAGCATGTGCACAGAAGCCGCTCATTGGGCGAGAAAGCAACAGAAGCCATCCAAGTGGTATGCCGCTCGAAACACCAGATCATCCGGCCGGTAGCAATGTCCCAGATGCAAACCGTCCTTGACTCAGCAGAAGCGATTCGCGTTCCCACGGGTGAAAAGGAAACTGAACCGACACTACTGTTCGCCTTTATCGGCTTGCGAACGGGCTGGCCGGTCGCTACCTGCCAGAAATGGATCCGTCCGCCGGAATCCCCTGCGGCAAGCAGCCGACCATCTCGCGAAAAGGCAACTGTATTGACTTCGTCAGTGCAGGTGAATCGCTTATATCCTTTATCTGGCCACGTTGCTGCATCCCACATGCACACAGTTTTGTCCTGTGATCCAGATGCGAGTAGCATCGTATCCGGCGCAAAGGTTACAGCATTGATTGCGCCATTGTGGATCTGTATGGGTTCGCTTATCGCTTCGCCGGTTTCTGTGTTCCACAAACGAATTGTACGGTCACTCGATGCAGATGCAATTAAGCGTCCATCTGACGAGATTACTACAGAATGCACGGAAGCGGTATGCCCCAAGAGCGGTGGGAGTTTTGGTTCTCCGTTGCGCATATCCCACACGCGAACTGAGTAATCGCGGGAACCGGAAACAATGCAAGAACCGTCAGGAGAAACAGCCGTTGAGCATACAGTGCCTTCGTGCGCAGGAAGCGGCTGAATCGCCTGTTCACCAGTGGCGGCGTCCCAGATGCGGATTGTGCTGTCCTTAGAGGCCGAAACTATGTACAGGCCATCAGGCGAAAATTTTGCCGAGTAGACCCGGTCAGAGTGACCAGAAAGAACAGTAGAAGTGTCATGCCCTGTAGACTGCGACAAGGTCCATAGACGGACGCTCTTGTCGTCTGCCGCCGACACCAACGACTCTCCATCTGGTGAGAATTGGACAGAACGAACTAGACCCACGTGTCCACGCAGCGCTGTGACAGTGTTTCTAGTCCGGTAATCCCATATTGTGATGGTGCCGTCCGTGGCGCCGGAGGCAAGCAGCTTGCCGCCAGCTGAAAAGTCTATGCTGACAATCATGCTCCCGGAGCAAAGATTTAATACGCCAACATCTGTACCTGTGCGAGAATCTATAAGATAGATTTCGTCACCCGCAGGGCCGCATGCCACTGTATGACAGTCCGGGGAGAATGCAACAGCATTAATCTGACGAAACCTATTCAGTACTGCAACGTTACTGCCAGTATCCGCCCTCCAAAGACGTGTGGTCCTGTCTTCGGATCCAGATGCAACGAGGCAGCCATCTGGTGAAAATGCCACGGATAATACTCCACCAGTGTGTCCACTCAGATATAGAACAGTCGGCTGGCCGTCCAAACCCGTCCAAATGTGCACGCCGCCACGGGTTCCTGACACGATACTCTTGCCGTCGGGAGCAAAGGCGATGGAATTAACGGCACCATTACCACTCAGCAAAGGAGCCATGGTTTCCTCTCCGGTGCGTGTGTTCCAGATGCGGACTGTACCGTCTTTCGAACCTGAAGCGAGAAGGTGGCCATCGGGTGAATAGCCAACACTACACACCTCATCATCATGCCCGGTGAGCATCATGGCAAGCCTGTCACCATGACAGCCTATTCCATATACCTCGACCGAAACCAGGCCAGTGCATAGCGGGGCAAATATCTGATAGACGAGACTGTCTCGGGCCGCGAACGGAAGCGCCGAAAGATATATGTGTGGTGCGCTCCGCTCAATCGCCTCGCGAGATGATGCCACAAAAGAGTTGGCGTCTCGAAGAAACCGCGATATATGATCCTGCTTTGCCTGGAGCATGGTAAGGATAGATTGTGCCATTGAAACATCAGACGCACCGTCGATCTGGCAAGTCGCAACAGACCTGAGGCCGCGCCGACCTTGCCCAACACGCTGAGCACCTCTAGCCAAAACAAAAAGTTTGGAATAAATGCCTGCTCAATGAGATTATCGAGCGCTGGGGGATCAGAGCAAGCTGTGATGTGATATGCCCACTGTAAGCAGGCGTACACGAGCGACAGCATAAGGTGATTCGCTGTGGACGAACTGTTCCCCATAAATGAAGAGCGACTGCGAGACACGTTGAAACAAAGATCAGCCCACATCATCCTTCTTAGACACCCGCATCCGAGGATCTCGTGTCCAATTGATTCGGAGATCCTGACGTAGGTAGGTGCGCGCCTGAACAGGTAATCGCCGAAGGACGCATGTAGTGTGTACAGTCCCGGCTCACCATCATCGTCTGGAACATGAACAACTGAATGCAAGCGAGACAAATGTCCGCGCACATGGTGCTTCGGCTGGTCCAAAAGATCTGCCAATGCTGTAACCGACAGTGTCATTCGTGCACACAAGAGTGATGCAAATATCTGCCGTACAGCCGGGAGGTTGTTGTTGTTGGGATTGCCGATCTCCAATGCATCTTCCAGGATCAGATTGTACATACGGTCAAGAGGAACCGCTGCACTTGTACCCAGACCGTCCCGAGTGGGGTTGAGCAGTGTTTCAAACCTCATTGCAGCGGCGTCGATGCCCCCACCAAGTATGTAGCGCAGGGCGGTTGCCGCGAAAATAAAAAGCCCGTCACAAAGAAGTGCTAGTCTTTGATTTTCGCCGGCCGTGAATCGGTCTCGCAGCCGAGGACTACTCGAGAGCCCGGCACTGATGTACCTATAAATGTCAGCAGTGACCTGGGACTTTGCAACGGTATGTAGCCGAAGAACCGTGCTTAGTGCTGAGTTTTGAACTAGAGTGTCTCTGATGTGCGTCTCGGGTCGCGATGTGACTAGGAACTTTACTGGCAATTTGACGGGAAATCGCGAGAAGGCCACCGGTGCTTCCAGCATCTCTGAAACAATGCGGTGAGTTTCGGCATCGTCTGAAATTTCATCAGTGACAGCGAGCCCACCACACTCGTCGAGTGCATCAATGACAAAGAGGATAGGGATGCGAGAGTCTTTGAGAGCGAGTAGCGGCTTGTACAGAAGGCGCTCAATCTGTACCCCGATCTGCTTTTCCAAGACGCCAGGATCTCGCGCCAGTTCTTCGGCCAGAGTCTCACTGAATTTGGGAGATTGTAGTGCCATGAGCTGAGCCAGAGTTGGAATCACGCAGCGCACGTCGCGTTGCGCAATGGAGCCTGTTGAGCGCGAGCAAAAGAAGCTTCCGCCGAGCACAATATTGGTGCTCGCCTCTGCATGGGAGCAAACAGTCCACGCAATGGCGGTCTTGCCCATCCCAGCCATCCCAGCAAGCCAGAAGATTGGTGGCTCTTCGGGGCTTTCAATCCAGATTTCGATCATGCGGAGGATATCAATGCGCGTGCCAGCCAAGCACCCGGAACTCAGGTGCGCGTTGTATACGGCCCGGGAAACGTTTCTTGAATGCAACGCTGTAGAGTTTCAGAGGGATTTGAATTCATACCAGGTGAGTGGGTTCTTCACCTGCAGCAATTTTTGCCTGTGTAGCGTCCTGCGATGAGGCCCGTCAGCCACAAACTAAATCACAGGACGCAGAATAGACATACCGCTTCGCTTCTTGCGTTGGTACTGACCAGGTAGTTGTTGATCTGGTTGTTGTTGTGGATGTCCCCCGATCCGGAAATGCTCGTGTTCGAATTGTCGTTGTGGATGCCTGATTGCATCATGCTTTCCCTCGAGCTTGGGGCAATGTTCCGTGCAGTTTGGCTCATTCGAGACTCCATGATGTGAGTGGAGTGTTGCTCAGGTGAGCAAGCGATATGGTAGTGGGAGGAAGAGAGCGTACGAGGCACGAGGCGCACATGCATGTGCGCACAAACAGCGACAACAAACAAACACAACCCTGAAATTTAGTAATGCATTGGCTCGTAAAAAAGAGCAGAAGATCACTCATTTAACTCCGCAAGATAGGATCGTCGTTGTGATATGGATAATACGGAAGGAATATCTTCAGGCGGCGATCACAGTATTGTGGGACGGAAAATGCCACCCTGTTCGATATGTGACTTTAACATCTTGCCGGAGCATACCAATCTGGGTGGGATGTACCAGCCAAAACATGTGCCACTTCAAATTCACTATCTTCCACCAAGACAACTCAGGCTACACATTAGGTGTGGCATGAATGTCTGCATTCGGTTCATACCAGGGAAATAGTCTGTGACCGCACTGCACGCAGGGTCAGATATGGTTCGAGTACCGTCAGCGTGTCTCACGTGACGATACTGAAATGCCGCTCGAATATCGCGGGCATAACGCTATGGGCCGCGTTATGCGTGCGATACTCGAATTTAGGCCGCGATACTCGTGCGATACTCGAACGATATTCAGCCTGCGATATGGATGCGGTACTCGAACGATATTTCAGTATCGTAGCGTGTGACATGCTGAAGATACTCGAACGATATTTGAACTGGCAGGCAGTGCCGGCTTATACCAGAGAGGCCCCATACTACTGTGTTTCGCATATCCCCTGGGTTTCGTTGGCCACTCCCAATTGAGCTCACAAACCATACGTCGGTTTTATCTTGTGATTTACTACAATCGACGGCTAAGTGCATTTGCATGCATATTATGGACCGTATGCCTGCTCCGGCCAGAGCTTGATGCACGTCTTGTTCGGAGCAAGAGGCTCTGACTGCACAGCTTGCGAATTATTATCTCCGCGACAAACAATGCAGGCCATCGTCTCGGATTCGAGCACGGGAGTAGCAACAGAGTTTGGCCATGATCTTCTGGTTGCACGTCATTGTCATACTATATTACCGTATGAGCAAAGAGCGCGAAGAGTGCAAAGACGCAAAGCGCTCCCGTTTGAGCATCCACCAACCTCAGTCATGCTATATATAATCTATGTTATAAATACTTTATCCATCGGTTTATACTAAAGAGAAGCACGCTCACGCCATGTATATGCTGTAGGCAGGAGACCTCGGTAATGAGGCGGAAGTGAAGCCACATTGCGTTCCGAGCATCGTGCGACTGATAGTGCCGAAAAAGTAGACAACGTGGTCACCGCTTATAATGTTGAGGGAGAGGTGATGATCGAGTTCATAGAATCTATATTCTGTGATTTGGGTGACTTGCGAGACGAGCCCGAAACGTTGCCGAGTTCAAGCGACCTGATCAAGAGCAAGCGCTGCCAGGATAGCCGCGTCCGCCAAATGCGGAAAGAGCGGTTCGAACATTGAAGATGCTAATTCTGTCGGAAAATTACACAGTCTTAGTGGTAAGGCAAGCGCGGTGGTGGACACTGTACGGGCAGGCAGTGGACGTCTTGGCACCTTCTTCGTCTGGCTGACCGTTGTACCGAACGAGCGTCCGAGGACGCAGGACTCTTTTCCTCGCAAGAGCGAGGTTGAAATAACCGGGTCGATCGCGAGAGTACATGCGCAATGGCGCTGTAGGCGCACCCCAGACGAACCAGACCGCGCGTCCGACATTCTCGTCCGAATATCTCTGTCCACGCGTGCATCCTGGGAAGCGCATGAGGATGAGGTCGGCGTTGATATGTTCGAGATAGAACAAGCGCGGGCCCTTCCTGCGGACCGCGGCGCGGACGTCCTCTTTGAGGACTCTCTGGATGCAAATAGTGATGGAAGCGATGTCCTTGATGATTGATGTTGACGAAGCAGACAACATGAGAACCGACGATGACGCCGAAGAAGAGGGAATGGAAGGCATAGTAGAGCCGCGAGTGTATGATTTCAGCGACCCGTAACGCCACGAGGCGCATAGGTCGAACGGGTCGAGGCGTGTGATGACGTGCGGGGAGATCATAGTACACCAGCATGCGCACAACGTTATCTATCTTTGCCTCAGCCATGGCGCTTCTCAAGCAATTGAAAGACCGACAGACCTTGGTAGTAACGCAGTGCGATGCCTCCTTCACACCAGCCAACACCCCCTCACCGGCGTGCCAGAATCGATAGCAGACCCTGCCGCACTTGCCGCGGTCGAGATATCCCTCCTCGCTCATCTCCTTCGCCTCGAAGTTCACAAATAACCGGCTGAAAGCGCTCCCCGCATGGCTTGCCAATATGCAGAAGCGGGTCTCCTTGGAACGGGTTCCGAAGCAACACCGAGGCCAATCGACCTGGTTAAGAGCGAGCGTCTGATGGGGTAACCGCGACCGCCAAAGGCGGAGAGGACTGTTCAATAACTTGATATGCCGGTGTTCTCCGAGAAGTACATGTCGCTAGTGGTAGCGCAAAGCGGGTTGGTCGACAGTGGGCGGGCGAAAATCTCCCTCCTCTTCGTTTCGTTTGTCTCATAAGCGACGAAGAACCTGCTCGTGGTATTCACCACGTAGCTCCCGAAACGACTTTCTTCCCGAGCGAGAGCCCTGAGGCAGCGTTGAGCGTCATGCCGACGGACTTGGTGGGGAGTGTGCGGCCGTCGAGGTAGCAATGGATAACCAGACCGGAAAGAGTAGTTTTGATCTCGAGGGCTGCGGGACCGGTGGCGAAGTATGTGAATTTGCTGCCGAGGTGGTCGTGGTAAGGTAGGAACGGCGGTGGGTGTTTGGTGCCTTCGCCGTCTAGGGTGGCGATTGCGCCGAATGTAGGCGCAACGACGCCTAAATCCTTGTCTCAGGCGAACGAGGTCGAGATATTCAGGCTGAGCGGGAGAATGCTGGAGATGCTGGCGAGTACGACGACGACGGCGATGTAAACCGCATGGTCGGCGAACCAGCGGGCACGTCCGACCTCCTTGTCCGATTGAGGCAATATAATGTTATGAGCCTAGACAACACGCTCGTCGCACTTCTTTTCTTCAAAACGCATGGGGTCGAGGATGGTATCGGTGAGACCTGACAGCAGAAACGTCGTCCCTCGGAGAAGCCTGCACGCAAACAGTTTCTTTGAGGTCGAACAGGGCATTTTTGGCGCAAACGATGAAGAAGGCAATGATGGCGGCGAGAACGCCAACAAGAATGACGACGATCCAACCGAGTGAGTGGTTGCACGTAACCTTGGCGGCGGCAGCGAAGGCGACATTGACGAGCTGCGTCTTTGATCTTTATACGTTTAGTTCACAAGTCAATGGTAATGAAGCAGCAAGTACATCCTAGCATCCAAACGCCAGCCCTCACGCCACCAGTCCCCTCTCCACCGCCTTTTCGCCTCTTACCCCCTCGACCCAGATACGATCGAAACGATCCCGACATTCCACCGCAGCACGAAATGGTCAAGATCTTTCACCACCGACATCGCACACGACAAAGAAGAAGCAATCGAAAAGAACAAAAACGTGACAGTACACGAACGCACTATAGTATATACGGATGGCTCAGCATACGGAGGAGGAGTTGGGGCAGCGGCGGTCCTCTACCGCAACGGTCACCGCACATCAACGCTCAGATATCACCTAGGACCGGAAAGCAACCACACAGTCTATGAGGCAGAGATAGTTGGTATCGCCCTCGGCGCGCATCTTCTTCGCAGAATGACGTGGCACACGGAGGCAACCATCTACTGCGACAACCAGGCCGCGATACGAGCAACCAGTCACAGCAAGGCAAAGTCAGCACATCATCACCTAGACAAGATTCACGAGGAGATTGAGGAGCAGAAGGCAGCAGCAGGCAGAAGACCAGGAGGAAGAAAGAAGGAGATTGTACTAGCATGGGTCCCGGGACACAAGGGCATTGAAGGCAACGAAGCGGTGGATGAAGAAGCAAAATGCGCGACCGCCGGACACGACGCCACATCACTACACACCGACATTCCCACCTACCTTCGCAACGGGATTCCGTCAAACATCTCGGCCCTCAAACGGCACCACACAGCCGAGCTCCAAACGCAGTGGGAATCGCTTTGGCGAGCCTCGCCACGCTACAGGCGAATGCGCGAATCATGCGACCGGCTATCACCACGACAACTTCGCCGACTCCTCCTCTCACGACGTCGCGACGAGATGTCCACTATCGTTCAACTATGCACAGGCCATGTACCGCTCGACAAACACTTGCACCGAATCAACAGGAGCCCCTCTCCGATATGTCAGAGATGTGGACGGGCACCAGAATCGACGCGACACTACATTCTAGAATGCGACGGCTACACCCAGCAACGACACAGCCTTCGTGTCCGACTCGGTCGAGGAAGTGACAGGCTCAGGATCATACTATCAACGGCAAATGGACACCAACAACTCGTGCGATACGTTGCGACGACTCGAAGACTCGAACATGGCCTGTCGCCCGAAGACCCAGGCAGCCAACCACGCTAAGCCGTAGCTGACCACGCAAGCCGCACACGAGCCCATGACCTGCAAACACAACACCCACACGCCAGCATGCACGTCACGTCCCACCAATACATGAGCCCACACCGCCACCACCCACAGTGCACTCCCACAGCCCCGCAAAATACTCCTCGTCCCGACACCGGCGGCTTCAGCCTCCCGGTCTGCAGACGGGCAGGAGGCATTCGGCGCGAAAAGCGCAAGAACGATCTCTCTCTCACACGAACCACGAACCAGACAGCAGCGACCGCTGACGGAGGTTCCAGATGCTCCTCGGCATGCCGAACCCCGGCTCGTGGGAGCAGCTGCCCAACGCCGAGCACCATCACGGCGACTCGCAAAGTTCACGCTAATCAGTGTGTACGGCGATGGATGAGTCAAGCGGGACGGGAAAGGCGTCAACGAGGGCGGCAACGATCCCGGCCAGCGAACGGTTGAGTGACTACCTTGGCGTAGCCGCGTGTCAAGCGTAAGCAGATGGTGTATTAGGTTTTTGACTTGTTGACAGAGACTAAGAGTTGCGCGCAGCACATTCGGCAAAGAGGACGCACTTGATCGTGAAACCAGTCAAGGAAGCTGACGAGCGCTGTTGTGGCGCATCGAACTACCCTTCGTTCTCGAGCTGTTCTGCACCGCTATCGCCGCCCGTGCCTCCTCAATGTGCGTGCCAAATCTCGCGCGTTCATAATCCCTTGTGTTTGTGTTGCGTTTGACGTCTGAGTCAAGCAGTCGACAACGACGGCTTACCCGCGGGTTGGAGTTGGCGGCACAGTCCTTTATGAAGTTGAACTGCAGGAACCGCTTCAGCTAGCAATCTATGTAAGAGTCTAACGCGAGCGGCTCAGAGCAAAACACACGTCGTTCGTTCGTGTACGCGCAAGCCCGACGAGCAGACCTGCAGGTAGTGGCGGTTGGGGCAGGAACGACGGCGGTGGAAGTTTTAGTGCCTTCGCCGTCTAGGGTGGTAGTTGCGTCGAATGTGTAAGTTCAAGAACGCCCGAGTCTTTGTTGGAGACGAAGGAAGTCGAAGGGGTTGAGGGTGAGAAGACAGGATTGCTGTGCGAGGGTTCAAGGCTAGACCCAACGCCTCATGCTGCGCTCGTCTGCAGGCAATGTGTAAGCTCGTACATTTTGAGCAATAGCGTCTCGGAGCACGTCATAAACCAATACGCACCGTTTGATGCGCGCGAATTCACCGTAACAGCACCAATCACAACATGATGTGAAGACCCGTATTTGTAATAATAGCAGCAATGAACGAGGAGTTCTACTGCCTGTGCGCGAGCTATACGAGTGATGGCTGGCAACCCGAGCAAATTAAAAGGAGAAGAGCAGGTGGGGCCAACGCGGATCGGCGGCTGTCAACATGTCAACATGTCAACCGGCATGCCGCAAGCAAGCGCGTCAACTTTGTTTCCTGCGTGAAGTCGGGATCGTGCCCGTGCG
>Ga0247815_10003430_pt1 | contig 11413 bp, 8 predicted proteins | sample UWRJL194509B1_FD_181014 | JGI IMG/M metagenome (GOLD analysis project Ga0247815, IMG submission 181014) | Plant litter microbial communities from Arlington Agricultural Research Station in Wisconsin, United States - UWRJ-L194-509B-1 | ecosystem: Environmental > Terrestrial > Plant litter >... | reverse complement strand
TTAATATCATTTTCTTTAAGTTTAGGAAAATTGACGTTTAATATGGTGGCTGGTGGCAACCCGTTTTCCAAAGTTTCGAGTGCGATTTTTTTGATGAATTTTTTGGTCGGTTCAAAATCGGCGTTCCAGTCATAATCCGACAATGAAAAACCAATTGCAGGAATGCCTTCAATTCCGGCTTCAACCGCCGCACTCATCGTTCCTGAATAAATCACATTGATCGACGAATTCGATCCGTGGTTGATTCCGGAAACGCACAAATCGGGTTTTTGTTTCATGATTTCGTTGACGGCAAATTTGACGCAATCAACCGGTGTTCCGCTACAACTGTATTCGGTAATCGCAGCGTTTTCGGCAGAAACCCGGTTCAAATACAAAGTATTGTTGATCGTAATCGCGTGTCCGGTCGCACTTTGCGGTTTGTCCGGAGCGACAACTATGACATCGCCAATTTCAGACATCACTTCGACGAGCGTTCGGATGCCTGGCGCGGTGATGCCGTCATCATTGGTTACTAAAATTAAAGGTTTTTTTGCCAAAAGAAATATTTTTGAGAAGTTGTTTTAAGTAGTGCGTGTAAAACAGATTGTTGGAATAAATCCGGAACATTTCGGTTATATTCTTTAGCAAAAATAAACAATTTTACCGCGAAGTTCCTATTTTAGCACCTTTAACAAAAAATTAGTTAGTGCCATAGGACGCGGCGACGTTTTTTACGTAATTTAGTTTAAAAATTTTAATGAATGCTATTATTCAATTTATGAAAAGGAATTATAAAATTTTACTCGTTGTTGTCGCATTGTCAGTAGCGTTATACAGCTTTATCCCAAAAAGCAACAAAAGCGACCCGGAAAAAGACAAATTATTACTCGAATTATTAACTTTCGTCATTGAACGCGGCCATTATGATCCGGTTGCGATGGACGACAAATTCTCAAAAGGCGTTTACAAAGATTATATCGAAGCACTCGATCCGTCAAAGAGGTTTTTCCTGCAGTCGGATATCGACGAATTTGCAAAATTTGAAACACAACTCGACGACCAGATCAAAAACAAAGATTTGTCTTTTTTCAACCTGACGTATGACAGGCTGATGAAAAGAATCGATGAGAGCAAAAGTTTCTACAAGGAAATTCTCGACAAACCGTTCGATTACAAAACCGAAGAAAATTTCAACACCGATTATGAGAAACTGCCTTTCGCAAAAACGACTGTCGAACTGAAAGAAAAGTGGCGCAAACAAATCAAATTGTCAACGCTTTCCTCTCTTACCGACAAATTAAAAATTGAGGAAGACAAGAAAAATGGTGTGTTAACCGAAAAATCCAAAAAGCCTGCAACCGAAACGAACATCAAAAAACAAGTTACGCTGGATCCGGTGGAAAAAGATGCGTTGAAAGACAATTCGCCTCCAAAAAGTTACGAACAGCTGGAAAAAGAAACACGTGAAAGTTCGCTGAAATCGTTAAACGAATACTTCGATTTTATCAACGACCTGGACCAGAACGATTGGTTTTCAGTGTATGTAAATGCCATTTCTTCAAGATTCGATCCGCACACAAATTATTTTGCTCCGGATGAAAAAGAAAGGTTCGACGTCAGCATCAGCGGAAAACTCGAAGGAATCGGAGCAAGGCTCCAAAAGAAAAATGACTATACTGAAATCTCGGAATTGATTTCTGGAGGACCAGCCTGGAGAGACAAACAACTGGAAGCTGGTGATGTTATCATGAAAGTCGCGCAGGGAAAATCAGAACCAGTTGACGTAGTCGGAATGCATCTTGATGATGTTGTCAAAAAAATCAAAGGACCAAAAGGAACCGAAGTGCGTTTAACCGTTAAAAAAGTTGACGGAACGATTAAAGTGATTTCGCTGATCCGTGATATTGTGGAGATTGAAGAAACGTATGTCAAATCAAGTATCGTTGAAAAAAACGGATTGAAATACGGTGTGATCTATCTTCCTAAATTCTACATCGATTTTGAAAATAATGACGGCCGCGATGCCGGAAAAGATGTGGCGCTTGAAGTAGACCGACTCAAAAAGGAAGGTGTTCAGGGCATTATCATGGATGTTCGCGACAATGGTGGTGGTTCATTGAAAACCGTTGTTGACATTGCCGGATTGTTTATTGAAGATGGTCCGATTGTTCAGGTAAAATCTGCCGGAAAGAAAAAAGAAGTGCTTTCTGACCGTGATAAAAAAGTACAATGGGACGGTCCGTTGGTCGTAATGGTGAATAGTTTCTCGGCTTCGGCATCAGAAATTCTTGCTGCAGCGATTCAGGATTACAGACGCGGAATCATTATTGGAAGCAAACAAACATACGGCAAAGGAACGGTTCAAAATGTAATCGACCTGAACCAATTTGTACGCGGAAGCACGATGGGCGATCTTGGCGCGCTGAAAACAACCACTCAAAAGTTCTACAGAATCAATGGTGGTTCGACCCAATTGGAAGGCGTAAGCAGTGATGTGGCGATTCCGGACCGTTATGCTTATTTGAAAATGGGCGAAAGGGACTTGGACAATGCAATGCCTTACGACAAAATTGATCCGGCTGTTTTCAATTTTTGGAACAAACAAAACAATTTTGATCAGGCGATTGACCAAAGTAAAAAGAGAATTGCGGAAAATCCGAAATTCAAACTCATCGATGAGAATGCAAAATGGATAGACGAAAGAAACAAAGAAAATGTATACAGTCTAAATATCGACAAATTCAAAGCAGAACAAAACGCGATTGAAGAAAAAGCAAAAAAATACAAGTCGATCGCAGATTACCAGAACACATTGAAATTCTCGTCACTTCCATACGAAAATGAAGTCATGAAAAACGATGCAATTTTGAAAGAAAAACGCGACAGATGGCATGAAACTTTGTCTAAAGACATTTATGTAGAAGAAGCGATTAACATACTCGACGATCTTCAAAGCAAAGCAGAAGTCAAAAAGAATGTTACTGCAAAAATGAAAAAGGACAAATTGGTAAAATCATAAACCAAGTTGATTTAAATAGAAAACACCGAAAATGCAATTGCGTTTCCGGTGTTTTTTATTTGTGTGAATCGAAGTTATGTATGTAAAAAAGTATACTTAATTTGTTGAGTTTCGGATTTTTGACCGTTCAAATAACAGAATTTAAAACCAATCTTACCACTCATTCACCTTATTGGCATCCATTTTTAAGAAGATAAACAGCAAAATCGTGAATCCCCATAGTCCGGAACCACCATACGAAAAGAACGGCAGCGGAACTCCGATAGTCGGGAAAATTCCGGCGACCATCGCAATATTGATAAAAAAGTGAATGAACAATATTCCCGCAACACAATAGCCATATACGCGACTGAATTTTGTTTTTTGCCTTTCTGCCAGATAAATAATCCGGAAAATCAGGGCAAGAAATAAAACAATTACGACAATGCAGCCTAAAAATCCCCATTCTTCACCAACAGTCGTAAAAATGTAATCGGTGTGTTGTTCAGGTACAAATCCGCCTTTGGTTTGCGTGCCTTCAAGAAATCCTTTGCCAAACCAACCGCCTGATCCAATCGCAATTTCCGACTGGTTGGTGTTGTAGCCAATTCCTTTCATATCGACTTCTTTCCCAAGCAAAATATTAAAACGATCGCGGTGGTGCTGCTTAAAAACATTGTCAAAAATATAATCTACAGAAAATACGAATCCGGATGCCAATACCAGCATAATCGCACTCGCAACAATATTTCGGTCAACAAACCTGCTCCTAAAATAAACCAATATGGAAACACCGAGCGCCATTAGAATTACGGCCCAGGGTTCAAAAACAAGTGAAAGTACAAACAGGACAATCGCAATAAATCCGGTCCATAAATACCACGCAGGAAGTCCTTCACGGTACAAAACCAGCACGAACATCGCATAAATTAATGCACTTCCAGGGTCATGCGGAATGATTAGAATCACTGGCAGGAATATGATTCCGAGTGCCTGAATCTGTCGGTTGACATCTTTTAAGTTGACCTGAACGTCACTCAGATATTTCGCCAATGCCAATGCGGTCGCGGCTTTTGCGAATTCAGCCGGCTGTATTCCGAAAGAACCAAACGAATACCAGTTGGCCTGGCCTTTAACCGTTTTTCCAAATACGAACAATCCCGCAAGGGAAAGCAACGCAATTCCGAAAATGATACTCGAGAACTTTTCATAGAATTTTCCATCAACCGACAACACAATAATAATAAGCGGAACAGTCAGAAAAATGTACATCATCTGCTTGCCGTAAAATTCACTGAGGTTGAAAAGGGTGTTGCTTTCATCGCCCGTAGAAAGTGAGGACGAATAAATATTCAGCCAGCCCAAAATGACCAGCGTAATGTAAATAATGACGCTGATCCAATCCAGATTATTTTTAACGCTTTGGTTTTTCATCGGAATTAGTTTTCGGCTTCGCCGTCTTCGGGTTTGATCACCATTGGTTTTACCAACAACAAACTGTCGGTGTCTTTTTTGCCTGTGTATTTCGCGTATTCCGATTGAAGGCTTCCTTCGAGCATGCGTTTTTCGAGATCGGTACGTGTAATTTTTCCACGAAGGTATTTTTCGATCATCAAACTAGCGATCGGTCCGGCCCAACGTGCGCCCCAATAACCATTTTCAACGAATACTGCGATTGCGATTTTCGGATTGTCTTTTGGTGCGAATGCTACGAAAATAGAATGATCCTGAAGTTTCACGCGTTTGCCATTGATCTTCGCAAAGTTTTCTGCCGTTCCTGTTTTTCCGCAGATGTCAATGCCTTCAACACGCAATGCCCGGGCAGTTCCAAGATTGTACACGTCAAATAATCCTGAAACAACAGGTTCAAAATATTTTCGGTTTACCGTAGTGACATGTTTGGTCGTGAATTTCTTATCGATTTTTTCGCCTTCAATTTTCTTAATGATGTGAGGCGTATAATAATAACCGCGGTTCGCGACAGCCGACATCATGTTAGCCAATTGGATCGGTGTCATTAAAACTTCTCCCTGTCCGATCGCATTGGATACAATTGCGGTGCTTCTCCAGCCACCATTTGGGTAAATCTTTTTGTATGTTTTTGACGTGGGCGCTTTCCCTCTTCTTCCCGTTGGCAAATCGTAACCCATAAATTCGCCGAGGCCAAAACTTTTCAAATGGCTGCTCCACACGTCAACACCATCGGCAGGACGCACAAATTTGTTGATGGTTTTCATGTAAGCACTCGCGAAATAGGTGTTGCAGGAATTGTAAATTCCGTTGTGAAGCACAGAAAGTCCGGAATCGTGGCATTTCATAAAACGGCCGCGTGCATAGCTGAAACCGTGGTGGCACATAAATCCTGTATTTTCGTCGATCACGCCTTCCTGTAAAGCAATAAGTCCCGTCAGGATTTTAAATGGCGATCCCGGCGGATATTCTGCAAGCAATCCGCGGTCGTACAATGGTTTTGCAATCGAATCGCGGTACAACATCGTATAATTTTTGGAACGCTGACGGCCCACAAGAATCGATGGATCGTAAGAAGGCGCGGTAATCAGCGCGAGAATTTCGCCGGTTGCGGGTTCGATAGCGACAATTCCGCCGCGTTTATTCACCATCAATTCTTCACCATATTGCTGTAAAATGGCGTCAATAGTCAGATTAATATCTTCACCCTGAACGGCGATTGTATCAAATTTTCCCTCTTTATAAGAGCCAATTTCGCGGTTGTATTTGTCTTTTTGGATATATTTTACGCCTTTGACGCCACGCAAAACTTCTTCGTAACTTTGTTCAACACCTTGTTTTCCAAGCAAGTCGCCGCTATTGTAATACGGATTTTGCTTAATCAAACCTTCGCTGGCCTGAGTAATAAACCCAAACACATTGGCACCAAATTTCACCTGATAATCGCGAAGTGATCGTTTTTGGATGTAAAATCCCGGAAACTTTCTGATTTTTTCCTGAAACGCTGCAAATTCTGCTTTGTTCAATTGCGGTAAAAATACAGAAGGAAGTCGTGGACTATAGACTTTTGCTTTGGCGATGATTCGGATGTAATCTTCTTTTTGAATGTTGAGCAACTTACAAAATTCGAGTGTATCGATGTTTTTCAGATCGCGCGGAATGACCATAATGTCATACGACGGCTGATTGGCCACCAATAATTTCCCGTTTCGGTCGTAGATGTAACCGCGTTCCGGATAGTCGTATTGGATTTTTATAGCGTTGTTATCCGATTTCAATTTGAAAGAATCATCGATAATTTGCAGGTAAAAAAGCCTCATTATCAGCAAAATGCTTGCTATAATAATGATGGTTGGCAACAATACTTTTCTCATCGTTTGTTCGGCTTAATGATGTAAATAATCACAATACAGATGATGATCGTGAATAGCGTACTCAGGACGGTTTTCAGTAAGATTTCCCAAATAAAAATCAGCTTGAAAACTTCAAGTAAAAATAACGTAAAATGGTGAATGACAACCGCAATGAGTATGAACGAAAAACGTTCTGGTGTGAGTACGTCGTTCAGTCTGACGGTTTGATATTCGTAACTGAGACCGAAAGAAAACTTAAAAATGTATGGCCTGAAAAAAGCCAGCATCACACAAGCCGCAGCGTGAACACCACCCGAATTGCAAAACATATCCATAATAATTCCCAAGAAAAAACTCGCAGCCAAAAGCCCGAATTTGTTTCCGTTTACAGGAAAAAGGATGATGAACAGCATATAAGGATACGGATTGATGTAACCCAAAAAGTTGACGTTGTTGAAAATGAGGATCTGTGCCGCGAGCAGCAAGACAAAACGGGCGATATTTACGAGTAAAGCGCTATTCATTTTCCCTTTTTTCCAGATTGATCAATTCTTCGCGGTCCTTGCTTTTAATGATGTAAACGTGCCCAAGATTGGTCATGTCATTAAACAATTTGATTTTCAGCGTGTAATAATTCGTTTCCTTATCGGTATAAACTTTATCAATCGTACCGATTCCAATGTTTGCCGGGAAAATCACCGATTGTCCACCAGTAACAATCGTGTCGCCTTTCCGGACAGAAGCCAGACGCGGAACATCGATCAGCTGAACAAAACCGGTACTTTTTCCGTCCCAGACCAAAGATCCGAAATGGTTCGATTTTTTGATTTTCGCATTGATCGACGACTTGATGTTCAGGATACTCAGTACGGTCGCGTAATTTTTTGAAGTTTTATCAACGATACCCACAATTCCCGCACTGTTGACCACGCCCATGTCGGGTTTGATTCCTGCCGCAGAGCCACTGTTTAGTGTCAGGTAATTTTCATGGACATTGTAGGAGTTGTGAATGACTTTGGAAACGATAATGTTTACCTTGTCAACGCCTTTGATGCTGTCAATTTTTGGAATGGAAGTGGTGTCTTTCGCATTGAAGAGCAAACTTTTCAATCTGGCATTTTCAAGCGCAAGTTCTTCGTTCTGGTCTTTCAGATGCAAATATTCGCTCATCGAATTAATTCGTTCATACACACCGCCACTGAGGAAATTTGCAGAACTAATCACTTTGCTTCTGTGAAACGAATGTGCCTGTATGGTTAGGATTAACGAAATACCTAAAAGCAGCAAAAACAGCAATCTATAGCTGTTTTTAAATATAAAATTAAATATTTGCTGCATCGCTCTTGGTGTTCAGTGTTCAGATTTGGGAAAGCTTTTTTGCGTTTGATTGCTCGTTTGCAAATAAAATTTCGGTCAAACTGAAAATTAAATATTTGCTATTTTATTAGAATGCTTCTGAATTTCGGGATGTTTTTAAGGGCCATTCCGGTTCCGCGTACGACTGCTCTCAAAGGATCTTCGGCAATGTAAACCGGTAAATCTGTTTTTTGCGAAATCCGTTTGTCAAGTCCGCGTAACATCGAACCACCGCCTGCAAGGTAAATTCCGGTGTTGTAAATATCTGCTGCCAATTCTGGTGGCGTTTGTGACAAAGTTTCCATAACTGCATCCTCAATACGCTGAATCGATTTGTCTAACGCTTTCGCGATTTCTCTGTACGAAACGTCGACCTGTTTTGGTTTTCCTGTTAAAAGGTCACGACCCTGAACCGACATTTCGTCTGGTGGCGTTTCCAATTCTTCCAAAGCCGCTCCTATAGTAATTTTGATTTTTTCTGCGGTGCTTTCCCCAACGAATAAATTGTGCTGCGTTCTCATGTAATAGACGATGTCGTTTGTGAAAACGTCACCGGCAATTTTTACTGATTTGTCGCAAACAATTCCGCCCAAAGCGATCACTGCAATTTCAGTTGTTCCACCGCCAATATCAACGATCATGTTTCCTTTTGGCTGCATGATGTCAATTCCGATACCAATCGCTGCTGCCATTGGCTCATGAATTAAGTAAACTTCTTTTCCGTTTACGCGCTCACAAGATTCTTTTACCGCACGCATTTCCACTTCGGTAATTCCCGACGGGATACAAACCACCATGCGAAGGGCAGGAGTAAACATTCTTTTTTTCAATGCCGGAATGCTTTTGATAAACATGCTGATCATCTTTTCAGAAGCGTCAAAATCGGCGATAACGCCATCCTTTAAAGGCCTGATGGTTTTAATGTTTTCATGTGTTTTTCCCTGCATCATGTTGGCTTCTTTACCAACAGCGATGATTTTGCCAGATACGCGGTCACGGGCAACGATGGACGGACTGTCGATCACAACCTTGTCGTTATGAATGATCAGCGTGTTAGCGGTACCAAGGTCTATCGCGATATCCTCGGTCATGAAATCAAAAAATCCCATAAGTCTTTTAAGGGTTTAAATAGTTATAAATTTTTAACGCACAAAGTTAAACAAATTAATGTTTAAAATGACGTGTTCCTGTAAATACCATCGCAACTTTATTTTCGTTGCAGTAGTCGATACTCAACGCATCTTTAATCGATCCACCTGGCTGAATAACAGCTGTAATTCCTGCGTTTTTCGCAATTTCCACACAATCCGGAAAAGGGAAAAAGGCATCGCTGGCCATCACCGCGCCATGCAAATCAAATTGGAAGGTTTTTGCTTTTTCAATTGCCTGGTTCAAAGCATCAACACGTGAGGTTTGTCCGGTTCCGGAAGCAATCAATTGTCGGTTTTTTGCAAAAACAATCGTATTCGATTTGGTATTCTTGCAAATTTTTGACGCAAAAAGTAAGTCTTCAGTTTCTTCTGCAGTTGGGGCTGTAATGGTAACGGTCTTTAAATGTTCTTTATTGTCGGTGATGTTGTTTTTATCCTGGATCAAAAATCCGTTCAACGCGGTTCTTACCTGTCGCTGAGGCAATTCCACTTCTTTCTGGATCAGAATAATTCTGTTTTTCTTTTGCTCTAATATTTGTACCGCTTCGGTATCGTATGAAGGCGCAATTACGACTTCACAAAATAGGCTGTTGATTTCTTCCGCAGTGGCTGCGTCGATATTTCCATTGGCAATCAGAACACCGCCAAACGCAGAAGTTGGATCTCCGGCCAAAGCATCCAGATAAGCTTGTTTCATCGAACTTCTTGTTGCCAATCCGCAAGCATTGTTGTGTTTTAAGATCGCAAAAGTCGGATCGTTTTCTTTGAATTCGGCAATCAGATTAACCGCTGCGTCCACGTCGAGTAAATTGTTGTATGACAATTCTTTTCCGTGTAATTTGGTAAACATCGCATCAAAATCCCCAAAGAAAAATCCTTTCTGGTGCGGGTTTTCCCCATATCGCAACACTTGTCCGTTTGCAATGCTTTCTTTGTAAAAAGTATCGTCGGTATTGAAATAATTGAAAATTGCCGTATCATAATGGGAAGAAACGTGGAATGCTTTCGTAGCAAATGCTTTTCTGTTTTCCAATGTCAATGCGCCGTTTTGTTCGGTAACCAAATCCAATAAATCGGAATATTGATCCACGGAGGAAACAATTACAGTGTCCTTGAAATTTTTCGCTGCAGCGCGGATCAGGGAAATGCCGCCAATATCGATTTTTTCGATAATATCAGATTCCGATGCGCCTGAAGCAACAGTTTTTTCAAATGGATACAAGTCAACGATCACGAGGTCAATCTGCGGAATGTTGTACTCTTCCATCTGTTGCACATCGCCTTCGTGGTCTTGCCTGTTCAAAATCCCTCCGAAAATTTTCGGGTGTAAAGTTTTTACGCGTCCGCCAAGGATGGAAGGATACGAAGTTACATCTTCAACAGGAACAACCGGAATGCCAAGATTTTTGATAAAATCCTCAGTTCCGCCGGTTGAGTAAAAAGTAACGTTTTGTTCGTGTAGTTTGCGAACAATTGGCTCGAGCCCGTCTTTCGAAAAGACAGAAATCAGTGCCGATTTAATGGTTTTAGTTGTGCTCATTTAGTAGTTGTTGTTAAAGGTGCAAAAGTAGTTTTTTTGAATCTAAAATTCAATGCAATAGCGCAACAATATTTTAAAATAAAATGGATATTGATTCTGCAAAAAATCATTAGGATTTTGGCCAAAAAAAACAGAATTTTACGCTTACTAAAATCACAGTTATGATTGTTTACCTGCGGCTGCTTAGCGAAAGTTTTACATTTGCGATCAACGCACTTCGCAACAATAAACTGCGAACGTTACTTTCGTTATTGGGCGTTACCATTGGGATTTTTTCGATTATCGCGGTGCTTGCCGCTGTTGATTCGCTCGACAGAAAAATCAAAAACGATCTGAGCAGCCTCGATAAAAACACGATTTATCTGACCAGCGTATCATTTGGCCCAAGCGACATCCCTGAATGGAAAAGGGAACAATTTCCAAAAGTGACTTATGACGAATTCCAGACGTTGAAAGAATCGGTTAGTGACGTCGATTATTTTTGTTTTCAGTTTTTTACCAAACGTGAAAACATGAAGTATGAATCAAACAATGTCAATGATGTCAATATTGTTCCGGTGACTTTCGAATTTGCAGATATCCAGCGGCTTGAGTTTGAACAAGGACGGTTTTTCAATGAATCTGAATCGAATTCCGGAAACGCGGTCGTGGTTTTGGGTTACGAAATTGCAAAAGGACTTTTTAACGAATTCGACCCGATTGGGAAAACCGTTCGTTTGTACGGCCAGCGTTTTACCGTGATTGGCGTACTTGAAAAAAAAGGAAGCGGCATTATTAATATGGGCGACAGCAACGATACGTCGGCATTTATCCCGGCGAATTACCTGCGGAAATTGTACGGCGACAACAACGATATGATGCTTCCGGTCATTCTCATAAAACCTGAAAAAGGAACTGATATGGATGCGCTGAAAGGACAAATTTCACAGAAACTGCGCAATTTACGCGGCGTGAAATCGGAACAAATTGACAATTTTTTCATCAATGTATTGTCGGGTTTGACCAATATGATCGATAATATCGTGGGCCAAATGAATATGGCCGGCTGGGGAATCAGTTTGTT
>Ga0247815_10003429_pt1 | contig 11414 bp, 17 predicted proteins | sample UWRJL194509B1_FD_181014 | JGI IMG/M metagenome (GOLD analysis project Ga0247815, IMG submission 181014) | Plant litter microbial communities from Arlington Agricultural Research Station in Wisconsin, United States - UWRJ-L194-509B-1 | ecosystem: Environmental > Terrestrial > Plant litter >... | reverse complement strand
AGTAGTGCGATCCGTTATATTCAAAACTGTCGTTCTGGCGGCGGTTGGCCAAATTAGTGAATTCTTGTGCATGCTCGGCACTGCAGATAAGGCGTTCCTGCAGCGTACAGTGCACAATCTTTTCATCGCGGACGGGGTGCTCGACCAGTTCGTTCGGTCCTCAGATGCCGGACTCAATGCACTGTGGCCTATCACACAGGAATGCAAGGGAATCAGAAGGATTGTTGCACCCATAGAATATGTTACTCGGCTATTGGACCAGGTCGAGGACGAGGAGCAAGCGCTGATACCCTCGTCATGTCCAAACCTCACGCACCTGGTCCTCACTCGGACGCGTAATCTTCAGATGCATCCAAACTTCCAAGCTCAGTTTTTCCGCCGCATAAAGCGGTTATACATCCAGAGTCACTTCTATTGCTTCCTCCCAACAGCGATGGTGGTCACCGCCGAGTCGTTCCCGGTCCTCACACATCTTGCAGTGTTGCACGTCCAGTTCACCGACGGCGACAGCTCGCAGAGCGACGTACTTCTTCAGGAGAGGCTTTCAGCAGCGTTGGAGCTTCCATTGCTGCACCGTCTCCTCGTATGCTGCAGCGGCATGGAACCACCCGACATGTTGACAGCAACGCTGGCCAAGTTACGCGACCAGAGAATACACGTCGTAATGGGATTCACCACTGGTGATGAGGTTCTTCAAGCGTCACTTCAGGGTGATTATTGGTGGGAAGGCGGCATTCCTGTCTTTCATGCTTAGAATGTTACCCATCGTCTTCCTGTGACTTGCTCATCAGCTGGCCGGATAGCCAGCCTTCTACATTGCGTCCCCTGCACTAGAATTTAGATGCACATAGGTCCCCACAGATGCCACTGGAGGGTATAGTCATCTGGTGCGCTCGCAATGATGGCTTCATCGGGCTTGTACAGTCGCACCTTTGCCTTCCGCGAATGTTGGAGCTATTCAATCGGGGTCGTAGCATCTTATTGGCCACTGAATGTAACTGAAGTGGAGAGTTGGCAAATAGATATGCCTAGGTGCAAAATCCGACCGGAGGATTCACAGCAGCGGCCATTGATCCGCAGGTGCTAGTCTTTGAATGTGCATCGCGCCGCTCAAAGCCCTGCACCGGTTTTGACTCCTCTCTTTCTTGCCCTTTTCCCACTTCCTTATCACTCGCTCGACTCTATTGCCTGCGACGATGGCAGGCGTGCCTCTCTCTAATGCTTCGTTGAAGCTGCTTGCGACTGTTCTCGTGCTCGCCCAGGCTGCGCAGGCTATCACTTACTCGTTTCCCTATGGCAAGCAACCCGTGCGCGGTGTGAATTTGGGAGGCTGGCTTCTGCTTGAGGTCTGTTACTTCAACTCGCGGGTCGCCGAGTTCAAGGAGAACTGACTAGGGGTTTGGCTTTTGCAGCCATGGATTACGCCAAGGTTTGCACCGAGCATTCCAGCCGTACCTGATACACTTGTCTAACCTCTGCGCGCAGTATTTTTGACAACACTAATGATACCCGCGTCATTGACGAGTACACGTTCGGTGCGTCGGGTAGCATGGCCTCGATTCAAAAGCCTCGTGCTAACGCAAGCGCTGATCGCCACCAGGCCAATACGTTCCCGCGGCCACCGCCAAGACCGTCTTGACTCGTCACTGGAACACGTTCATTCAAGAGAGCGATTTCCAAGCTATTAAGGCTGCTGGGTTCGCACCCGCATAGTGATTCGCAGGCCCTGTGCTCACCCTGACCGCCCAGACTGAACCATGTCCGCTTGCCGTTCCCATATTGGGCCTACGACGTGCGCCCTGGCGAGCCATACATCAACGGACAAGCACCTTACGTCGACAAAGCGATCACCTGGGCGACGAAGCACGGCATCAAGGTCTGGCTCGACCTGCACGGCGTTCCGGGCTCGCAGAACGGCTTTGACAACAGCGGCCAAGTTGGTGCGGTCAACTGGCACAAAGATACGACCAACATCAAGCGCAGCCATGCCATCATCAGCCAACTCGCGAAACAGTACGCCAGCAAAGCTAACGTGGTGACCGGCATTGCTGTCATCAACGAGTGAGTCTCCCATCTGTCGATGCCTGCCCGACTCTAATGCTTGCGTAGACCGGCCTCGTTCAAGGACGAAAGTATTATGGATCCTCTCAGACAGTACTACAAGGACACATGGGGTGCGACTCGATAGTAAGTCTAGAGGAGCCAGACTCTAACCCCACCCCGCTCATCCAGAGGTCGTACGCAGCCCATATGGTACTGCACAGGAAGGAAACGCCATGGTTGTCCTCCACGATGCATTCAAGCCGCTCAGCTCATGGCAGGGCTTTATGCCGTACCCGCGTTATTCGGGCGTCTCGATGTGCGCCCTGACGGACATATTCTCTTCCCGAACGTCAAATAACCTCTTCTTTTTTAAGGGATACTCATATCTATCAGATGTTCTCTCCGTCGCTTGTCGGCTTGAACGAAACTGGTCACGTCAATCTCGCATGCAAGCAGTCATCTGAGCTCGCCAAGTACACTACCCTGTGGAAGTTCGGTATGTACCCTCTATTCGAGCACATAGACCACTTCTGACAGTCGAGTGACCTCGCTCGTCTACTGGATGTCATATGTTTCACGCTACATCACCACTGTCATCATTCGGTGACTTCGGCCATATCGCCACATCTTCATTTCCTTCACAACCTCCTCGCACGGTTTCTTCAACTCCGCAGTCGGAGAGTGGACGCCAGCTACGTCTGACTGCGCCAAATATTTGAACGGTCGCGGCGTTGGCACGCGCTATGAAGGCACTTATCCAGGATCCAAGCGCGTCGGCTCATGCTACAACATCACCGGAGACGCATCTCGCTTCTCCAGCGCTTACAAGACTACACTGCGCAAGATGTTTGAAGCTCAGACAATTGCGTTCGAGAAGGGTGGTCAGGGCTGGTTCCAATGTGCGTTTCGCCGTCCCGGCTAGACATGCTTGACCTTGCTGACACATTGCGTACAGGGACCTGGAAGACCGAGGTCGCACCCGAATGGAGCTATCAGGCAGGCCTCAAGGGCGGCTGGATTCCGAATCCGCCAAACAAGTACCAGTACCCTCGCATCTGCGGCTGAGATTCATATCACGCCACAACACCATCGTCGCTTTCAGCGTCACTGTCATTTCTAGTCAACCTCCACACCTCACGGGATCCTGTAGAAGTTTCACTCGCAACTCTTAGGTACATCTCATCTCCTTTCACCTGGTCATAACCGTGTTCACGCGCGATTGGCCGTTTAACCCGCTATGGACGCTCCGGTTGCGCTGTTGTGTAATCGCCACCCTTTACTTGTCAATGCTATATCCTTGATTTACTAGCCTCGTAGATAAGAAGTGCCCTGAAGACGGCTCAGTGGGGGTCAGGCAGGGTCCAAGGTGGCCATGTTCAGCTTGGCGAATCCAGATTACGATTGCTACTGCGTGAGTTGGCCCAACTGGCACATAGCGATTAAAGATAACTAACATTAAATTCATATTTCAGATGGGGATTTTAGTTTCGCAAAGGGATCGTCTGGCTAGAGTCGCTATGTGCTCGAAACTCGAGAGGAAATGTGGTTGCGCGGAGCTTGAACCACCTTGTCTTCATCCTTCAACGGTCCTGGCCATGATGATCCTAAACGATATCTACAACCCATCCGCCCTCGACCACCTTAGATGCTCTGTGGTCTGCGCTGCTTATGCTATCTGTGCGCTTGATTTTGAACCTTCATCAACAGGCATTGGCGATCCTCTCGGCAAAGCCAGCAGACCGGCCGCTCGCATGTGCGCTTCTTCGCTACAGACTTATAAATACATAAGGACGAGCGATTTGTGCGCTTCTAGCCTTTCTTCTCGATGTCCGCGATGCGTTTCCAACCCGAGGAGAGCTTGCGCCATGCGAAGACTGGCGCGCGACTGCCCTTGCGAAGGAGGCCGACCTGGACGCGACCAAGTTGCAACTCGATGGTCTTCGCGCAGGTATACTGGTTCGAATTTCATGTGCTGATCAAGGCTAATGCCACCAGAACTACGCGAGTTGAAACGTGCTCGCGAACCGGTTGAGGAAGTCACAGTCACGCCCCAACCCTCAACGAAGAAGAAGAAAACCCACAAGCTAGACAAGACATTCAAGGCTCCGGTTCAGCCAACAAAATCGCCGCTACCCGAGTGGCAGCATTTGCCCAATGTTCCTGGTGCTCGCATCGAATGCACTTTGCCTGGGTTGCTCTGTTGCTGACGTCGTTCTCTTACCCAACACATCACATGTTTGGGTCTTCAAGGTGGATCGGCTCTTCTATCTTCAGCCATTATTTCCAATTCCTTTGATCGAGGCAGCAAAGGTTCCATTGTCGCCACGCGCAAGCTGCTCTCTCGCATTACCGGCGTCGTGCCGTCCGCCGCTCCAACCTCTTTCACCGAACTTTCACAACTCGTGCGCAGTTCCCTTGCTGATGTGAATGAACCAGCCGATAGTTCTCTCGGCGAGACATGGATAGCCTTTCAGGCCGCAGCAGCCGGTCTCTGTGTCGCCGCAATTCGCCGCCTCGCCTTCGGAACGCTCGAGGCTCGACAGCTCGTTACTTCTTGCTTAGCGTACCATGCGTCCTTCTCCGCTGAAGCGGCTCTGCTTCAAGCTACACGTCTCCTTCCTTCTGTGCTCGCCAGTCCAAGTCACGATCGCTCAGCATCCTCTTCAAGTCAACGCTCGCGAGGAAATGCTGGTGCGCAGTCCGACGCCAATGCCGCGGTTCGAGCGCGACTCTTGCAAAAGGACATTGTCGTCTCATTGTGTCTCGTCATACACGCAGCCCTCGACTCTGGGGCATCACCACTTCATCAGGACGATTGTGCATTGCTGGGGGTGGTCGAGCTAGCTGGTCGAGCTGGACCTCTGGTCGAGACCTTGGTGTTGCGAGCAGTGGAACGAGCCTGGCTCTCCGGCTGAACATGTATCTCAAAAATCAGATCTTATTTGATATGAACACAACGCATGATATGTTCAAGCCAACTTGATGCGCTCGGCAGTCGCAGGGTTGTCCTGAGGGCTAAGGTGCAAGGTAAGTGTGAATTCCAACTCGATTAATGGCGCGTACGTCGTGTTGAACAGGATCTGCGTCTTCGGCGAGATTTCATGCGTCGTACGGATAAGCTCTTCCATCCAAAACATCAGATCATCGGACCTGCGCACGCCAGCGCCGATGATCAAACCATGCCTGAGACCCACTAGTGTGAGACCATCGTATCTCCGACGGATGAGAAGCAGGAACGCACCGGTGCTTGCGCTGAAGCGCCTCCACGAGCTTCGAGGTGCCATCATCTGGGCCAATCCTAACAGACGCAACATGAGAGTTGTTCGACGCGACAATTTCACTGCGACTGACCAGACGGCCTCGACATCTTCGTATCCAGCGGCGCGCAGTTCGACGATCGTCTTCTCGAGCAGGACGCGAATCTGCTCTGGGTCTGCGATCTTGGCCACGGCGGGGTGGGTGTGCGGAAGGCCCGTGATGAGGATGCTGGGTTTCGTCTGCGACATGTCGGGAGAGAGAAGAAGTGATGATGCTGGGTATTGGCAACCGTCACCGGACCTTTATACTGAATGGTATTTTCAAATCCGAGACCAGCTGAGCGAGTCGTTTGCCACCTCCATTACCAATAGCTCTGTATAGAACACGTCGACTGCGCAATCTTCGAGGAACGAAACGTCGAGCCGCAGAACGCGCATGCACCGGCGAGACGCCTTGGTGCTGACGGATGAAACGGGCCGCCGTCGACGGGCCGATTTGACACAATGTCGCTTACGAAAACGTATTGCTTACCTAGCAGGCAGACTCTCCTCACTCGGCGGGCACCTATCTCAAAGCAAAGCGTTGACCCACAGCCGTGACTCAAGCCTTCCAGACAATCAAAATGACGGAATTTCCTTTGTCATTTTGCCCACGTGAAGGACTAGACCAACTGACCCGAGAGCCATAAGAATCGAATGTAAAAGGCGAGTGCATTCTAGTCTACCCATAAAACAAGTAGTACCAGATTATTCTACCATGGCACCGGCGCGCGGAAACCCATCTGCTGACCAATCGTCGTATCGCCAGTGAGCTGCAAGGTCCATCCTCAGTCACCCAAACTACTCTCGCGAAGAGACAAGCACGTACCGCTGCGCTGATGTGTTTATACAGGAAACAAAGATCTGATTCTACGTCAGCTACAGCCCCAACAAACGAAGAATAAAATGCTCACAATCGACATAACTCATCCCGTCGTTGTTGCTATCTTCGACGAGCATATCGCCAAACGCCATTTCGTTCGCGTCCTCGTTCTGCCGCGCGATGAGCAATTGGCCGCTCGTCGAGTTGTCGATCAGCGCGCGTACGCGGCGCGAGGTTGGGTTATCGAGGTCGGGCAGAGCGCGCATGTCGCGCGGCCAGTTGCTCGCGCCATGCACCTGCTCCATCCTAAAGAGATCGTACAATAACGCCGGGTCGGCCGAGTACCCTACCCACAACACCGTGTGTACGCCGTTGTCTGTTCAGATCAGATCTCGTTAGCTCCTGTACTTCAATCTACGTGATTAGAAGCTCACCAAGGACGTAGATTCCCTCAGCTTCCATCCACGAATGTCCCGCGCGAATCGGGCGAGGAACCGTCTCAACAACTACCGCATCCTCTGGCGTATCCGTTCGCTGAGTGATATGCAGCGGCACCAACTTCGGATACAGATGTCGCATGAGCGCGCCAGGCTCCCACGTCGCCACGAGATGAGCAGAAGCATTGCGGACGTCGCTGTTGACGCTCCCGCCTGTTCGCAGAATGGCAGTCAGTCAGCCCTAGGTATAAAACGAAAGGGAAATACGACCCACCCTTGAGACATTTAGTTTTAGTGATTCCCAGCGCAAGCACGGGAAGCGTCTTGAGTGCATCGGGTAGAATGAGCTGGCTCGGCGCAACGCTCGCGGCGCAGTTCTTGCGATACGCAAGCATCATTGTCGCGGTCCGCTCCGCCAGCTCTTCTTTCAACTCTTTCAGCGCTTTCGATGTTGTCTTCCCCAGCGCTACACCAACCACAACCCTCATTAGCACCAGCTCCTATCCTCGCGAGCTAAAAGCAAAGAAAACGTACCTCTCCTTGCGAGCCACATCGCCACGCTCTCGACGTCCGCCGCACGAAACACGTTGCCTGCAAGCCCACTGACTGCAATACCCAAGTTGCATATACGTACACGCCGACGACCGCTGCGTGCGTCTGTATACAAAGTTGCACACTGCACGGCAAACGGTTGGCGTTCGTCCAGCGCACTCCCACCGCGGAGCGTCGACCCGCCATGTTCAAATGTCGCTTGGATGCTCATATTTGCGCGCAATATCCCGAGGGAGAGGGTTTGTGCTGGTGCAGACGGTGCAGGTGGTGGTGTGTACGACTGTACGTTGAGTTCTGCGGAGGGTTAGCTAATGTGCTGGAAGGAAGAGATTAAAGTACCTTTGGAACAACGGATTCGAACGCTGCAGTCGTACGCCGTGACATTCGCTACCAGTCTCCGCACGCGGGTCACCAATGCCGGTCCATCCTTCTCAGCTGAGAATTGGGGGAAGAACACAATCTCGCCACCCGTGGTGTTAGATAACACTCCAAGCGTCCCAAGGTCGATCCAGCGTCGACAACCAACGACGAGACTGATGCCGACACCTGCTCGCGCACATTCGTCTGCGAGACTGGTATATACCGGGTCGCGTGGGAGAAACATCTCACGCTCGCGCGGTGTACCTTGGAGGGAGGTTTCTTCGAGTCGCGGGGCCAATGTTCCCGGCCCGAGTGAAGGAAGAGAATGGGCGAAGACGATGGCGTGGCCGCCGGTCGAGGCAAGGGACGAGAGGGCGGCGCGGACGGATGGCAAGAATGCGCTGGATCTGGCAGTAGTTTGAGCAAAGATGCGGTCGGGGATGTCGTCTAAAAGTTTATCTAGGAGATGCCTGGTGGAGCAATGTGAGCGTGGAGCTGGGGCTAGAGAGGGTTTACCAACCGAGACTCTATGGGGTCAACAAAGATCCCTTGCTGTATGGGACAGAAGACCTCATCGATATCACTGACGACGAGCATCTGTGGCACGGAGCGTTGTGGCTGCAGGTAGAGGTCAGTATTGAGGTTTCTCGTATCAACCGTTCAGACGCACCTCAAGAGCATAGAACGCAATCTCTGTATCAAAAGTGAGAATGCCGAAGTCTCCTATAGACGTCCCCTGGTCCGCATAGAGTGCTGCTCGGATGGCGTCGCAGGCTGCACGGACGAGACCGGACTCGACGGCCTCAGCTGTCGTCTCGATCGCAAACAGTGTGCGTAGGCGAACTGGTTGGCGAGCGGCAAGCTTGCTGGGACCTGCCAACCTGATACTGTCTCGCTGAGCGGTACTGGTGACCGCTGCGACAAACTGTGGCTCTATGACCGACGGCTCGTATTGCGTCGTCCAGTAATCTTGTCCAGCATCGTGAACATCGATGTCGACAGTGCCGACGTTCAGCTCCGGCCGCGCGTCTTGGTCTACACGCCGCATAGACTGCGGGTCGAGATGCGCAAAGTACTCATCAGGCACTTTGTTGGCATGGCCGCATAGATTGCAGGTCCAGGTCGTACCGCCGTCGCCAAACGTACACCAGACGCTGACGTATCCGCGGCACTGAATGCATCGAGGTATGGGTCCTGATACTACCGGTACCGGCATCTCTTGGACTGGTTGGTGTGCAAAAGGCTGGAACGACGCAGCAATGGGAATGTTGCAGGTGTTGGCGAGTTCGGCGTCCTTTGGAACGGCGTACGTCGTCATCCTAGCGAATCTCGGTGCGCTGTTGCCTGCCAGGCTCGCGCGTAAGTTGAAGAATAATTGACTTGTTGTTGTGCGCACCCTGGTCGATGGCGACGTGTGGCGTTCCAGCCATGGGAGCTGGATGCTCGCTTGCGCAGGTCGGGTAAGGCTGTTCTCTCCAGAATTGCTCGTCTGCTTGGGTAAGTTGAACCGGCGCTGGTATAACGTTTCTATCTATGTGTGAGCGCAGTCCTTGGAACCGTTGACCGGCCGAGTGCGGTGGCTGGGAGATCGCGGTCATGACGGTGTGCGGGCAAGAGCGCGTCTCGGCTCGTTCCGGAAACGCGTCGCGACTCTTCCTTTCTCCTCTCCCTTTCCTCATAATCACATCCCGACTATGACTATGCATCTCACTCATTCCATTCACTGCGACCCAGTATCTTCTATGTAACCGGGGGTGGTACCTTTGTTGCTGAATTTCCTGCTGGCGTTTGTTGGCGCGCCACAGCTTTGTCAAACCGCAACGTCAACGGACATCGACTCGCAAAGCCACCTCAGACCCTCTAGTCAACTCGATGGCTGAATTACTTCGTTGCTTCGCCTTTGCAAGCAATTCAAGCTTCTTTTTGCGCGCGGGGTCTGGTTGCATTATGATTTCGAAGGCGAGATACACATTCATTGATACCGAACAAAGCAGACATCAAATCACAGTAAATACACAACAAATACAAGCCAAGTGAGTCGCACAGCGAGCAACACGGACCCAGGGGAGCTATATAAATACGGAGCAGGGCGGTCATCCAAATCGTGCTGGTCTCATCTCCGCACGACATTCTTGTTGCCGTTCTTGTTGACGATGGGCTTCCCACTCAGCTCCAGGTTAACATTGTCGTTCTGGTTCAGAACGCCTCCCTTGTGACCTTCGAGCACGTTGTCATTGTCGTTGAGATTATTTATGTCGCCATTGGTTCGGTTGGTGTTGCTGTTATAATTTGCTATACTCTTGCCGCCCAAGTTTCGATTGAAGTTGCCGTTCTTGTTGTCAATGCACCCGGGTCCGCGGTTGGTGGCCTCGTTCGAGTTCTTGTTGATGATCTGGCGGCTTGGGCCTTTGATTTCTATCCTGTTGCCGTTGTCGTTGAGCAAGTTGCCTTTGTCATCGAGCTTATTGCTGTTGGCACAGATGACGTCCTGGGGATCAAGCGCGAGGACAAGAATAAACGTCAACGAACAATCGAGTTTCATAGGCAAAAGCCCACTCACGCCGGTACATTTATCATTGAGTGCTACTTTAACACCAACTTGCTTGCCTTTGATAACTGCTGGCATGGCTGGCACACGAAATACTGGTGGTAGAAAGGGAGCGGATGTGGGAGTGTGTTCAGACAACTCGGCGACGGCGCGACGCACAGCCTAAATCCTCGGAGATACCGACGGATTTGATATGACAGAGACTGTGGCATTGTGTCACATGCAGCTTTCAGGCGTCAGATCGATGTAGACGTACTGGACGGCGTTGGTTCGACGCTTTACACGAGGTTCGTGCATTGGCTGGAAGCCCTGCACTGAGATGAAGTGGGGTAGCGCTGGCGAGCTGGAGAGGAGATGAAGAGTTTTCACGACAACACGCCGCCCATCCATCGATAAGCTGTGATGATGGTACCTGGAGTCGAAATTTATGAAAACAAACAACCTTTGACAGGAGTAAATGATGTCAACAGTGGCTACCTCACGGCGCAGCAGGCGTGTGGTCGCAAGACTGCGTGTTCCTCGCGCCCTCTTCGCATTCTAAACATCTTCTGTGACTGAATTTGAGTTCTCACTGACCTGAGCGGTCGAGCTTTTCGGGTCGTGCGGTGCAGACGCAACACTCCAGATACCGTCAAGAATGTTGAACATGATAAAAGTGCCGCGATCCTCAAGCAACATATCTGAGATGGCGTAAAAGTTGGATTCTGGGAGTGTGGAGAGAGTTGGTCGACTACGGACATTCAAATTAATGCTTTGCGTGGACGGTAGGTCGCACATATCGGTTCATCCAGTCAAGGGAGCAACCAAAACCTGAAGACGCGAGTGAAATGTTACTGATTCCATGAGCAACATCGTCACGCCATGAGGTTGAACAGCCGATGCAGATTAGAGGTTACTGCTTGGTGGCAACAGGTCTAGGCTGAATGGGCCGCATCGCGTGTCCCAAAGCGCGGTTCTGTCGAGTTTCAAAGTCACAACGTCGTCACCTGTTGCCATTTTACACACTGCACCAAGAGCTGACATATGACTTCCTCGTGCCTCGTCCCTGTGCCAGCCTTAGTGCGTGCTGCCTGCAGGGACGTAACTCGGCCCGGAGCCGCCCTTCGAGAACCTCTTGGAGAGCTGTGAACGCCAATGTACAATACAGCCTAAATCATCAGTAACTTTGTCTAATCGAGTGGCCCAACTGGGTGCAGCCAGTTCCGCATATCGTTGTTGGTCGTTTAGTCTCAGGAAGATGATGAACTTGAAGGTTAGCTCTATTACTGCGATCTGAAGTGCCTACCCCCGTTGTCGGACGCTCTCCCAATCTCGCCTGCTATGTCTTTATCTTGAAACCCTTTAGCCGAAACCCT
>Ga0247815_10003428_pt1 | contig 11414 bp, 9 predicted proteins | sample UWRJL194509B1_FD_181014 | JGI IMG/M metagenome (GOLD analysis project Ga0247815, IMG submission 181014) | Plant litter microbial communities from Arlington Agricultural Research Station in Wisconsin, United States - UWRJ-L194-509B-1 | ecosystem: Environmental > Terrestrial > Plant litter >... | reverse complement strand
TAGCGAAATTTTTTATTTTAAATTATGTTCAAAAGATAGTCCTTAAGACGAGTATGGGGTGTGTTTGTTTCAATCTACAATGTAAAACCTTATGCTTATTTCAACGCCATTACACACAAAATCCCAACCGGCAAAGATTGGGATTTTGTATTTTTAAATTTCACGCATGTTATTTACAACTTATCATCCTGTATAGCCTCTTTTCCCTGCAGGCCGCGTTTGCGCAGTAATGGCTCGATAGACGGATCGCTGCCACGGAAGTTCTTATACATAAGGGCAGGGTCTAAACTGCCGCCGCGTTCCAGTATATTAGTTCGGAATGATTTGGCTGTAGCCTGGTCAAACAGTGATGTGGTTTTAAAGGCTTCAAATGCATCTGTGTCGAGTACGCCACTCCATATATAACTGTAATATCCTGCTGAATATCCTCCGTTAAAAATGTGGTTATAATAAGTGCTTCGGTATCTTGGAATGATAGAAGGGATAAGCCCTATGTTTTTCATAGCTTCGGCTTCAAATGGCGCTATGTTTTGGGTAATGGCATCGGTACGCGCATGGTAAGCAAGGTCTAAATAGGTTGCCGCTAAAAACTCAACCGTTGCAAATCCCTGATCGAATGTAGCTGACTGTTGCAGCTTGGCTATAAATGTATCCGGAATTACTTCTCCTGTTTTGTAGTGTTTGGCATATAGTTTAAGCACTTCGGGCTCGGCAGCCCAGTTCTCCATAATTTGCGATGGGAGTTCTACAAAATCCGTAGGTACACTCGTGCCCGATAATGTTTCATACGTTACGTTACTCAGTAAGCCATGCAACGCATGCCCAAATTCATGAAAAAATGTGCTTGCCTCATCATACGTTAGCAGGGCAGGAGCATCGCCGGCAGGCTTGGTAAAATTGCATACTATAGATATGATAGGAGCCGTACGCACACCATCTATAGTGCGCTGCTTGCGGTAAGACGTCATCCAGGCACCGCCCTTTTTACTGGCACGCGGATAAAAATCCATATACAGCAGGCCTACGTATTTGCCATCGGCCTCGGTAACTTCCCAGGCGGTAACATCTTTATGATAGATGGGTACATCTTTAATTTGCTCAAATTTAAGTCCGTATAAATTTTTAGTAACGGTAAAAATACCGTTTCGCACATTGTCAAGGCTAAAGTAGGGTTTAAGTTCCTGCTCATCAAGATCAAAACGCTGCCTGCGAATCTTCTCGGTATAATACCTCCAATCATACGGCTGCACGGCATCGTTAATACCATCGGCAACCATAAGTTTTTTAATATCAGCTTCTTCAGCTTTGGCTTTTGCCAATGCAGGTTTCCAAAGCTTGTCTAATAATTCGTATACGTTCTCCGGGGTTTTTGCCATACGCTCCTCTAAAACAAAATGAGCGTGGCTTTTATAACCAAGCAGTTTGGCTTTTTCGGCTCTCAGGCTGGCAAGGTTAACAATGTTAATACGGTTATCGAGCTTGTTGCCATTGTTGCCGCGGTTTTGGTAAGCACTCCATATGTCCTTGCGCAATTCGCGGTTAGATGCATATTGGAGGAATGGCATTACACTCGCATTCTGTAAGGTAAAAATCCATTTGCCGTCTTTACCCTTTTCTTTGGCTTCAAGTGCAGCAGCTGTTATAAGTTCGTCGGGCAGTCCGGCAAGTTTTGCTTTATCTTTAACAACAAGTTCGAATGCATTAGTCTCTGCCAGAACATTATCACCAAACTGCAATGAAGTGACAGATAACTCTTCATTAATTTTCCTGAGGCGTGCTTTTTGGTCGGCATTGAGTAATGCGCCGCTGCGTACAAAACTTTTGTATTTGCGTTCTAAAAGCTTGGCATCTTCGGTATTCAATTTAAAAGATATCTGGTTATCCCATACTTTTTTTACACGGGCAAACAGCTTTTCGTTAAGGTAAATGTCGTCGTAGTTTTTAGATAATAAGGGAGCCATTTCTTTAGCCAAAGCCTGTAGCTCATCGTTAGTGTTGGCAGTGTTCAGGTTGTTAAAAACAGTGTTTATCCTTGTGAGTAAGGTGCCGCTGCGGTCCAGTGCCACAATCGTGTTTTTAAAGTTGGGCTGTTCGTGGCTGTTGGCAATGGCATCTATTTCGGCCTGCTGTATGCGTATGCCCTCCTGCAGTGCCGGCTTGTAATGTTTGTTCTCTAAAAGGTTAAAGGGTGGTGCTCCGTATGGGGTATCCCAGGTGGCTAACAAGGGGTTATCTTCGCCTATAACTTCTGCTTTGTTTTCTCTTTGGCACGACATAAATATACCGGTTATTATTAAAATTATAAATAAGTTTATTTTCATGAGGATTTATTTGGGCATAAAGAGTAAAGTTATCTTTTATAAAATTAAAAGGCAAGGTCTTTAGCAAAATATAGGCTTTCCTTTACATTTTATGCGCCATATTTTAGTACCTTGGTGGTAACTTTAAAATACGCATACCATGGCCCTGATGAAGCCCTTTAACCTGAATAAATGGATTGACGAAAACCGCCACCTTTTAAAACCACCGGTGGGCAACAAAAATATTTATCCGCTGTCTGACGATTATATTGTAATGGTGGTTGCAGGCCCCAATGCCCGAAAAGATTACCATTATAACGAAACTGAAGAGTTGTTTTACCAGCTTGAGGGCAGTATAAAAGTTGTGGTTCAGGACGAAGGCGAGCGCAAAGAAATGGAGCTTAATGCCGGCGATATGTACCTGCACCCGGGGAGTGTGCCGCACTCACCCGTTAGGAGCGAAGGCTCTATAGGGCTTGTAGTAGAGCGCGTTCGTGCCGGCCGTGGCTTTACCGATGGGCTACTATGGTTTTGCGATAATTGCAACAATAAATTGTATGAAGTTTTCTTTGAACTACATAATATAGAAACAGATTTCCTGCCACATTTCCAGCATTTCTACAATAGCGAAGATCTGCGTACCTGCGATAAATGCGGTACGGTAATGCCTGTTGATGCGAGGTATGTAGCGAAGTAAGTATAATTTCTTAACCACGAATTTCACGAATTTCACGAATTTTCACGAATTTTCACGAATTTTCACGAATTAAGTTGGTGCAAATTTGTGAAATTCGTGTCTAAAACTTTTTGAAGCCAATCAATTCTGTTTAATTAGTGTTTAAAAGTCATTAATACTGGAGCTAAATCCGCTATTGCGCAGCATCCGTGTCATCCGCGTTCCATAATGTTCATAAGGGCACGTCCCATAAAAACTACTCAAAATTATTTAGAATATTGTTTTTGTTTACCTTTGCAAAAATTTTGTACTCAAAATGGATGATCATCATCGGGAAATACTAACAACCTTTCAGGGATAGCATCCGTGCTAATTCCCTGTTATTTAATTTTAGGGAATTGCAATGGTAACGTACTACAAAAACCAAAATGGGCTAACCCAGGCCCAAAACCGTAACGAAGCAAACTGGATAAGCGTAGTTTGCCCAACCCCACAGGAAAAACAATTTTTGCTCGAAGAACTTAAAGTGCCAGAGGCATTTTATAATGATATTGAGGATATAGACGAGCGCCCCCGTATTGAGATAGAGGACGGATGGCACCTAATTATTGTGCGCATACCTTACAAAAGCAACGATGTGCGCCTGCCATATACCACCGTGCCATTAGGGCTTGTGTTTAAAGAAGATGTGTTTGTATCTATATGTTTTGCACAAAGCGAACTTATAGAAGATTTTCCAAAGTATACCCAACGCAAATGCATTGAGCCCGGAAATCATTTTGACTTGGTGCTTAGGTTACTGTTGTCGTCAAGCATTTGGTTTCAAAAATATCTTAAGCAAATAAACCAGCTTATAAAACTGGCCGAGAACAACCTTGAAAAATCAATCCGTAACGAAGATTTACAGGCGTTGTTGCAAATAGAAAAATGCCTTGTGTTTTTTATAACATCCATTAAAGGCAATGAGGTTTTATTTTACAGGGTGCGCAATCTTAAAGCACAAAAAGATTCTTATGATGAAGACCTTATAGAAGATGTAGAGATAGAACTGCGCCAGGCACAGGACACTACTAATATATATAGCGATATCCTTACCGGCACCATGGATGCCTATGCATCGGTTATATCTAATAACCTTAACATCATCATGAAAAGGCTAACATCTATATCTATCATCTTAATGATACCCACGCTTGTAGCCAGTTTTTATGGTATGAACGTGCCTAACTCATTGCAGGATAACCATAACGGTTTCTGGATCGTGGCACTGGCATCGTTCATAGTATCGGTAATTGGTGTAGTGATGTTTAAAAAGAAAAACCTTTTTTAAGTTTTCAGTCCCAGTCTCAGTAGACAGTCCCAGCATGTAGGGTAAATAGTTTGGGATTTTCGAACGTAAATGCTATAAAAACAAGCATAAAACTTATTGTAAAACTTTGGCCTGAGATTTGTAAATTTGCTATGCAATTACAAAAACATGAAGTACCTAAAAATAGTCTTGTTCCTGTGTTTATTTATAACCGTGCTGTCCTGCCAGGACGATGAAAAACAACGTATTGCCGAGACACAGCGCACCCAGAAACAAAACGATTCTATATTGAAAGTAATTAGCGCTGCCTGGAGGTTTGATGTGCCTGCGCCAACGCCAAAAGTAGCCCAACGCATAAGCACCTGGAACGAGTGGGAACAGTTTAACAACGAGCTTAGGCAAAAGCCTGCGGGCAACGCTATAAATGCTTATTTGCAAAAAACTAAAACGCTTGTTGCCAAAGCCGATTTGCTACGAAACAATGTGCCCGTATTTTTTAACAAGCCACAGGTACGTGCCCGTATGGGGGTGCTTATTACCAAGATAAAATCGTTGTACACGTACATAAACATTGAAACGATTCCTGATAAAAAAGTTATAGCTATTATTGGCGAAATAACCCACGAAATGACGGCGCTGGAAAACCAGTTTGACGAGATTATACGCATTAGTGAAATACCAAAAGAGCAGGGTGAAGAAGAGATGCTTCGCGCACTTGATACTACCCGTATGGCCAACCCGGATGCTATGATTCCGCGATTAGCCACACCGCAAACAACTACGCCCCAGCCGGGAGCACCACAAACTAATTTGCCACAGGCAAGGCAGCTAACACCGCCGGCTGCTCCTGTGGGTAAAGCTGCAAACGCTACTAAACCTACCAATTGAAAAACGAAATATTACATACATACTGGCAGCTGCCCAAAGTAAAACAAATTGCTGCCGCATTACAGCAGCGTGAAGGCAAGATACATGTAAAGGGCCTTTTAGGTTCGGCATTATCATTTGTTATAGACCCGGTTTTTCAGGAAAGCGAGCTGCCGTTCCTTCTTATTTTTAAAGATAAGGAAGAAGCAGCCTATCACCTAAACGACCTGGAGCGCTTTGTAGGGCAGGAAGACGTGCTGTTTTATCCTGGGTCTTTTCGTCGCCCATACCAGATAGAAGAAACAGATAACGCAAGTGTGCTTTTACGTGCCGAGGTGCTTAACCGCATTAACTCCCGCAAGAAACCTGCCATTATAGTTTCGTATACAGAGGCAATGTTCGAGAAGGTGGTTACCCGAAAGGAACTCGACAAAAACACCCTCAAAATTGCCGTGGGCGACCAGGTATCTATCGACTTTATTAATGAGGTTTTGTTTGAATATGAATTTCGCCGTGTAGATTTTGTAACTGAACCGGGCGAATTCTCTGTGCGTGGTGGTATTGTCGATGTGTTTTCTTTCAGTAATGACAACCCGTACCGTATAGAGTTTTTTGGTAATGAGGTAGACAGCATCCGCTCGTTTGATGTGGCTTCGCAGCTGTCATTGGAAATAAAGAAAAAGATATCGGTAATCCCGAATGTGGAGAACAAAACGCTGAATGAAAAGCGCGAGAGTTTCCTTGATTATATTAGTGAACGCACCGTGCTATTTATCCAGAATACCGATGCGCTGCTTGCCCAGTTAGATACCATGTTTGATAAGGCTACCGAGGCTTTTGATAAACTGTCTAAAGATATTAAGCATGCTGCACCCGAGGAATTGTTCCTGAACCAGCGCACTTTTGTAAAAAAGGCTTTAGATTTTACTCTGGTAGAACTCGGTGCTAAGCCAATATTCAAAACCCAGAAAGAGTTTGAGTTTTATATACAGCCGCAGCCATCGTTTAATAAGCAATTCGACCTGCTGCTTAATAACCTGAGCGATAACAACAGCAACGGTTATAAAAACTATATATTTTGCGCTAACGAGGCTCAGGCAGCACGCTTTCATGATATTTTTGAAAGCTTGGATGAAGCCAGCCACGAAAACATCCGTAAGCAATATAAAACCATTGTTTTTCCTATTTACGAAGGGTTCATAGATGAAGAAAACCTCATTGCCTGCTACACCGACCATCAGATTTTTGAACGCTACCATAAATTTAGCATTAAGAACGGGTATTCTAAAAAGCAAACCATTACGCTTAAAGAGTTAAACTCACTATCTGTTGGAGATTATGTAACGCACATAGACCACGGTATAGGCAAGTTTGGTGGCCTGCAAAAAATTCAGGTAGAGGGCAAAACGCAGGAAGCCATTAAACTGGTGTATGCCGATAATGATATCGTGTATGTAAGCATTCACTCGCTGCACAAAATATCTAAGTACAATGGTAAAGACGGTGCGCCGCCCAAGATATATAAACTGGGAAGTGGAGCCTGGAAAGCCCTTAAAAACAAAACAAAGGCACGTGTTAAGCACATTGCTTTCAACCTTATTCAGCTATATGCCAAACGCAGGCTGGAGAAGGGCTATAAATATTCGCCCGACAGTTACCTGCAATCAGAGTTGGAATCGTCTTTTATTTATGAAGATACGCCCGACCAGATAACTGCTACCCGCGATGTAAAAGCCGATATGGAAAGCGAACGCCCTATGGACCGCCTTGTATGTGGCGATGTGGGTTTTGGTAAAACAGAGGTTGCCATTCGTGCAGCCTTTAAAGCTGTAGATAACGGCAAACAGGTGGCCGTTTTAGTGCCTACTACTATTTTGGCCTACCAGCATTACCGCACCTTTAGCGAACGCTTAAAGGACATGCCGGTTACTGTAGGATACCTTAACCGTTTCCGTACTGCAAAGCAAAAATCGGAAACCTTAAAAGGCCTTTCTGAAGGTAAAGTAGATATACTTATTGGTACGCACCAGCTGGTAAACAAGAACGTACAGTTTAAAGACCTTGGCCTGCTGATTGTAGACGAGGAACAAAAGTTTGGTGTAAACGTAAAAGACAAGCTAAAAACAATAGCGCATAATATAGATACCCTAACTCTTACTGCAACACCTATACCGCGAACTCTTCAGTTTTCGCTTATGGCAGCAAGAGATCTGTCGGTTATAACTACACCGCCACCTAACCGATACCCTATAGAAAGCCAGGTTGTGGGCTTTAACGAAGAGATTATCCGTGATGCTATATCTTATGAAATTCAGCGTAACGGGCAGGTGTTCTTTATCCATAATCGCATAGAGAATATTAAAGAAGTTGCCGGGATGATTCAGCGCCTTGTGCCTCATGCACGGGTAGGGGTGGGCCACGGCCAGATGGACGGTAAAAAACTGGAGGAACTAATGCTTTCGTTTATGGAAGGCCATTTTGATGTGCTTGTGGCAACTACTATTATTGAGAGCGGACTTGATGTGCCTAATGCGAATACCATTTTTATAAACAACGCCAATAACTTCGGGCTGTCTGATTTGCACCAGATGCGCGGGCGTGTAGGGCGAAGCAACAAAAAGGCTTTCTGTTATTTTATTGCGCCGCCGTACAGCGCCATGACCGAAGATGCCCGTAAGCGTATACAGGCCCTTGAGCAGTTTAGCGAACTGGGAAGTGGTTTTAACATTGCCATGAAAGATCTCGAAATTCGTGGTGCCGGAGATTTACTGGGTGGCGAACAAAGCGGTTTCATTAACGAAATTGGCTTTGAAACGTACCAGAAGATCATGAACGAGGCTATTGATGAGCTTAAAGAAAATGAGTTTAAACACCTGTATGATGAGGTAGATGGCGACACCGAAAAAGAATATGTAAAAGACCTGCAAATAGATACCGACTTTGAGCTGTTGTTCCCCGATGAATATATAAACAGTGTTACCGAACGCCTAAGTTTGTATAACGAGTTAGGCGATATTAAAGACGAAACGGGGCTTATTGCTTTCGAGAAGAAGCTAATAGACCGTTTTGGGCCATTGCCAAAACAAGCCCAGGCATTGCTTACCAGCATGCGCATTAAGTGGCTGGCTACAAAAATGGGTATCGAAAAACTGATATTGAAGCAGGGTAAAATGGTAGGCTATTTTGTTGCCGACCAGCAATCGGACTACTACCAGTCGGCTAACTTTCGTAACGTGCTTAAGTTTGTACAGCAATACCCTACCGTAAGTAAAATGAAGGAGAAGCAAACCAAGAATGGCCTGCGCCTCCTACTTACCTGGGAGAATATTAAGTCGCTTAAAAAAGCATTGGATATGTTGGGGATGGTGTTTGAGTAAGCGGAAGTTCCTGAGAGACTTAGCTGCCGAGATGTTGAGCAAGAGTGGTCATTGCGAGGTACGAAGCAATCTTATCGTTGCATAGTTTCTTTAAGAGATTGCCACACTCCGCTGCGCTGCGTTCGCAATGACACTCCGTGAAGAAAGCTACTAGAATGCATTGAATTTTATGTTCAGATTTTTTGTAAGTTTATATATCTGTACGAATTAGGTACATAACGAACAACAACTTAAAAACTAAACAACCATGGCACAACTAAACCCTTACTTACATTTTAACGGCAATGCAGAAGAAGCATTTACTTTCTACAAATCGGTATTTGGCGGCGAATTTGCATCGTTTGTCCGTTTTAAAGATTTTGCAATGCCTGAGCATCCCATAGATGAAAAAGAAGATAACAAGATAATGCATGTATCGTTGCCGATAAGCGGCACCAGCATACTGATGGGAAGCGACGTGCCCCAATTTATGGGGATGGTTAACGAGAATGAGAACAGGAGCAAAATATCTATTGCGGTAGATAGCAAAGATGAAGCCGACAAACTTTACAACGGACTTTCGGCAGGTGGGAAAATAGAAATGCCTATTGCTGATAGCCCGTGGGGCTCTTATTTTGGTATGTTCAGGGATAAATATGGCTTTGAATGGATGATAGATTTTGACCCAAAAGATTCCGCGTCAAAATAATGCCTGCCTTACGCAGAACGGCGCATGCTTAACGTAAAACCTTACTCGTTATCGCTCTGGAACCACTCTGCAAAAGAGGTGTCGGTTTCCTGTAGACGTAAAGAGTGTAGCTTAATATTTTCCGGTAACTGCGCCTTAATTTTTCGGGCAAAATCAATAACCATATTTTCGCTGGTAGGCTGGTAGTCAACCAGGATTGTATCATGGCCGCGGTCGCTTAACTCTTTAGCCAGCTCTACGTGTGGAGTGTTTTTATTAAAAACTGTGGCATGGTCAAAAATGTCTACAATTTCTTCTTTAACAATTTTTTTAAGGTCGCCAAAGTCAATCACCATACCATATTTTACATTGCTAACATCTGTAATGGGCTTGCCTATAACTGTAACCGACAGTTTATAGCTGTGCCCGTGCACGTTTTTACATTTACCATCGTAGCCGTAAAGTGCATGGCCGGTTTCGAACGTAAACTGCTTAGTGATCCTTATATTGCTCATAGGTATGCTTTAAGGCTGCAAATTTACTAAATAATTGGCTTGGTTGCACAGCGTTATTAGCGTATTGGTTTTTGCTATATTTGCCCATAGCTAAAAGACTTTATGTTATGGACGAATTTGCACTTAACCCGCTGTATGAAAAGGTTATTGATGGGCTGATGGAGCAGAAATACAGCATTGTAGACAACTTTTTTTCATCAGAAGAAGTACTGGGGCTGCGCAGTGCGTTGCTGCAAAAGTATGAGGAAGACCGATTTAAAAAGTCGGCAATAGGCAACCAGGCGAACGAGAAGATTATCGATGCCGTGCGTGGCGATTTTATATTATGGCTGGATGAGGCAAATGCGGAAGGCGCAGAGCGTATGTTTTTTGATAAGCTACAGGATTTTACGCAATACCTTAACCGTACCTGCTTTATGGGCATTGCCAGGCAGGAGTTTCATTATGCTGTTTATCCTGAAGGCACCTTTTATAAGCGCCACTTGGATACTTTTATGAACGACAGCAGCAGGAAACTAAGCATTGTTTGCTACCTCAATGATGAGGACTGGAAACCGGAATATGGTGGCGAGCTTACCTTATACTTTAATCAGGACGGTACAGAAACAAGTAAGGATATCTATCCTTTACGGGGCCGCCTTGTAGTGTTTGAAAGCCAGGTACTGGAGCATGAGGTAAAGCCTGTAAAAAGAGAGCGCTTAAGCATTACGGGATGGCTTAAAACACGTGGCAGCTAACGATGGCACATACGCCGGAATATATTTTTAGAATTTTGCATTTTACAGTTGTATTCTAAAATTTATTTATACTATATTTGCCAACTCAAAATGGGGGATTAGCTCAGCTGGCTAGAGCGCTTGCATGGCATGCAAGAGGTCATCGGTTCGACTCCGATATTCTCCACAGGTTAAAGGACAAAGCAGATTTATTTCTTCTTTGTCCTTTTTTATTATCTTTAAGTGGCTGCTAATTATGCAGCTGTAATACATTAAATTATGTCTTTAGAAAACAGCCCTCAGGAAAAAACAACATTACATCCACGCAATAAAAACCGTGAAAGATATGACCTGAATGCTTTGGTTGAGGCTATTCCCGAACTTGGCAAATATGTAAAACTTAATAAATACGGAGATGATTCGGTAGATTTTTCGAGCCCCGTTGCCGTAAAACTTTTAAATAAGGCACTGCTTAACCACTATTACGGAATAAAGTATTGGGAGTTTCCAAATGAAAACCTTGTACCTCCCATTCCGGGCAGGGCAGATTATGTACACTACATCGCCGATTTGCTAAAGGAAAGTAACTTTGGCAGAATGCCGGAGGGTAATAAAATTACATGTATAGATATTGGCACAGGTGCTAACTGTATTTATCCCATTATAGGCGTTACAGAGTATCAATGGAACTTTATAGCTACAGATGTAAGTGCTGATTCTCTTGCCGCTGCACAAAATATTATTAATGCTAACCCGCAGCTTACAGGTAAAATTGAATGCAGGCTGCAGAAAAACACTAACGCTTTTTTTGATGGTATAATAGTGGCAAATGAAAAAGCAGACCTTACAGTATGCAATCCTCCTTTTCACGCTTCGGCTGATGATGCACAGGCAGGAACTAAAAGGAAAGTTCAGAATTTATCCGGTAAAAGAATAAAAACACCCGAACTGAATTTTGCAGGGATAAGCAACGAACTTATTTATGAG
>Ga0247815_10003427_pt1 | contig 11414 bp, 7 predicted proteins | sample UWRJL194509B1_FD_181014 | JGI IMG/M metagenome (GOLD analysis project Ga0247815, IMG submission 181014) | Plant litter microbial communities from Arlington Agricultural Research Station in Wisconsin, United States - UWRJ-L194-509B-1 | ecosystem: Environmental > Terrestrial > Plant litter >... | reverse complement strand
CAGGTAATAATAAATAACAGGAAACTGGAGTTAATAAAGAAATTCCAAAAAGAAATTACGGATGACGCGATTAAAAATAACAAATATGAAATTTATAAGTAACAGGATAGCATTGCTCGTAGCCCTTGCTTTTTTTGGGATATCGGCAGCTGCCCAGCAAATAATACCTAACACACCTAAAGATAGTGTAAAGCCTGTTAAGTATACTGCGGGAAACAAGCTAAAGGTAGATGGTGTTGTGGCTGTTGTGGGAGATTATGTGGTTCTGGATAGTGACATAGACCTTATGTATAAGGAAATGCAGGCGCAAAATGTACCTACGGCAGATGTTACCCGTTGCGAACTTATAGGTAAGCTTATGGAGGATAAACTGTATGCACACCAGGCTATACAGGATAGTATTATTGTACACGATGCAGAGGTTAACGAAACCATGGACCGCCAGATAGACTATTTTGTAGAACAATTAGGATCTGCAGATAAAATGGTGGCTTACTTTAAAAAGAAAAGCCTTGACAGCTTTAAAACCGAGCTTTTTGAAATGATAAAAACGCAGAAGCTAACAGAGCAGATGCAAAAAAAGATTATTGATGAGGTAGAGATTACCCCAGAAGAGGTGCGACAGTTTTATGCCAAATTCAGTAAGGAAGACCTGCCTGTTTTTGGTGCCGAAATGGAGGTGGCACAAATTGTTATTAAGCCTAAGATATCTCAGGCAGAGAAGCAGATAGTTATAGATAAGCTTAAACAGATGAAAAAGGATATAGAGGCCGGTTCCAGTTTTTATAGTAAAGCGGTACTGTATTCTGAAGATCCCGGGTCTAAATCGAGCGGTGGTTTTTATAAAATTACCCGTAAAACACAATTCGTAAAAGAGTTTAAAGACACTGCCTTTAGCCTTGCCGAAGGTGAAATATCAGAGCCGGTCGAGTCGGAATTTGGTTATCACCTTATTTATGTAGAAAAGATAAGGGGCCAGGAACTGGACGTAAGGCACATATTATTATCGCCAAAAGTTACGCCGGACGCGCTTAAGGCAGCTAAGGATAAGGCCGAAAGTATAAGGAAGAAAATTATGAGTGGCGAAATTAGTTTTGCCGATGCTGCAAGATCTGAGTCGGATGAAAAAGAAACCCGTAACAGTGGTGGTTTATTAATGAACCCACGTACGCTGGAAACACGTTTTGAGCTTACTAAAATGGATCCTACAGTGTATAACCAGGTTGCCGATCTTAAAAACAATGAGGTATCTGAACCTATACTGGATACCGACCAACGCGGTACACAAAGCTATAAGCTGCTTACGGTTACTAACCGTTACAATGAGCATGCTGCTGACTATGCAAAAGATTACACTAAAATAAAAGAGCTTGCCCTGAAAGAGAAGCAAATTAAAACCATTGCAAAATGGAGCGCTGAGAAAATTAAAGATACTTACATTAAAGTAAATGGTGAGTACCGCGATTGTAAATTTGCCAACAACTGGGTTAAAAAATAAAAGCCTTTGTGTACTAATATTTAGGTAAACAATAAAATTATTTATAAGTTTGAAGCTAAGGATATCCTTAGCTTTAATTTTAATCAAAAATCACTATGTCAGACGTAGCAGCTATACAAAATTTAGTTCTTAAACAGGCCGCTTTAAAACAGGAGATAGCAAAAATAATAGTAGGACAGGATGAAGTTGTAAACCAGATAGTGCTTAGCATCTTTGCCGGGGGCCATGCCCTTTTAGTAGGTGTGCCGGGACTGGCAAAAACACTTATGGTAAACACCATATCGCAGGCATTGGGGTTAAACTTTAAGCGTATACAGTTTACGCCGGACCTTATGCCGAGTGACATTTTGGGTAGTGAGATACTGGATGAGAACAGGCAGTTTAAATTTTTGAAAGGCCCTATTTTTTCTAATATTGTACTTGCCGATGAGATAAACCGTACACCCCCTAAAACACAGGCAGCACTACTTGAGGCCATGCAGGAAAAAGCGGTAACTATAGCAGGGCACCACCATAAGCTTGATCTGCCTTATTTTGTACTGGCTACACAAAACCCAATAGAGCAGGAGGGGACTTACCCACTGCCAGAAGCACAGTTAGATCGTTTTATGTTTGCCATAAAGCTTGATTATCCTACGTTTGCAGAGGAGGTTCAGGTGGTGAAAAGTACAACTGCAGATACTAAAGTTACTGTAAACCCACTATTTACAGCGCAGGAAATTACCGATTTTCAGCACCTTATACGCCGTATACCAGTGGCAGATAATGTTATAGAATATGCCGTAACGCTTGTAAATAAAACCAGGCCGGGCAACCCGTTAAGCAACGATTATGTTAAAACATATTTAGACTGGGGTGCAGGGCCGCGTGCCTCGCAAAACCTTATTCTTGCCGCTAAAACTAATGCTGCATTAAAAGGTAAATACTCACCGGATATAGAAGATGTTCAGGCCGTGGCAACAGGCATACTGCGCCACCGTATTATTAAAAACTATAAGGCAGATGCCGAAGGTATTACTGAAGAAATGATTATTCAAAAGCTGTTTTAGGACAGCTTTTTTTATTTATAGGGCATAGAGTATACTAAACTGATTGCCATTAAGTTAATATTATAACCAATCAATTTTATTATGAAAAAAATACTTTACTCATTGCCTGAAGTTTTCTTTATAGGCATCGCTGCTTTCTGGATACAAGATAACTACACCGCAAATGGTACTATAAATTACTTCGCTATTGCGGTTATTGCAACTATGTTATTCCAGCTTATATTTAGTAAAAGGGTAGTAGGCATTGCCAGCGGTGCTGCTTTGGGATTATTTTCATTGTTTATGGTATTGGCCGTAAGAAGTGAACATAACGAATTCCCTGCCGGTTCTGCGGAAGGGCTTAAATTTTTACTGATAGGAGAAGGCTTGTTCTTATTGTCTGCACTTATTGCAGCAGCTATGATAGTGAAATTTAGTATGCAAAGACCTGAAATTCTGCCTATGCCGCATTCTGTTTCTTAAAAATATTTCAGTATAAATTACATGAGCCATTTGTTATGAGTGGCTTTTTTCATGTATATTTCCACCGTCAATATTCATTATGAACAAATCACTCCACATCGTCCCATCCGTTTTCTTTATGCTACTGGCAATGTTCTGGATAGCCGAATCGTATATGTCGCTTGGCGTTATCCATTATACGGCAATAAGCGTGGTTGTGTTGTTAACCGTTCAGTTGTTTCATAAACAAAAATATATAGGCCTGCTGTATAGCATTGTGCTTACTATATTTTCGGGCTATATGTTATGCAAATCATTCATAGATAACGCTGCTATTGCTTTACCTACCGATGGTACTTTTAGGTTCCTGATTATAAAAAGTGTGCTTTTTGGCACGGCGTTACTTATGGCTGTGGTAATGCTAAATTATTATTTTAAAATTATTAAACTGAAAAAAGACGATGCTACATCGGTTTAGTAATAGTAATTTGCGAATAATGGCCTGTTTTTAAATAATATGAAATCCTATATTTTTATAAAATTATATAGTTTGTTTACGATTTGTTAATATAACTTTAAAAAATTGACTATTCCTAAATAAATGCCTTATAATCTTAATTTTATTAAAATATACGCAGCAAAATAGAATGTTTATAAATAATAATTCTGCTAAATTAATCAATCCCTAAAAATTTTTTAATTGCAATAAGTTTAAGTAAATTTACAGACTTTTTACAAACGAAAACAAACATTTTAATTATGGCTTTCGATAATATTTATCAAGACTATATCAAAGAAATTGAAGAAAGAAAAGCCCTGGGACTTCACCCAAAACCAATAGACGGAGCAGAATTATTAAGCGAGATTATTGCCCAAATAAAAGATGTAGCTAATCCGTACAGAACTGATTCTGTTAAATTCTTTATTTATAATACTTTACCCGGTACAACTTCTGCGGCAGTTGTAAAGGCAGAATTCTTAAAAGAAATTATTCTCGGCAGATCTTTGGTTGAAGAAATTACACCTGCATTTGCCTTTGAATTATTGTCATACATGAAAGGTGGTAAATCAATCGAGGTATTGCTTGATTTGGCTCTTGGCCACGATTTCTCTATCGCAAAACAAGCTGCAACGGTGCTTAAAACACAGGTTTTTCTTTACGAAGCAGATACCAATCGTTTAAAAGCATCTTATGAAAGCGGTAATGTAATTGCAAAAGAAATTTTGGAGAGTTACGCGCAGGCGGAGTTTTTTACACAACTTCCTGAGGTGCCCGAAGAAATAAAAGTTGTTACTTACATTGCTGCCGAAGGTGATATCTCTACCGATTTACTTTCGCCGGGTAACCAGGCACACTCACGTGCCGACCGCGAGTTACATGGCTTGTGCATGATGACGCCACAGCAACAACAAGAAATTAAAGATTTCCAGACGCAATTTCCGGATGCAAGTATAATGCTGATTGCCGAAAAAGGTACAATGGGTGTAGGCTCGTCGCGTATGTCGGGTGTAAACAACGTGGCACTTTGGACGGGTAAACAGGCAAATCCTTACATACCGTTTGTAAATATCGCGCCAATTGTGGGTGGAACAAATGGTATCTCTCCGATTTTCCTTACAACCGTTGATGTTACCGGTGGTATAGGGGTCGACCTTAAAAACTGGGAGAAAAAGCACGATGCAGATGGTAATCTTGTACGTAACGAAAAAGGGGAACCTGTTCTTGAAGAGGTTTATTCTGTTGCTACGGGAACTGTTTTGACTATTAATACAAAAAAGAAAAAATTATATAATGGCGATAAGGAATTGATAGACCTTTCTAAATCGTTCACACCACAAAAATTAGAATTCATTAAAGCCGGCGGTTCTTATGCAGTTGTATTTGGTAAAAAGATACAAACATTTGCAGCCCAAACTTTAGGTATTGATATTCCACCGGTGTTTGCTCCGTCAAAAGAGATTTCTGTTGAAGGACAGGGGCTTACGGCAGTAGAGAAAATATTCAATACAAATGCAGTTGGCGTAACGCCGGGTAAACTGCTGTACGCAGGTTCGGATGTACGCGTTAAGGTAAATATTGTGGGATCGCAGGATACTACAGGCCTGATGACCGCGCAGGAATTAGAATCTATGGCGGCAACTGTAATTTCGCCAGGTGTTGACGGCGCGTACCAGTCAGGTTGCCATACGGCTTCGGTTTGGGATAAAAAGGCGCAGGCAAATATTCCGAAACTGATGAAGTTCATGAATGATTTTGGTGTAATTACTGCCCGCGACCCAAAAGGTGTTTACCATTCTATGACGGATGTGATCCACAAAGTTTTGAATGATATTGTGGTAGATGAATGGGCAATTATCATTGGGGGTGACTCACACACCAGGATGTCTAAAGGTGTTGCTTTTGGTGCAGATTCAGGAACAGTTGCGCTTGCATTGGCAACAGGTGAAGCATCAATGCCTATTCCTGAGTCTGTAAAAGTTACTTTTAAAGGCGAAATGAAGGAATACATGGATTTTCGTGATGTTGTTCATGCTACACAGGCACAAATGTTGCAACAATTTGACGGCGAAAATGTGTTTCAGGGCAGAATTATAGAAGTTCATATTGGTACACTTCTGGCTGACCAGGCATTTACATTTACCGACTGGACAGCAGAAATGAAAGCAAAAGCGTCAATTTGTATTTCTCATAACGATACTTTGATTGAATCATTGGAAATTGCGAAAAGCAGGATCCAGATCATGATTGATAAAGGTATGGATAACCACAATCAGGTATTGCAGGGTTTGATCGATAAAGCAAATAAGAGAATTACTGAAATAAAATTAGGGGTAAAACCGGTATTGACCCCGGATGAAAATGCAAAATATTTTGCAGAGGTTGTAATTGACCTTGATTTGATAGCAGAACCGATGATTGCCGATCCTGATGTGAACAACGATGATGTTTCTAAGCGATACACACATGACACAATTCGCGCTATTTCTTACTATGGCAACGACAAAAAAGTTGATTTAGGCTTTGTAGGTTCTTGTATGGTTCATAAAGGCGATTTGAAAATTGTTTCTCAAATGCTTAGAAACCTTGAAGAACAACAGGGTGAAGTGAAATTTAAGGCACCGCTTGTTGTAGCTGCGCCAACATATAACATTATTGATGAACTGAAGGCTGAAGGTGACTGGAATATGTTACAAAAGTATTCGGGGTTTGAGTTTAGCGACCTTTTACCTAAAAATACTGCCCGTACAGAATATGAGAACATGATGTACCTTGAGCGTCCCGGTTGCAACCTTTGTATGGGAAATCAGGAAAAAGCAGCCAAGGGAGATACTGTGATGGCAACTTCTACACGTCTTTTCCAAGGGCGTGTTGTGGAAGATACCGAGCGTAAAAAAGGCGAATCTTTACTTGCCTCTACACCGGTTGTAGTATTGTCGGCAATTTTAGGCCGTATTCCAACTATTGATGAATATAAGGCAGCGGTTGAAGGAATTAATCTTACAAAGTTTTCGCCGGCTCATAACCAGGTAGCTGTATAGTTATACTACTTAGCTATCAGTAAAAACAAACGTATAATATTAAATTATAGAAATATGGCTTTTGATATTGAAATGATAAAAAAGGTGTATGAGAACCTGGCCGAGCGTGTAGACAAAGCACGCGATTTAGTTGGCCGTCCGCTTACCCTTTCAGAAAAAATCTTATATTCTCACTTATGGGAAGGTAATGCTACCCAGGCTTTTACAAGAGGTAAAGATTATGTGGACTTTGCACCGGACAGGGTAGCCTGCCAGGATGCAACAGCTCAAATGGCCCTGTTACAATTTATGCATGCCGGAAAGCCTCGTGTTGCTGTGCCTACTACAGTACACTGTGACCACCTTATACAGGCAAAAGTTGATGCCAAAACCGATTTAAAACGAGCAAAAGAACAGAGTAACGAAGTATTTGACTTCCTTTCTTCTATTTCAAATAAATATGGCATCGGGTTCTGGAAACCAGGTGCAGGTATTATCCACCAGGTAGTTCTTGAAAATTATGCCTTCCCGGGAGGTATGATGATAGGTACCGACTCTCACACTGTAAACGCCGGAGGCCTTGGTATGCTTGCCATTGGTGTGGGTGGTGCAGATGCGGTAGACGTAATGAGCGGCATGGCATGGGAACTTAAATTCCCTAAGCTTATTGGCGTAAAACTTACGGGTAAATTATCAGGATGGACAGCTCCTAAAGATGTTATCCTTAAAGTGGCTGGTATCCTTACCGTAAAAGGTGGTACCGGTGCTATTGTAGAATATTTTGGCGAAGGTGCTACAGCTATGTCATGTACCGGTAAAGGTACCATTTGTAACATGGGTGCAGAAGTGGGTGCTACAACATCTACTTTTGGTTATGACGATTCTATGAGCCGTTACCTTCGTGCTACAAACCGTGCCGATGTTGCCGATGCTGCCGATAAAGTTGCGAAATACCTAACCGGTGACGACGAGGTATATGCTAATCCTGAGCAGTATTTTGACCAGGTTATAGAAATTAACCTTAGCGAACTTGAGCCACACTTAAACGGCCCTTTTACTCCTGATTTAGCTACGCCTATATCTAAAATGAGGGAAGAGGCAGAGAAAAATAACTGGCCTCTTAACATTCAGGTAGGTTTGATAGGTTCTTGTACTAACTCTTCTTACGAAGATATTGCACGTTCTGCATCGCTTGCCAAGCAGGTTGCTGAGAAAAACCTTAAAACTAAATCGCAGTTTACGATCACTCCGGGATCTGAGGTGGTACGTTATACTATAGAGCGTGATGGTTTTATTGATACTTTTGATAAAATTGGTGCTACAGTATTTGCTAATGCCTGCGGACCATGTATTGGTATGTGGGACAGGGAAGGTGCCGAGAAAGAAGAGCGTAACACCATTGTTCACTCTTTTAACCGTAACTTCTCTAAGCGTGCCGATGGTAACCCTAACACTCTTGCATTTGTAGGTTCTCCGGAACTTGTAACGGCACTTGCCATTGCGGGCGATCTTGGTTTTAACCCAATTACAGACAAGCTAATTAACGAAGATGGCGAAGAGGTAATGCTTGATGAACCTACAGGTAATGAGCTTCCTCCAAAAGGATTTGATGCTGAAGACCCCGGTTTCCAGGCTCCTGCCGCTGATGGTTCTGGTGTACAGATCATTGTTAGCCCTACATCTGAGCGTTTAGAGCTTCTTGCCCCGTTTACTCCCTGGAACGGCGAAAATATTACAGGTGCCAAATTGCTTATTAAAGCATTTGGTAAATGTACTACCGACCATATTTCTATGGCCGGTCCCTGGTTACGTTTCCGTGGCCACCTTGATAATATATCAAACAATATGCTTATTGGTGCAGTAAACGCCTTTAACCAAAAAACAAATAACGTTAAAAACCAGCTTACAGGCGTGTATGATGCTGTTCCTGCAACGGCACGTGCTTATAAAGCTGCAGGTGTGCCAAGCATTGTTGTGGGCGACCATAACTATGGCGAAGGTTCATCGCGTGAGCATGCTGCTATGGAGCCAAGGCACCTTGGTGTAAAAGTAGTACTGGTAAAATCGTTTGCACGTATACACGAAACCAATCTTAAAAAACAGGGTATGCTTGCGCTTACTTTTGATAACGAAGCTGATTACGACAAAATACAGGAGAACGATACCTTTAATTTTACCGATCTTAAAGAGTTTGCCCCCGGTAAACAAATTACTATTGAGATCGTTCATGACAATGGCACTTCAGATACAATTGTAGTAAACCATAGTTATAACGAAGGCCAGATAGGCTGGTTTGTAGCAGGTAGCGCACTAAACCTTATTGCTGCTGCCGGTGCAGAAGCTTAAGTATTCTTATAATTTATTATAATGTAAAACTCCCATGGTAAGGTGGGAGTTTTTTTATGGGGTATTGTGAGAGTGTAATTGTATATTTAAAATTTAATTGCCGGAAAGGTTAGTGCAATTGCTACACGGCGCGCCCGCTTTACGCTCTATCTCCCTTGCTACGCCGGGAGGATGCCGCTGCAATCGGGGGCAGGAGTATTTGTAGTTTTTTAGATGAGTTGACTATTACAGATTTAGATCGCTTCATGCCTCGCGATGACCGCAACGGCTATAATGTAGTTGTTAATTCCTTTCTTCAGGTAGCGTCATCGCGAGGCACGAAGCGATCTTGTATGCGGATATAGAAACAAACCATTCCTTTCCTTTCCCTTAGCCCCGATAGAGCCGGTATCCCCATAATGAAGTGGAGGGATATAGTCGAAAGCGGGACCAGTGTTTGCAAGAGTGCATAAGATTACTGCTTCAAATTTTCCGTTGATTTCCCTAATAAAAATAAACCTTTTGGCCCCAGTTTTTCCTGAGCCAGTCTTCAATTTCGTGGCGGTAATAAAGGTCCTGGGGCAGGTATTTGCATATCATCCACTCCAGTTTCTGGAAAGAGCCAAGGTTAGTAAGACCGTGAACTGCTAAAAACCTGTTTATAAAACTAAGCACATGGTAGCCATTTCGGCGGTCTATTATATCCTCGTCATCAAACTGTAGTTCGGTGTCATTAGTTTCATTTTCAGGCCACAAATATTTATATTGTAATGCCTGCTTTTCAAAGTTTGTCGTCATAATAGCTTACAAGGATCAATTTATATCATCTTGTAATTTCATTGTTGGGTGCACATCAAAATTATATAATTGATTAGAATGAAATATCTATATTATAGATATTTTAACGCTAAAAATAAACAGTTGATTTTATAAAATATAAATACTGTTTATTTCGTTGATTTAAAGAGCTATATCATAATTACTTGTAATCAATCAAATCAACCATCATGAAACCGAACCAATTAGTATGTGCCATAGCAATATTGCTTATGGCTGTAGGCTGTAAACAGGTTTACGACAAAAAAGAAGAAACTACTGAAGTAGTAGAAATGCAGGCACCCATGCCAGAAGAGGAAATGAACAGTGCAGCTATGGATGTTACTGCTGAACCCCAAGCAGTGCACAACACCGAGGAATATGACAATATTACAGAGAATGATTTTAAAGAAGCAAAGGGTAATCCGCTTTCCACATTCTCAATAGATGTAGATAATGTATCCTATAGCAATGTGCGCCGCATTATAGAAAGTGGCAGGCTGCCGGAAAAGGGAGCTGTCCGAATTGAAGAGTTTATCAATTATTTTACCTACAATTATCCGCAGCCTACAGGTGCCGACCCTTTTTCTATTACTACCGAAGTTTGGAATGCACCCTGGAAGAAAGGGCATCAACTGGTACGGATAGGGTTACAAGGTAAAAGTTTAGATTACCAAAACCTTAAACCCAGCAACCTTGTGTTTCTTTTAGATACATCAGGCTCTATGGAGTCGCCCGAAAAATTACCGCTGATTCGCGATGCCTTTATGCTTATGGTAGACAACCTTAGTCCCGGCAGCCGTGTATCTATTGTTACGTATGCGGGTAGTGCCGGGCTGGTGTTGCCTTCTACATCTATTGATGATAAACGTGCTATTAAAAAGGCACTTGAAGTTTTGTATGCAGAAGGTTCTACAGCGGGAGGGCAAGGCCTGGAGCTGGCTTATAAAACAGCATCTGATAATTTTATTAAAGACGGGAATAACCGTGTAATACTTGCTACCGATGGCGACTTTAATGTAGGCGTAAGTTCGCGATCGGGCTTAATGGACCTAATACAAAAAAATAAAGGGAAGGATATTTTTCTTACCATTTGTGGTTTTGGTATGGGCAATTATAAAGATGGTACTATGGAAGAGATAAGCAATTGGGGCGATGGTAATTACTTTTATATAGACAGTATGAAAGAAGCTCAAAAAGTATTTAGCAAGGAGCTTACTGCTAACTTGTTTGTAATAGCTAAGGACGTGAAAGTTCAGGTAGAATTTAATCCGGCGCAGGTACAGGCATACAGGCTTATAGGTTATGAAAACCGTGTGCTTAATAACGAAGATTTTAACAACGACCTTAAAGATGCAGGCGAACTTGGTGCCGGCCATCGTGTTACTGCCTTGTATGAAGTTGTACCGGTGGGTATAGCATTTAAGGGTGGGTCTGTTGACAAGTTAAAGTATCAGAAACCATCGGAGACAGTAGCATCTTCTGATAACGAAATGATGACAGTAAAACTTAGATATAAGCCTATTAAATCGGATAAAAGTATATTGTTAGAGAAAACCGTTGCAGCGAAATCTATCAATTGGCAGGACGCGAGTGCAGATTCTAAGTTTGTTACGGCTGTCGCCGGTTTCGGGATGCTTTTGCGCGATTCTAAATATAAAGGAACAACAGATTACAAAATTATTAACCAACTTGCGCGTGAAGGTCTTAAAGATGACGCCGAGGGTTACCGTAAAGAATTTATAGCATTGGTAGAAAGCACTGAA
>Ga0247815_10003425_pt1 | contig 11417 bp, 10 predicted proteins | sample UWRJL194509B1_FD_181014 | JGI IMG/M metagenome (GOLD analysis project Ga0247815, IMG submission 181014) | Plant litter microbial communities from Arlington Agricultural Research Station in Wisconsin, United States - UWRJ-L194-509B-1 | ecosystem: Environmental > Terrestrial > Plant litter >... | reverse complement strand
CGTGAAGGGGTTGGGTGTGACGTCAGCGCCCATGCAACGTCAGTGCTCTTTTTTCGGGGCGCCGCTCGCGGGTGAGGCGCTCTCGCCATAGTACGAGTAGCCGTACTGGCCGTACCCGTACGAGTCGGCACCCTTGGTCGGCAGCATCGTAATGATCACGCCGAGCACCGGAGCATCGACATTGATGAGGTTCTTGAGCCCGCCAAGAAACTGGTTCTTGTGAGTCTGGCCAGCGGCCGCGACCAGGATCGCACCGCCGGTGACTCGCGCGAGGATCGCAGCATCCGTCACCGGAAGCAGGGGCGCACTGTCGAAGATAACCAGGTCGTACTCCGATTCGCACCGCTTGATGAGTTCGATCATCGCCTTGCTTCCGAGCAGCTCGCTCGGGTTCGGTGGGATCTGACCGGCCGGAAGTACGGCGAGGCCGGTTGTTCCCCACTGCTGCACGACATCTTCGAGTTCGGCGCGGCCGACGAGTACGTCGGTGAGCCCGACGGCACCCTCGATGCCGAGATACTCCGACACCTTCGGGCGACGCAGGTCACCGTCGACGAGCAGCACCTTCGTGCCGAGCTGCGAGAGCGAAATAGCGAGGTTGGTGCTCGTCGTTGTTTTTCCTTCGCCCGGCAGCGACGAGGTGATCACGAAGCTGTTGCCCCGGTCAACGGTGACGAACTGCACGTTAGTACGCAGCGTTCGGAACGATTCGGCCCGCGGGCTCTTCGGGTCAACATGAACGACGAGCGGGTTCTTCGGAGCATCAGCGTCGAACGCGATACCTCCGATGACGCTGACGTCACTGAGTTGTTCGATGTCGCGGATGCTGCGAATGCGGGTATCGAGCACCTCGAGGAGCACGGCGATGCCGACGCCGAGAGCCAGGCCGACGAGAAAACCGAGCGCGAGGTTGAGGCGATTATTCGGCGATGTCGGGTCAATCGGCACGACGGCGGGCTGCAGCGTCGAGACCTTGACCGGTGAGGCTCCCCCGGCGTCGCTCTTCTCGATCTCGTCGACAACCCGCGGAAGCGTCTCACCGATGGCATTCGCGATGGCGGCTGCCTGGGTTGGATCGGTGTCGGTGACCGAGATCTCGAGGATTACGGTGTTGACCGGCGCGGTCGCTTCGACCTGTTTGGCCAGCGATTCGACCGTGACGTCTAGCCCGAGCGCACGGATGACCGGGCGCAGAACAATGTCGGTTCCCACGGTCTGCGCGTAGCTCTGAACCCGCTGCAGCGTGAAGCTGTTGCCAGCGTTGAGGTCGGATGCCGTTCCTCCGGACGATTGCGACGTCGAGACGAACACCTGAGTGGTCGCGGTGTAGACCGGAGTGGTGAGTACAGATGCCGCACCGGCACCGATCACGCCGATGAGGGTGAGGGCAACGATGACGATCCACCGCTTGCGCAGAATACGAATGTAGTCCTTGAGTTCCACGTGTTACTTATCCCTCGCGCCAAATGCAGTTAGGGGCCCCACCCGAAGGCGGAGCCCCTAACGGATTGCTCAGTGTTTCTGGAAGAGCGAGTGTCGAAGAATCGACTACTTGGTCTTCTTGAAGGTGACCGTCTTCGACGAGGAGCCGAAGTATTTGCTGCTCGTCACGAAGGTTGCGGTGACCGTGTAGGTACCGACCTTGGTGGCCTTCGAGTACTTGTACGAGAACTTGCCCTTGGAGTTCGCCTTGACCGTCTTGGAGAACGACTTGATCCCCGATCCGTCCGGAGCCGTGAACTTGAGAGTTACCGAACCCTTCTTGGCGGTCTTACCGGTAACTGTCGTGGACTTGGTCGACTTCTTGGTGATCGACTTGGCCTTCAGGCTCGAGATGTAAGCGGCCTTGCCGACGGTGACGATTTTGCCGGCGCTGGTGCCGTACGCGCTGAAGACGAGCGCGTAGCGACCGGCCTTCGACGGGAACTTCACCTTGACGTTGGCGTCACCGTTCGAGTTGAGCGTGGCGGTGAACGTCTTGCCGTTGAGGTCAGCGACTACTTTCTCGCCCGAGACCTTGCCGCTTGTCGGGGTCTTGACCTTGTACGTGTAGGTCTTGGATGCGGTGCCCTTGGAGACTCCGCTGACGGTGATCTTGGCGTTCGGCGGGTAGGCAGCATTTGCTGCGGATACGCTGCCGAAGACCATTGCTGCAGAGGCAACGAGTGCGACCGATGCAGCTGCGAATTTAGAAAGTTTCATGAGGCCCGGTTCTCTCTCGTACCCGAAGTGGATTTTGAGTGCTGCTCGACTGTAACCCAGATAGGGCGGATCCAACCCAAATCGTGTTACAAACTCATGAATAAATGTAACTTTTCAGTCTAGGAGCACAATCCGCCGGTTCCAAAGGTCGTTACCGTCGGGGTATTGAGCAGCGGCTGCATGCTGAGAGTGGGTGTCGACGGCAGTGCATTTTCGCGATCGTCTTCGGCAGGTTCCTGCCAGGTGGCCACCAATTCCGCCGAATCCCCCGGGTCGAGGTCGACGTCAAAGAGGTAGAACTCGTGGTTGCGCTCGATGCCAGAAGACAGGAATGCATCTGCCCCGTCATAGGTGAAAGTATCCGGCACCGCCTCTCGCGGCAGATAGACCTCGATGTAGCTGTGGTTGGACCCGACTACGTAGTCGAGGCCGAGTTCCTCGAGCTCCACTCGTCCGGTCATGTACGGCGGGAGGCCCGAAGCCGGAGCGTTGTTCGTCACTGTGACGGTGACCGTGCCGGTGCGCATGCGGCTGTTCACCTCTTCATCGACCACGCACGCCCCGAGCTGGTAGTCGGCATCGAGCTGAAGGAAGGCGTCGAGCTTGTTTCCGCCGGCGTTGATGACGCGAACGGTGCTGTGCGGGCCGTAGCCGTCAGAGAGTGACCCGGAGAGCCCCGCGTTCTCCAGGTTCATCTGCTCCGCTGCATCCGTGGACCACAGCTGCAGGTAGTCGGCATTCTGGCTCGTGAGCGCCTCGGACACGAGACTCTGCACGTTGAACTGGCCGCTCGAGAGCTTGTCGAAGATCTGGGCGATGATCTCGGCGAGCACTTTGTCTTTCTCGACCGGGTCGGTGAACTGCTTGTAGATGTCGACGCTGAGGTACTGCACCATGTCGGCTGGCTGGATGGTGGTGTTACGCACGGTGATCGGCCCGACCGCCGCTGCGAGGTACTGGACGGTTCCCTGGCCGAGCGAAATGACGCCGTCGACCTTTTGCTCGCCTCGCTCGTTCCAACCGTCGGCGATGACCTGGGCGTTGGTCGGAAAGTCCGCCGAGAGGTTCATCGATAGCCAGCTATTCAGGTACTCGCCCCACAGCGACTTGAGCCCGTCGGGCATCGCATCGTCGGGAACGCTCGGGCCGGCGACGAGGGCGTCATTGGTTCCCTGAGTGATCATGTCGAGCTTGCCGTTGTCGGCCCCCAGGATGACGTAAGCCGACAGCAGGCCACCGGAAGGCCTGGCCTCGGTGAGGTTCTGCATGGTCACGAACCAGGTGCGCTTGCCGTTGACCCCGAGGATCACCGGCAGGGCTTCGACAAACGGTGTCACTCGCTCGAGCCCGGGGCCGGCTGCCTCGAGCGCCGTCGTGAGAGTGACGAGGCGGTCGTGCAACGGCGCGACGAGTGGCTCTTTGGTGAGCGGTGCGAGTCGTCCGCTCGACGCATTGACGGCGGTCGTCAGGGAGCCGACAGCGCTCTCGAGGTTTTTCACGAGAGCGAGATCGAAGCCGCCCGACCCGGACAGGTCGTCGCTCGCCAGGCGGGGCAGAAGCTCGACCAGTGGCGAAGCAGCACGAGACAGGTCGGATGCCGAAGTCGACACCACCCGCAGCGCCGAGATTTCACGTCCATAGACCGGCTGTGACGACGCAAGCACGACGGTCCACTCGCCACTGGTGTTGGCGGCATCCGTTGTGTGCTTGCGAACGAGTCGGAGGTCGGCAGCGAGAGCGTCGACGTCGCCGTCGGCCGCGTGCTCGCCGATCTGGTCGGTGAGATCTGCAACGCTCTGCAGGCTGAGCCCCATCGAGATGACCCGCGTCACCGTATAGCCGGCGAAGACGAGCACGACCAAAACGCCGGTGGCGATCCAGAAACGAACCGGATGACGGCGAATAAACGCGGTGAATCTGTTCTTTTTCACTGCGGTTTCCCCCGAAATTTCAGTCAGCACCCGGCTGCGATCGTCTCATGCTAGTCCGGGGCGGAAACCGCGGAGCCTCCGAATTCGAGACAGTGCAAAGTTACGCTCACGTTACGAATATTCATTTTCATAGTGAGGCTAACGCACCAAGCCCGTATGGTTGCAGGAATCCGGACACAGTGTGAGCTTTGCACGAGTTCAGGACGTAAGGCACGACACGTTTCAAAGTGGGGACCATGAAACTTCGCAGAATGCCGCTGAGCGCTGCAGAAGTCTGCCCCCGATGGTGATGGAAATCGAGGGTTCTCCTCGCACCTCGGACCACACGCCCCCCGCCATTCACACTCGTCCCGTTGTCGGCAACTCCTGGGAACGCGAGTACGGTCGGCGCCTGCTCCTTACCGACACGATTGTCATCGTGGTCGCGGTCATCGCCGCCCAACTGATCGCATTCGGCGACGACTCGGATGCTGCAGCAGTCAAGGTATTCGGCGGCATTGACTACTGGCTCGTCTCGCTTGTACTCGTGGTCGGCTGGGTGGCGACGGTGCACGTGAGCGGGTCCCGCGACTCCCGGGTGCTCGGAACCGGATCCCGTGAATACCAGTTGGTTTTCAATGCGTGCTTCGCATGGTTTGGGCTCGTGGCGATCATGGCGACGCTGTTCAAGGTGGACATCGCCCGCGGCTACCTCGTTGTCGCATTCCCGCTCGGCCTGCTGGGAATGCTGTTGGGGCGCAAAATGTGGCGCACCTGGCTGACTTCCCGACGCGAGAAAACCGGCGAATACAGTGCGCAGGTAATGGTGATCGGCTCGGCTCCCAGCGTCTCGAACATGGTTCGCGAACTGCGCAAAAATGCTGACGCCGGCTATCACGTCATCGGAGTGTGTATTCCCGAGGGCAGTTTTCTCGCCGCTGATATTTCCCTCGATGGGCTGCACTTCGGCACCATCGAGACCGCGGTAGAGGACCTGCGCCGCGCCGGAGGTAACACGATCGCGGTCGCCGGAGGCGATCGGCTTCGCACCAAGGCGATCCGGGACATCAGCTGGAAACTGGCAACCGGCGACGAACACCTCATCCTGTCGCCGAACCTGATCGATATTGCCGGCCCCCGCATCCACACTCGTCCGGTATCCGGGCTCTCACTTATTCACGTCGAGACCCCGCGCTACGCGGGCACCCGCCGTTTCCTGAAGGAGACCCTCGACATCTTCGGCGCGCTGCTTTTCGTCGTGCTGTCGTCACCGCTGCTGTTGGCATCCGCGATCGCCATTCGGCTCAGCAGCCCTGGCCCGGTGTTCTTCTACCAGGAACGAATTGGGCTCAATGGCAAGCCGTTCAAGATGTTCAAATTCCGCTCGATGGTCGACAACGCCGAGACCCAGCTCGCAACGCTGACGGTGGCCGACCGAGATGCCGGCAATGAGGTGATGTTCAAGCTCGCCAACGATCCGCGGATCACCACTGTCGGCCGCTGGCTGAGGCGATTCAGCATCGACGAACTGCCGCAGTTCTTCAACGTGCTCAAGGGCGACATGAGCCTGGTCGGGCCGCGTCCGCCGCTGCAGCACGAGGTCGACCTCTACGCGATTGACGTCCACCGTCGGTTCCTCGTGCGTCCGGGCATCACGGGTCTCTGGCAGGTCAGCGGACGCTCCAATCTCAACTGGGACGACAGCGTGCGTCTGGACCTGTACTACGTAGAAAACTGGTCGGTACTCGGTGACCTGCGCATCCTGTGGCGCACCGCGCGCGCGGTTCTAGGGCGCGACGGCGCGTACTAGCGCTCTCGCCCGTCCGTACCGCCCGCGGGCATGACAGTTAGCTGCTCGTAGAACTTTTCCGCGCAAAAATTCCGTAGGTCGCCGCAATTTTGACGGGAGGGAGCCGCCTGCGCAGAAGGAATAGAGTCGCCAGTGTTACGACCAGTAAGCCAACCGCCCCGAACGCCCACCAGATAGCCCCCGAGGTCAACGCTGCCTGAAGCATCGAACAGAACGCCCACGCACTCGCTCCCAGCGCAACGCTGGAAATGGCCGAGACGAAATAGCCGGACATCAGGTTGGGCACGTTCAAGTAGTCGAGGCGACCGCACTGCCAAATGTTGACGGCATGACGCACCGCCTGCGTCAGGACCAGAAAGATCATCGCCACGATCAGGTCGCGAAATACAAACAGCGCGACGGCGGCACCGACTTGAATCACGAGCAAGATGATTGCTGTCGCCCAAATCCACCGCATTCGCCCGAGGATCTCAACGGCACTCGCGAGGACTGTCGCCAACATCTGCAGGCCGGCACCGACGGCCAGCCAGGGAACCAGCTGTCCGGTCGTTTCCCACCCTGGCCCGAATAGCAAGGGAACTAAAAACGGAACGACGACGGCGGCAAGCGCCGCCAGCGGCAGCGCGACCCAGGAGATCAGAATCAACATGTCGGTCCACACACGCTTGGCTCGTGTCGAATCTGAAATGTCGTGGCGAAATTCTGGAGTGACCGTCTGAATGATTGCCGTTTGGATCTGCTGAAGCGGAAGCGAAGTGACCACATCACCGCGATTCCAAAACCCGAACGCGTCCACCCCGACCCAGCGACTTGTGCCGAACTTCGCTACGTTCCCGATCACGTAGTCAGCGAGTTTTGCGGGGATTAGCTGAGCGCTGAATGCGACTTCCATCGAGTCTCGACTGATTCTTGCGAACCCAAAGAGCGATCGACCAGACAAGGCGAGAGAGCAAATAAGCAAACCAAGCTGAGCCACAATCGGGGAAACGACAAGCGCATCAGGGGTCTTGAAGTGGACCACTGCGGCAACGCCGAGAGCCATTCCCACAACGTTCGATCCCAGCGCCACGATCGCAAGCGTCTTAAATCGCCCTTGCCGCCGCAAGAGACTCCCACTAATAGCAGCCAATGGCGCAATAGCTGCACCCAACGCGAGCCATCTGATGATCGAAGTCGCTCCCGGTTCGCCCCACAGCACAGCCCAGAGCGGTGCCGTAAACCACATAAATAGCCCGAAGACTAGCCCGAGGATTGCCGCGTAGGTGACCAGACTACGAAGACGCTCCGGAGCAAGATCGTCCATCCGCGACACTGACTGAGCCAAACCGCCGACCGCCAGAAGAGTCAAAAGACCGGACACAGCGAGCGAAATGGCGTAATAGCCAAAACCGGAAGGATCAATAGTTCTCGATGTCACGGCGGCGTAGAGAAACTGCAAAATCACCGTGACGAGCTGTGCCCCGTACATCCATGCGGCACCGCTCAGCAGCCTTCTGGCCTGATTCAAATCAACGGCCAACCGTCAGCGCGCGGGATACTGTCGTGGTGTCGAATGTCCAGTCCGGCGATATATGAACCCAGCGACCTTCACCGGGGACATGGTGCCACCACGGAATCCGTCCGAGGACGACCGAGCGAGAGATCAACGCGGCGGTAAAGCTGAACGAGCTGGGCGAGAGGACCAAAATCTTCGCGGCCGAAAGTGCGATTAAGTCGCTGTCTCGACTACCGCCGAGGTAGAGCACAGCACCGGCTTCCTCCAGTCGCTGGAACTCGTGTGCCTCGCCTAGCGAATAAATTCTGATCTCTAGGTCGTGGAGCTCAGGAATACCGCGTAGTTGTTTGATCAGCGCCACGTAGTCGTCTTCGACGACCCAGCGATTGACTCCAGCACTAATGTGGTTGGTGCTTATGTCGCGACCCCTGCGAATGTGTATAGCTGCATAAGGCGCTTCGGTTTCAGCGGTGCGAAGGTCATTTCCGCGTGAGCCACTCAGAACAGCTTTCCGAGTCTCATCTTGTGCTTTGGTTTGGTCCCACCGTGCGGGATCAAGCGCCAATCGAAACGACAAGGCGCGATCCGGATATTTACGCTGTGCACGAGCAACCTGTCGCTGTAAGTCGCGGAGCGACCTGAGATCGCGCTCGTCACCAACAGCTTTCAACCTCACGACTTTGACGTCCTCAAGAGCGCGAGATTCGTGGGAACTGAAATCAAAAAAACCGTCCGTATCACGACTCAGACTGCCGCCCGCATAGTCGATTCCCAATTCTTTCGACCAGAGATATCCGGCTATCCACGATGAAACCTGATGACCAATTAGGGCATACGGATGTATTTCTACAAATATTTCGGCATTGATGCGCTCGACCGAATTGAACTCCGGGTACGGCACATGGGCCACCTCGTTGCGCGCGAGCCGATGAACCCTTGATGAATTAACTTTGCCCTCAGCGCGCAAACGGATGCGTAGAGCAAGCGTATTCAGGGGCCGAACTTTCATTGTGTTCTTTCTCAAGCTTTTGAATCGGCGGCGCGACTTTGGGGAGGTTTAGGCGGGTTAAGTCTCGGGCAGAGACTCGCCGTCCAAATCCCAAGCGGCGCTAGCGGCGCCCGGATCGACAACAGCCTGGCGGAAGTTCAGCATTTGCACGAGCTGGTCATCTTGCCTACAGTTCTGAAACGCAAACTGCCGAGCGCGAGCGCCAATTTCGAGGCGCTCCGCCACTGATGTCCGTTCGAGGATCCCTTCAATCGAATCTCCGAGCTGCGTGAATGTTGGCGCAAAGTGCAGGAAATCGCCGGCAACTTTCGAAAAGATCCTCTTATAGCCGGGATGCTCGGTTGTGGCGTGGATCGAGCCAGAGGCGAGCGAAATAGGCAGTCGATTGGAAAAGTAGCTAGGTTCGTCCGCGTAATGGTCCCAATTTGCAGTGACCCATCCAGACTTGATCGCTTCGTCTTGGCGGGAGAAGTCAACCGGCCCCATTGCGGACGGTCCTTCCCAACCGTTCCCATAGACCGCGAGCCGGTCTGCAAATCGTTCTTGCATGTAATTCACAAAACGGATCCGATCTCGCCAGTTGGGATGCCCCCGAAGCCGTGGTCGATTCCTATTCGCGACGATGACGACATCGTGCTCGCGAAGATCTGGAACAGTGGCCCGAAATCGGTCTGGTTCGAAGCAATGTGGCGAGTACCGGACATCGATTGCGCCGCTCGAACGAAAGTTTTCGGCAAAGGTCCCTGTCCCCACTGTGAACACAACGTCGGCTGCTTTCCCGGCCGCTCGTGCACTCGACGGCAGCGGATGAAGGTACTTCGAATACGGGTCTCCCTCGTGATACACGAGATCGAAGTCGGCGGCGGCGCGCATCTGGGCGAAATGTCGTGCCCGCAAGCCGGTGGCGCGAAGGTGTTGCATGAGAACAATGGTTGGACGGAACTCGCGCACGCGTTCAACCAATGCCTGGCGATGCTGCTCCGCGTCTCCACCGTTCTTGATTCGAAGTTGCAGGCTAAATATTGAGACAGCACCCAGCAGGCCGTTAGCTACCAGGTCCGCGAAGGGCCGTCGGAAGCCCACCTGTCGGAAGTCGCCATCCTCGTTGGGAACGTAGAGAACTCTGTGTTCACTCATTGCCGCTACCGCCGACTTCGTCCGTTGTGGGGCGCGCGGCTCCGCCGGAAAGCCGTTTGTATCCAGACTTCTCAAGACCAGTCCAGTGGAGCTCGAAATCGATGTCGCCGAAACGCTGGCCGACGACTTTGGCCGGATTCCCCACCGCGATTGAGTTTGCGGGAATGTCTTTCGTAACCACGCTGCCAGCTCCAACCACAGAGCTGTCCCCAATAGTCACTCCGGAGAGGATTGTTGCGCCGTACCCGATCCAGACGTCCGACCCAACGGTCACCGGGCTGCTCAGCTCGCTTGGATGATTGCCGACCCAGCGAGTTTCAGTGACGGGCATTCCCACTTCACTCATGTCGTGATCGGTGCGCCCTACAATCCCGGCGGAGTTTGCAATTAGGACGCCATCTCCGATCGAACCGTCAGCTTCTATCCGGACGTTCGATCCGAGCTTCACTCCGTTGCCGACGACGAGAGATGTCGGCGCCCACAGCACACTATTCTCCCCCACCGAGAAGTTCAGCCCTATCGAAACGTTTTTGCGAATGCTCTTGCGCAGCGACCGGGCGCGCCGAAATCTCGCCAGTAGCATCATGCTTGTGATCCTCGGGGTTGGCGACGACGTCGCGGCTTTCCGGACTTGTAGATTTCGGCGTAGGCGGCCGCGCCCCGTGCCGGAGAAAAATCAATCTTCACTTGGTTCGGGTTGCGCGTTACGAGGCTCCAATCCGAGAGCGAAATGTCCCAACTGGCCTCGTTGATTTCCAATGTTGTTACGCCGTCCAAGTGACTGGCCCAACGGAGCCCTGGCGCATTGCTAATGAGAACTGGTAGTCCGACAACAAGTGCTTCAGCGAGGGCCACGGGCATGCCCTCATTCCTGCTCGGCATCGCAAAATAGTCCGCTTGAAGCAACGAGTCGTCCGGCGAGCGCACTCCACGACCGGTCAATGTTCCGTCTCGGGCCATTTCAGACAGCAGAGCTTTCTCGGCTTCGGTCGCGTGCGACTCATCGCCAACGTGGATGAGCAGGTGACCAGCACGACGTGCGGCACCAATGGCCAGTTCGTGGTTCTTCACCGGCGAGCAGTTGCCGACGATTAGAGCGGTCGGCGGGCCATCCGACCTTGCAAACCGCGCGTTTCGTTCGTCACGAAGAGCGAAGAAGCGTTCGTCCACCCAGTTGAAGATCACGCGCGTTTTTCTGCGCAGACTGTTCTCGTTTTGCTCGACGTCGACGGATGGAACTATCACTTCGAGCATGAGCAGGTCAGCAATTCTGGCCTGCAGCGTTCTGGAGATGAGCCACCGCCCGGATGCCGAAAAGACGTTGTGGATGGTTCTAATTACACCGCCGTTGCCACGCAACGCCAGCCGAGCAGCGATGGCCGTCGGCAGATATTGGCCTTCGGTGTGAATGTGAATAACAGTCGCCCCGTCTTCAACTACGGCCCTGCGCATGGCTAGGTATCTCGACGCCATCGAATTTCTGGAAGTTAGAGTTTTGTAGCCTGCGTCACGAAGCGCACCACCGTACGGATGATCGATTCCCTGCCCCAAAACGACTCCATCAATGCCCAGACCGGAGAACTCTCGCTGTGCTGAAACGAGCATGCGCTCCATACCGCTCGGCCGCAGCTCTCCGAGAACGTGCAACACAACTAGTCTCGATTGTGGCTCAGTCATGTTCGCCCGATCCTATTGGAACGGGAAGTTGTCTTTGCTGCGCGAGCGGAAGAGGAATCAATTGTTGTTCTTTAGATTCTTCAGCGCGTGTGGTGTCCCGTCCTGCAATCACTGCCCAGCCGAGGAATATCGCCGTATACCAAGCAACGGAATATGCCCAGCCATAGACCAGAGTGG
>Ga0247815_10003423_pt1 | contig 11420 bp, 33 predicted proteins | sample UWRJL194509B1_FD_181014 | JGI IMG/M metagenome (GOLD analysis project Ga0247815, IMG submission 181014) | Plant litter microbial communities from Arlington Agricultural Research Station in Wisconsin, United States - UWRJ-L194-509B-1 | ecosystem: Environmental > Terrestrial > Plant litter >... | reverse complement strand
GTTGCTCCGTTATCGTTAAGCTATTGATATAGCATTGCGTACACGCGCGCTAGAGGCTAGTCGGGCCAACCTTCGTGGGGTAGCCGTGACTGCGCAACCCCGTCGATCCAACGCCAGAAACGCCACAAGTGTACGTGTGGTCCGTACTTGACCTTCGTGATGCATTGGCCGTCCGGTAGCTCGACAATCTTGTGGATGGTGGTTGGCTGAATGTAGAACACGTCCCCTTGGTGCCGGTGTACACGCTCGGTACTGCCGTCCAGCTTGTTGTATATCTCTTCGATATAGCTGTTCTGCTCTACCTCAGTGCAGATATAGCCGGGGTGGTCGTGCGGGTCCATCCAAGGTTCATCGGGAGTAGACAGGAAGTGGCGAGCTAGGCCGTCCCCGTAGTGTTCCTTGATAAACCCCGGTCGCATTTCTTCACGCATTGGCATCCTCTCTGATAGTATTGAACAAGGTGAAACCGAGTACGACGAACCCGCATCCAACCCCTTGAGGGAAGTCCTCATGCTCAAGAATATAGGTGACAACCCGGCGCTCCGCAACCTCCCCGATGAAGCCGACTTTCGGATCGTACAGCCCGAATTCGAGTACATCGCCCGCCTTGAATTTACGGTCGTTACGCCGCACTTCGAAGCATCGTGAGCCGTCGATCAGGGACGGCCAGAATTGCGGGTGGACCTTGAGGATATGTACTTTCATGCTGAGCTTCCGAAGCTGATGATAACGTTATCAGGGTCGGGCTTGGGTGGCACTTCGTTGATGCACAACGAGGCGATCACGCCATGTATCGCAGTCCACTCTGCGGGGGTATAGGTTACGCCTCGGTACTCGGTTGTACCAGTGGGCAGAGCGCAAGTCGCACTACGCGCAAGTACGCCTAACGCAGCCGCCACACGCCGGGTCATAACCACTTGCACCACGTCACTGTTATTGTCGGTGTTGGGCATTGTATGTCTCCATCGGTTGTATAGGTAGCGCCCTACCATGAACGCCAGCGCCCATGTGAGTATAGCTGCGGTGTTGATGCTCATTGCCGTCCCTTCCTGAGATACTTGTGGCAAGCTATCAGAAGATTGATTAGCAAAAACCATCGTACGAATTCTAGCACAAACCCCGTGAGGGGGTTAGGTCTGGGCGCATACGCAATGTACAGGGTGAAAAGCTCGAACATCACATTGCCGCGAAAATGATACCGGCCCCGAAACAGATAACCCCGTTTATTACGATCAGGCAGAAGCGTATGGTTTTCAACGTCTCGTTGATCCGGTCCAGCTTGGTACGCACTGCCGCATAGTGATTATCAGGGTGGGAGCCGAGCCGTTCGTAGTCGGGGTCCACCGGTTGACGCTGTGATGGTCTGTTGTATGAAGGGGATCGTGCCATGATAACGTTATCCTATTCGAAGCAGCGTTCACACACGCGCGTACCTTCGGGCGGGGTGAACTTGGAAGATAGTGGTATTGTAATCGTTTCGGTTTCACCCCGCAAGCGGTGTCCGCAGTGACTATACGGGCGGTGAGTACGCCGGTTCGCGTGGTGCCATACCTTCGAGCGTTTCAGTCTAACCAAGTCCATTGTGTAGCTCCCAGAATATCAAGAATAGCAGACCGGCTATCACACACAGCAGCCAGATGATTGTGCTGATACCCATGTGTATTCGCGCGAGCGTAATACGCGCCTTGGCTAGGCTTACTCGCATTGCTTGGCGATAGCCTTCTTCGGTTTGTGGGTAAACTAGATCATCGTCGTCCATCGGGTTCCTCCTTAAGGTTTGCGTTGATCCAATCTCGGACGAGACGCATTTCATCGGTGTCGAGTGAGAAGCAGCCGCTATCAAACGGGCAGCGAACCGTGATACTGTAATAGCCGTCTTCCTCTTCGATAATTAGCTTGTCGTCGTCGCCCTCCGGTTGAAGCTCGAACAGCGTTCCGGTGAGAGGGTTGGGGGTGATATGGTTATCAGCGATTTGTTTCTGGATTGCCAAGTAGGCTTGACCCCATTCGAACGCATAGCAGTGTGCCCACGTTGGGTCTTCGTCGGGAACCACAAAGCTAAGCAGCGGGGTGGTATCGTTGTACACGCGAAGGTGTGTCTGTCCGTCGCACATTCCGGGTGATGTTTTCCAGTGTATCATGGTCTTGTCCTCCCTGCGATTATAGCTAGGAACGTTACGATAGCCGCCAACAACGCGACGATGATATCGTTATCAGTCATCGCTTACTTCCTCTTCGACGGTGACGCGGAACACTCGCCCCTTGTGTACAGTCAGGATCGTGGTGTCACGTACGCAGGCATTACTGCCATACTGTACCCGAAGCAACGCCTTGATCTGTATTGCGAGCGCGAGGGCGTGTTCAGTGTTTTGTTTGAACTGTGCCACGTGGCGTATTCCTTCGTTCGATTATCATTTTCTCGAAGGCCCGCTTAGCTGCCGCTTCGTCCTTCATGCCGCAAGTGAAGCACACTTCCTCGCCGTTGGGTCCGTAGGGCCGTGTCTCTCCGTCCTCCGCTCCACATAGCTCGCACTTGCCGTTCGCCTCAGGAGCGATGTAGCCGGGTCCGCTCATTGGTCTGCTCCCTTGATAATGATATCACACTGCGCGTCTACGTCTGCACCGATTTTCTTGCCTTCGATGCATAGGTACGCGACGGTCAAATCTTCGATGCTGTGCTTGATGCCGATAGTCCCCATCGAAATGATGAAGCCAAGTATCGCCATCATAATTGCGTTGAACGCTCCACTGTCACCCATTGTCTTTACTCCGAAGTGTTGTCGTGCAAGTGCTGCAACAATGCAATATTATGCGAGAGTATAACCGCCCAAGCGAATTCATTCTGCCTGAGGGCTTCGTCGCGAATGTCGATCATATCCTTGCGAACAGAAGCGATCCCTTCCTTGGTGTAAGTTACTCCGTCGAGTTCCATAGGCGCGAGGTCTGCTTGGGCCGCTCGGGCATACTCCACCGCCGTCTGCCAGTCCGCGCTTTCGAGGAAATCGCTGTCCTCCAACCGAGAACGCCAGTCGAGTTTACCTCCGCTCATAATGTCGATGATCGCGCCCGCTCCTATCGTTACTTTCGGGTCCAGCTTTGTAAGGCCACTCATGCCCCTTTCTCCTTGAGCATAGCGGTATATTCGCGCAGCGCCTCCGATGCGATGGTATAGGTGATAAGCGTACTCTGGTGATAGTCCATTACATTAGCTCCGATTGATAACGTTATCAGTAATTATGCCGCCTCCACCGCACGCCGGTAGCATTCGAACGCCGCACTTACATTGTCGTAGTCGAGTGTCAAGTCGTTGAGCGCAACCGCATGGCGACCCAGTGTAGTCGCGTTATGCGTCAGCCAATCGCCCAGAGCTTCGCGTGGTGTAGAGCCAGAGCCGGTCAGCATAACGAATTTGTGCCCTGATGATGCCGCCCTATAAGCCCGGTCTGGGGTGCCAGTAGGAATAAAGGTTATGTAAAGTCTCATACAGTCGCTCCGTTTTATATTTAAGTTACAATGCAAATAGTGTGCAAATGTTATATAGCATAAGAGGCCCGCAGCACGAAGGGCTTTTATGTTACATCGCGGACCCAAAGATAAGTTCCCATAGGGCATACGACGACGAGTGTTCTCTTGTTTATAGGGAAGCAGCCGCGATATTTTCTTTGCATTTGATTGGTACTTTAATGTTACATTTGATGTGTAAATTACATGAAAAAGGTACTTATTGAAGCTATATTACATTGTTTATTACATAATTATTCCCCATATTTTTCAAAGGACTACTGGTTTTTCAGGACTAACCGGGTCATAGTTTTTCCGACATTACATTAGGCATTACATTACGAGATTACATTTGACTATTATTGCAGAAATTATTTAGGGATTTTTTCAACATTACTGCTTATAGGCTGTGTAAAGTAAGCTGGAAAGTAAGGGACGTTAAATATTATATGGGGGTATAGTATAGGGGGATGTATAGTGTTGTTTGGCCCGCGATTAAGTAATGCTGAGCAAGTGTTATAGTATAGAAATGTAATGTAATAAGTAAATGTAAGATAGCATTATGTAACGAGGTCGAGGCGCTAGGAAGGCCGTAGGGCATAGGGCAAGGGGCTAGGCTAGTAGGGTAGCGGGGCTAATGGGCTAGGCGCTGAGCGGGGCTTATAGGGGCTGTGCCGGGGCTAGTGATAACGTTAGCATAGGGCAAAGAAAAACCCCGCCGGGTTAGGGCGGGGCTTAGGTAGGCGGGGAGGGGCTAGCCGTTAGGCGGCTTTGGCTAGCTTGCGGCTGAGTGCTGCAATCCGGGCAAGTGCAAGCTTGCCGAGTGCATCCCCGAGGTTAGCCGATATTTCGGCTTTGGCTTTGGCGAGGTCGATATTAAAGACGGCATCGCGGGCGAGCTTTCCGGCGAGAGGTCCGCTAACGTGAGTAATAACCCGCCCGTGCATATCCGAAAGGCAACCCGTTTCGGGCTGCACCGGCTTGCCGTTATGGGTGAAGCCGCCGCGCTTAAAATTGCCGTTCGGCTGGACGTTATCGCCCGAAACGAGCATTGCGGCGAGCAAAGCGGCTTGACGTGTCGTTGCGTTTTTCGGGGCTTTATCCGTGCGGAACGGGGCGAAAGTATCGCTTGCCGCTTTGAACGGGATCGAACCCGCGCCGTAGTAGGAAGCAATGGCTTCCCGTGCTGCAATCCGTTCCGCGATCCGGTCCGATGTTTCGGCAGGAGCGGCAGGAGCGGCGGCAGGAACGATAACGGCAGGCGTGGCTGGCTTGGCGGCTTTGACGCGGTGCGGCTTGGCTGGCTTGGCTGGCTTAGCGGCGACGGGGGCGACGGTTTCGAGGCCGGGGATATTAGCGAAGTCGATAGGCGCATCGGGCGAAGTCGCGGCTTCGTTCGAAGGCAACGCGACGGCTGCAACGGTGGCGACGGGGGCGACGGTGGAAAGGATAGTGCGCATTTTGGTTTGCTCCGTAGTGTTGGCCGGAATTGGCCGGTGCCGTGTTGGCAATTGCTAAGTGCGGGCGAAACGTTTTGATTGAAAGCGGGTTGCGATGAAACGAGTGTTTTCCGCGACGAACCGAGTTAGCAATATGCCCGATAAATGCGCCGCATATAAGGAACGCGCGCGCATCGCGGGCGCATCGGGCAATGGGGCTAGGGGCTTGGCAGGGGCTAGGGGCTGGCAGGATAGGCCGCGCGCCGATGGCTGGCAGATCGGGCAAGGGGAGGGGAGGAACGCCGGGGAGGGGCTAGGCTAGGGGCTGGATTGATAACGTTAGCAGTGATGCAAATGTGCAACGCGCAAATGTAAATTAGCTTGGCACGGGGCTTGCAAGGTACGATTTTGCTTGACGTTGCGAATGATGCGGCTCGACGCAAGAATGTTGCGTGTTAAGGTTGGGGTGCGTATCGCATGAATGTAATGTTTTACGGACCCGAAGCTGAATGAAAGGTTTTAGTCCGTAAATGATGAATGTAATGTTTTAGTCCGTATCGCATGAACGGCGCACTGACAACTGTTTTTCCTATCCATATTCATTTACTACCTACTTCTCTGCCTTCTGCTCAACTCCAACTACAACAACTATCTGCCGGACTGACAACTTCGACTACATCAACTACATCGTCCTCCCTTATTACATTTACTATCTACAAATGGGTGAGGGCAGGCCAACCACGACCTGCCCTCGGAGCAACCCCCGTGGGGGAACTCAATCTTACATTAGTTACTGATGACAGTGATATCAACGCCGCCCGTGTTCGGGTTGTTTGTCTGCATCACAAAGATATAGGTGCCGGGGGAGGCAGCCAGTACTTCCATCGCTTCCTGCGGAACGTCATACGATCCGACCTCGGGGCCAACATCGCCGGGGCTGATAAGCTCGCAAGCCCACCTTTCACCGGACGACATTACAGTGATTTCTTGCAGGAACGTTCCTTCGCCGTCTGGTATACCAACCATAGTGGTCATACCCTGAGCGGCTTCGAGTGCTGATACAATCACGATATTCATTTGGTTTGCTCCGTGCGCTGGATGCGCAAGATCGGTGTAGGCCCGCGCCCACTGAGAGTAAAGCGCGGGTTATCTTACATTATCCGGGGTAGCCGATGGAGAAGTAAATGATCTGCCTCGCGTCCGTGTCGATAAGGGCCATCTCCATCGAGCGGTTGTCGTCCTCGTGGAGCGTGATGTAGTTGCCCATCCATTTCAGTACGTTCATTCCATCGGTGTCGCTGCTGTTGCCGACGCCCATCCAAGGGGTATCGGACCAGATGAACGTGCCGGTGCGGTCTGCCACGATATCGTCTACTGGGTAGAATTGAGTACCCGCAGCCTGTTCGAATTCAGTGAACGATCCCGCGAACAGTTCAACGGGGCGTGGGCCATCACAAGTAGCGAGGCCGATAGCGGTGAAGAATGCCTGTTTCAGTTCCATTGGTTTATGCTCCGTGCGCCGAGTGCGCAGGACCGTTATGGGCTAACGCACTCGGGGATGCAATGGTGATAACGTTATCAAACAGGCGGCACGTAGGTCGCGGCCCAATACCATACGACCCCGACTACCATCAGGACGAAGAGGATGCTAACGATTGTTGTCTCTTTCATGTTACATTCCCCTCTGTGTGTAGCGGAAGTATTCCACCAATGTATTGAGGCCGAGTATGCCACTGATGGCAAGGGAGGCAGCGGCTACTGCGAGTATTGCGGCCCACATGTTACATTCCCTCCACGATGGAGATGATGTAACGCTTGCCGGTTACTTCGTTCATAAGCTCGACATACTCCATGTTGTCGCGGGTGGTGGCCCGGAATGCACCCCATGGTGCCTCGAACTGCTCGTTGAGCGCGCGGCTGACGCAGCGTTGGATTTCCTGTTCCATGTTACATTGCCCCCATGTTAGGGTACTTGATTTCAGCAGCGATTACGTAAGGGATCATTTCCTCGACGCTGAACTCTTGACCGAATGCTCGGCCACATTCGATGGCGCTGGTGGTGCGCTCCAACACCTGTGCGGTGGTGAGGCAGGTCAGATGAATGTTTGGGAAGGTCACTGTGGTTGCTCCGTGTCGTCGTTGCCGTGGTTGGCATATGTAAGATGGAAGCAGGGCCACAAGCTGTCAAGCAGATATTACATTACATGTTACATTGTTTGTTTAATCAGGCCAGTGTGCCTTGCCTACAACACGCACAACTATCTGCGCCCCAAAGTCCTATTCCTATATAGTACTGACAACATTATCATCTACTCCTATATAGGAGCATCCATAATCATTTACTATTCCTATATAGGACAGGAACAACTCCATCTACATCATATAGGAGACGAACTATGTCATTTACTACCTACTTTGACTACTTCTAGCCCTACATTAGCCCATTTACTACCTTCTAAGCCGATTTTTGCATAATTTTGTGCCTCCTTCTACATCTCGACAAGACTGGCTTGTTGTTGATATGTGTTCTATAGGTAATAGGGGATGATCTATTCCTATATGAGAGTTGTTTGAGTACCTACGGGCTTCGCCCTTCGGTGGTCGCTCCGCTGGCCCGCGATTGGGTAGGTGCTGACAACGATATCAGTGAGGAATGGCTGATTTCTGCGGTTTCTGGTATGTTTTTGGATAGCATTCTACTGTGCTATATATTACATGTTATGTGGGGCGTAACATTACATAGTTATATTACATGTAAGATATATGGTATTTTACTATTCTGAGGTATGCTGTGGGCAGCTATCTACCTCCATAGTGGTGCTACGTGTTACTATACCGTTGTTACAGTATCCCCATACATAGTCATCCCCATAGGGTTCGTAGTAAGTACAGGTAATACAGGTGGGGACGGCCCGCGATTGGTTATCCTGTGGCATGTTACATTTACTCCTGAGCTAATGCTTTGAGCAGGCGAGCGCCTTCCTCGTGGCTTAGTGTGACCGAGGCTTCGCCGTCCTCAGTCTCTAGCCAGAGCATGATGAAACCTTCACTATCGCGCTCGACCGTGAATGAGCAAGCGTCGGTCCTCGAACTACCTTCGAATATCTGCATGTTAGATTAGTCCTGTTTCTTGGGGAATTGGCGGCGAACCGGACGTGACATAATCTTATCCTGTATGGCATGGATCATGTGGCGTACCTCGGTTTGGTCATCAGGGTGTAGGGTGGGCAGCGCGATGAACCCGTTCCACAGTGCTACTGATAACATTAGCACCGCGTCCTCTTCTGGGGTGAGTAGGGTAGTTTCGGGTTCGGCCCGCGATGCTTGTTCCTTCTTGTATGCGGCATATCGGCTATCCCACGTTTTCTGCGCCCGTCCACTTAGGGGTCGATAGCCGTAGTGTTGGATAAACTCGTCAGGTACTAAATCATCGGCCATGTTACATTTCCTGTTTGTAGTGTAGGACGAGGTAATCCTTACAGTAGTTGTGGTATACCCAACTGGGCACCACTGCTACTATGGTGTGACCATCGTTGAGAAGCGTGGATAGCGCGGTGTCTATTTCATCGAAACTGAATATCTCCCGCAATACGGTGATAGGTGGGAACGGGGTCCGCGTTACTGGCCGCGCAGCCGCAAGGTCGAGCAGGCGAGAAATGTAATCTGCATCTGTGTCAGTTGATAGTCGTGCTGGTATTTCAGCCATCGTCCGGTTCCTCGTTCTCGCATAGGATAAGGGTTGTGCCTCGCCACTCGATAGAGAATGGATCAAACTCGCGACCATCCTTAGTGCGGCATATTACATTCACTTTGGCGGTTCCATGCATAAACATCTCATATCTAAGACGCTTTACTACCTGTAACCTAATCCAATGGAACCACATGTTACATTGGCTCCAAGCTGAGTAAGCGTACACCGTGTAGGGATTGCGGGTCCACTTCGCCGTTATACTGTATGGCTGATATGGTTTGATCTTCGGCCCAAAGTTTGGCAGCGGCGGGGGATGGTTGCTCAGTAATGAGGGTGAGGACGATTTCAACCTTATACTGGGTCATACGATTTATCTCCGATTAGAACGGTTACGCCCGCGTTCTGCGCTTCCTGCATAAACTTTTCGAGGTCGGTGATATGGTAGCGGTAAAGGACCACCGAGGTTGACAAATTAGTGCGCTCCCGTTCCTTTGAGAGACTAGGCGAGGTCCGAATGAGGGTTTGTGCCTCAGTACCTTGGTGGCCGTAGCTGGTGGCATTGAACACATGTAACCCTTTGTCAGCGTCGAATACGTCGATAGGTCCGATCCGCACGGTCTGCTTACCCATGTTACATTACTCGCATCTGAGTTGAAGAACGCCGTCGCTGTCGATCCAGCCGTGTTGTTCCGGTGAGAAGGTCCAGCCGAATATCTGGAAGATCACCGCATCGGCAGCAGATAGTACCTCCTTGTTGGGATCGTCCGGTGGGGTGATAACGTTATCAGTGCGCCCGATACTAATGACCATTGATGCGATCTGGGCGATTTCGTTAGAGCGCGCAATGTCGCTCATACTGGCCGCTGGTGCTGGCCGCTGTACCGAGACTAATTGGGCAGTGCCGTGCTTGAGAGCTATTTCCTTTAGCTCCTTGATTACGGCTCGATCCTTGTCACCGCCCGCACATGTACTACGGTGAGGCCCGCGCTTGGGTAGTCCGCAACACTTATGCATCTGGCTTATCCTTTGCTTTTTCTGAGGCCAGCTTGTACTGTAGGATCGCTGACTTAGCGTAAATCGGCCCGCACTGTAGTATAGCCAGCGGCTTGGGGAAGCGTGGATACCTGTGTGTCCAATTGTTCACAGTCTGCTTACTGACGCCGAGTAGGTTGGCGGTTTCTGCGAGGCCGATTAGCTCGCCTTCCTGCATTACAACGTTACGAGGCAGGTTGCCTTCCAGTATGTCGATGTACTGCTGGATGGATCGCAGGTATTCGGGCTTGATGTAGTTGCTCAGTAGCTCCAACGATGTGAGGGCTGTAGTCCTCGCTAGAGCCTGTGGTTGGATGCGGTCGAGGTTGGCTCCGGTTTCGGTTATTTCCTGTATGTGGACTTCGTAGAAGGTCGGACCCTCGCACTCGATGGTGAGTGTATGCGGACCCGTTACTTCGATATCCTTGGCCGCAGCCGCATCGAAGTACGAAACCAGCGCATCATGTAGATGCTCAATCATGTTACTTTCCTTTCAACGCGCCCCAACGGCGGCGGGGTGGTGATGGTGGAGAAGGTAGCGCATCGGGGTCTAGTTCCCTAATGGTTTTACGTACCCAGTTAATGCGTAGGGAATAGCGATGGAGTGTGCCCTTGTCTGCACCATCATTGTACGCGGCCTCCCCGAACGGGTAGCCGGGGTTATCGGGGAAGTCCCGCACAAGCATGGCATTGAGTTGCTTGGACGCACCCTTACTGAAATGGATATCGTTATCAGCATCCCACATATCAGCGTTATGGCAAAGACCCTCCCTACGTCGGAAGGTATAATGATCCTCAGGTGCGCCATCCTCTGCCCATGCAAGGTAGTCCTTAAGGAAGCGTAACAGATGGCCCATCAGCTTAGCTCCTCGATTGTTTTCGCAATCCATGCGAGACGCGCCGGGTTTTCGTGGTGACGGCCCGAGGACTTAAGGTAAACCTCGCATCCACCGAAGGGATAATTGGAGTTCTCTTCGAAGTCCCGCTCTAGCATGGCACCAAGGCCATAGTATACCTGATTGGGGAACCGATTATCCTTATCGTCGTCGTACCGGCAGGCCGCACTGCACAGTCCGAAGCAGGTAGAGTAGGGTTGACCATCAGGTGCGCCAGCGTTTACCCACTTCATGTAGGATCGCAGGAAGGACCGGAGCCTTGCTTTTTCCTTTTTGGTCATTGTCCGAACCACCGACGCTCGACGTTGGCGCTAATGCGGCGCGCGGCGCGGTCAAAGACCGGCAGGGGAACCTTGCTGAGTTCTTTGCGGAAGGCCGCGCGGGATAGGCCCGAGACGGATTTCGCGTGGCGGTGTGCCCTTCGTGCGCGCTGATCCTCGCCCTTGGTTACAACGTCGTGGCATTCGGATGGTGCGCCCATCATATTCACATCGTCGTGCAGCAAGTCTTCGCGGACCTGTGCCGCTACAATGATACCTATTGCTTTACCCATGTTACGCATCGTGGTTGCTCCTATATTCCGAGTTGGCGAAGGCCAGCAAGTGCGTGCTGGTAGTAAAGAGACTTGGGTACGCCGATCCGGTGGTTCGACCGGATGCAGTGCAGCACAAAACGCCGCTCGCGACGGTAGGCTTCCTTACCCCGTTGGGCATGGCAGGCGTACTGTTCGCGAACGGCTTTGAAGTCTACGGTTTGCATGGTTGGTTGCTCCTTGTTGGTCCGCTAATTATAGAACCGTTGGGCCAACCGAGCAAGGGTGATAACGTTGTCAGTATCCAGCTTTACGCATCATCGCGCGGC
>Ga0247815_10003421_pt1 | contig 11426 bp, 14 predicted proteins | sample UWRJL194509B1_FD_181014 | JGI IMG/M metagenome (GOLD analysis project Ga0247815, IMG submission 181014) | Plant litter microbial communities from Arlington Agricultural Research Station in Wisconsin, United States - UWRJ-L194-509B-1 | ecosystem: Environmental > Terrestrial > Plant litter >... | reverse complement strand
CGCCTGTGGCGCGCGGCACACCAGTCTTCGTCAAGGCGCCTGAGGCCCTGAGGAAGTCGGCGAGTTTTGCGATGCCGTTCTTCATGCCAAGCACTGTTGAGAGTGCAGCCCCCCATCCGGATGTGTGCAGGTGGTGTCGTGCCGCCTCATATTGCGAGCAATGTTGGATCAGGTGTTCGCGCATCTGCAAGGGTTCGCCGCACGGGCAGTCAACGTTCTCATCAGGGACGAAAGCGGCGTAGTACGCGCCATAGAAGCTGTGGCCAGTGCGGCACTGCACCACCCGTCCATATAGCTCGCGCTCCTTCGTAAGTGCCTTGAAGTGCGAGGTGGGTCTGAGCGATGGTGGGATGCGGTTGGCAACTGTGAAGCGGCCTTTTCGTGGTGCAAGGCGCCACTCCTCGGTCCAGGCTGTGAGAGTTTGCGCCTTGGACATGCGCTGCGCATGTGTGCGCGTGGCTGCAGGGGCGATGACGTTGTCTAAGGTTGTTGCCTCCTTTGCGAGCACGTCGGCCGCCTCGTTGCCTGCAATGTCGTGGTGTCCAGGGCACCACGCCAGCTCCAGCTCGCGCGACGGGTTTCCATCCAGGAAGCGGCACGCCGTTGTGTGGAATGCATGCGCAAAGAGTTGTCCTGCACGTGGTTGTGGATCGTGGATAGTCGTGATGGCTGCTGTGTTGTCCGAGAACAGGACCACGCGGCGTATGCTTGGGTGCGAGTCTGCGTAGTTTGCAGCAGAGTTGATAGCGAGCATAAGCGCAGCCAGCTCACCGTCGTAGACCTCAGCATTTTCTCCGAGCCCCGCTTTGACTGACTTGACGCATGAGCCGTTCACGTATAGCGCGAAGGCCGCTCCAACTCTGGCCCGTCCGCCTGTCTCCAGTCGAGACCTGTCTGCATAGGCAATGACCGTGTCAGCAGATGTGAGCTCTTTTAGACGGCGGGTGTGAAGCTTAGCCGATTCGTCTTTGCTTGCAGACACGATCTTGTTGGTGACGCGATACCGTGCATTGTAGTCTGCTGCCACCCGTCTCCACGGTGGGGCAAGATGCACGGAGATGCGTTCTCCTTCAGGGTTGCTGTGGGTTGCTGCGTGTGTGAGGGGTGTGTGCTTGCGGCTTGCTAGTGGCGGCGGGATTTGGGGTTTGCGGCCGTTGCGCCACACGTCCGGTAGCCGTTCAATGGCCGGGTTGTGTAGGCTGAGCTTGTTGAATCAGATCCCCGCATCTCTCACTGCTTGGTCCAGCAGGTGCCGAATGGGCGGGATGGAGGATTCGAGTTCTAAGGCTTCGGTGGGTGTGGTGCGGAAGGCAGCGCATATGATGAGGAGTGCTCGCCTTTGTATTTTGGCCAGCACCTTCTCGTGCTTCTTCTTCCCAATCAGTTTGCCTTTGGAGACTCGACTTGGCCACCATGCTGCTGCCGCATATGCCAGGATCGGGAAGACACATGCCTTGTACAGGCAGCGGAGGTTCAGTTGGCTGAGGCCACGTACCGTGTTAGCGAGCATGTCCATGCGACCAACTGCGACCATGGCTTTGTCGGCCGCCATTTTGACATGGTAATCGAAGCTGAGCTTCTGGTCAAAGTGCACACCAAGCCAGCGCACGTGTTGGGCTGGGTGTACTGCGGTGGTACTGCCGTCGAGTTCCTGCAGGGTTATGGGCGGGCTGAGTCCGGCATCCTGTTTGCGCCGTGTGTAGTGCATCAGCTCGCGCTTCTCAGTATCAGGTGCCAACCCCGCAGACTGCAGCCATGCCGCTGCTTGCGTGTACGCTACTGACAAGATCTTGATGTTTGTGGCCAGCGACTTGCTTGCGACGTATATTTTGCCGTCGTCAACGTACATCACTGTCGTGACTCGAGTGGGCATATCGGCATGTACGTTGTGCGGCAGTCCCGTGAGAGGCTGTCGCATCAGTTCGATGAGCTCAGCAGAGTAGAATGCGGCAAGAATTGGAGAAAGTGGACTCCCTTGTGGTATTCCACCTTCTACGGGGCCATCTCTCCAACCTGTCCATCCAGGCACACCGCTGCTTGGCGGCCAGTGAGAAAGCTTCGCACCCACCGCACGATGGGGAGTGGTATTCTCTGGTCCCGTAGCACTCGGAGGAGGCGGTTGTGGTTGACGAAGTCGAAGTAGCCCTTGATGTCGAAGGTTAGCGCTGACACAGCGCGTCCACTATTCCATGCTGCGTGCACATCGTGTGTAAATGTGAGTACTGCATCAGTGGTGGATGTGTTGGCGCATCCGCCGAACTGTTCAGGCGGAACGAGCCCAAATTTTCCGGCGTAGTAAGCGAGGCGACGCGCGACCACTTTCTCGATGACCTTGCCCAGGCATTCGAGCAGTGTGATGAGGCGATAGGCGCGCGGTTTTGAGTAGTCCTTTTTGCCAAGTTTGCGGAGGGCAATTGCAATGGCGCGTTTGAACACATTCGCGTGGTGTCCGCCTTTGACCTCGTGCCATGCCAGTCCCACAATGTACTCACTGGCCGCCGCCCACGCCCACTTGACAATCTTGTATGTTGCTTCTGATTCACCGGGTGCTGATGCTGAGCTTGCTGAGAACAGAGCCTCTTCGACCTCGGCACGCGTGACGTCTGCAAACGGGATCTCATCGTCAGTTGCGAGGTTGAGATCCAGTGGCGGGGAGTTTGGGAGGTGTGGGGGTGTCTGATACAGCTCACCGCGGAGTGCAGCACATTTCTCTGCATGTGTTGTAGCTCGTGGGATGCCTGGGCCTCTGTCGATTGCAGGGGATGGGTAGTTGCGAGTGCCTTTTGACCAGTCGCGGAATCCGAAGATGTCGTGCCCACTTGCCTCCTCAAGCATCTCGTTAGCCCACTGCGTGCGTTTGTACTTAGCCAGCTTCTTGAAGAAGTTCTTTGCCTTGCAAATGCGAGCGTGCGCGGCTCGGTCATGGATGCCAAGAGTGCGGAGTGAGTGTTCGTCGACCTTGGCTTCGGCGATCGTGCACAGTGCACTCAAGGCTTGAAAGTAAGTAATGAATAAGCCTCGCAGCTTCGTTGGACGTATTCTCTCATGCTTCCGTCACCGGTCTTATCCAGCGTTACCATTCTGAAGCGTTACACCATGACATGAGACGCGCCATCTCATGGACCCGCACATGTAGACTATGACCAGGCTGAGATTGATGGTATCGTCGTCTTCAGTAGGGGTTGAGCCTGTATCATGACGACCGTGCGCGGCTGCGCGAGCGTACAAGGAACCCTGGGCAAGCAGGTGCCAGAGTCAGCCAGCATCCAAGAAAGATAGCCAAAAACAGGGGTGACAGAAGCCGGCGCACAACGCGACAGGTGGTGCGCGTCAGAGTAAGTGAATCACCCACTGCGACGAGCCACCGACGGGTGCCAACGCTAGCAACGCTCCTCGCACATCGACCCGGGATACTCACATATGCCCTAGCCCAGCAAGTTCATACGACCCATGTTGTTTCAAGCCTTGTCGAAGGGCGAGGGGAAGAGATATGGCGGTTCTTTGGAGAGGAACAAAAACGCCGAGAGCGGAAAGGGGCAGAGACCAAGTCAGATCCCACCGGACCGCGCTGATGAAATTTCAGATCGCGTTGCTTTCCTTGCGCTTGCTCTCTCGTCGCCACCTTGCATTTCTTCTTCTTTCAGCCAAGTCATCGCAGCCCAGTGACCTTCAACGTCTCATTACTTTTCAGTGAGTTCATCCTTCAGTGAGTTCATGCTTCGCTGCTCTATTTGCTGATGTTCGTGGTGGGGGAAGCGCGCGTTAGCGTGCGGTCGGCCTGCGACGTATGTACAGACCCTGTGTCCTATCCCTCTCAGAAACCATGAAGATCCAACATAGTCTACCCACAAATTTGGTCCGAGCCTCCGTTGCAATGAGTGGTGGTACACTGCGTTCTCGAGCTCGACGGCAGGACTGATATGCCGGCGCCTGTGACGAGCTTGCGGCCTTATCCTACCAAAGTCGCCAAGTACCGGCCACAACTTGGTGTCAACCCGCGCTGAAGACAGACCTCTGCCGAGCGTGTGGCTGAACACTCTTCAGTCGCAGGGTTCTCCGATGAAGCGGCCTACCTTCTCTCATGACCCCGTCCGCCTGCTCCTCGTCTACAACCTCAGTTGCTGCCACAGAGACCTCTGCAGTAACCGTAAGCTCAAGATTTCCCGCGGCCGCGTTGTCCGGTTCGTATCTACTGGACGACAAACTGCAGGTTTTCATACTGACATGCGACTTCAGCAGCCCGGACGCCGCACTTGTCTCACTCACTGTCGTCAAGAACGTCTGCAGTTCCATCCCTGCCAATGAAGGATTCGATGTTACTCAAGCGCCTCTGCTCACAGGTACGCGGCTGCGTGCATGAGTGGACTCGTGCGTCTGGTATGAAATGTATCTTTGTAGGTACCAGTAGACTAGGACTCGTGTCCCACCTGTTTTCGTACACTGATAGTTGCAATGATACAAGCACATTTCGTCTATTCTAGTCCGCACACCTACTGCTTACCCCGCGGCGCACTGCTCGCGAAACGGGTCCTACACCTCCGCGCCAGTGCTGAGGCACATGCCCAAGATCGTAACGAGCGACCCCTTGACGACTCGAAGCACTGTCGAAGGTCCGTTTCTGCCAACTTGAGCGTCAATTAAGCCACCAAGAGAGCGTACCTCAAGCCAGAGATACCGTCTTCTCGAGATCCCCGCGCACCTGCTGCTACACTAGCGTTGATCCGGTCTTGCTCGAACATCTGCGACACTCTCATTAGCCAAGCCGTAACGTGCTAGGAAGAGAGTGAAGACCCGCGCCAATGCGGCCGCCAAATTGACAGTGTCTCACTCTGCTCGCCGATCTCGTAAGCTTGAGCACGCCAGCTGAGAGACACGCCGATATCGCGTGAGTGACCGTTGGCGGTGGCGGTGGTGAGATGGTGAGATGTAGTGGCGGAACGATTGATGATAAGGTGAGATGGGTTTGGGTTGGACGAGCCGTGGACGAGGAGCTGTAGAAGCAATGACGGGAGAGTGATGGTTGAGGAGGGCAGTAAGGGAAACGGGAGCGCAGAGAAAGAGCACCGGCAAGAGCGACGCGGCCCGATCTGACGAGGACGCACCCGCTCCCCGGAGTGGCTGGTGATTGGCTGGAGGACAGTTGATAGAACGGCTGGTTACGGGAGGCCGTAAATGCGGTGTTCAAGGAGCGGCAACTGAAAACAAGCGGAATGCGGAGAGTACTGTACCCAAGATGAGCAAAGGTACCGAGGCCCTCTGGTCCGTACCGAGCCCTAAGAATACCCGTCCTCTGGTACGGACTTAGCCCTAGGATTCGTGCAGGACTAACGGTTAAACCGTGGTCTGAGCCGATGGACCAGGTCCGAACCAGTGAATTTCTCAGTTAAAATTAGATGCAGAGCTATCCACTACGCTCAAATTATCAGTATTTTACACATATGAGTGATATCTTTCCATTGATGACAAGTGCACACCTACTGATTGACAGAACTCTAATTCTGCTTTTTCAGACTAATAGACCGTGGCACTATGCAAGCTGACAGAACCTGGATTCCCGCAACTTTACGAGTTATAAGCTGGTCCGTACTAGCCGGGTTGATTTGCACCACAGGAGGTAAGTTATCGGAGTGACCCGATATCTGGTACGAACCGGACTGACTGGCACGAACCTGAGAGGCCACAATTTTTTGTAAGTGCTGAAATGTCTCAAATTGTCTACCCTAGCGTGCGCAATTTTTAGGGCTAGGTACGAACCAGCCATTTCTTAGGCTTAGGTACGGACCGCTGGGCCCCGGTACTACTGAGATGAGCGGCAGCAGGAACGACGCGGTATAAGCGAACGAGAACGCACCTGCTCGGACTCGGCCCGCCATTGTCAAGAATCTCCCATTCGAGACCCCAGTGTTGGCTCTAGTTCTACTCTACGTTGGTGCATAATCTTGAGAAGTGGTCTGAAGACGAAGCGTCCTAAGGAGCGGACGAGTTGACGAGTCCGCGAAGCCCAGTAGCAAGTTCGAGCGAGCGGGGTTCCATCTTGCGAACATCGTCCAAATTGCTCCATGATACCCACGCGAAGGGCAGGGGATAAGGCGAATGGTGCATCGTAAGGGGGTGGCGTTGGAACGGTCCCGCTGGACGAGGATGCGAGGTGCAGTGGCACGGGCGAGTGCGAGCACGGAGGTGACTCTGGTGTTGTGGCTTGCGCCTGTGACGAGGGCGCCGGTTTATATGTATCTGAAGATGCGAGTTACTTATGCGGGTGCGAGAGCCGGGTTAGGCACGCGCTTATGTAAGCCATGACACTGACAGGTAACGCTAACCTCGCTTTACCTGGATCAACCACGATAAACCGACCTGAATATCGGGAGCGGGACACCATGCCGACGAAGCGCGAGGTCCTTGTGTGTGAGATTAACGAAGGGATCGATGATATCTAGGGGATGGGGCTCGATGCATGTTGAAGACGCGCGAAGAACATAGGAGTACTGTGGCGCTGAGCAGATACAAACAAGGAAGTGAAACCGTCAGCAGGTGCCCGCCGATCAAATCACAGCGCACAACGCAAAGAAGAGCCCGCGCAGATGCCAGAAGATCGTTGCAACAGATCATCGCAAGACGCCCGCGCCTGCATACTCCTCGCGTATCGACCCAGGCCACTCACAAATATTCAAATAATTTCGAGGGAAGAGAAAAGAAAAAAGAAGAAGGTACCGACGTGGAAACGAACTCGTGAGGACGGGAAGCGGAAGAGGCTTCGACGGAGCGGAACCAGATCGAAAATGGAGACACCGGGCCGCACCGAACCGCGATCTGGCAATACTCGGCAAGCGGGTCGTTGCTTGGCTTGCTTCCATTGCTCGTTGTCTCGTCTCCGCCGTTTCAATTCAACCTCTTCGATCAAAGGGGGACTCCTCCTCAGCAAGTGCTTTCCCCGGTTTTTCGATCAACTTGAGGGCATCCTCCTGGCTGCTTGTGTCTGGATCGAGGAGGTGCTGCGTTCCCGCAAAGAATCGGTGCACAGTCGGCGTCAGCCACGATCATCGTACTCTACATGCTCATGCTACAGCTCGTTAAATCACCCACCACTGTGACGGGCTGCCCTGCAGCTCGAAGGTTCCCGCTACTAGATAAACCGCCTCAGCTGCTCCCGCTTGTCATCATCTCCACGCAGCCATGCCTTTCAGACCGCCTAAAATTAGCCACCATCTTCTCGTTTTTAGATCGGAATCATGCTCTCTCTATTCGTGCCACTCATCGCGGCTGATCCCAGCCGTTCTCGGTGCTCTTGGCACGGTCTCGTCGAAACTCTTCCAAACTGCGCGCAATTTTTCCTCGATTGTGAACTTCCCCGTGGCCAAATTGAACTGCTATATCACATCGTTATTTCGCAGGTACCCGCTCGAGTCGCACACCCACTAATTGTGCGGTACATCGCTCAGCGGTTCAACGAGCAAAATGCAGTGCGACCAAGACCCGTGCAGTCGCGCGGGTTGTACCACGACAGACGTAGATCGCGCGGGAGGAACCCTGTACAGTTGCAATCCTATTCGAAACTGTCGTCTTGCGAGAGGGAACACGGCGCCGCACGCTCACGCTGCCAAACCGTCAGGCTCAAGGCCGATCGTATCATCTTTGGAAAAGGTTTTACAAGAATAGCAGGTCAATTGTCCACCTCCAAGGGTTGAAGTTCTACCCTCGTGCACCGTCCTCAAAAGCCCGCTCTCCCTCAGTGCACTGCTCGCGAAACGGGTGCGGCACCTCCCAACTTGTCATGCGCGCCTCTACGCCAGCGCTGAGACACGCGCCAGAGATAGTGACAAGCAAGCCGTTGACGAGAAGCACAGTCGTGCGTGGGTTCCTGCCAGCTTGAGCGTCAGTAATCTGTCCCGATGTCATCAAGTGGACGTACCACAAGCCCGAAGATATCGTCGCGTCGAATATGCGAGCGCACACGCTACTGCACCAGCCCGAACCCGACCTCGCTCTCAACATCTGCGGTACTCTCATCAGCCATGACCAAATGCAGCAGGAAGAAAGTGAAGTCCCACGTCGACCAGCTCGCCACCGTGACGGTATCCCGGCTTGCCCATCTCGTCAGATGCGACCCACCAGCTGGGAAGCATGCCGATGACGTGCGAGCGACCATTGTCCGTGACATGGTGGGGAGGCGTTGCGGCGAAGCCAATGATGAACTCAGTTGGGGTTGGGTTGGACGAGTCGGAGACGAGAAGTCGTAGGTGCGATAACGAGCGAGCTGAGGGCGGACTGGAGTGCGGAAGCACAGGCGATGAGCACTGGCAAGAACGGTGCGGTTCTATCGGACAAGGACGCACCTGCTCTTCAGCGTGGCTGATGATCGGTTAGATGGTGTTTGGTAGGTAGGATAGTTACGAGCGGCCGCAAGAGAGATATTTGAGGAGCGCCAACGGAAAGCGAAGAAAATGAGGAGAGTCGGCAGGAACAAGCCTGTACAAACGAACGAGAACGCACCTGTTCGCCCTCGGCTCGCCATTGTCAAGGATCTCCCATTCGAAACCCTAGTGCTGACTCTGATTCCATTCTACGTTGGTGCATACTCTTGAGTCGTGGTCTGAAGACGGGGCGTCTTAAGAAGTGGCGCACTTGACGCATACGCGAAGCTCTTTCGCAAGGTCGAACGCGCGTGGTACTTGAGATCTTGCGAGTTGCTGAAGTCGGCTTTGATGACGGCAGATTGTTCCGATGCCGCGGGTCGTGCCTGTAATGGGGACGTTCTAGCCGGTGACCGAGAATAGGTCTGAAATCGACGTGCTGATGAAAAATGCGATGTGGGAAGGGATGTGGCGCTAGGGATCGAGACGCATGGGATTGTGCGAGAGGGTAGCGGGGATCGGACGTGACAGCTCTGTGGCTGAAACGCCAAGCGGAGACGCTCGGCCCAGCTGACCCTTCGCGTGGTGTTCTAATCACGCCACAACAAGGAATGAGCCCCGTGCTGATGGAAACAGAGCAGCGCAGAGCTGCCACGGATAGACCTGCAGCCTGTCGATGTACACGTACCTGGTGCACATGCCTCACGTCGCTCACGTCCACGACCTCCAAATCGACTCTTATCTTATGCGAAGAGCCCGCTGGATTCGGTGCTACGCTTGCTGTGACGACGGCTAGCTGATGGCAGTGCGTCGCATCCAAGAACCTTTCACGATCAGGTATCGTGACAAGGCCAGCGCGTGTTTAACTGCATGCGCAAAGGGCGCACACAGAAGGATAAAGAAAAGAGCTAGAGCGAAGGGGTTCGAGTTGTAGTGACATGCCGGCGGCGTGCGGGAAAGAGAAGAAGAGACGAGGACGAAGAGCGGAGCTGCCGCGCGCCGGAATCGCGTCACTCTTGGCCGTGTTGAGCCAGGGCGCCTGATAAGGCCACTGGCTAGCAGCGACAGAACCGAAGTTAGCCGCGGCGGCGGCACGCTGTCAGAGAGAATCAGAACTGGTTTGGTTGCAGCATCGAGCGCGTTCACAGTGTGGGAGTCGCAGCGCAAGTCAGAGGCATGTTATTGCAACTGTATCTTGTTTGCTTCCAATCGACAAACAATCCCTCGTTACCTGAAATTCACGGCCGAATTGAGCAATGAAAGGCGAAAACGGCCAAATGGCTTGCTGCCGCCTGTACAAGGCGGGTCGCCCTCGTCTCTCGTCGTCCCGCACGCCATTCTCGTCACTCGTCATCGCGCGTGCACTCAAAGCCTCTTTCTCAACTGCTGCCTACCAGATGGATTACATCAAGATAAAATACCAAAAAGCGAAAGGCAAGGTCAAAGACCTGCTGCGGCCACCCTCTCGCCAAAGCGCGCTCACAACACCAGCGCGATCACCTCGCAGCAGTCAAGAACTAGCGGCTACCATCGAACATGAAATACCGACTACGTCTACTGCGATAGTGGGCGCGAGCCAGACGGCAATCGCACCAGCAGCTATCGCTACGGCAAGCGAGGACGTTCCTGCGCTTCAGATGTCAGCACCTGAACCATCCCCGCAACCCAAACACACCCCAGATTCTGCGGCAACATATGCACAGCCTCCCTCTGCTACTTCGAAGCTCGCAACCATGGCATCTGTTTGCAATGACCTATTCACGGTCGTGCATGGCGCCTCGGACGCGTTTCCTCCGCTCAAGTCCGCGCTTGGAGGGATCCTCGAGGTCTGGAAGCAGTGTGAAGTGCGCTAAATTTTGCCCCAATTCGTTTAATTCCGTTCTAAATGCGGTTTCAGAGGACCGCCGAGGCTGAAGACGAGTTCGGAAAGCTCAAGAGCAAGCTCGTGGCGCTCATGAATATCGCCGATACATACGCCAAGGAACCAAAAGGAGCACCGACTACCGACCTCTCCAAACGTCTTGAGCGCCTTACAAGGTATTTAGCTTGATGCTTCGTTTGATTCTGGCTCAACCATTCCTGCAGCGACATCGGACAACTTCGCAGCTCTGTGGATAACAAGTTGGGTCGCAGTCAACTCAACAAGGCGGCGCAGTCGCGCATCGATGTCGGCGATATCAAAACGCCGACTGCCGCAATCTCGTCCATCCTCGACGTCTTTCATGTGCGGTCAACTATCATCTAGCCGTGCTCTCCGTCTGACACCTTCATAGCTCGAGAATGGCGTTGTGGTCGAGAGGAAAGTTGTGGAGATGGTGCAGAAGCTGGACGAGCATCGGCAGGAGTGGCGAGCGGTCAATGCGGAGCGACAAAAGAATAAGCACGAGGAGATGATTGCCGCTGGTCAGCCATTATTCCCGACCTTGATCATGCAGAATAATCACTGACACTTCGCAACCCTGAAGGAGCGGTACGTTCCACAGGCTCTTTACGACGCGCAGTCGAACTCTGGCTGCATGGACAAGACGCGCGTGCGCATCCTCAACGAGATAGAGGCCTGGATCAAAGACCCCGACACGCAACGCATCTGCTGGATTGCCGGAATGGCGGGCACTGGCAAAACTACAATCGCAAAGACCGTTTGTAAGCGCGCGAGTTCGGATCCGGATGTCATACTCGGCGGGAGTTTCTTCTGCTCTCGTACTGGCATAGCTGCGCAGCGCGAGATACGCTGCGTGGTCCCCACTTTGGTTCAACTTCTAGCACGTCAGTCGGCCGAGTTCAGTTTCGCTCTTGCCGACGAGATTGCTCGTGATCACGACCTTCAACACAAGCATGTCACAGTGCAGATCGAGCAACTTCTTTATGCGCCGCTCATCGCTCTCAAGAACTCTCCCAGGACGGTCGTATTTGTTGTCGATGCTTTGGACGAATGCGGTGGTGAGACCGCCAGCTCAGATGAGGAGAGTCATCAAGCCGTCTCAGAAATGCTCGAGGCACTCGTAACCTCGTCCTCTTCTTCCGCCAAGCTGCCCATCAAGTTCCTGGTCACGTCCCGTCCTGAAGTACATGTCC
>Ga0247815_10003418_pt1 | contig 11431 bp, 17 predicted proteins | sample UWRJL194509B1_FD_181014 | JGI IMG/M metagenome (GOLD analysis project Ga0247815, IMG submission 181014) | Plant litter microbial communities from Arlington Agricultural Research Station in Wisconsin, United States - UWRJ-L194-509B-1 | ecosystem: Environmental > Terrestrial > Plant litter >... | reverse complement strand
GCTGCCCACTGCTGGTGCGCGAATGAGGTCCAAACGAGGACAACAGTGATTCATCGAGTCAGAGCGCTGCGGCTCTGAGCTGAAGAACACATACGATTGAATCTCAGTAGGTCGGTCGGGGTCGTCGATGGAGTCACGGTGTTTGCCAGTTGCACCGAACCAAGAGGGAGTCCAACCAGGCCGATATCGGGGATACAGCTCATAGCCCACGGTCAGAAGCCATGGTTGCTATTGTACCCATATGTGCTCGACGCTGTCAAGTTCGGGATGAAAAGAAGTGACGACAAGTTCGAAAGCGGCGAGGCCGATATCTGGCAGCGTTTGGTGTAGTTCCAGATCGTCGTTCATATCTGCGCGGTGACCCAAACAGAAGAGAAGTCTACAGAGAAGTTCGGCGAGCTGCGCAACAATCTGGTTATCGCGGCTTTGTGTGAGCTGTGTGCGCGTAGAGTCGACCTGACTCGTCAGATCGATTGTATCGTCCGCAACAACACTGGCCGACACCACAGCTTCTTCGTTCATTGGCCTTTCGTTGCCAGCGCACGCGTCGCGTTTGTTGGGTCTTTCAGAATCTTGCGCCGTTTAAGGAAGAGAGAGTAGCGTCAGGGCCGCGGACGCTCAGGCAAACAATTGAGGTTTCTGACAGGATCCTCGAACTGTGACTCAGGGTCGTGAACTATAGCACCAGAGTATCCTGGAAGTGGCTATTCAGAAAATCAGGGAGCGAGACCAGATAAATAGCACCCTGAGTTTACGAGGAGAAGCGAGTTCAATGAATGAGCGGCGCCACTGCCAACATAAGTTCCGCTTCCGGTCTTTCGCCTCTTCCCTTAGTCGAGCCAGCCGCGCTCTACGGAGGGCACATACGACGCGATGGGTCAACCCGTTTCGGATATCGAGAAGCATGGGCTTGTATCAGAGCCCATACAGAGCGGTGGTCATATCTCGCGCTCCCGAAAGAGGCTGGCGCCATTGCTTGTGCGTGGACTCGTTCATTGGCGGCGCGTATTGGATTTTTATATTGCCCTCGGTGCTGCAGCTGGTGCTTTGCTTGGTACTTTGGCTACGTACGTCTACGGAGGAACTTGCGCATGTTATCAGCCGCGATAGTGTCGTTGCACCGTCCAACACACACCTTGATCACTGCTCTTCTATTCCTCCTATCGGCGTGGTGGAGTTTCGGGAACGTCAGAAGAAACTCGCTGGTGTACTGCATGAGCTTGGCGCGGCTGCCTACATCACCGAGCCAGGGCCAAATGCGTTATGTTTGTCTTGCGAAACCTCGTTCAAGCTCTCTTGCCACCAGCTGAAGCGCATGCATACACAGATTTCACCAACGTGTCGCAAAGCAGCTGGCGCACCTCAGAACGACCGTTCCTTCTCATCATCACACCGGAGCCAGAATCGCATGGCGCAGACGCTCAGCTAACCGTGCTCACTCCTGCCTTCGAGGAGACGCGCGCGCGCCTGCTTACTATTCCCGCGCCGCACACTGGGTTGCAGTACACGTCATGGCAGGAAGACGGCGATCCATACAAGACAGCTCTCAATGCCGTCATAAAGGCAAGCGGATTAGATAACGGCGTTATCTTTGTCGATGAGGCGGCGAGGTACTTTGTTGCCGACAAACTGGCGAAGGCGGGAAGTGGCTTCGAGGTGAAGATCGCACCGCCACAGGTACGTGCGCTGCGGGAGCGCAAGTCGGTTGCGGAGATCGCTCTCATGACATGTGCGAACGAGGTGAGTTTGCGGGAATGTAAGAGGCGGAGGTGCGAGGCTGACGCGACTACACATTGATTGTCAGGCCACATTGTTAGCTATCCGGCACACGCGCGAGAGGATGTACATCGGGATCACCGCCTCTGAGACGTCGAAGATCCTAACGAAGGCCCTCGGCGATGCTGGGCTGGTCGGCGGCGGGGGGTTGATTCTGTTTGGTGACGATGCAGCTCGTCCACACGGCGGTGGCGTCGACAGGTCGCTTGCGAAGGATGAGCTTGTTCTCATTGACGTCGGTGGCTCGCTTCATGGGTATGTGAGCGATATTACAAGGGTGAGTGGGCTTAGGGTTGGAGCAATACAGAATGAAACCGCGGTTCTCATCTGAGATTCATTCCACAGACGTTTGCCCTCCCCGACTCTGAGATCCCGTCGGAACATCTCGAGATATGGTTCATAGTGCAAGAGGCACAGAATGCAGCGGCGAAAGCCGCACGGGCAGGTGCTGTGGCCGGCAACGTCGATAAAGCGGCACGCGATGTGATCACGCGCGCCGGGTATGGCCAGTATTACACACACCGCACGGGGCACGGTGAGCTATGTTTGTGGCTACCTCTGTGCCAGTGCTGAAGGGTTTGTGTTCAGGGATTGGTCTGGAGGGCCACGAGGACCCTTACTTGCGAGGCAACAATCACATCCGGTTGGTTGAGCAAAACGCCTTTTCCGATGAACCAGGGATTTACATCGATGGAAAGGCACGTCGCGCGGGTTGCGCGTGTCCCGCCGAGCGCCTAAAGCTGATGAATGAACGGCGATTGTCTTTTGTGCAGGTTGGCGTGCGTCTGGAGGATGTGTTTGTGATCGATAGCCGCAGCGGAAATGCGCTGTTCCTCACGGATGCGGTGGGTGGACGTGCAAAGGACCCATGGAATCCATGAGGAAAACATCAAGATAGTCTCAGAAGGGATGGATGGCGGCAAAGTTTATTATAGCAAATGTCTAGATGTTTCCGCTGCAGGGTTGAACAGAGTGGAGGTGTTGAAGTAGCGGAAGAATCCGGGCGCGCCTCGTGTTCTGTGCGCGTCCACTTGAACTCCTTGTCTTTCCGCCTCGTGTGGGTGGTGCACGATACTAGTCGCCACGCTCGTCAATAGCGCCATGGCCTCGCTTTCTGAACGACTTTTCTCGCGCGGCAGTACTCCGCCTCCTGTTCACGCCCTCCAGCAGCCGCTGCAGCCCCAGCAAGTCAGCCCGCAGCAGGAACATCGCGAGCCCACCTTTGCCAGTCTTATCGACCAGCCACAGCAGACCCAGCAGACCCAACAAGACAACCCCCATATCGACGCGCTGTTCCGTAATATCGGCCCTGTTCAGCCGGTAACCGCCAGCTCTTCCCCAATGTCACACTCGTCAGCAGTCTCATCCCAGCACCACACTGCTGCCGATAAGCAGTCTGCACTCCTGTCGCAACTGTATGGCGCACCTCATGGCCAGGTCGCTACTCAAGAGCATCGCCCGCCAACGCCGCCTGCGCCACAGCAGTACCAGATCGAAGGTCCCAACCAGAACTCGACCAATAACCCAGGCAAGATGTTGCTCGAATCGTTGATGTCAGGGTAAGTAAATTCGATCCTGCCTGCCCCGCATTTCATTCTGTTGTGACCCCGTGGCACTGTCCTCCACCACCTGCCTCACCTGCACCGTGATGTCACCCTTACAACTCGCTGACTCCTGCCGTTACCCAGAAACATGTCCAAGCAGCCGACTGGACCGCAGCCTCTTCACCAGCAGCCAATCCAGCAGCCTCTGCAACTGATTCAGCAGGAGCATCGCATCGCACAACCGCTTCCTTCGGTTCCGACTCCTCCAAATCTCACGCCAGACCTCGAGCGCGGCCTCGAGTCACCATCGGAGCAGCAGGCTTCAGCTCCACTCCCTCGCCAGCCGAGCCCCCCACGCGCAAAGTCCATGTTCGACTTTACCTCTCCCTTTGACGTTCTCGCCTCCACAACCAGCCCCAGCGGTCCCCAGCCGTCGTCCGGTTCAATGCGCAAGAAGCCCGTTCCAGCCATGAACAACGATCCGAACTTGGGCACCAATTCTGATGAGCCGTCCAGCCCAAATCTCGGCTCGCTCCAGGATCCCCGCCGGAGATCGGTCGAAAACTTGCTGGAAGGACTCGGCATGGTCCCCGCACCTGTCCCGGACGTCAAGCCAAAGCAGATCCAGCAGCAGCCCCAGTCCAAGGCATCGCCCAGGGCACCGACTCCGCGTGAGTTGACGCGTGCGCTCAGTGTGACTTGCCGCTCACATTTTGACAGCTCCGGCCCCTGCCAGCAGGGAGCAACGGGCACCGTCACCTGTCGGTCGTGGTCCGCCGCCTGCGAGTCAGTGGCAGCAGACCCAACCGCCACCGCCTCAACAAGGCAAAGGCCGCAAGAAGCAGCAGCAACAGCAACAACAGCAGCAACAGCAGCAGCAACAGCAGCAGACACAGGCTACTGCTGGGTACGTGAACTGAGCGCTGATTTCATTATTATGTTCATCTGACGTCACGTTCTAGCTCTCCGGCGCAGAGCATTGTGTTCGATGTTTCACAGCAGGAGGCTGGGACAATGGCATCGGCTGAGCTCGTCAAGGTGAGCAGTTCGGCAGTCGGTTTCGCGTCTGCTATCTTGTCTCAATGCATTTCGTAGTCTACTGCCATCGCGCTGCTCAAGATCGATCCTATTTTCGTCCCCGGCTGCACGATTGGTGTCACATCTTGGGTCGCCTATGCGATGACGCGTGGTCGTGTTCGTGTCATTGGCAGGGCGAACGGCGAACGCACCCTCCTTCAACTTCCGCCGACCTTCCCGCAGTCAACCACGGTCATTGATATGGTTGTCACTGGAAACCGCCTGGCCGCTGTCACATCTGACGGTGGCTTCGTAATCTGGGAGGTTCCCCGTATCGTCGAAGACGACGCTCCGTAAGTTGGCTTGTTTGTTCTCATGAACAGCCACTGACTCGGTTTCCAGCGCGCAGCTCTTGCTCTGCGTCGCCCCTTCTGAGGAGAGCCCGCTCAAGGTCGTCAAGTGGCACCCTACGCAACTCAACACGCTCGCAGTCGGCTCTGACAGCGAAATCTTCCTCGTCAACGTCGAGGACGCCATCGGCGAGTTCAATGGCCGCGCCATCACGCAGAATGAGCTGTCGCGCGTCGGTTCAGTTTACGGTGTGGTTGCAGTAAGTTTATATTTGCAGCGCATCATATGTTATACTGACAAAATTTCCAGCCTCTCGTCAGCTTCGCATTCGATGCTGCCAACTACACGATCATGGCAGTCTCTGAGGACTCGACGCTTACATGCTGGAGCAACCACGACAAGCTTCCCGCTTTCTCTGCCAAGATCCATGGCGAGGGCGTGCCCTCCTCGATCGACGTGATCGACGGCGGCGTTGTCATTGGACGCAAGACCGGTACCGTCTTGCAGCTGCTTCCCGCGTACTCTGCCGAGGTCGTCTCGACGGTGCGCTTCGTCAACGGCACCCGCGACGACCCGGAGATGTTTGGCCACGTCGCGTACGACCACCGCATCCGCACTTTGTGGGTCGCCAACAGCCGCCGCGAGAGCTTGATTGCGCTCCGCATCAACCTCGACCCCGTTGACCCGCACGCAGGCTACTTTGACCACCTGATTGAGTTCCCAGGACTGAAGCCGACGATTCACTTCGTGGTGCTTTCTGCCGATGCCGATCCGCGCGGCGAGGAAGCGGAGGCGGCATGCCATGCCGCAAAGCTTGAGCCAGGCGAGTTGGCCCTCGTCGCCTACTCGGTGCACGCACATGGTGTCGATCAGGTTCTCATTCGCAAGGAATGGTTCGACCTTGCGCTGTCTTCAATCCCTGCGCGCCTGCCGCCGGCTCAGCACACCGCTCTGCCACTAGCTGTGATTCAGCAACAGCAGCAGCAGCAGCAGCCAGGTTCGAGTGCGTCGCCTTCGTCCGGAGACAACAAGGCTGCTACTCGAGTGCAGCACCAGGCGCACCTTCACCACCCGCAGCCGATCCCACTGCACCACAACCCGCTCGCTCAAATCCCTGCACGTCCTCGGACGCCTTCGTCAGAGGATATCGAAGCAGAGGTTGCCGCTGCTGTGGAGAACAGGGTCGCTACGGAGGTCAAGGCCCGGGGCAATAAGGGGCGCGAGGGTGGCAAGGACAAGAACAAGCAGCAGCCAAAGGAGCAGCCGCCGGTCATTCAGCCGAATGTCGAGAAAGATGTCGGCACCAAAGTCGACCCTGCACCACCCGCAGGGCCAAACGCGGGGGCCGCGGCCGATGCCGTCAACACCGCTCTCACGAAGGAGATCCGGAAGGTTGAGGAGAACCTACATACCCGGATTGGGCGTCTCATCAGCAAGGAGCTGGACAAACAACGTGAGTGGACCCGTTTTGAGGCAGCTTCCGCCTCAGCCTTCATCTCCGCCACTTTGACTGACGATGTCCATGTTCGCCAACGGTGCAGAGGTCCGCCTTGAGGAAGCGCGTCAGGCCGAGAAGCAGGACGAGTTTGCGCGCCAGGAGAAGATCCTGAAACTCATCTCGAGCGAGCTCACCAAGAACACGACTCGTGTCGTTGAGGCCTCGGTCAAGACGGTCGTTCAGAATTCGGTCCTCCCGTCACTCGAGCTGATTACCAAGACGGAGGTCAAGGCAGCGCTCAACGGGCAGATTGCGAAGGGAATTAGCGAGTCGGTAAACCAGGTGCGCTAATGTCGCGGTCCCGACGCGCGGGTCCCACGCTGACGCTGTGTTTGCCAGACGCTCCCGGCGGAAATCGAGCGGTTGCTGCTGCGTCCGGATGTGGCGAACCACGTTGCGCGGACGTTCTCGGCTGCGGTGACGCCGCTTGTCGAGAGGCACGTCAAGGACGCGATCAACAAGACACTCATCCCAGCGTACATGCAACAGTCCCAAACGATGCAACAGGACCTTTCGCGCGAGTTGCATGCCGAGATCCTGAACGTCAAGAAGGAGATCATCACTTGGCAGAGCGATGCGTTGAAGAACCAGGATGTGAGTCAAAACTCAGAGCGCGCATGAGAGCCACCAGCTGAACTTCTCGCAGACCGTCATCCGGGACATGGAGAACACGATCAAGACGCTGGCAGAGCAGGTTAAGATCCTCAGTGCGAATCTGTCGCCGTACATGCAACAGGCACCGCCGCCGCCTCCTCCGCGCCGCCCATCCCCGGTGCAGCAGCATCCTGCCAGCCACTCTCAACAGGCCAGCACCCACATGCGCCAACCGCCTCCTGGTACTAGCATGCACGGCTCTCCGATGTACGCACCGGCAGGATTCTCGCAGACACCGCCGTCCCAGCAGACCCAGAATTGGTTCGCGGGTATTCCCCACCCACCGCCGCTGCCACCGCCGCCACCGCCGCAACAGCAGCAACAACAGCAGCAACAGCAGCAGCAACAACAACAACAGCAGCAGCACTCTCAGCAACCTCCCATGCCCCACCCGTCCCAGGTTCAGGCTCCGCCAAAGGACGAATGGGACGATGTGTACATGAGCGTGCTCGGCAAGAACGACCTCAACGCGCTGCGTGACCTGCTCCTGCGCTCGGAGCCCGAGGTGATCATGCCGCTCAACGGGCCAGTTCCGCTCTCGCCTGCTGTTGTCCTCACGCTCATCCATCGCGTATGTTACACGGCCCTTTCCTAGAGATTATACTGACCTTTGATATAGATCTCGACGGGCATCGGCGAGGTCTCGCCCATGGACGACTTCTGGAAGTCGGGCATGTGGTGGATTCAGCGCGCGCTGAACGTCATCGACACCAATGTGAGTTCACGTCTCCTCAGTCCTATGTTCACCATACTGACCCCAAGTAGGACCAGCTCATCTCGGCCTACGTCCCGCGGGTCTTCTCCGCGGTACAGTCGACGTTGAACACGACCCGGCAACGCATCAGCATCCTACCCATTCCGCAAACCCAGGAGATCCGGATGATCTCTGAGTTGCAAGACGCCGTGGCGCGCAAGATCAACCACGTGTAAAATTGTCCGAACCTGGGCAGTCACGCTGTGTTTTTTGAATGGCGCCGGCGCTGTGTTTGGGTGGACATGTCGCAGGACTTCATGCCTCTTGTCTGTGAACGATAATCTGTGAAACGAACTGTCTGACCGATCTCACGTGTATGCAATGACCCGGAATGCCATCTTCTTTACGCTTTGGAGCAGTAGAGTTAAGTGAAAGTGTGATAATTGCGATGACAGAAATGGATGGAGAGTGAGTGAGTGGGAAAGGCCGCCTTTTCCATCCTTTCCGACCCCGACGAGGTCTGGCGCCTGTGTGGTGATGTCGCGGACTTGTGCAGTGCGTGTAGACTGACATTTCACCACGGTCACTCACTCTTACTCTTAGTCTGAAAGCTGCCCAAACGGGAACCCAGACAGCAGCCTTGAGTGTCCTAAATGCAAAACCCTTGGGCTCGCAAATTATTTTTGCGGCCAAGACTGTTTCAAGGCCAGTTGTGCGTCCTGGTTGCAAGCATCGACGCACGTCTGTACTCATACATCGCTGCAGGGCCAGTTCACAAGCTTGTCCATCGGATAGCGCCACCACCGCAGCCTGGTGCGCACGCGATGCACGCGAGCAGAATTCTGCAGTACTCATACTGGTTGTCGCAGAGGGCATCTTCAACCCTTTCCCAAAGTTCAATTTCTCTGGTGATTTACGGCCACACTACCCACTCTCCGACAAGCGCGAGATCCCGCCTCACATTGTGAAGCCAGATTGGTGGCAGGATGGTGGGCTACATCAACCGTTCGACGCGCTGCGACTCTGCTTAACGCCACATACCCCTGTCGCGCAGGTACACCCAAGTCTGAACGAGGTCGCGGTGCTGAGCAACTGCGACAACTTGGTCCGGCAGATATCGAAAGGATGCGCGTGTCGTGCAAGGTGTGCTCGCTACTGTGGTCTGCATGCAGCCCCTAACTTGCTCGAACTAGCTCGCACGTGAGGTCCTCGACATTGCTGGAGCTGCAGTACGCCCTGGGATTACCACGGACGAGATCGACGAGATTGTGCATCAGGCAACAATCGACCGTAACGCGTACCCATCGCCTCTCAACTACCGCAAGTTCCCCAAAAGCGTCTGCACGTATGCGTCGGTCTTTCCTCTTTAATGCTTGGCTCAATTAGTGCTTGTAGCTCGATCAACGAGGTCATTTGTCACGGAATTCCTGACCAGCGGAAGCTCGTCGAAGGCGACATTGTGAACATCGGTGAGTGTTGTATCGGCCTGTCGGTCCTAGTTCTGGACTTGCGCTGATTGATTCATAGATGTCTCGCTGTATTATCGTGGCTTCCACGGTGACCTCAACGCCACATACGCCGTTGGAAAGATCGACGACGATTCCAAGAAACTCATCCGGACCACGCGCCAGGCTCTCGACGCTGCCATTGCAATTTGCAAGCCCGGTGCCCTCTTCCGCGACATTGGCAAAGTCATGTGCGTTTTTCGGATGCATCGTACCTGCGCCTGCAGCTGATACACGTGCAGTGAACCTATTGCCAAGGCGAACGGTTGCAGCGTTGTCCGCACATACACCGGGCACGGAATTCATGAGTACTTCCACTGTAAGTACTTATGGTCACCCCAAAGTCGCCGTAACACCAGCTAATTCGTATTCAGGCGCGCCGAACGTCCCACACTACGCGAAGAACAAGGCACCAGGTGTTATGAAGCCTGGAATGGTACGTCTCATCTCTGCTTGGACATTACGCCAGACTGAATGTCTCCCAGACGTTCACCATCGAACCCGTATGTGACCCGCATTTGCGTGTTGGGACGCGTTTTGACTCCTTGCAGATGATTAATTTGGGCAACTCGCATACCGAAATCCACTGGCCTGACAATTGGACAGCGACCACAACCGATGGACGACGGAGCGCGCAATTCGAAGAGACTCTACTGTACGCATTTCATTTGCTGCCACAGACTTATCAAACTAATGTGACTTGTCCAGTATCACTGAAAGCGGTGTGGAAGTCCTCACACAAGGCGCACCATTCCAGCTGGACTGAGCATTCCTGTACACCTTGCTTGCTCTCGAATAACAAGTGGGATCATTTGACACCAATAACGACCGAGACCGGGGTCGTACGCTCGTCCTGCATACACCCACCTTTTAGTATGACATGCTGTTCTCCCTGCTCAGCTCTGTCGTCGTTTGGACTAATGTCTGCCCTCCTGCAATAGTGCCTCTGGTGCTTGATCTCCGCGTTCTGGCTTAGTGATGATCCCTTGAATGAATGTCAGAGCCGATGTTGCCAAGATTATCTGTCGAACGATTTGACTACTAATCCCACGCACATACAATAAATCTGAATGTGAAACTGACCCTCACGCTTCAAAGTCGTGCAAGTGCAAATGTCGCTCACTTTAGTCGGCCCGGCGACAAGCGAGGCGCGCAGATTCGAACTTGACCGGCAGAGTCCGCGTTGACCGTGCCACGCTCTCCCCGAAATGTCTTCCCGTGGCTGGCTGAACCTCGAGTCTGCGACTAGCGTTCTGCCCGAGTCCCAAGTGTTTGAGAACGAATCGGCGTTCAAATTCCTTGGTCTTACTCGCCAGCAACGCATCTATGGATTCATCGCCTGGTGTGCTGCGCACGCTGCATTCGCGTCTATCCCCACTCGCTGACGAACCCGTCTGTAGTGCTGTAATTGGCTTTGTCCTCTCGCTGCTAGGGTCGATCCTGCTCTTCCTGCCTGGAGGTCTTACCATGTTCGCCCGTGAGTCCGAGTCGACGCGTCGCCGCGCGGTTTGCACCTAACCCTTTATTAGTGCTCTACGCCATCGGTCTCATTGTCTCGCTCATCGGAACTGGCTTCCTGATCGGGTTAGTACGGTCTCATGGCTTCCGCACACGTTCTAACGCTCCAGTCAGGTTCTTCCAACAAATCAAACTGGTTCGTTGCGATCCTCGTTGCACCGTGATGTCCTCCGCTGAACTTGCGTCTTGCAGATGTTCAAACCTGTACGCGTTGTGGCTACCATCGTGTTCCTTGGACTACTCGTTGCGATCTTCTGTGTTGCGTTCTTGATAAAAAACGAGGTGAGCGTCATGCATGCACGCGTTAGCCAAGACCTGGCGCTCATTGCCGCCGTTCCGCAGCTTCTCTGCCTTAGTACGCAGCACCGGCGTCCGTTTCACTGCTTAGAACCTGACTGACATGCCCTCTAAGTCCTCGTCATCATCGAATATCTTGCCTACACCTGGTATGCATGCCCCTAGCATTGAGACTCCGGTCCTGACCTCTACCATAGGTACTGCCTGTCATACATCCCGTATGCCAGGACGGCGATTCTCAAGGTCATTGGCATGGCCTGAAACGTTGGTTGTTGTAATTTACGACTCGAATACGACTGCGACATGTCCAATCTTAGAGTTCCCAGCGCCGGCGTGCCCCGGACGTTTCCAATGGTGACCTCGACTTGCTTGCGAACAATTGCTTTGCCGGCACTCGCTCGACCCTGTAGCTTCCTTTAGCACTTCTTTTTTGAGTAGTGGTGGGACGTACGCTATCTTGAGTCGTGCCCGCAGCTCGGGATCCGAACGAATGAATTCTTGAAGATCCAGGAGGTATAGCGTACTACCGTCTGGGACCACAGTAATTGTTGGTACTGCACAGTTGCTAACTAGTCGC
>Ga0247815_10003416_pt1 | contig 11433 bp, 14 predicted proteins | sample UWRJL194509B1_FD_181014 | JGI IMG/M metagenome (GOLD analysis project Ga0247815, IMG submission 181014) | Plant litter microbial communities from Arlington Agricultural Research Station in Wisconsin, United States - UWRJ-L194-509B-1 | ecosystem: Environmental > Terrestrial > Plant litter >... | reverse complement strand
CGGGTACTGCAGCGATCCTTGGTGCGTGTCATCGTCTTCGCCACATTGAAGCCTTGCCTAGGCTAACATCATGCAGGTATTACTTCTTATTCCAGTTGGCAAACGAGCAGGAGCGGCTTGAGATGAACGCAATCTGGCAACGGCAGTGGCGGATTGACTACTGGCACGGTCCGCGACTTTTCTGCCGCGGCACTCGTATTCTGCCTATCAACAATGTGCACCTTTACTCTCTCGGCGCAGCCTGGCACAAACCCTCGGCTGCAGTCCAGCTGCGGCCCGTGTAGTTACGAGCTGTTCATGGCTAACGGCACAGTATGCTTCAACATTTCCCCTTGCTGTGTCTGGCCCTGCTTGACAAACCAGGCTCTGTATTCAAACACACCACCCCTTCTGCCACAGCCACAGCTCGGTGAGACTCACAGATGAACGGATACCACGAGTGCAAATGCAAGCTGCGGACCGTAGAGTGCCGATTCTGTCAAGATAAGTTTATCGCATTCTCTTGACATACTTCTACCTGTGCAAGAGCCCATCGTCGCGACCCTATCGTTGGCGCTTCTACGGGAGTCTAGTGGCGGCGTTTGTTAGTTGTTTATGCGGAATCGAGCACAGCCAACGACGACTGCACTGGTAAACTCCAAGTTGCCCGCCTCGTGTTTGGGCACGTTGCACTCTCTTTCTCATGCCCATCTCTTGCAACGCAGTCGGCGACATCATTGCACTGGTCCAGCTCGGCATCAAGGTCGCCGAAGTGCTGAGCGAGTCGCGCAAAGCTCCCGCCGATTGCCGCGCTCTGTGCAACGACCTCCGATCCCTAGAGCGACTGATAGCCCTCTCGCACCGTACTATCGACGAGCTACAAGATCTCACACTACAAGAAGTTGTCATCGAACGGCTTAATGACGTTTCGCAACAAATTCTAGACGCCCTAAAGCTCATCTGCAACTTTGACGCCGCGTTCGACGTCTCGGCAATCAATACGGAACGAGAATGGCACCAGATCCTCCAACACTGGGGCAAAAGGACAAAGCAGAGCATCGATTGGGCTTTGAAGCACAACGCAAGCGCGCGAGATGCTCGTGTCGCGATTTCTCAAAGCTTTACTTCGCTCATCTTCGCGCTTCTTGTGTATGTTCTCGATCCATTCACTTGGCCGAGTCGGAAGATGAACTTAATATCTCCTCAGAGCGTTCCAGGCAGATCAGCGCAAATTTCTTCAAACGCTGCGCAACGCCCACGACGGATCAACTAAGCAAGTCATGCAATTGTCTCAAAACATTGCGGCTCGTCAAGACGACGTACAGACAGACATTGCCGGGGTCAATTCGCTCTTTGATAAGCTGTTGGCGGCACTCAATGCTGTCCATGAGGAAGTGGGCGGGATCGGTGAGCTGCTGCGGCGAAACCTAGCGAGAACGCACCACGATCTTGTGGCTGCGAGACAACAGCTTTGCGATCTCCAAAATACCGCTGCCACTCTCGAGCGCATGGGAGCGCTCACGCACGAGACAGTTGAACGTGTAGGAGCATCCACTCAGCGGGCGACACAGGAGTCTATTGAACGTCTTGGTGTGGCTATGCAGCATGGCTTTACCTTGATCGAAGCACGCATCACCTCAGGCAACCGACGGCAAGGTGGCCGGGACCAACTTGCTGCCCGGCTCAACACCAATCCACATGTCTTTTTCTCCACTCGGCTTCCATACTCGCAAGAAGAGCAACTGGCCGCCGATTCTTCTGCACATCACTCCAGTGTTATGGTAGACTCCTCGCAGGTTTTGGTCTCCCAGGTTCCTCGTGAAGTCGCCTCTCTGCCCGTGATTGCAGGAGCCTTTGTCCTGGCAATTCGAGCTGATACCGGTAACGAGCGAGCGATGTACGCGATGCTCACATTGCTGCTCTTCCTCACGAGCAAGATGCTGCAGCTGTATAAAACGCCGACTATCAGTCATGTCATCTTTGTCGTCGACATGTTCGATGTTTGCATCGAAGTTATTTTTTCGAATGCGACTTCGTCCGCTGTGAGTTGTACTACTTGTGGCATCCAATACGAGATCTGATCTTTCTCAGTCACTCCACCAGGCGCTTGTAAGTCATTTTAATGGACGACTTGGACACATGCTGCTTCGAAAGCGCAGATACGAGCTGCGATTTGGTGAAGAAAAATACCGCGCGTCGCAAAGTCTTCCTACAGCTTGGAAAGACCTGCTCAAGCCGGGAGACCGCATCTCGATGGATGCATTGGTAGAGAAACCAAGGGATGAGACGGTCATTGTTTGTCCTGCTTGTACAACCTGGATCGCTAATCGCAGCGAGGATGAAGAAGTCGCTGGTTGGCTGAAATGGTGCGATACATTGCTGGCTGATCAACAACAATCTCACTCACCGAAATTTTGACCTCGAAGTCCCTATTGTCCTGCTGTCGTCCGATTATCCACCTCAGATGAAACGGCGGAAGAACCCAGCAGTGCCGACGATCAGCCTTTGAACCAGCTCAGGCATGATGATAGCCAAGCTCACATCTCAGGACTACAATGCCAAGACGACGACGTCCACAAGAAAAGGCAAGAAAGAGACGATGATGCTCTCCGGCAATGCCGTAGGATTCATGTCATCGAGTCTCAGCATCGTCAGTCACCATTTTGTCACGATACCATCCTGTCTACCCCGAGAGTTGACAAAGCTTCAGACATGGTCATCGACAATCTGCATCTAGCCAATAATTCCAACACCAGTGGAACAATATTGTCTCCGCCGCCCACGCTGCATACTCCTAGCTCCACAGCGCCAATACCGATCGAGGAAGAGCCGGTATTGCACTCAACGCCTGCACAAACGACGCAATCTATGTCGCTTCCAGTGAACATCTCATCGGCCTCATCAACTCCCGGTTATGCTGCCGCAGCAGAATTGGGATCAACTCGCCTGGGACTGGCTGACAATCCCGACCGATACACAACGGACCGGCAACCACTTTCCTACCCTACAGAAATACAACCACACCCACAAGGTATTCTGCATTTGAACCAGCTACTTCAAAGGATCGCAAAGTACGGTGCGACAAGATGGGTCGATCGCGCAAGAGGGCCGCAGAACGAGCTCACGTGGACCTCTCGCCTATACAGTAAGCCTTCGTCGACGCCTTTGATTTACTCTGACAAGCTTGCAAGTTGAAGACGTGGAGTATGGTGAGCGTTCCGGTCGCACCAAGCAGATCGCACGCGATCTGGCGGCAGAGGAAGCATACCTCATCCTAGCTAGAGAATACGGGTACAATCCGAGTCATACGGACGGCACCAGCAAGTAGACAGCAGTGTGAATCTCTCGATATCTCCACCGTTCTAAAAGCCAATCTCGAACCATCTTTGAAGGCGTACTGGGCACACTGCCCGGTTCTGTCAATGTGATTTATGTCCACGAAATCTCTTGCTCTTCACACAAAACTGACCCGGCTATTTTGAGTACAAATAAAACATGTTGGAGTCAGTTTGATGCAACTCAACGTGAGATAATCGCCGTTTGCGGTCGTTCTGGGTTACAAGCTATTCCCACTCACAACGGGAAGGGCCACATATTTTGCCCAGGAATACTCTGATTGCCGCATGCTTCCCCTACACTGTATTTCGCTCCAAAATACGACACTCAAACTGAGACGTGACCTTTTGGGTATTGCCTGAGCTCTGCAGGGCAGGTTAAACGGAGGGAATACGCAGTCGGCTCTGTCTTCGTGGTTGTCGCGTATTCCCTGCGTATTTCCACTAGGGAAATTGGACGAATACCTGCCACATATTTCTTCGGCTTTGTGGGATTCCTTGCGTATGACAAACCCGCTAGTCTTGTGCTTAGGCACGCTGCTCTGTCCTCCCTCTGCTTATCTCCTGCAATGCAATCGGTGACATCATTGGGCTGATCCAGCTCTGCATTGAGGTCGCCGAAGTGCTGAGTGAGTCGCCACGTAGGAAGCACAGAAACTACTGAATCCCGCAACACTGGCGGGTGATGACCACTCACGGCTGCAGGTCTGAGTGCCGGCGGCCGCAAAGGCTCTCATCTCAATTTCCACAATATCTAGCGTATCGGCATTTGCCGCTTGCTGCCAGCAATCTCCGCGATGTACACTCGAATCACGATGATTGAGCTCCGCTACCATATCAATGGTGGGACAGGTATGGGACAGCCTGGCACCGGGTCAACAGTCTGCCCCTCTTTGTCAAAAGCCAGCTGTGCATACGGCACAAGCACTGAACTCCAAAATAGAATTCTTCGCGCTTTCTCCCCCTGCTTTAGCATCCCATCGTCACTTTAATAGCGCTGACGCCCTTCAGTTTCATAATGACAGCGTTTATAGGTTGTTTGTGCGGATTAAAGCACCGCCAGGGAGCATCTGCCTCGGCAAAGCCGCCCTCGTCGCGCTTGAACACCTTGCACTCTCCTTCTCATGCCTATATCCTGCAACGCAGTCGGCGACATTATTGCACTGGTGCAGCTTGGCATCAAGATTACCGAGGTGCTGAACGAGTCGCGCAAAGCTCCCGCCGACTGTCGCGCTCTGTGCAATGACCTCCGCTCGCTTGAGCAATTGATAGCCCATTCGCGTCCAACAATCGACGGGTTACGAGACTATATGCTGCTACAGCTCGTCAACGAGCGCCTTAATGATGTTTCACGGCAAATCTTGGACGGCCTGAAGCTCATTTACAACTTCGATACCGCATTCAGCGTCTCGTCAGCTTACAAAGGCCAACACTGGCGCCAGAATCTCCACCATTGGGCAATAAAATCAAAGCAGAGCATCATATAGGCTTTGAAGCACAATGCAAGCGCCCGAGATGCTCGTGCTGCGATCGCTCGAAGCTTCACATCGCTGATCTTTGCACTCCTTGTGTATGTCTTGAGGCATTCAGTCGCTCGAGTCAGAAGATGAGCTGAATCTCTCTTTAGGGCATTCCAAGCAGATCAACACAGCGTCCTTCGGATGCTGCGCGACGCACATGACGCATCAGCGACCCGTCTCGCGTAGTCGGTTCGGAACCTCACTACCGGACAAGATGGTCTTCGTGCTGATATCTCTGAGGTCAAAATTTTCTTTGAAAAACTGCTCGTGGCGCTTGATGGTGTTCGCGCAGAAGTGGCCGGGATCAGCGAGCAGTTACAGCGAAACCTCGCGAGAACGCAGCTGGATATGTTAGCAGTTAGGCAACAGTTGCATGATCTTAAAACCACGGTCGCGAACAATTCAACCGTAGAGCGTCGCGTCGGAGCACTCACACATGAGGCCGTTGAACGCGTTGGAGCCGACACGCTGGAGTCGATCGAACGTCTTGGCGTTACAGTCCAACAAGGGTTCACCATGATTGAAGCCCGATTCACCTCTGGCGACCGGCGAAATTATAACCGGAACCAGCTTGCGGCACAGCTCATGGCAAATCCACTCATTCTTGCCTTAGCTCGTATCTTGTATACGCAAGGCAGCCACCCAGCGAACAGATTCTCTGCGGATCGTTCAATCAAATTAGCAGAGCTGTCAGCATCGGCACTCGTCTGGCGACTTCCTCGAGAAGCTACGTCCCCTACCGTCATTGCGGGAACATTTTTGCTGGCTCTGCGAGCCAATAGCAGTAACGAGCGAGCGGCGTATGCGATACTCTCGTTTCTGCTCTTCCTCACGAGCAGGATGTTGGAACTCTACAAGTCTCCGGTCATGTCTCACATCATCTTTGTCGTCGATCTGTTCGATACTTGTGTCGAAGTGAACATCGCGAAAGCAACCTCATCCATCGTGAGCCGCGTCTTTGCCATTGTCCATATCCCTTTTGGATCTCCTGACTGACGGTGTTGCTCAGACTCTCCATAACGCATTGGTCAACCACTTTCGAGATCAACTCGGACACGTGCTTCTGCTAAAGCGCAAGTATGAGTTACACCTTGGCGAACAAGAATCACAAGAGTCCCAACGTCTTCCCCGCGGCTGGAACGGTATTCTCAGGCCGGGCGACCGCGTTTATATGAATGCTCTAGTTGAGAAGCCCAAGGATCATATGGTTATTGTCTGTCCGGCTTGTTCAACCCCGATCGCTGATCGTAGTGCGGCTGAGGAGGTCGTTAGTTGGATGAAATGGTGCGAAACATTGCTGTCCAAGCGACAAAAATCTCACTTGACTTTGTTTCTTGTAGTCCCTATTGTCCTGCCACTGTCAGACTGTCCGAAACAGCTGTTATAAACGAAGAACCCATGGCCAGCGGCACCGGACTACAGCCCAACCATCAGCCATCTGGAGACCGCAGGTGCCAATCCCGCGCATCGACGCCACAACCTTGGAGCGACAACCGCGACCAGGAGAAAGCGAGTGAGGAAGCTGCTCTCCGCCAGTGTCGGAGGATTCATGTCCTCGAATCGAGCAGAGTCGGCAGCGGCTTGATTGGCTCTGAATCCTCCCCCCAGCCAAGGAAGGTATTGGATTTCTTCTGTCCGCCCGAGATATCATAGCATCCCCCTCTAGCACGCAACAATCAAGCAAGCCTTCATCCCAGTCTAAATTGGCCTGCAACTTCTGCAGAAGTAAGACGGACAAAGCTCGCAGTTCCCACGGCGACTGACACATAGTTGTAGATCGCAAGCTGCGTTGCGACCTCATCCGGCCAACTTGTACAAGTTGTGCACGCCGGCACATGTCGTGCAGTTACAAGAATAACCCTGACAAGCGCGGCTCTGATAAGGCGTCACGACGTCGCGAAAAGAAGGCTGGCGAGCAAAGTCGGGATGGTAACTTCGGACCACACCAGGACGATCCTGCTCACACATGGCTCGAGACTCGCGAAGTTTGGGACAGCGATGATAGCGACAATGGATTAATGGGCGTACTCAGTGCAGAGAAGACGTTTTATGTGTGCCCGTTTGACGCTTGTGGCCGCAAATACGCCTTCACGTCCAACCTCCGGCGGCACATGCGATATGGTCACGGCCTGATTAAGGCTGGAGGTCAGGGTGTCTCGCAATCAAATGTAGGAGGCTCGATCTCATTACCTCGGGAGAGCGATGACATCGAAGGGGATGATGGCCAGGAGTTCGAGTGAACAACTCGGTCTGGCCAGCATTACCACCAAGCGTTCTTCGCTCTGTACCCATATCCTTGCGCAGTCCCGTGATTAGTCCTATCTAGAACGTTCCACTACGCTCTCGCGCAGTTCACGTGGTCGCTATTCAGTTGCATCATTTGTAGGGGTGTGTATACAAGGACAGTATGTATACCCCTCAGTACTTTTTCATGCTCCATCATTCAAACACTCAGTTCAGGTAAATGACCATATGTCACAGCCAATCGGGCTCGCTAGACTGCTCTCGCATTGCCCAGCCGACATCAAACGTCACGGTTTCTAACCGTGCCTATGCCGAACAACATCTACCTTCTCAGTGCGCTCGATCCTAGCGCTGCTTTGCGGCATCGTGGAGATGGTGTCCATTGTATATGCGAAATTACAGTAATTGCCGCCAGGGAGACGGCTGCATTGGCAAGCCTGCTAGTCTCGTGCTTGGGCACGTTGCTCTATCTTCCTCATGCCATCTCCTGCAATGCAGTCGGCTACGTCATTGCGCTGGTCCAGCTCAGCATTAGGGCCACCTAAGTGCTGAGCGAGTCTCGCAATGCTCTCGCCGACTGTCACGCTTTGTGCAACGACCTCCGCTTGCTTGAGTGGTTGATACGATCGACGAGTTACAAAGCCACACACTGCGACATCGAACATTTCACAGCCAAATCCGACCGGCCATCAGAAGGACTGGGGCGCGTCGACGAGTGGTTAAGGACGCGGCGGCGGCGATCCAGTGATGGTGAGGTTGATTGAGTCGTTGATTGCTGCATGCATCTCACTATGCACGCTGCCTGAGCTCATCTGGTCGTAAGGGTCGAGGCGGAGCCCGCCATCGAGGTTGAACTCATCATAAATACCTTGCAGATCCGTCGAGATGTGTGATGGCGATGTATCAATCTGCATTAGCATGCTCGTATCTGCGGAGCTCGTATCGGCGAGTGGCGAAGGCTGGGGCGACGGCGATCCAGAGATGGTGAGGTTGATCGACCCGGTGGGTACTCCAAGCATTCCAGTATGATTATGCGCGTTGCCTGGGTCGAGGTCGAGCTCACCACCAAGGTCGAGGTCGTAATACGTCCCTCCCATATCCGTCGCGATGTGTAATGGCGACGTATGGTTCTGCATTAGCATGCTGGTATCCACGGGGCTCCCGGTTATCAATTCGAGTGGGTGCTGCCCTGGCGTCGAGAGCGAAGCGTAATGCTGCGCGGGGGTGCCGTGGGTCGACAGCATTATCTGTTGCTGCGCTGGTGTGTGGTGTGTAGACATGGGCAGGGCAGGCGAGAACGGTTGTACGGGACTGGGTTGCGCAGACGAATATCCGTTCATGTTGTTGTATGGGTAAGCGTAACTGGGCGAGACTGGCGAGTGCTGGGGCAAGTTGTCGCCATAGTGCGAGGGCGTTGGAAGACCGTGGGCCATGAGCATGGGCGTGCCATTCTGCATTGCGCCTGGTAAGGACTGCATGGGCCGTGACGGTATGGGCAAGCCGGTGACGAGATTCCCAGGTGTCCCATCCAAGGGTCTGGCGGAAAGCGCCGGCGTGTGGGACGCGTTCGAGGTAGGCGACACAGCCGGCGGGGATACGGAGACCGGCGAACGGGAATGGGCGGAATACGGCGAGTGTGTGTTGGGATCGGCAGTGGCAGAAATGCCGGTTAACAATGTCGGTCTTTGGACTGGTGCCGAAGACGACGCGCTGGATGATTCCAAGTTGTTGGATCTTCCAAGCCAGTCGTCCATTGGTGCGAAGTCAGGGTCGTCCTGTTCGTGGGAAGCGCGTGACCTTCCCGAGCCGACATTGCCACCACGGTGCGAGGATGCTTTCCTGCGCCCTTCGTCGTTACGATCGGCAGAGATGCCAGTCAACAATGTTGGTATTTGAGCCGGTGCCGAAAGGAACGCACTTGTGGATGCCAATTTCGGCGATGGCGCCCGCCCGTTAGTGGAATTGATGTTTGGCAGAGGGTTCATGGGCTTCAAGTCGCCTTGTTCGTGGGACATGTAGCGGCCGTGCTCGTGCGCGTCCCTGTCGCGGTCGCGGTCATCCGTAAACAATGGCGGCCGGTTGTATTGGTGACGGGTCGAAGAGGCAGGCGAACCTGGAGGTAAGGGCGAACCATGGTGATGGACTTCGCGAGGTGCTGGCGAGTATGGCCGACACCGGTCCTGAGCTGAAGGTCGTTCTCCCGCCAGCAGCGGTGCTATTTCAGGCGACGGCGGTTCTTGATGAGCCGTGTCAGTTGCAGACTCGATGACATGAATTCTGCGGCAGTGCCGCAGAGCTTCTTCTTCGCTTGCTCGCTCCTGCTTGCGGGTGATAACATCTTGGCGTCGAAATCCCGAGGTGTGTCTTTGGCGATCATGGTCCCTAGGCTGTTCATTGGGCTGATCGTGATGCTGTACTGTGTCTAAGATGACGCGGGCAGCGCTGCCGGTTTTACCATCGTCCACAACTGAAGCGGATAGTCGGACGGTGGCAGGACAACGGGGACTGCGAAGCCAAAAAGGTTTGGTGAGTGATATTCTTGTTGCATAGCCAAATGCCTCGTACCATTTCAACCAACCAGCGACTTCTTCATCGGAGCTGCGATCAGCCATCCAGGTCGAACAAGCGGGACAGACAATGACGGTCTCGTCTTTCGATTTCTCCACGACAGCATTCATTGAAATATGATCTCCCGGCCGGAGCAGGCCTTCCCAATCTGCAGGGAGACTCCAAGATTCCTGCTCACCAAAGCGCAGCTCGTACTTGCGCTTTCGAAGTAGCACGTGCCCGAGCTGTCCGTCAAAATGGCTTACAAGCGCACGATGGAGCGTCTGAGAATAGGGTTAGATAACTTTTCGGACAACACGACGGCAGCATAGCTCACAGCGAACGAGCTTGCGTCGGAGAAGGTAATTTCAACGCAGGCATCGAACATGTCGACGATGAAAATGACATGAGAGATAGTCGGCGTCTTGTAAAACTGCAGCATCTTGCCCGTGAGGAAGAGTAAAAATGCGAGCATCGCATACGCCGCCCGCTCGTTACCAGAGTTTGCTCGGAGGGCCAGAAGGAAAGTCCCCGTAATCACAGGTGTTGAGGTAACTTAGCGAGGAAGTCGGGAGACGAAAGCCTGCGAAGATTGTTCCGTCACGCTGGACCTGCTCAAAGAAGACATGCCGGCCTGACGGTCATCTTACGAGTATAGGAGTCGAGCGAAGGCCATGATAAATGAATTGGCGATGAGCTGAGCGGCAAGTTGGTCCTGGTCATAGTGTGGTCGGCCGCCAGAGGCGAAGCGAGCTTCAATAACGGTGAATCCTTGCTGAACTGCCACGCCAAGACGTTCAATCGACTCCTGTGTCGTACGTTGTGTGGATATCCCTATGCGTTTAATTGTCTCCTGTGTGAGGGCTCCGACGCGCTCAACGGTCTCCTGCGTGATTTTCCCTGCACTTTCAACAGCAGCAGCAGTGGCAACGGTTGTTTGGAGGTTGCGCAGACGTCGTCTGACTGCTACAATGTTGAGCTGTGTCCGCACATGGTTTCGCTGCAGCCGTTCGCCAATTCCTGCCACTTCCCCGCGAATGTCATCCAGCGCCACCAGTAGCTTGTCGAAGATAGATTTGATCTCTACGATGTCGATTTGGAGATCTTCTTGACAAGTGCTGAGGCTGTCGGCTAACTGTCTGACCTGGGTCGCCATTCCGTCGTATGAATCGTGCAGTGTTTGAAGGAGCCTGTGCTGATCTGCTTGAAACGCCCTAATGAGACGGTCAGTTCATGAAATGATTCTAGTAAGTGGATGCTCCGAAGACGTACACAAGCACGGCAAAAATGAGAGAAGTGAAGCTTTGAGCAATCTTAACGCGAGCGTCTCGCGCGCTCGCGTTTCCCTTCACTGCCCAGATAATGCTCTGCTTCGAGACCTTGCCCCAGTAGTAGATGATTTGACGCCAGTCTCGTTCCATGTGATCCGCTGAGACGTCGAACGCGGCGTCGAAATTGCAGATGACCTTTAAACCGCCCAGGATTTGGTGTGAAACATCGTTTAGGCGCTCGCTGACGAGTTCTCGCAATTTGTGATCTCGTAACTCGTCGATTGTAGGGCGCGAGAGGGCTATCAGCCGCTCTAGAGATCGCAGGTCATCACATAAAGCGCGACAATCGGCGGGAGCTTTGCGCGACTCGCTCAGCACCTCGGCGATCTTAATGCCGAGCTGCACCAGTGCAATTATGTCGCCGACGGCGTTGCAGGAGATGGGCATGAGGTGGGGAGGCCAATGAGCATAAGCATGAGGCGGGCGGGTTTACAAATGCAGACAGTTCCCTTGGCGGTGCTTGCAGTGCTGCAAACA
>Ga0247815_10003415_pt1 | contig 11436 bp, 18 predicted proteins | sample UWRJL194509B1_FD_181014 | JGI IMG/M metagenome (GOLD analysis project Ga0247815, IMG submission 181014) | Plant litter microbial communities from Arlington Agricultural Research Station in Wisconsin, United States - UWRJ-L194-509B-1 | ecosystem: Environmental > Terrestrial > Plant litter >... | reverse complement strand
GTCCACCGGGTCATATAGTGATCTTGCAACGGGTGGTGTTACACGCGCCGCTGTTTCAAGCCTCTTGCAAGCCGCTCGGATCGGCTGGAAGTTCATCAAGTAAGTCCATAATCCGGGGCAGAGCAGGTCGAGGCGAGCGCGCGCGCAGTCGAGGTAGTCTGACAATTCGGTATAGTATTGGCTCTCGTCCAGGGACGAATCGCGCGCTTCAGCTTGTTGACGGTGAACCCGACTATCAACATTGCGTGCCGCACCATCTTGTCGCGGGTCAAGAGTAGGACCCGGAAGGGCGTGCGCCAGCAAGCTTGTCGGCTGCGTCGAATGTGTAAGCCCAACGAAATACGAGCCGGGAACGCACGTACATCATCCATGGCGAAGGAAGACGATTTGTGTGGCGGAGCTTGGCCTTTGGTTCGGAAAGAACCGGGTCCCACAAGCCAGACCACCAATGTGCTCGGAGTAAGTGGTCAGTTCCCGGACCTCGCAGCTCAAAATTGTATTTGAAGCCCGAGAGATCGCAGCTGCCATTGCTATCGTCACTCTGTGGGCCACGTTAGCACCGTTCGCAGCCATCTCGCGTATTTTCATACCGGCGAACGTGTGGACGGCCATAGGTCTCGTGGTAGTATTCCACACGTACAACGCAGTATCCGGCAAGTTAAATTCCAGTGAATTCTGTAAGAAGCTCTTGTTGAACTTGTTCATCAGCGTGTTGGTGGCGGGCCGCCTAGGAGGCAACCTCATCACCTCGCATCTTTCGAGTTGATGGCTCGCAGAGAACGTCTAGAATGACACACTGTACATTCACTATACAAGGTGAATGCACAACTGTTACACCTCAGGCGAAGTCGGTTGCAACAGCTTCCTGGAGCCCAGCCACCCTCTGCGAGAGTGACCTTGACGGGTTTTATACTGCTCTTCAGTTGCAGCAGCCCTGAAAGCTGTCCAAATCGCCTCCGTCTACGCGCCGTTCTCTCACGAAATGTCGACGAGCGCGGTAGCATGGGTCTGGGTCGTACAAACGGGGTCCGTAACAAGCCAGTGCTCGCCCGACAGCAGGCAGGGCCTACAGCGTGCACCATTCGTAATGCATGCACCATTCGTAATGCACTGATTGTCAAAGGAGGACCTGTAGATAACGCAACGCAGGTGAATAGAGCCGCAGTTGTTGCGGTGGCGGCGAAGGTGGAGATTCGAGAAAGGCAGCGGGTTCGATCGGACTTGCTACACTTGACGAGGCGTGACAAAACCGGCCAGAGGCAGGAAATCCATGGGCAGATATAAATAAAGGAGTTTGCAAGTCGGCAGGACACGATGGTCGAGAACAGCAGGGTAAGAGAGGAAACGGCGTCGGCGGACTTTCAAGATTCGACCTCATCTTGTCTTGCTCCCACGCACTTGAACTCATAAATTGATTGTCCTCTTCCAAACACGACCTCAACGAAGATACGCGGCCAATGCTGTTGCCTCTGTGAAACGCAAGTTGTGCACACTACAGTCACGGATGGAAGAAAGCTCTCGAGCTCGCTAGCACAACATTGATCGCCAGCCTCAACAGCTGCAATGACGACAACCTGTAAAACGCGCCATTTCAGCCGGGCTCAAGCCGCCAACCGAGCTTCAAGGGTCGCAAAGCCTCCGGCTTTGCCATGACAAGTATCACCAGCGGCGGTTCTGCAGGAAGCGGCAGCGGCCAGGCGACGCCCAGTGCATCCTCGAGCTCGTTAGCCAACAGCATCGCCAGCCTTAACAGCAAAAACGGCGACAGCACGCTCAATTTCCCCGCACTGTTCGATTATGCTCCATTCGAGCCCAACACGCTTCTGATGACGAGCGTGTTTCGCGACCCACGTTCGAGATTGCCCTCGACGAGCTGATAGAGGACAACTCAAGCAGCGCGAGCGGCGGTGACGCGACGTACCCTAGCAGCAACAACCAACGGCCCGGAAACTTCAGTCAGAGTGCTTTAAATTTCGGCATTCAGAACAGTGTGGTTTTTCGTTCTACGCGCCGCAGCAGGGCCAGCACGTCAACGCGCAGGTGCAGACTGGCACGCCACCACCCGGCTTGCAGGAGACGCCGATGGACGTCAGAAGTGGTGTCTTAGTCGAACGCGGTGTGATAATGCGTGTGGCGACTTCCCGCGAGAAAGGCTCCAACTCCACTCGCCGTTCAGCTCGACTATCACTCGCAGCTTGGCCCCGTCAGCGGACTTTCAAGACTCGATCGCGTTTTGTCTGACCCGATGACTAAGCACGTTTACAACATATACTCGTGGATGATGTCGAGCGTGTTCTCGAGTTTGCTCTGCGCGACATTGTCGCTAACCTCGACAGCGACAGCGACAACGACAACACCGACCTCAACCTCCCGCCGCCATTCAACTACGCATCATTCAAGTTTAGCGTGCTTCTTATGGAAAGCAGGTCGATGGGGGGTCTCACGACCAATATATGAGATTGCCTCAACTAACTTTTAGAGGACAGCACCAGCAGTGCGAGTAGCGGTGACGCAGCAACAACTAGACGGCAGCCAGAACAGTAGCGGTTTCTCGTTCTTCGCACCGTAGCAGGGCGGAGGCCGGCACGTCAACGTACAGGTCCAGGCTACCACTAGCCTTACAGGAGACGCCGTCAGCAGCGGCTCGTTAGTCAAATGGGATGAAATGATGAGCATGGCTGCCTACCTCGAGAACGGCGGCGGTTCCAGCCAGTAGAACTCGCCTTTCAGCTCGACTGGCACCCGCAACTTTAGTCTTAGCGATGTCCAAGTGACAGCGCCTCTCAAAGACGGCGCGATCAGCAGCAGCAAGCATGAAGCTCATGCAGGTAAGGGCGTAACTCATCGAAGGTAGCCGAGAGTGATCACTGACTTACGGTACTGCAGATAAGGCAGCAGACCCCGCCGACTTCTGGAAGCTCTGGGCCTTCTGCCCTTGAGGCGATGTTGTCCCAGGGGAGTGAAGATTACCGAGCATGACGTCGAACCCCACCAGCATGAGTGTGCCCCCCACCCTCTCTTCGCGATTGATACGCTTGAAAGGGCGAGCCCTTTTGCGCGTGCCAGAATCCATGTCATCATTTCGCCTAGGTTCGATCGATGCGGGGTATCATGTGGTGCAATCCACAATAGCTGATACCGAGTCGTTCTTCAATGTTGGGATCCAAGCCCTCTTGTTTAAAAGCATCAAAATTTAAACTGGCAAGACCATGCTTGATTATTTCGTCAGAGGCGCCACCTGAGCGAAAATGAGTCCCGCGACGTTGGCAACATCGTCAGCAGCAGATGTCGGACAAGTCCGAGTCCGGAACGCTGCAGCAACAGCTCCAAGCCCCCTACTAGAGCCTAGAGATAGTCAAGCCCAATAGGTACGCCATAGAGGGAGTCTCTTGACTTTCACGGACGAGGAAAATTCAGGAGCGGTGAACCAGCTCGCAAGGCTAAGGGACCTACTTGCGAACTGGAGCATCCACTCACTCAGCGTGAACGACACAAGTCGACTTGAATTGGCTACAACAATAACTACATCCTACGGTTAGAATGTATTCAGCTTTGGTAATTGCTTCTCTAACAGGCTCGCGAAGTCCGTGATGCAGCACAGAGCTGTGAACTTCTGTTGCAACACTGTGAGCTCGAACGGGTCCTCCTCGTCATACATCTGATCCCACTTCTTGCGCCGAGCTGTGAGGAGTTCCTGCCATTCCATAAAGAACGGCACCAGGAGCTTCATGAATCCAGGAGCTTTGGAGGCGAGTAGGGCCTTGCCCTGGCGTGCGAACATTGACGCTGCCACGAAGTCTCGTTCGCGCGTCCGCAACTGGTCTCTCCAGTAGTCGTGCCTCTGTTCGCGGGAGCGGTGAGTCTTGTTGAAAAAAGTTGCCCAGATGCCAACGTGGAAGAAGGATTCGGCATCGTCTATGGCAGATTGCAACTGGTCATCGCCCATTCTGATCGCGCCGAGGAGAAAAGACGACATGAACTCCCGCGTGCCCTACGACAAAATTAGAGCATGCTTTAGGGCTTTTAAAATATACACTCACCGAAATGGCGCCGATATCTTGACTCGACTGGTGAAGCGGCTGCGCCAAGTCGAAATCTGACAATATCGCCGTGCACTCTGTCGTTACATCGAGGGATCGCAAGAGTGCTTCAAGTCTCTCTTTCTCGGCAGAGAAGGCATTCATTAGTTCCTGCACTTCAGCTTTCTTTTCTTCGGCGGCAGAGTACTGCTGGGGTTTCTGATCATCGAGCGAGAGGCGCGAGATGTCATAGTCGGCTCGAATCGGCTCGAGAATGACGAACGGTTTCCGCTGAACCTTGGTTTTCAGCCTGAGAATGTTACCAATGCTGATGTCTCGATGCAAGTACCCGTGCTGTATGGCATTGAACCAGCCTGTAATTGTATGAGAGCGAGGATGATAGGATCAAATATGGGCCGACCGAAGAAAGCGTCTCTGAGCGCGATGATTAGTTCGAGTGGCGTGGCACAGTACTCGAGCGTCTCGCCCACTTCGGAGCAGACGGTGAAGTTCAAGGTACGGTGATCGAGGAAGGAGTCTTCTTCGGGTTGCTGCCAGTTTTTCCAGCCTTCTGCGCGGTCATCTCTCGGCAAATAGCCGAAATTGGTGTAGCCATCGAACGAACGCACGAACCGCGGCAGTCCGAACATGCCATCGCAGACTTTGAGAACATGGGCCTCATGATCTTGCTTGCATTTGGGCTGCCAGGAGGCCTTCATGACTAGACTCTTTGGAACCAAGTCGAGTGGCTGGCCGCAATACGTGGCAACCGCTTCAGTGATCGGCTGCTCGTGGAACCTCTCGATAGTAATCGGAACCTCTGAGTAAAAGAATAAGCTCGAGACAACGAAGAGGAAGACGCTCATACCGGATCGTTTTACCTCGACTTTGAACTCTGGTGCAAGAGGCGCGGATGGAGCCTCTGCTCGAGTTTCAGGCGGAATACACACTGGTGAATGTACACGCACGAGTCGCACTGCGCAACCTGCGATGCTTCGATTCTGACTCGGATGCTTTTTCAGCGGACGGAGATGTGACCGGGGAAGCTGCAGAAGTTGAGATGAAGATCAAGGGCTGTATGAAAATGACTTACCACCGGGCGGTGACTGGAGGATGTTTCGAGCAGCAGAGGAAGTGGTCGTCTGTGGCACCAAGCCGTCTCGCTGGTAGTCTCTGCAATCAAACAAGATTAACATAAATGCATCTCAGAGCTAAGCTAACCAGTGATGTCGGACCCCACATACTCTGGTTGCGGGCAGATGAGAGCTACAAACGAGCGTCGGCCGCAAGCGGTGGCTCGGAAATGCAGAACTTCGGAGATTACAAAGTTGGTGCAGCTGCCGCTCGGTAGGATGGACGATGGTAGACGAATGTTGAGGCCATCACTGAAGGGAGGCATACCCGCGTCCTCCGGTGTCTGCCACATGAGCACTGACAGAAGTGTCAACACCAGCGTGCGACGGCTTTCGTCTTCGGCTAGCTTCATTGGATCTCCAGCGGCAACGCCACCTGCGTGAAAGACGAAAGTCGCAAACTCGCCTGTGTCGTAATTGATTCCAAACGCCGGGACGAACGCTCGAAATGGGGCCGCTGACACGCAGGCTCGCACGTATGCGGCGATTTGGGCGAGGATGAAACCCCACGAATCATTGACCCCGATTGGGAAGCGTATGGGAAACGTGTTGGGTCCGAATCGGTTCGACCAGGTGGCGGCAGTCCATTCTGTGTCTGTAGGTGGCTCTCGGTCGTGGATGGTGGCAGCTGGTTGGAGTGGACTCGCACCGAGAATCCCGTCATGGGTAGACCTGCCGTAGGTTCTCATAAAGAGATCAGGCCAGAAACGAGCCTCGACTGGCTTAAGCTCGAGAGGCCCGCTGAGTTCGTTGTAGAGCTCTCGCGCAATTGCGATGCATCCTTCAAATAGGGTTTGAATGGCTGGATAGTTTGCATGCTCGTCTGTGGGTATCCACACGGGGCAGGTCGGCAGGGTGCAGCGATTCAAGGCTGTGAGCACCTCGGGACGGTCGATCAAACGCGACGAAGTTGACGATTCGGCTTCACGTGAGCCTTCCTGAGGCGAAAGCATCTGTGCGATTTCATGACAGCTGAATTTCCAGGCCCAGAACTGATCTGGCTGCGCATGTGTCGAATTAGTTCCGCTTGGGTCTGACCTTTGGTTGGCTGCTTGCCTGGATGAGCAGAGAGGATGATTGCTCGGATGTATACGAGGAGTCGGACATAGTGTTTTGGTCACGGTCGCAAGGGCAGGGCTGGCGCCCAAGTGCCAAAGACGGGAACGCGCAGGACTGGCGGCTGAAGGTACCGTCGGCAGGGACGGTCAACCTTTGGGTCTGCTTTTTGACTGGCTGAAGTGATGGTAGCGCCACAAAACCGGGCTGAAACGGGGAGCAGATCAAGAAGTGGCACCGGGGGCAATCGCGGACTTGAAACCGGGTCATGCCAAGCTCACAAATGCAGAAAACAAGGCGCTCTCGAGGAATTGCGCGCGTCAGATTCCGAGCGGCATCGGGCTTTGAGACTTTGGGCCACAGGTGCACGTCAATAACTTGGGGCTACACGAGAGCGCAAAATGACATAGAGGTTACACACAATGGCGGTATACTATTGATAACATTTTCCATCCGTGCGAGCACGAGAGACCGTGATCAATATCAATGCCGCTCTGCCTACGCGCCGTGAGCGGGTGGCGCCGTTCATCTGCACCTCATCTTGCGTTCCATCTCCTCGTGCAGAAGGCGTCAACCTAACTCGAACAAGAATGCGGAAAGTGCGCTAGCAGTGCTGAGCTTCGCCGCGCGCTCCTGATGGCAAGGCGGGGCATGTCAGAGAGGCGTCAGCGGACTTTCAAGGTTTGACCGCCTCTTGTCTTGCTCCCACTCACCTGAATCTCACAACTTGTTTCCAATATTTCAAACGAAATCTCGAGGAAGATGCGCGGTCACGACATGTACTTCCTGCGCGCCAGTCGAGCCTAGCGCGCTTCTGATGCCAAAGGGGACAATGGGTCTCGCAACCGAAATTCAAGATCGCGTTTTACGAACTCGTAACGGACTGCGCAAGCAGCACAAGTGGTGGTGACGCGACGTGCCACTATAGCAACAAGCAGACGGCATTCAGAATGGTGCCACTCACTGTTCGGCTGGGCTGCCACCCGCAACTTCAGCTCTAGCCACGTTCTAAACGACAGCTCCGCTCGAGGGCGGCACGATCAGCGACAAAGTCGAATCACCTTGGCCTCATGTGGATAAGTGCGTTTCTCATAGAAGATAATCGACAGCTTTCACCTGACTTGCGGGATCACAGATAAAGAATGGACTCCGCTGACTCCTGGCAGCCCTGGCCCTCTGTCCTTGTGGCGGCGTTCGTGCAAGGTGGGGTTAATGAACCGGGCGCAACTATGATCCCCAGCAGCTCGATGGTCTACGCCATCTCCGCTTTCGCTACCAGCTGTCCGACCTTGTAAGCTCAACTATATCTCGCTTGTACTTGGACAGTGGCTGACCCTCTGAGTTCTTTGTTTGTAGCGTCACTTGGCTTGTAGACAGCCAACGCGAGCAGCGACTGCAGTGGCTGGGACAACTCGCGTCGCCTATGCCCGAGTAAGCTCACGAATAAACGACCCCAGCCACGCACGAACAAGAGTGGAAGTTCTCGTTGGCGTCTGTGCGTGTTTTATTTTCATGACCAGCATTTCGTACATCGCTGACACTTTGTGCTTTAGCGACCTGGCCAGATCTTTGCGTCGGCCTTTAACAGCCGCGCGAGTCTTGCTGCGGCATCTGGTCTTACCGCATGTCACCCAGTACAAGATGCAATAGCTGCGTCTGAGGATGGCGATGTTGGGTGAGCTACGAGCCGCGTCACAACCCGTGCTCCACTGGCGCCGTGAGCTCAACGACAAACTCGACTACAACCCGCGGCTTTTACTGCAAGCTGGTACGACTTTCTTTGTATATCAATAAATCAATTGTTTATTCACTCTCTAGCGTGAACGACATCACACCAAGGACTTCCGCACTGTGACGGGCACCGCGCGTCGCACTGGGCATCCGCGACCGGCATGTCGATCTGCCCTATTGTAGGTAGTGATATCGCTACTATCTGTGAGCCTGCTGCGGCCCAAAAATAGATGCACTGCGCGACATGCGACCCGGCCACGACGCGGTCTTGGATCATCGCGACAATAGCCAGTCGGTTGCCAACGCGTGCGGTCTTTTACGAACTACATAGGGTCCACGCGATTGTATGTACCATCGCGTACGGCGGCAGCAGCTATGGTGGCGGTTGCACAACGCGCGCAGTTTCGTACAATTTCGCATACCGTATCAACGTGCTCGTGAAGTGCAAGTGAACGAGGGGCACAGCATGAGCAGCCGATGCCTACCGCGGACCTCCCTCTCAGCATCGTCTTCGCCATCATCGTCGACCTTCCATTATCCCGACTCCGACCCCAGTTCTCAGCATCTATGGCTGTGACTCGCATCACATGATCTCCCATCCTCGCAAAAAGGTGCCCGTGGTTTCAGTCCCTGCATCGTAGTCTTCCGCCGCATGCGCTCGTTCATCGCCTGCTCACGACAGGTCGTCACATGCAGCGCCACCTTTCCAGCCTCTCAGACCGCTCACCGAGGATAATTCTAGCCGATCGCCACATTTGCCCCCTCGTCGCTCGCTCTCGTACGATGCGGCGTACTTGCGACTCTACAAGCCCCACACTCGCAGCACCTGCGATCAAACCAGCGCGATAACTATTCGCTACGCCTCGCGTAGTCTGCCACATACATCCTATCCACCTTCACTCTTGGCTTTGTCACGGACTGCACGATGGGAAAGTTCTTGCGCGACGCCACGATCTCGGGTTAGCAGTCTACGCCGGCTTCAACTTGCATCCGTGCAACCGCATTCTCTCCTATCTCTCCGCTCCGCCTGGCTCGTACGCCTTTTATCTCTCTCGGCTTGTGCCTCGCTCATTCAGCCCATAGATCTTGACCATCGTTCAACTATGTCCGAGCCGGGCTGCGCGTTCTGACACCTCATACCCTTCTTGGCTCGTCAAATGCCTGCCCGCGCGCCCCTGTCATCTCGGCTCTTGGTACAATTCCTTCCTTTGATCTACGAAAGATTCTCCCATCTGGTGCTTACCAGCGATCATCTCGTCCTCGATGCCCTATTTGCACTTCATGGGCAGTCGCTTTCTTATCGCATTCCACTCGTTCAGTCACTGCACACATGTTTTACACTCAACTTGTATTGTGAATGCGCGGTGTGTCATCGTAGACGTCCTCTGCGAGCCATCAACGCAAAAGACCCGAGGTGATGAGTTTGCCTCCTAGATGTCCCGCCGCGTAGAGTCAATGTCGTCAATACGCTGATAAACGAGTTCAACAAGAGTTTCACGCAGAATATACTGGACTTTGTCTTGCTGAATACAGCGTTGTACGTATCTAATGCTGCCAAGAGACCTACTGCAGTAGTAAAACAAGCGAAGCGACTACGGACGGCGCCAATGCGGGCCATAGAGTGACGATTGACGATAGCTATTGCAGCAGCTGCGAGCTTTGAAGTTTGAAGTTGAATCTCGATCTGCGAGGTTTGGGGACTGACTACTTCAAGAACATTGGCGTCTGGCTTGTGGGATCCGGTTCTTTCCGAACCAAGGGCCAAGCTCCGCCACACAAATCGTCTTCCTTCGCCATGGATGATGTACGTGCGTTCCCGGCTCGTATTTCGTTGGGCTTACACATTCGAAGCAGCCGACAAGCTTGCTGGCGCACGCCCTTCCGAGTCCTACTCTTGACCCGCGACAAGATGGTGCGGCACGCAATGTTGATAGTCGGGTTCACCGTCAACAAGCTGAAATGCGCGATTCGTCCCTGGACGAGAGCCAATACTATACCGAATTGTCGGACTACCTCGACTGCGCGCGCGCTCGCCTCGACCTGCTCTGCCCCGGATTATGGACTCACTTGATGAACTTCCAGCCGATCCGAGCGGCTTGCAAGAGGCTTGAAACAGCGGCGCGTGTAACACCACCCGTTGCAAGATCACTATATGACCCGGTGGACGACCTCCTCAACATTGTTAGTGGCGAAGTCGTCAATTTCGTGCAATCCCAGCCCAAGGACCGCATCAAGTTCGCGTTCGGTCAGGAGGGGACGGTGATCTGGTATCGAGCCGACGATCGGGCCATGACGGGCGGCTTTCCAAAGGTCGGGGCCTCAAGGCCCGACCATAGATCGCTCATAGCGCGTCTCGGACCCCAGGAGTCTATTCTGACGTTTGCTCAAACGCTGCGCGTTCAAACCGCAGATGCGAAAGGCGAGGTTCTGCTGCCTTCGTGGCAGGAAACCCTGTCCATCGGCGTCTCAGAGACAGACGAAATGGATCAGCACGAGGCTTACACCATAAACCATTCAAAGTTCCGGATCGATTATCCCATCGTGCGCGGCTTCATTGTCGATCGTGACGGCGACACAGCACGCCTCCGGCTCACCGGTATGAATGCACGGGGTTTTTGGTCTTCCCCGGTGCAGCCTATTGATGGCGCTGAAGCCTGGATCGTGCACGTCTGCGAAGTGTATGAAGCGCACGCCCGCAGGATCACAAACATCGAACCTCTCAACGAGAAGGGCCAAGTGTTCCACCGGTTTACGACTGGGAGCGAGTCCATGATCGTTGCGCCGGTGTTTGCCAAGCCTCCGCCCAGTCGCAAAACATTTGTCGGCTTCCGCCTCAACACCCCTGGAGACATTCGGCCATCCAATATGCATGCTGAGATTGCCATGGCGTACAGGTCTCTCCCCGCGACTGGATTATTCAAGCTCTCGTGGCACGACAGTGCCCAATCGCCCTGTCACGAGATAACGATGTACGAGGCTGCTCATAGTGGGTCGTGGAATCCTGGCCTCGCAAGACATCAATTATCGGGCCGTCTCGACGGATTCGCCGTTAAAGACTTCGATTTCGCTGGGACGGTCGATGTCGACAAGACTCTCGTGCCCGAGTTCCTTACATTGGCAAGCATCGGAGAGCCGCTCTCGGCGTGCAGGACTCCGCGGGAGCTGTTCGAAGTCATATATGACGCTTGCCTCAGTATGTCGTTGCGAGCTTGCGTGATCACATATTGACATGCCGCGATGCAGCGCTCGAGGACATGTATTCAGCCGGCGTACTTCATCGTGATATATCCGGCGGGAACATCATGTGCCATCCCAAGCATCACGTAGCCAATGGAGAAATGCACCATTCAGCTCGAGAGCGGCGTTGCATCGACTACGTTCTGTACGTATCACTCACTATGACGCAGCATCTCAAAGTCGGCCATGGCTGACAAGAGTTTAGGGCCAACAACACGAAGGCTCATGCTTACAAATGCCTCATCGTCGACCTTGACCAC
>Ga0247815_10003411_pt1 | contig 11443 bp, 11 predicted proteins | sample UWRJL194509B1_FD_181014 | JGI IMG/M metagenome (GOLD analysis project Ga0247815, IMG submission 181014) | Plant litter microbial communities from Arlington Agricultural Research Station in Wisconsin, United States - UWRJ-L194-509B-1 | ecosystem: Environmental > Terrestrial > Plant litter >... | reverse complement strand
ACCTTAAAACCTTACCTACACTTTCTGCGCGTTGTTTGAGTTCATCAAAGTAGGCCGCATTCTTTTCCAGTTCCGCGTAAAAGTCGGGCACCGTAGCCGCAGCAAGACATGCTGCAGGCAGCATGCTTTCTATGTCTACATCAGCCTCTTCCAGTGCATAGCCGGCATCACGTGCCAGGATCAGCATTTTACGCATGAAGTCCTTTCCGTTAAGATCATCACGCGGATCCGGTTCCGTATAGCCTTTGTCCTGCGCTTCTTTCACAATTTCGTGAAACAGGCGCTCGCCTTTAAAGTTATTAAAGATATAGGAGATGGTACCAGATAAAATAGCTTCAATACGGGCCACTTTATCACCACTTAGCATCAGATCTTTTAAGGTTCTAATAATTGGTAATCCGGCTCCTACATTGGTTTCGTAATAAAAATCTACACCGAAAGTCCTTGCAGCTTTCTTAAATGCCGTGTATTGGCTATACTCACCGGAATTACCTATTTTATTACAGGTAACTACAGAGATACTCGATTTGAGGATCTGCTCATAATATTGCACTGGTGCCGGACTTGCGGTGTTATCGACAAATACACAGTTTGGCAGGTTCATGGCCTTCATCTGCTGTACAAACGACGTCAGATCGGCCGGAGTTGACTCATCATTGATTTTTTGTTCCCATACAGACAGGTCCAGTCCTTCCTCAGAAAAATACATTTTCCGGGAATTACTTATACCCATCACTTTAACCTCAAGGTCATTGTTTGTTGCTAAAAATGGCATTTGGTATTGCAGCTGTTCAAATAAGGTTTTGCCTATATTTCCCGTTCCAAGACAAAAGATATGCAATGTCTTTTTGAGTTCTGAATAAAAAGCATCGTGTACAGCGTTGACAGCCTTAGATAGGTCAGTCTTGGATAAGATCACCGAGATATTATATTCTGAAGAGCCTTGGGCGATAGCACGTACATTGACGCCATTCCTTCCCAGGGCGTTGAATAGCCTGGCCGACATGCCCGGCGTACGCTTCATGTTTTCTCCTACGATGGCGAGTACAGACAACCCATTCTCTACTTCCGGATATTCCAGCTTTTTAGTCTGAAGTTCGAGTTCAAACTCCTTACTGATCAGGTTGAGGGCATGAATGGCATCTGCAGGTTTTACGGCAAATGTAATGCTGTGTTCGGAGGAAGATTGCGTAATTAAAACGACATTGATTTGTTCTCTGGAAAGCATAGAAAACAAACGTCCGCTAAAACCGGCCTTACCGACCATCCCGCTGCCCGACAAATTTAAAATACTGATTTCATTGATGGACGATATGCCTTTGATCGGCAAATCTGAAGCACCCACATCATGTCTGATATACGTTCCTGCAAATGCGGTATTAAAGGTGTTGCGGATTACAATAGGTATTTTTTTAAGAAATGCAGGGATCATTGTTGGCGGGTAGATTACCTTAGCGCCAAAATAGGACAGCTCCATTGCTTCTGTATAGCTTAATTCAGGGAGTGAAAAAGCTTTTTCAACGATTCTAGGATCGGCAGTCAGCATACCATCTACGTCCGTCCAGATCTGGATTTCGGTAGCATCAAGCGCTGCAGCCCAGATGGCCGCGGTATAATCACTGCCACCCCGGCCTAAAGTAGTTGTTCTGCCAGATTCATTGCTGGAAATAAATCCCGTTACAAATAAGAACTGATCTGCATGAGCAGCACGGAAATCGCGGATCAGCATTTCAGTCAGTGCTGTATTTACCTTAGCCTGTCCGTAGTTGCTGTCTGTTTTGATAAGTTCTGAACCTTCTACACAAAGTACCTGTGGAAAATATTGTCGGGCGATATGACTAATCATAAAGGTAGAGCAGCGTTCACCATAGCTCAGCACCAGATCTTTGGTCTGCAGGCTGAGTTCTTTCAGATTTGCCACAGACTGCAGGATATCTTCCAGTTCATTAAAATAAATTCTAAGTCTGGTGAATACAGGATTCTGGGCCGAAGCAGGCAGCAGGGCTTTAATGATACCAAAGTGCCTTTCTTCCATAGCCTTCAGTGCTGTTGTATATTCCTCTCCCGCGTACGCTTTTTCTGCCATATCCAGGAGCAGGTTGGTTACCCCGCTCATGGCCGAGAGCACAACAATGGATTGCTCGGGTTCTGGTGTTGCCTGAAGAATACCAATCAGGGCTTTGATGCTTTCAACGGTTCCTACTGATGTTCCTCCAAATTTTAAAATCTGCATAGTTTTAAGGTTAAAAAAAAAGCGCCTTCCTCTGTGTGGAGGAAGGCGCTTTTTTATGGTTTGTTTATCTTGTCAATTACCCATTAGCTTACCCGCCTCCGAAATTCCCCGGTGGTGGTAATAATAATCGATGTAATTGTATTTTGACTATTCATGTATTTTTTACACTATCTGTGCTCTGCCATAAAGTAAAGCTATATTTTTTGAAATTGCAAATCAATATAAAAATTTAATTCTCTTACCTTTACTGCCTATATGCAGGGATTAGTAATTAAATCAACAGGGAGCTGGTATCAGGTACACGGATCTGACGGGCAGGACTATGATTGCAGGATCAAAGGAAAGTTCAGAATAACCGGCATACAGACCACCAATCCCGTTGCTGTCGGCGATCAGATTGAGTTTGAGCTGGAACCCAATTCAAACAACGGGGTAATTTTTAAACTGCACGACAGAAAGAATTACATCATCCGGAAATCCATTAATCTTTCCAAACAGGCACAGATTATTGCCGCAAATATGGACCAGGCTTTCCTGGTTGTAACGCTCGCATCACCGAGAACATCACTTGGTTTTATCGACCGTTTCCTGGCAACCGCCGAAGCCTACAGTATCCCTGCAACCTTAATTTTCAACAAGCTGGATCTTTTTCATGAGGAAGGACTGGAAATTCTTGGAGAATATAAGGCGATCTACGAAAATATAGGTTATCCATGCTACGAAGTATCGGCCATTGAAGGCACAAACCTGGATCAGATCGCTGCTTTGTTAAAAGACAAAACCACGCTGTTCTCCGGGCATTCCGGAGTAGGTAAATCATCCCTCATCAATGCGCTTTTACCAGGAAGGGAAATTAAAACTGGCATCATTTCCGAAGCAAGTGACAAGGGTCAGCATACCACAACATTTGCGGAGATGCATACTTTACCTTTTGGAGGCTACCTGATCGATACCCCCGGGATACGGGAACTCGGGATTTATGATATCCGGCCGGAGGAACTAGGCCATTATTTCAGGGAGATCCGTGATCTCATGCACGCCTGCAAGTTCCACAACTGCCGGCATATCAATGAGCCGGGATGTGCGGTGCTGGTTGCAGTTAACGATGGGGAGATTGAACTTAGCCGTTATGAGAGTTATTTAAGTATATTTCATGGCAATGAAACCAGGGCTTAAGCCTTATTAAAATATGAGAGCAATTTTACAACGCGTTACTGAAGCAAGCTGTACAGTTAATGGCCAGGTTACAGGCGCCATACAGCAAGGCCTGTTGGTGCTGCTGGGCATTGAGGAGGCCGACGAACAGGAGGATCTTGACTGGCTTGCACAAAAGATTGCCGGCATCCGCATTTTTAGCGACGAAGCCGGACTCATGAATAAAGGACTGGCAGATATAGATGGAAATATTTTACTGATCAGTCAGTTTACCCTTTTCGCCGCCACAAAAAAGGGCAACCGGCCTGGCTTTACCAGGGCGGCAAGACCAGATAAAGCCGTGCCTATGTACGAAGCCATGATTAAAAAACTTTCCGGACTGATTAACAAGGAAATCTGTACAGGTATATTTGGTGCTGATATGAAAATCAGTTTACTGAACGACGGTCCGGTGACGATCATTATAGATACTAAAAACAAAGAGTAATGACGATAAAAGATGCGCAGGAGCTTGTCGACAAATGGATTTCTACCACCGGCGTGCGTTATTTTAACGAGCTGACCAACACCGCTATCTTAATGGAGGAGGTAGGCGAAGTTGCGCGCATCATGTCCAGAACATACGGAGAACAATCTTTTAAGAAAAGTGACGAACAAGTGGATCTGGGTGATGAGATGGCGGATGTATTGTTTGTTCTGATCTGCCTGGCAAATCAGACAGGTATAGACCTGACTGCTGCTCTGGAAAAAAACATGGATAAGAAAAGTATCCGGGATGCAGAGCGGCACAAGAACAATCCGAAACTGCAGTAATAAAAAGGCAGCAGATTTTACATCTGCTGCCCTCAAAATCTTAAGCTTACAACTGCGCCTTAATCAGCAATGCAGTTTCTGCCAGCTCTTCCTGAGTCGGGCTCAGCTTAGGCTTGCTAAAGTTCATGTCCGAAACCGTATTCATAGGAATCAGGTGGATGTGCACATGAGGCACTTCCAATCCAATCACAGCAACACCAACTTTGATACATGGAATCGCCTTTTTTAGACCGGTTGCCACGATCTTCGCAAACAAGGTGAGTCCAAAATAGCTCTCCTCATCCATATCAAAGATATAGTCGATCTCCTGCTTTGGAATAACCAGTACATGCCCCTGAGTGAGCGGGCTTACATCAAGAAAAGCCAGAAACTCCGTAGTCTCCGCTACAACGTGTGCGGGAATCTCCCCTGCAACTATTTTTGAAAAGATACTTGCCATCGCTTATCTGCTGATTTCTAAAATTTCAAATTTCATTTTCCCGGCAGGCACCTGGATCTCGGTACTATCGCCTACGGATTTACCTAACAGCCCCTGAGCTATCGGTGATTTTACCGAAATCTTACCTGTTTTCAGGTCTGCTTCAGATTCAGCAACCAGCTGATAAGTCATGGTGGCACCGTTGGTCGTATTTTTAATTTTCACGATAGATAAAGCAAGTACCTTGGTCACGTCAAGTTTTGATTCATCAATCAAACGGGCAGTAGATAAGGTGTTCTCCAGTTTGGAAATCTTTGCCTCATGCAATCCCTGAGCTTCTTTCGCTGCATCATATTCTGCATTCTCAGAAAGATCTCCCTTATCCCTTGCTTCAGCAATTTGCTTGGATATGGACTGCCTGCCAGATGTTTTCATTTGCTGTAATTCCTGCCTCAGTTTATCTAGTCCCTCCTGGGTATAATAAGTTACTTCTGTCATAGCCTTTAATTTATATCAACCTCTATAAAACAAACAAGACTACATCGGCTTCCGCCTACATAGTCTTGCTTCAATCGAAACGAAGATAGCAGGCTGTACGAACAAAAGCAAATATTTTTATCAGGAATCAAGCTTCCTTTCTGCAAAGCCGCTTTAACTATCTGCAGATAGAGCTTTCTTAAAATAAATGTGTAGTTTTAAATTCCAACATGCAAATTCATGATTAAACAGTTCATCAAACTTACTGCACTTTTACTGCTGTTTTCGGGCGTTGCCGATGCTCAGGAGCTCTATATGCCACGTAATATTCAAAAGGCTTACCTTCAGGGCACGCGCTCTGCAGATGGAAAACCTGGTAAAAAATACTGGCAGAATCATGGCAAATATGACATGTCCATCAGCGTAAATCCACAGAACAAACTGGTTAACGGCACCGAAACAATCCTCTATACCAATCATAGTCCGGACACCCTGAAATCAGTAACGATCCGCTTTGTAAATAATGTACATAAACCCGAGGCACCCAGATCCGCGCTGGCAGATCCCGATTTTTTAACTACCGGGTTGAACATTAGTTTATTCACTGTTAATGGAGCAAAACTAGAAGTAGACAGCAAAAAATGGGGTACTACAGGAGATGTGAAATTAAAAGCACCACTATTACCAGGACAAGCGGCCACCTTTGCCATCAGCTGGTCTTATCCGCTGTCTAAGCAGAGTGGCCGGGAAGGACAAATAGACAGCACGACATTCTTTGTAGCCTATGCTTATCCCAGAATCTCTGTGTATGATGACTACAATGGCTGGGACCTGATTCCGCACAATGGCAGAAATGAATTTTATAACGACTTTAATGATTATACCCTTGCGGTTAAAGCGCCCAAAAACTATGTGGTATGGGCTACCGGCGACCTGACTAATCCTGATGAAGTATTGCAACCGGCATTTGCAGAGCGACTGAAAAAATCTTACCTATCTGAAGAAGTAAGTCATATCGCCACGTTCGACGAGATGAAAAAAGGCATCGTGACGCAACAAAAAGAATGGAATACCTGGAAATTTACGGCAACAAACATTGTTGACGTTACTTTCTCACTCAGTAACCATTACGCCTGGGACGGCGGTAGTGTTCTGGTAGATAAAAAAACAGGCAGAAGAACGAGTGTTCAGGCCGCCTACGGAGAAGATGCGAAGGATTTTCCGCATGCCGTAGACTGGACCAAACAGGCCTTGTTTTGGTTTTCAAACAACCTTCCCGGAGTTCCTTATCCATTTTCAAAGATGACGGCAGTACAGGGTTTTGCCGATATGGAATATCCGATGATGGTGAATGACACGCCTACACCTGACCTACCATTCTCACAATTCGTTATGAACCATGAAATAGCACATACCTATTTCCCTTTTTACATGGGTATCAATGAAACACGCTATGCCTACATGGACGAGGGCTGGGCAACTACACTCGAATATTTTATCGGTCAGCAACAAGTCGGAAAAGAAAAAGCAGACTCCCTGTACAAAACATTCAGGGTAAAAAGATGGATTTCTGATCCATCAACAGAACAGGATCAGCCGGTCATCAGTCTTTCCACACAGGTATCAGGCGTGGGTTATGGAAATAACGCTTATGTAAAGCCTTCCCTATCCTATCTGGCGCTGAAAGATATGCTCGGGGATGAGGCCTTTCTGAAAGCATTACACCTATATATGGATCGCTGGAACGGCAAACATCCCATCCCCTGGGACTTTTTCAATTCTATTAATGATGCTACCGGCATGGATTTGAACTGGTACTGGAATAATTGGTTCTTTACCAATAATTATATAGACCTGGCCATCGAGAAAGTCAGCATTAAAGGGTCAAAATACACGCTGGATGTGAAGAATATCGGCGGTTTTGCGGTTCCCTTCAATGCACTGATCACCTATGCAGATGGAACAAAGCAGAGTCTGCACCAGACCGCTGCAGTGTGGAAGAACAATCAGAAGCAGGCCAGTGTTCAAATCAGCGCAACAGGAAAGATTGCAACGATAGTATTGGATGGCGGGATCTTTATGGATGCGAAACCCGCAAACAACAATTGGTCGAACTAAGCAAGAGCACTTAATTTTTCAGCCAGAACTTCTGATATTTTACGGTAAGAGTCGAAAGTCCAGCCAGCTACATGAGGTGTCAGCATAACCTGGCCTGAGTTAATCAGGTCAGTATACCATTCCTGTTCTGCAAGCTTTGGGAATTTTTCTGTTTCGAGCACGTCGAGACCAGCGCCCATAATTCGGCCGCTGTTAATTGCATCAAGAATAGCCCTGGTATTGCTGATCTCTCCTCTTGCTGTACTGATCAGGAAGATAGGTTTTTTAAAATGGAATAGATATTCAGCAGTTACCATTTGTCGCGTCTCTGATGTCAACGGGATATGCAGACTTAGCACGTCACTATGCTTTACAATTTCTTCCATACTCACTTCCCTGACATATTGATCAGAGAAGCCCGTTTTGTATTTGTCGTAGGCTATCACTTGTACGCCAAAACCAGAAAGTTTCCTGGCAAAGCTCTGCCCCATAAAACCGTAACCGATGATACCAACCGTTTTACCTTTAAGTTCCCAGCCCCGGTTATCTTCACGATCCCAGATTCCGGCACGGATTTGCTGATCTGCCTTACGGAAATGATTAGCCAGGCTTAACAGCATGCCAATCGCGTGTTCACCAACCGCATCACAGTTACCTTCTGGTGCGTTCATCAATGCAATTCCTTTAGCTTCCGCGAAAGCTACATCGATATTATCGAGTCCGGCTCCTGCCCGTGCCACAAATTTAAGCTTTGTCGCGGCGCTCATCAGTTCTTCGTCAATACGGAATTTAGTCCGCACTGCAATCCCGGCGTATTCGCCAATTCTGGCCATTGTTTCTGCGCGTGTAATCAGTGGCAGATCATCAACTTCATAGCCAAGCGCCTCAGCCTGTATTTTGAAAGCGGGATGAAGATCGTCAACAATTAAAATTCTATTACTCATGATGCTGCTTCGTTCAATGCGGTTAAATGTTGCGTGAGCAAGATAAAATCAGCAACCGTAAGTTGCTCAGCACGCTTATCAAAAAATACGTGATCATCCATTCTGTCTTTAGGGATAGTTCCCGATAATGCGTTTCTTAAAGTTTTACGGCGTTGGTTAAAGCCACCCTTCACAACACGCCAGAACAACTTTTCATCACAGGGAAGCTTATCCATTTTGTTTCTGCTTAACCTGATCACACCTGAATTTACTTTTGGCGGCGGGTTGAATGTACCAGGCTTAACTGTAAAAAGGTAGCTGATATCGTAATAAGCCTGGATCAGCACACTCAATATGCCGTACTCTTTGGTGCCTGATCTGGAAGCACAGCGTTCTGCCACTTCCTTTTGAAACATACCTACCATTTCTACCACATGCTCACGGTGTTCAAGCACCTTAAATAGAATCTGAGAAGAAATATTGTAAGGGAAGTTACCAATGATGGCAAACTTTCCGGGAAATATCTTTGCAAGATCAAGCGCCAGGAAATCGCCGAGAATAAGTTTATCCCCAAGCTGTGGATACTTCTCCTGCAGGAATTTGTAAGAATCACGATCAATATCAATCAGATAGGTATCCAGGTGTTTGCGCTCCAGCAAAATATCAGAAAGAATTCCCATACCTGGTCCAACCTCCAGCACCTGGCTGTATTGATCTGTATGGATCAGGCCGTCAACTATCCGTGCCGCAATATTTTTATCAGTTAAAAAATGCTGCCCTAAGTGCTTTTTTGCCTTTACCAAACTCATATGTCTCTGCTTCTAAAGCTGCAAAATAACTAAAGTTTTACCAGTATCGGCTTAAGATTAAGTCAAATTCTGTAATTTGCACCAAATTCTTATCTGGACATGAGCGATAAAGTCAAAATTGGTATAAGTATAGGTGATGTGAACGGAATCGGCCTGGAGGTTATTTTAAAAACCCTGGTTGAGCCTGCTATCCTCGACTATTGTACACCTATAGTTTACGGACATACAAAAGTAACTTCTTATCACCGGAAAGCGCTTGGTATGGGCGATTTCAGTTTCAATGTCATTGCCCATCCTGACAATGCCAATCCAAAACGCGCGAATCTGATCAACTGCTGGGAAGAAGATGTGAAGATTGAGCTTGGCCTTTCTACAGAGACTGGCGGAAAGTATGCGTTGCTTTCGCTTGAAAAAGCGACAGAAGACCTGGTTAAAGGAGATATTGATGCGCTGATTACTGCACCTATCAATAAACATAATATACAATCTGAAACGTTCCATTTTCCCGGACACACAGAATATCTGCAGGAGAAAAGCGGTAGTAATGATGTGCTGATGTTCCTGATTAGCGAAGATCTGCGCGTAGGTGTGGTTACGGGCCATTTACCCGTCAACCAGATTGCCGCAAGCATTACGCGTGAGAAGATCACTAAAAAGCTGATCCTCATGAATGAAAGTCTGAAGAAGGATTTCTGGATTGAGAAACCGAAAATTGCTGTTTTGGGACTTAATCCACATGCAGGCGACAACGGTCTGCTGGGTCATGAAGAAAAAGAGATTATTATGCCAGCCATTCAGGATGCCTTTGATAAAGGGGTGATTTGTTTTGGTCCATATCCTGCAGACGGATTCTTTGGCAATAGCACCTATAAAAAATTCGACGCCGTACTGGCCATGTATCATGACCAGGGTCTGATTCCTTTCAAAACCCTGGCGTTTAGTACAGGTGTGAATTTTACTGCCGGACTCAAAGTCGTGCGTACCTCGCCTGATCATGGAACAGGTTATGATATTGCCGGTAAAAACCTGGCAGATCCTACTTCTTTCAGAGAGGCGCTGTTTGCAGCAGTACATATCTTTAAGAGCCGTAAAGAGCAGAATGAATTGCTGAGAGGTCAGCTCAGAAGCGGTGGTAAAATCATCGAAACTGCTGCCGACGTAAAGGACGATGCAAATTAGATCAATAAATTTCCTGCAAATGTTTTAATTATGTTAAAATAATTCATACATTTGCGGGCTAAAATTTTGTTACAATTGAGACCGCTAAAACAATTTTCAATCCCATTTACAGGCTTAAAAATTGGCAAACATCAGTTTGATTTTGAAATTGATAACAGCTTTTTTGATGCCTTTGAATACTCTCTTGTTAAAAAGGGAAATTTAAAAGCTGAAGTAGAGCTGGATAAACAGGAAACAATGCTCCTGCTTCAGTTCCATATTTTTGGGACAATAGAGCTGGACTGTGACAAATGCTTATCACTCTTTGATGCCCCGATTGACATTTCGGAGCGACAGATTGTGAAGTTCGCAGAAGATGATTTAGAGAGCGATGATCTCGAAATCCTGATGCTGAACAGAAAAGAGAGTGAGCTTGATGTTTCAGGCATGATCTACGAACTGATTACGGTCTCTGTCCCTTACATCAAATTTTGTGAGGAAAGCGGAGTAAACGTGAAATGTGATGAGGAAATGATTCAGCGACTGGAAAGTTTAGCTGTTGGACATCAGGAAGAAGAACCAGAACAAACCAATGACGACCCACGATGGGAAGCGTTAAAAAAATTAAAATAATAATTAAATAAAAAGCAATGGCACATCCAAAACGCAAGATCTCTAAAAGTAGAAGAGACAAAAGAAGAACCCACTATAAAGCAGTAGCGCCTTCTTTAGCTACATGTCAGACTACTGGTGCGATTCATGTACCTCACCATGCATACAACGTTGATGGTAACCTTTACTACAACGGTAAATTGGTTATTGAAAACACCTCAATAGGTTAATTTTCTTGAAAAATAGTTTGTGTTTTCAGCGTGTTTAAGTTTAACTTAGACCCCTTGAATCCGGCAATAGTGCGACGTACACAAACTGATTTTTTACTATGAAAATAGGTCTCGATATAATGGGCGGAGACTATGCTCCCAAAGCAAATGTTTTGGGAGCAATAGCTGCTCATGAATTATTATCTCCCGGAGAGCACATGGTGCTTATCGGTGACACAGAGCAGATTAAGCCTTTACTCTCTGAAAACGGGTTCAATCCCGACCACTTTGAATATGTTCATACCGAAGAAGTGATTGGTATGGGCGAACATCCCACAAAGGCTATTGTTCAGAAGCCAAACTCAAGTATCTCTGTAGGTTTTTCTTTGCTTAAAGAAGGAAAAATTGATTCTTTTGCCAGCGCAGGCAACTCCGGTGCCATGCTTGTTGGTGCTGTCTTCAGCGTAAAAACAATTCCTGGAATTATCCGCCCCTGTCTATGCACGCATGTGCCTAAACTTACCGGTGGATCTGGACTG